>Ga0209027_1000323_pt1 | contig 16283 bp, 15 predicted proteins | sample GraSoi013_1_20cm_3_FD_185821 | JGI IMG/M metagenome (GOLD analysis project Ga0209027, IMG submission 185821) | Grasslands soil microbial communities from the Angelo Coastal Reserve, California, USA - Sample 09_27_2013_1_20cm (SPAdes) (version 2) | ecosystem: Environmental > Terrestrial > Soil >...
ACGTTGGGCTGCTGTGTGCTCTTTCCCCAACGTGAAGCTTCATCTCTACGGCAAACGAGAGCCGCGACCACGCAGGAAGATGGGACACCTCACTGCGCGTGCGGCGACGACCGCAGAAGCGCTGGAACTTGTGCGCGCGGCACGCGAATCTCTGACGAGCGGCCTGCGCATAAATTAATGCGAGTTCGATATAAGCATTTAGAAAAGCATGGAGGGGAAATATTATCCACTAAACCACACGAAAGAACACGAAACTAATTGGGCTTTCTTCGTGTAGCTTCGTGTGATGCGCGTGGATCGTCCTCGCGCTCTCTTCCTTTCTCTCTTACTATCTAATTCACGATTTCGATTAATCTTCTCATCTGCCGAGCCTGCGGTGACCAGACAAGTTGGCTTCGACACTTCACGCGCCGGGTCTTTAACTTCAAGGTTTCTCTTGAACTTCGGCTCACCAAGAGTAACTATTTTCGCTTGGAAAACTCTCTGATTTGGCGCAGAATGCTTGCCACCTGATAGTTCATCCTTGATGCGCACGCCGTGGGGCCGAGGCGCTAGTGACTTTCGTCTTGCAATCTCTTTCGAATGGGTAAATAGGAAGGAAGCCCGGAAGCAATGATAGGCCAGACCATCTCGCATTATCGAATACTGGAGAAACTCGGCGAGGGCGGGATGGGCTTGGTCTACAGTGCAGAAGACATGCGGCTGGGTCGCCGCGTTGCTATCAAGTTTCTGATTCCAACCACTGCCCCCGACGTTCATCAATTTCGCGCCCGTTTTTTGCGTGAGGCGCGAGCCGTCTCTATGCTCTCGCACCCGAACATAGCGCCCATCTTTGATTACGGCGAGACGGAAGAAGGCCAGCCCTTCATCGTCATGGAGCTAATCAAGGGGCAGACTCTAGACGATCTGCTGGACGAGAGCGCGCTTACCATTCCGCGCGCCGTAGAGATAATAGAGCAGGTCACAGGCGCGCTGGAAGAAGCTCACAGGCAGGGCATCATACACCGCGACATAAAACCGTCGAACGTCATCATCAACGAGCGCGGGCAGATCAAGGTACTGGACTTCGGCCTTGCGAAACAGTTAGGAGACGCGGAATCCCACGGCGAGGGAACAGACCCCGAGGCGAAAACTCTTATAGGAACACGCACGCGCAGCGATGTTGTCGTAGGCACTCCGCTTTATCTCTCGCCTGAGCAGGCTATGGGCGCGCCCGTTGATGCGCGCAGCGATCTTTTCTCGCTCGGCGCTCTGCTTTACGAGTGCATAGCAGGTCGGCCTGCCTTCTCAGGATCGAGCTTGATAGAGATTGGCGGGCAGGTGCTTCACGTGAACCCGCCTGCGCCTTCCGAGGTGAACCCGCGCGTTCCAGCCGAGCTTGACCGCATCACCATGAAGGCGCTGGCGAAGAAACCGGAAGAGCGTTACCAGTCTGCCGAAGAGATGCTGTCGGATTTGCGGCTGGCACGCATACATCTGACCGAGGACGCGCACCCCACGAAGCGCATTACGGGCGAGCATGGAAACGGGCGCAGCAGCGCCTTCATGATCATCTCGCACAGTTTGCGCACGCCGCGCCTCTCCATCTTCGCTTTCATAATCGCGCTCGTTGCCATCATCGCACTCGCGTGGGGCGCGTACAAATTATTTCGGCAGGGGCCGCACAAGCCTCCGCCCAACGCGCAACGCCTGTACGACACGGGGACGAACTACCTGCGCGACGGCGCGTACAATCAGGCCAGAAAAGCATTCGAGGGCGCGTTGCAGATTGATGACAAATTCGCTCTGGCACACGCGGGGCTGGCCGAAGCCTGGATGGAGCTTGATTACGCAGATAGGTCTAAGGAAGAGATGCTGCGCGCGACGAGTCTTGTCACGGATCGCTCGTCGCTCTCAACGCTCGACGCGCTCTACATGGATGCAATTAGCGCGACCGTTTCGCACGATTACGCGCGAGCCATACAGGCCTACAGCGAGATAGCGCGAAAGATGCCGGACAAGGCGCAGGTCTATCTTGATCTGGGGCGCGCTTACGAAAGGCACGACGAGGTTGACCATGCGCTGGAAAATTATGTGAAGGCCACAGATATTGACGGGCAGTACGCTACTGCCTACTTGCGCGCAGGCATACTACACGAGCGCAATCTGGATCACGCCAGCGCCGCAGCGGCATTCGACCGCGCAGACTCGCTCTTTCAGACTTTCGGAAATATAGAAGGTCATACGGAAGTTCTCTACAACCGCGCAGCACTTCTCAGTGGCGAGAACAGACCGCAGCAGGCACTAGATACTTTGCAGCAGGCGCTAAACGTGGCGAGCGCCAATGGCAACGAATCGCAGCAGATAAACATACTCATGCGTATCAGCCGCGTCTATTATACTCAGGGTGAGACCGCGCAGGCGCAAGAGCATGCGCAGCAGGCAATCGAGTTCGCGGAGACGCGAGGACTGAACACGCTGGTCGTGCGCGGGCTGAACGAGATGGGTCACGCGCTTTACGCCAACGGCAAGTATGATGACGCGGAGAAGGTCTTCAGCAAGGCGCTTGAGATAGCCGAGCGCATCAACTCGCCGTACCTAGTAGCGCTCAGCCGCAGAAACCGCGCAGGGCTATATATAACCCAACTGCGCACGGACGAAGCATTAGGCGAAGCCGAACAAGCGCTGGCCTTCTTCCGCGACAATAATTATCAGTCCGACATTTCAGTGACCCTGACGACCATCTCTCGCGCGCACAGACGAAGGGGCGAGTACGACAAGGCGCTTGAGGTGATACAGCAGAAGCTTCAGCTTGCGCAGAAGGCGAACGACCAGCGCGACATAGCCTTTGCTTACGGCGACCTTGCGACCGTTTTGTTCGATCAGGAGCGATTGCCCGAAGCGCTCAGCCAGTACGAACAGGCTCTCAACACCAATAAATTCATTAGAGATCGTCTTCGTATAGCGTATAATGCTATGAATCGGGGCAACGTACTGTGGCGTCTTGGGCGATATGCTGAAGGCATCTCATCTCTGAACGAGGCGGCAGAGCTTGCGGGCAATCAGGAAGCAGGAAGCTACCCGCAGGTGCTCGCCGAAGTGGAGATGATTCACGGCCAGATTGCTTTGAGCCAGCGTCACTTTCCAGAAGCCATTGCTCGCAGCCAACATGCGATTGCGCTTTCGGGCGAGCAGTACAAAGATGTGGCTGTGCCTGCCACGTACACTTTGGGTCTTTCTCAAGCTCTTTCAGGTGATACGCGCGAAGGAGTGAAGACTTGCGCGCAGGCCGTAGCGATGGCCAGGGCAGAAGGAGACGCAGCACTGCTTTCGCGCGCAATGCTCGCGCTCGCAGAAGCGCTGGAAGCAAGCGGCGATGCACAGAACGCCCTGAGTACAGCGCTCGAAGCTCAAAAAAGATTTGCCGGCGGCGGGCAGCAGGAGTCAGAATGGCGCGCATGGCTCATAGCGTCGCTCGCCAGCCGACGTAAACATGATGAGACAGGAGCGCAAGAGGAATTGGCTCGCGCGCAAGAAGCGTTCTCGGCGCTCAGGCAGAAATGGGGCGACGACTATTTCAATCCGTACTTGTCGCGGCCAGACATACAATTTTCGCACAAGCAACTCGGCGTAGCAGTAAACGCTGAAAACCATTAACCTCATCACTCCAAAAGGAGAAACCAATATGATTGAACTTAAATTTCAAGGTGACCCGCCACCAGGTGGCGGCGATGCTCCCACGGGCGGCGATCCACCACCGGGTGGCGGCGACCCACCACCAGGCGGCGGTGACCAGCCGGATGGAGGCGGCACAGGCTAGGCGAGTTGCTGTAATAACTGAGAAGAATTACTGAACTCGTAGATGAGGTGGGAGCTATGGAAATTTAATAGCTCCCATCGTAGAAAAGCAGAGATGAAGGCAGAAGGGTGAAGGACGAAAAAGTAACTGCTCGGCATGAGTAAGCGCTCTTTACGCTTTCACCACTCTACCTTCATCCTTACAGTTCTTCCCCTCCCGCTTTCATCCTTTATCGCTGTAGTTCCTATCTTTAACGTAAGTTCGATGTAAGAGAGAAAAGGAGAGAACTATCCACGCGCATCACACGAAACCACACTAAATGAATCGTCCTCTTCGTGTAGTTTAGTGTGGTTTAGTGGATAATTCACTTGCTCATACTTCGTCTTATATCGAACTCACGTTATCTTTACTCTTCATCACTGTTCTGTTTTTTGTAGAGCGCGAGCATTGCGCGCGAATTTCTGCGCGGGTGATTCATCTGCTTCGATCTGGCCGCCGTTGAATGCGCGTGCGGCGCGCTCGCGGAAAGCAGCGTCTGCGATTTCGGCCAACCACCAGAATGTGCCGCGCGTTCCAAGATGCTCGCGCACGCGGCTGAAGATGCGCGGGTAGAGCTTGGCCGTATGGCCCAAAAGTTTTTTGAACGCGCTCAAGCTCAAACGATCAAGGAAAAGCTCGCGTCGCACACGTTCGTCCAGCGCATGCAGCGCCATCATCACAGCGTTCAAAGTCTCGTTCACAGCCGAAGGCGCGCTCTTTGGCGTGGGTCGCAGGAACTCGGCCAGCCGCGCTCCTTGCGCAACGCGTGGCGCGTACGCACAAACCTCTGCGAGCGACGCAGCATCAAGCATGTCTGCTTCCAGAGCCAGATCGGTCAAATGAGTCTGACGATTTAGCCCGCGCACGTGCGCACCAAAATTATTGAAAGCCAGAGGACTGTTCGCGTTTCCCGCATCGCCAACAGCCATCACGCGCATCTCTGTGCCGCGCCCGCGCTGATTCCAACCACGCGACGGCTGAAAGCCTTCGACGTAACCGAAAACGGGGCGCAGAACGCGCCACTGCGCGCCCGTGCGTTTGTAAGCGGGAAGCTTCTCGAAGTAGCGCTCAAATAGCGCTAGCAGAGATTTGTCTGCCAAAGAATCAACCGCGTCGTAAAAGAATAGATAAGTCGCGTACTCGTCGCGTGCAAGTTTTTGCGCCAATGCCTCCCAGATTAGCTGGCGATGCGCGCTAGCATCCTCGTTGCTAACCAGAATCTCGCCGACATTGAAATCCGCAGCATCCGCCTCGACGCCGCGCACGAAGCCGCGCGCCACAGTTCCCACCATAGGACTCACGTGCGTCACGGCGCGCACGCCGTTTAGCTGGCGAAGCACACGGGAGCCAGCGCCGCTCGCATCAACGAAAAGCCGCGCCGCGAAAAATTTATGCTCACCGGTGCGCACGTCTTCGAGTTCGACCGTGACACGCGCGGGCTGAACGTAGCATCGCACGAACCTGTAGAGATCGAGCGCGAGCGAGCCAGTATCGCCATCTTCAATTTTCCTCTTCGCTTTGCCGAGCAGCACATCCGCATCAACGGACACATCCAGCACGCCGTCCATCCAGAGCCGCGGGCTTTTCACACGCGAGGCCACATCATGAAATTTGACAAAGCCGGAACGATAACGATTGTTGACCGCCGCTTCTATCTCCTCTTTAGTAAAAAGCCCTGCGCGCTCTAACTCCCTCAAATCTTCATCCGAGATATTCCACCCACGCCCAGTCCTGCCAGCTTCTCCTTCATCGAAAACCATCACGCGACGCTTGTAACACGCCGCCATCACAGCCGCATGAAGAAGCCCCAACGAGCCGCCAGCATAGATGACATCAAACTCAGCTTCTATTGGCAGGCGCGCAGGCGGCGCTCCCTTTACAATCACTTCCCGCGCGCCATCGCGTCCCATCTCTTCATGCCAGCGCACCTCTTCCTGCCAGATGCCGCGCAGCCATTTCTCACGATTCCCCAGAGAACCGAACTGCGCGACGGTCAGAGGATACCGCCTGCGAAACTCGCTCAAATCCGGCGCTCCGTTTTTGTCCTTAATAATTGTGGTCATAAAGCAGAAAAGCTCTCCATTAAAAGGGGGAGAGCTTAAACTATTTCCTTCGCAAATAAACTACGGAATCTTGTTAATTTTAGCTAAAGAGAAGAGTAACAAGAATATTTTTTAATCTTTAGTTATCAGCTCTTAGTTTTCCGTATTAAGAAAGAAGCCAAATGCTTTTATTAAAATCCATGAATTAAAAATTAAAAATTCTCTCTTGCTCGTCACTCGTCACAGCTTTTATGCTGTATCATTCAGCCGCCTAAGAAACTCTTCCGCCTCTGCGCTGGACTTCAACCGAATGATCTGCCTGTCTTGAGAATGCTTCTCAAGCAGCGCCATCACTTTTGGCTTCGTCCTGTTCGGATAATCCCACACCCAGCGCATGAACTCCCAGTTGAATTTCTCCGCACAGCCTTCGGCCATGTCCGGCCTATGCCTGTTTCGATATAACACTGCTCTTTTTAGAATGCGCCACAGACAGGTTGTGCGCGCTATGTCCAGAAATATCACTGTGTCACACGCCTCAAGCCTACGTTCAAGTGTGCTCAAATAATTCCCGTCAATAATCCAGGAGTCGCGCTTCAACAAAGTCTCAATCGTCTTCCGCCACTCATCCTTGGGCGTCTCTACCCATCCCGGATTCCAGTAGAGTGAGTCAAGATGTATGACTTCGATGCCAAGGATTTGTCCAAGCCTTTTCGCAAAGGTGGATTTACCAGCCCCGCCTGAGCCAATCACCAAGACCTTTCTCATATTGCACAGAGCGCGATGGCACAGACATGTTGAAGGCAAAAGTAAAAAGGTAAAAGGAAAAAGGGGTAGGGCGAAAAGCTTTTTAATTAAAATTTAAAAATGGTTTGAGCCTTCCTTTTTCCTTTTACCTTTTTACTTTTGCCTTTTCTTTCTTCACAGCCTGCTTCGTGAAATCAGACTGATGACGGCGACGAAGAGGGCTGAGCCTATGATTGACCAGATGATCGGAAAGCGCGTGCCGCCTATGGGAAAAACGAAAAGCTCCGGTAGGCCAAGAACACGTGCCAGCCACATGCCTATGAGCGCGCCTATGAAACCGAGCGCGATTGCTACTAGACAACCGCCGCGCGAATAGCCGCTAATGGCTTGACCCAACGAACCGCACACGCCAGCCACCAGAAGAAGTAGAAGCAGATCAATCAGAGTCATAAAGATTTTCCCCTTTAATTTCTGCCTACAAGTGTCGCGCCAAAATCAATATCAATCAAGTGGATTTCGGAATGCGGATTTCGGAATGCGGATTGAAAGCTCTGATTTTAAATTTCAAATCTGAAATCTCAAATTTGAAATTTAAAATCAAAGAATTTAATCCTCCTATTAAATCCGCATTCCGAAATCCGCAATTGGACTCAGTGGCTCAATTCATCACGAAAGACTTGTCCGCCTTTCATCACGAATCGCACGCGCTCAAGCTCTGTGATGTCTTGCGTCGGATCGTTTGCTACGGCAACTATGTCCGCGAATTTTCCCGCTTCGATAGCGCCCATGTCATCAGTTGCGTCAAGAAGTTCGGAAGCCGTGATGGTTGCGGATTGAATCGCCTGCATAGGCGTCATCCCGTAGCGAACCATGAACGCGAACTCTTTCGCAGCGTTCTCAGTCCAGGGAAATGCGCCCGCGTCCGTGCCGAAAGCCACCTTCACGCCCTTTCGCACAGCGACGCCGAATATTTTTGCTTCCATGTCGCGCATGGTCATATAGATTGGTCTGCCTTCGCGCGCTCGCCCTTCGGCGACGTAAACGCCCGTGTAGATAGTAGGGCACCAGTAAGTCCCCTGCCGCACCATGCGATCAATCAACTCTTCGTCAAGCCCATAGCCATGCTCAATCGAATCAACCCCGGCTCTAAGCGCTGCGTCAATTCCTTCGCGTCCCATTGCGTGCGACGCTACGCGATGACCCAGACGATGAGCCTCTTCGACGAAAGCTTTCATCTCTTCGTCCGTAAAATTGACCCAACTGTGCAGCACGCCCGCTTTCATGTAGTAGCGGCGATCAGCATAAAACTTTATCCAATCCGCGCCGTACTTCACTTCCTCGCGCACAGCACGGCGAATGTTCTCCACTCCGTCCACAATCTGCACGCCTTCCGGCATAGTCAATTCCCAGGAGTAACCCAGAAGCGGATACATTCCGGTTCCAGAAAACGCGCGCGTAGAGACGAACATTCGCGGCCCCGGAATCACACCGCGCGCAATAGCATTTTTCACATCAACGTCCGCGTACATAGCACCTTCTGTCCCCAAATCTCGCATCGCCGTAAACCCGTTCATAAGCGCGTTTCGCACAGAGACGGTCGCGCGAATGGCTCTATATGGAATTGACTCGCGCAGCAGTTGCTCGTCGTAATCCGCGCTGGTTACATCGCCCTGCAAGAGTATGTGAACGTGGCAGTCAACGAGGCCGGGCATGACGGTAGCGTGTGAAAGATCAACGACGCGCGTCGCAGGGGAAGCCTGGCGCTCAATTTCTGCCAGTGGGCCGACCCGAAGAATTCGGTCGTTCTCAATTAAAATCCCCTGGTTCTGAAGCACACGGCCAGCGCGCACATCAACCAGCCGCCCGGCCTTTATGAGCACACTAGACACGCGCGCCGCATTCTGCTGTGCGACGAGTGAAATCTGTAATAGCGAGCCAATGAGGAACAGGCTAAGAAGCATCTTCTCCATGACAAATCTCCGAATTTGAGAGCAGGGATGAAAGAAGAAAGGGGAAGAGGGAAAGAGGGGAAATGGGGAAATGGGAAAATGGGAAAAAGGATAATGAATAACAGCCTTCTCCTTTTACCCTCTTACCCATTTCTCCTTTTCCCCCTTCTTCTTTCATCCTTGCCTCTTTATAATTTTTCTCGATTGTAGTAATAATTTAGTTAGCGGTCGGGCGCGCTTCGTAATTGCGGCCAGCCGAACGAACGAAAGCTGGCGAGCGCTGCTTTCATCAAAAAGAGTTTTCGGGCTGCTCGGCCCTTCACCTGTTCTTCCCTTAAAAAAATTTTAGCAATAGGAGTTTTGAAAATTATGCGCAAGATTTTAGTTTCAGCCCTCATAGTCCTCTCACTTTTCGCTTTTGCATTCGCGCAAGGCGGCAGCAACCAAACGCCAGACATGGGCGACGAGCTTCGTCTTGGACATGCGCCGAGCCAGCCAGACGGCATAGGCCGCGCCGTCATTCAGGTCTTCGACGAACAGGGCAATCCCATCAAGGGCGCTTACCTAAAGCTACAGTCGCTCTGGGGCGAAGACAATCTCTGCGAGTCCTACGGCTGGACGAACGAGCATGGTGTCATAGCGCTGCCCCCGATTCACATGGGCACTCTTAAGCTCAAAGTGAAAGCCAAAGGATACAAGACGCAGGAACTGACCGTTAATCCAGGCTCGCTAGGCGACCCGGTTCACATCACGCTAACCAGAAAGTAACAGCAGACATCAACACTAAAGTTTAATGAAGAGCTTGCTGTCAAACGGCGGCAAGCTCTTTCTTTATAAACCCTAAATCAGCTTTGAATAAATAAAGCGACGTTGACCACAACGCTTTCATCCCTCCGCCCTCATCCCTGCTTTTCATCCCCATCCTTTGCTCTTCAGCCATTCACGCACGACCTCTCTCCTGTCGCGCTTGTTGCCGTCAATCTCGTAATTCAAACGCCGCATCTCCTCAGTCGAGAGCGCGCCGCCAAGTTTAGCTAAAACTTCATTCAACTCAGGCACGCGCTGAAGAGCGTCGCGGCGCACCAGAAAAACGGCTTCGTAAGGCGGGAAGTAGTGGCGGTCGTCTTCCAGTTGCACAAGGTCTAACGAGGAGATTAGCCCGTCGGTCGAATTGCCCGCAATGAAATCCACTTGCTTCGACGCAAGTGCGCGGTAGGTGAGCGACAAATCCATCTCGCGCGGCGGCTCTGCGAATTTTAGGTTGTAAGCGCGCGCAAGGCCGGGATAGCCATCTGCGCGCGACTTGAAATCCTGTCCGAAGCCTGCGTGCCATCGCGGCGTGAGCGGCACGACATCCGAGATAGTCTTCAAATTAAACTTTCGGGCATCTTCACCTCGAACCAGAATTGCAAAAGTATTCTCAAAGCCTAGCGGCGCGCTCACCTCAACATTAAATTTCTGCGCGTACTCCTGCTTCAACTCATCGTAAACGGCGCGCGGGTCTGTGATTGGTTTATGATGAAGAATGTCCGTGTAGGACGTTCCGGTGTATTCTGGATAAAGATCAATGCGCCCGGCTAAGAGCGCGTCGTGACAGAGTTGGCCGCCAAGCTCGTACTGCCGCTCGACCTCCACGCCGCGCGCCTCAAGCATCTGCGCGACCATCTCGCCCAATAGAACAGACTCCGTAAAATCTTTCGTGCCAATTGAAACATGAGCATGAAAGGCGAGCGTACTGGGGCGTCTTGCGCTCCACCACGCTGCGAAAATTCCAAGCGCGACAATCAACGCGAGCGTAGCCCAAACCAACCGGCGCAATACTCTATTACTTTTTACGCTCGCCCTCTTCGCTCTGAAATCAAATCGCTTCTCCAGAAGTCCAAGACCGAAATCCGCAGCGAGCGCCATCAACGCCGCAGGGACTGCGCCCATCAAGATCAATCTATCGTCGTTCGTTCGCAAGCCACGAAAGATATACGTGCCAAGTCCGCCCGCGCCGACAGCCGCCGCAATCGTAGCGACGCCTACAGCAATGACGACGGCTACGCGCACGCCCGTCAGTATCACGCTCGCTGCCAATGGCAGTTCGACTTGAAAAAGAATCTGGCGGTCTGTCATCCCCATAGCAACGGCTGCCTCGCGCACGCTCGCGTCCACGCCCAGGATTCCCGTCACAGTGTTGCGTATGATTGGCAAGAGTGAATAGAGAACCAGCGCGACGATTGCCGTGCGCGCGCCTATGCCTCCGATGAAAGGCAGCGGGATTAGAAAGCCGAAGAGCGCGAGGCTCGGCACGGTCTGCATAACGTTGGCGAAGCCCAGCACGGGCGCGCGAAGTCTTGGTCTGCGCGTGAGCATGATGCCGACGGGAATGCCTATGAGCAGAGCTATAGAAGTTGAAATCGCCACGAGCGCCAGGTGTTGCCAGACGAGCGTGAAAAACTCGTTGCGATTATTTAGGAAAAATTCCCACGCGCTCATTCGCTCCTCCCTGCTTTGGAGAATACGCCTTCGTCCAGCTTCAACGTCTCTACATAAGCGCGCGCGTGAGGCTCTTCCGAACTGAGGAAATTTTCGGGAGTTTCCAAAAGAGCGATTCGCCCTTTGCTCATAAGGCAGACGCGCGTGCCCAACAGAAGAGCCTCGCGCACATCATGTGTGACGAAGATGACAGTCTTGTTGAGACTACGGCTCAACTCTGCAAACTCTTTTTGCAGAGCGGCGCGTGTCAGAGGGTCAAGAGCGCCGAAAGGCTCATCCATTAAAAGAAGCGGCGGGTCTGCTGCGAGCGCACGAGCGACGCCAACGCGCTGACGCTGCCCGCCGGAAAGCTCGCGCGGGTAACGCCCGGAAAATTTTTCCGCGTCAAGCCCGACCAGTTCAAGCATCTCTCGCACACGCCCAAGACACTTCTCTTCATCCCAATTTTCAAGACTCGGCACGAGCGCGACGTTTCGCTCGACGGTAAAATGCGGAAACAGACCCGCCTCCTGAATCACGTAGCCAGTTCGCCTGCGCAAAGCAATGGCGTCCCACTCGCGCGTCTGTTTCCCCTCGACCAGCACCTCTCCGCTTGTAGGCAGCAGCAGACGATTCACAAGCTTGAGCGTTGTGGTCTTTCCGCAGCCCGACTCGCCCAGCAAGATTAGAGTCTCGCCGCGCGTCACACTTAAGTTCAGATCGGAAATTATAGGCTGACTCGCGCCCGCAACATCGTAGCCGACACTGCGGAATTCGACGAGCGCAGAATCATTAATAGGAGTGGACATAATGAAACTAGAGACTCATAGCTCGATTCAAAACCCCTTAGCGAGCTTTGGTTTTATCTTTGCGCCTTTGCGAGAACATGCAACTTACATGAGTCTTGAATGTTAATAGAATTGTAGGTTCACGCTGTAGAAGCAAAGGGAAATGCTTAAGCTCGCAAAGATGGTTAGACTACCATTGGTTTTGGAATAATCTCTTAATTCGTTTGCGCTATGCAATCCGCAAATATTCGATGACTCGTTCGATTGAGCCGTGCCATGAGCCTTGATAGTTCTGTAAAAGAATATCGGCGGTAGAAACTTCATCTTCAATAACACGCTCGCGCAAGATGTCCAGGTATTTAACTTCTTCAGGTGCGATGCGCGCTAGTCCTTCGGCGGCGAGCGCGATTATCTCTTTAGCTGAGCTTAACACATGAACGCCCGCGTGCGCGGCTTTCAGTGCTTCGCGCGCGACATGCTCTTGCAGCCTGAGCATTTCGCCTAAATTCAACTGCGGCGCGATACGCAGCGCTTCGTCCAACGAAACCGCGTCGTACATCAAACCTTTCCAGAGCGCCTGCGCGGCGAGCGCCATTTCGAGAGAACCGCCGTCCATGCTTCGCAACTCAAGATGCTGCTTGACGCGCGCTTCCGTGAAGATGGTCGTCAGGTGATCCGTCCAGTCATGAAAAACAGGCTCAACGGCTCCCGCTCCTTCTAAGAAATTCCGAAAGGTTAAGCCTCCTTCGACCGGAAGGTAATTCCCGTTCCGTCTAGTGAAAATCATAGGCACATCGAGCGCGTATTCTACGAAACTTGCGTACGAGAATTTTTCCGTGAACGCTGCGGGCGAGACATTTGAACGGTCCGGGTCGGTTTCGAGCCACGCCGCCGCGCGAGTTGATTTATAACCTGAAGGCGTGCCGTTCTCGAAAGGTGACGATGCGAAGATTGCTGTGACGATTGGAGCCAGACGATTGCCCAGGATGAATTTTCGTGAAAAGTCTTCTTCCGAGCCGTAGTCCAGATTGACCTGAACGGCGCAGGTGCGGCACATCATATCCCACGCGCGCATCCCACGCGCCGCAAGATATGGGCGCATCAAAGTGTAGCGACTTTTCGGATACCAGTTCTGCTCTTCTATAGTCCTGATGGGATCAAATCCTGCGGCGATAAAGACGAAACTATTTTCGATAGCAATCTCACGAAGGCTGGCAAGATGCGTGCGCGTGTTACGCTCAATCTCGAAAAGATGCGCGTGCGGCTCGCCTGAAAATTCTATCTGCCCGCCCGGCTCGACCGTAACGCGCTCGCCCGCGCCTGCGCGCGTCTCAACTATCACGTCGTCTTCAAATTGAAAATCTTCAGTTGACCGCGATAATCCCGCCAGCATTGCTTGAACCTGTCCGGCGTCGAGTCGCGCGAAATTGCGCGCATCGTAGCCGAACATTTCATACTCAAGCCCACACTTCCAATCCGCTTCAGGCTTCGCACCCTTCATCAGGTGCGACACGAAGAGCGGCGTGGAATCAGCATTCACCCTTAAGTCTTCGGGCGCACAGCCATTTGACTGATGAGCGCCTTCGGTTTCGAGCGCAAAGCTTTCGGCGGTCGCGCAAAGCTTCGTGTCGAAATTCTTTCCCGTTTGAATCAGTTGATCGCTCATCTTTCGCCTGTCGCCAGAAAAAGATTGCTGCTGAACTGCTTGCGCGCGTCCATCCACGTGCGCGCTCGCTCGAATCCTGTCTCTTCGGCCAGATTAGTTAAACCCTCAAGATCATACTTGTAAGAGTTCTCAGTGTGAATGCGCTCGCCCTCATCGAAGCGTAGTTCCAATTCCAGCGCAGGCACGCGCACCATCTGATTGCGCAAACTGATTATATAAACTTCAACGCGGCCAGTCTCTTCGTTATAGCTTGCGTGATGGCGGAACGCGCGCGGATTGAAATCAGCATCGAGTTCACGATTGATGCGCGCAAGCTGGTTCAGATTGAATGCTGCCGTTACGCCGAGCGCGTCGTCGTAAGCCTCTTCGAGCGCCTGCGGGTTCTTCTTCAAGTCTGCGCCTAAGAGAAGCGCATCGCCCGCGCGAAGAACTCCGCGCACCGCTCTCAAAAACTCTACGGCCTCCGCCGCGTCGAAGTTGCCTATGTTCGAGCCTAAGAATAGCGCGAGCGTTCGACATGGGCGGTCTTGCGTTTTCAGAGCATTGAGACCAGCGACGTAATCGCTCGCATAAGCTTCTATGCGAAGCTCAGGGTAAGATTGCAGCAGCACGCGCGAGCTTGTCTCAAGCGCCGAAGCGGAAATATCTATGGGCGTGTAGAGCAGATCATTCTGTCGCCTTATCAATGCTTCGATAATGCGCCGCGTCTTCGATGCGCTGCCGGAACCCATTTCAAGCAACGTGACATTTTGCCCTTCAACCGCGCTCACTATCTCGTCCGCGTAGCGCGCCAATATCTCATTCTCTGCGCGCGTCAGATAGTATTCGGGCAACAGGCAGATGGCCTCGAAGAGTTGCGATCCCAACTCGTCGTAAAAATATTTCGGAAAAAGTTTTTTAGGCCGCGCCGTCAGTCCAGCGCGCACGTCCTCCTTGAAACTCGCGCTGAGGTCGCGGCGCAAGAGATTATGTATAGTGAGCCTGTCGGCTGCGACCGCGTCGGGTTGTGGTTGCGGCACAAGTTTTTCCCTTCTGAGGAGTGTTTTGGAAATATACGTCCGAAGCCTTCGTGGCGGATTCGCCGCCCGGAAATTTCAGATGCCAAGATAGCGACCCTTTAATCCAGATGCGCTGCACTTGCTTAACTCAGCCGCTGCTATGATAACTTATCGCTGTTGATTATCAACTCGCGCCGAAGCCTTGAGCACAAGCAAAAGCTCAAATCTTTGCGAGCTTATCTTTTATCTTTGCGCCTTTGCGTGAACCTGCAACCCTTATTAATCTTAAGAGTCAAGAGAATTGCATTTTCACGCAAAGGCGCAAAGTTAAAAACTTAAGCTCGCTAAGGTTCATTGCGACGATATACTTTTGAAAGGCTCCTAAGTGGCAGACATTCGGGCAGAAGAGATTAAGAGTTTGATGAAAGACGCGCGCGCGGAGACTTTGCGGCTCTTCGATCTGGTGCGCGAGATTGATTTGCGCGAAAGCCCCGGCTTCGGTTTCCGTCCAGTCATCTGGCATCTGGCGCACATAGGAGTTTTCGAGGGCTACTGGATTCTGCAAAAGCTTTTTGGCGAAAACCCACTGGACGAGCGCTACGACCGCATCTTCGATCCAATCAATACGCCGCGCGAGGATTCCAAAAATCTCCCGTCACGCCGCGAGATGGAAAATTATCTCACGCGTGTGCGCGAGAAAATCTTTCGCTATCTGGATGAATCTGATTTTGGCGGGGAAAACCCGCTCATGCGCGATGGCTTCATCTTCCGCATGGTGCTTGAGCACGAGTACCAGCATCAGGAGACGCTAGCTTATCTGCTGCACATGCTCTCGCCTGAGAAGAAGATCAGACCGCAGGCCAGGTCTCCTCTCAATATTCTTTCAACGCTCGCGCGCGACATGGTGATTGTGCCCGCCGGACAATTCGAGATGGGCGCAAGAGAGGATTCTTTCGTTTACGATAACGAGCAGCCGCGACACGCGGTTGAGTTGCCCGCGTTCAAGATTGATCGCCTGCTGACGACGAACGAAGAGTACGCGCGATTTGTTGATGAAGGCGGATACGAGCGGCGCGAGTTCTGGAGCGATGAGGGCTGGCAGTGGCGCGTCAAAGAGAATTGGACTTGCCCGCTCTACTGGAAGCGCTATGGAAAAAGTTGGCGCGCTCAAACGATGTTCGATGAAGGTGAGCTTGATTCTCAGCATCCAGTCACGGGCGTAAGCTTCCACGAATCGGAAGCCTACGCGCATTTTATGAATAAGAGATTGCCTACGGAAGAGGAATGGGAAAGGGCAGCGTCGTGGGATTTTAGGAGCGAGACCAAGCATCGTTTCGCTTGGGGCGATACTGAGCCTAACTCGTTGCTCTGCAATTTCAACTTTAACTTCTGGGGCACAACCCCGGTCGGAAGTTTCCCGGCGGGCGCGAGCGCTGCGGGCTGTCTTGATATGACCGGAAACGTCTGGGAGTGGACGAGCACGCCGTTCGCTGGCTATAAAGGATTCAAAGCTTTTCCCTATCCAGAATATTCCGAAGTCTGGTTCGACGGCGATCACCGTGTTCTGCGTGGAGGCTCCTGGGCTACGCGCGCGCCCTTGCTGCGCACGACCTTCCGAAACTTCTTCCGCCGCCAATTCAGAATCGCATTCGCAGGGATACGCTGCGCTTCGGATGCTTGATTGCCAGATTTCTTAGCGAGCTTCGGTTTTAACTTTGCAGAAGAGCGGGGGCAAGCCCGCCTTCCATACCAGTGAGATTAATAATCTTGAGCTTTGGAATTTAAAGCGCTCAACTTCCATAACCTCATAGGTTGGGAA
>Ga0209027_1000325_pt1 | contig 16208 bp, 17 predicted proteins | sample GraSoi013_1_20cm_3_FD_185821 | JGI IMG/M metagenome (GOLD analysis project Ga0209027, IMG submission 185821) | Grasslands soil microbial communities from the Angelo Coastal Reserve, California, USA - Sample 09_27_2013_1_20cm (SPAdes) (version 2) | ecosystem: Environmental > Terrestrial > Soil >...
TCTCGGCGATCTCCCAGTGCGGTTTGCCGCCTTTGGGCGCGGGCGTGCCCCAGCTCCGCAGCGTCGTTTGCTCGTCCGGAACTTCGGGCAGCGGCGAATTCGGCACGAATAACGCCTTTGCCTCGAGCGTCGTCTCGATCTGCCGCAGCTCGGACTCGAGCATGGTGATGCGGTCGCCGAGTTTTCGCCGCGCAACCGTCGTGGCCTCGGGTAGCCCGCCCTGCGTTTTCGCGACCAGCGCGTCCGCTCGCGCGGCGTCATTACGCTCGGCCTTGAGCTGATCGAGTTGCGCGGTGAGTGTGCGGCGTTTCATATCCAACGCTTCGATCTCGTCGAGCAATCGCGTGAGCGATGAATCACCGCGGCGCGCGAGCGCCGCCCGCACCTGCGCGGGCGACGCGCGCAACACCTTCAGATCGATCACGGATTAACTGCGGGGCACGCCTACTTGGAGCCCACGGAAACCACAATTCGTGTCGTCGAGAATTTCCATCGTGAGACGTCGAGTGGAGTCCACGATGCTCAAAACGTGAAGCTTGGCATAGTAGGCGCCCGGCAATCCGTTGGGACAGGTCACCGGACGCGATTGCGCGATGGCGACAGTGCTGACATCGACCACGAGCGCGCTGTCGAGATTGTAGCGGCCCGACGGCGCGATACGGATCGAATCGAAAGCGAGAGCACTGACCTGGAGTCCGGAAAGCCGTCCGAGTTTCAACGGACCCGTCGGCAGCAATAGGGCCCTGCCGGTACTGTCGATGTCAAACGCAAAGTCGAACGCTGTGAATCCATCCGTACGAACGACCGCGCCAAACGACATGTTATACGCGGAGGGCGTCGCGACCGGCGTGTTACTGAGCGCATACATCGATACCGTGTCCACCTTGTTCGCAGCGCTCGCCTGTATGCCCAGAGAATCGCCGCAGGCGGCGACGAGCGCGAGCGCGAATAGCGGCAAATATCTCAGGACATAACGCATAAGGTGCTGGTGAACTTACAGGGCGCCGTTCGAGTGGGTCAACCCACAGTCAATGCTTGACTTCGACTTCCCGGAAACCTACGTTGCCGCGACTATGGCGACCATCCGCGACGTGGTGGAAGCGCTCGGCCGCACCAGCGGCGTCGACGCGGTAGTCGTGGTGGGCCGCGACGGGCTACCGATCGATTCACGCGTCGCGAATGGCGTGGATGCCGAGAGTGTCGCCGCGCTCCTGCCCTCCGCGCTGCAGCACATGGCGCAACTCGGCGATGCGGGTGGACGTGGGGACTTCAATACCGCGGTCATGGAGTTCGGGCGTGGTCTCGCGATCGTCGCCGTGCTCCACGCCGATGCCATTCTCATCGTGCTGGTGCAGCCCGCGACGAACGTCGGCGCCCTCCTGTTCGATCTTCGCCGTCACCGCACGGCCATCGCCGGGCTGCTGTAAGCGGAGGTCGCAGTGACCACCGCTCGACACCTTCTCGTAGTGGACGACGAGCCGCATATCGGGCTCGTCTTGCGTCCCTATCTCGAGCAGCTCGGCTATCGCGTGAGTTTCGCGCGTACGCTGGACGAAGCGCGGATCGCGATGCGCACCGCGCCGCCCGCCGACGCGCTGCTCCTCGATCTGCACCTCCCCGACGGCTCGGGTCTCGACTTCTTGCGCGATCTGCGGAAGCAGGGCGGCACGGCGCGACTTCCCGTCCTGGTCCTCACGGCGGAAGGCGAGGATCGGATTCTGCGCGAAGCGCGCCGCCTCGGCGCCGCGCTCGTCACCAAGCCGTTCAGCCCGACCAAGCTGAGCCAGCGCATCGCCATGATGTTCGGCGACACTAAGGAAGGCGGCCCCGAGTGAGCACGTGGGCCGCGATTCTCGCCGGCGGTTCGGGAACGCGATTCTGGCCGCTCTCGACGCCGGAGCGCCCCAAGCAGCTCCTGCCCCTCACCGGCGATCGACCATTGCTCGCGCAGGCCGTGTCCCGCTTGCGCGGGCTCGTGCCACCGGAGCGCATCCTGATCCTGACCGGCCCGCTGCTCGTCGAGCGTGTCGCCGCGACGGTGCCGGAGGTCCCGGAGGCAAACATCTTCGCGGAGCCGCGCGCCGCCTCCACCGCGCCGGCACTCGCCTGGGCGGCGCACTGGGTTGCGAAACATGATCCCGGCGGCGCGATGCTCTCGCTGCACGCCGACTGGGCCGTCGGCGACGACCGTGCATTTCGCGCGGCAGCCCACGACGCGCTCGGTGTCGCCGCCGAACAGGACGTGCTCGTGACCGTCGGAGTCAAGCCAACACGCAACGAGCCCGGCTATGGCTACATCGTGCCGGGCAAGCCGGCCGGCGATGCCCGGAAGGTCAAGCGGTTCATCGAAAAGCCAAGTCCCGCGCGGGCTGCGTTGTTGCGCCGCAGGGGCGCGCTCTGGAACAGCGGGTTGTTCGCCTGGGGCGCCGCTCGTTTTCTCGGCGAAGCGGGCGCCTACGCGAAGGAGCTCGCCGCTGGATGGTCCGCGCTGAACGCCGGCGACGTGGCGCGATTCTTCGCCGCAGTGAAGCCCGTCGCCGTGGACGTGGCGGTGCTCGAGCGGACCACCCGCCTGGCGGTCGTCGCGGGCACGTTTCCCTGGGACGATATCGGGTCGTGGGATGCGTTGCTGCGGGTGCGCAAACGCGACGCGCGCGGCAATGTCACGGTCGGCAATGTCACGCTCGGCGACGACGTGCGTAACTCCGTCGTCTGGACGGAAAACGAGCACCTCGCCGTCGAAGGCGTCAACGATATGGTGGTGGTGCGCGCCAATGGGCACACCCTGGTGATGCCGACTGGGCGCGCCGACAAGCTCAAAGCGCTGGTGCAGCGCCTATGACCCATGCGCTGTATCTCCTCGATCCCGACGACGGTCCGACCTGGGCTCCGTTCGCGGGGATCCGGCCGCTCTCGGAGCTGCGCGCCGGCGCGCATCTCGTGCGCGAACGGTGGGAGACGTTCGTCGGCGCGGAAGCAACGGCGATCTTCGCGCTGCCGCATCTCGCCGGCTTCCCCGAGCCCGGCGTACCGCGTGTGGAGTCACGCCGCGCCGTCGCAGGACCCGCCGTCATCGGATCGTCGACATTTGCGCCGCGCGGGCTCGCGGGACCCCTGCCCGACGCACCCACGCGGCTCATCCACGACGGCATCACGGTCGGGTGGGCCGTTCCCGCGGGCACGACGTGGGAAGGACCCGTCGCTCACGCGCAAGCCACGAACGTCGATGGTGTCTTGTTGCGTGGCGTCTATGATCTCGTGGGCGCGCTCGAGCAGCTGCTACGAGAAGACACGATCAAACTGCTCGGTGATTCGGATCCCGTCCCCAAGGGGAGCACCGTGATCGGCGACCCAGCGTGGGTGGCGGTGCATGAAGGAGCCATCGAGCCGGGCGTGCTGTTCGATACGCGCAATGGTCCGGTAGTGCTGGAAAGCGGCGTCGAAGTGCGCAGCGGCACGCGTCTCGAGGGACCGCTCTGGGTGGGCGCGAATGCACGGCTCGTTGGCGGCGCCATTCGCGGCTCCGCAATCGGTCCGTGGTCGGTGGTCCATGGCGAAATGTCAACCACCGTGATGCTCGGCTACGCCAACAAAACGCACGACGGCTTCGTGGGACATTCAGTGCTGGGCCGCTGGGTAAATCTCGCGGCCGGAACGACGACCTCGAATCTGAAGAACACCTATGGTCCCGTGCGATTGGAGATCGCGGGCGCGGTCCTGGAAACCGGACACCAGTTCCTGGGTAGTCTAGTCGGCGATCACGCCAAGACGGCGATCGGAACCCTGCTCAGTACGGGGACCGTGATCGGCGCGGGCGCCAACGTCTTCGATGGCGTGCGTGCACCCAAGTACGTCGCGCCCTTCGACTGGGGAGGCTCCGCATCAGAACGCATGACGCAGCAGAAGTTTTTGGCGGTCGTCGAACGCGTTCTGCCGCGGCGCCACGTCGAGGTGAGCGACGCGATGCGCTCCTACTTGAACCGCGCGTACGAGTGGCTGACGCGATGAGCGAATCGCAGCAGCGCTATCGCCGGCTCGGCAAATACGAGCTGCACCAACTGCTCGGCGAAGGGGCGATGGGCATCGTGTGGAAAGCCTACGACACGGTGCTGCGGCGCTACGTCGCGCTGAAGCTGTTGAGCTCGAGCTTCCGCAAGACGCGCGACATGCAGGAGCGTTTTCTCCGCGAAGCGCGCGCGGCCGGCGCGATTCAACACGCCAACATCGTCACCGTCTACGATCTCGGCGAATCCGAAGGCCAGCTGTTCATCGCGATGGAGCTCGTCGAGGGACGCGATCTCTCCGACATGATCGCACTGCGGGATCCGCTCGCGCTCGAGCGGAAGCTGGACATCACGATCGAAGTGCTCGCCGGTCTCCATTTCGCGCACCAACGGGGCGTGATTCATCGCGACGTCAAACCGTCGAACGTCCGCGTCATGCCCGACGGCCGCGTGAAAATCATGGACTTCGGCATCGCGCGCCTGCAGAAGGGCGACGCCACCGGCTCCGGCGCGATCGTCGGCACGCCGACCTACATGGCCCCCGAGCAGATTACCAATGGCGCGATCACCGCCGCGACGGACGTCTTCTCCGTCGGCTGCATGCTGTACGAGTTGCTCACCTACCAGCGGCCATTCGAGGCTGAGTCGGTGCACGGCGTGCTGTATCAGGTCCTGACGACGGAGCCGCGCCCGCTGCGCACCGTCGCGCCGTCGATCCCGGCAGCACTCGAGCGTGTCGTCGCCAAGGCGATGAACAAGGTGCCGCACGAGCGCTACGAATCGGCGGGCCAGATGATGGGCACGCTGCAAGGGATTCGCTCGGCCTTGTCGGGTGCCGACGACGAAGCGACGCAGCCGCTGGGACGGTGGACCCCGCTGCCACGGCCCGTGCTCAAGCTGATTACGCACGCCCCGATGAAGTGGCGTCTCGCCGTTCTCGGCGCCCTCACCGCGGTGGTCATCTTGTTGCTGTACGCCCCGGGCCCGGCCTCAGTCGATAACGGAATCACGGCGCGGCCACGGGCCGTCGTCGCTGCACCGGCGCCGCTCCCCGTTCCCCAGCCGACCGCGATGGACGCCGAACCGGTCTCCATGGCCGTGACTGCACGCCGCGACACAGCCCTCGCCACCCGTGACCGCGCGCTGGCGGCCGGTGCCGAGAAGAACAACGTCCCCGCGATGATTCTCGCGGAGACGATGTTTCTCGCCTCGGAGCAGGCGCTCCGGGCCGGGGATCAGTCGCGCGCGTTGCGAGGCTATGTGGAAGCCGCCTTGCAGTATGGCCACGCGCGCGCGCAGGCGCGGGTCATGGATCGGGAAGCCCAGCAGATGGTGGCGCGCGTGCAGCCGGTCGTACAGGCGCTGCCAACCGGCGCGGCGGCCGCGAATGCCGGCATCTTTCTCGCCCGCGCCGAATCGCTGTTACGGCAACAGGATTTCACGCTGGCCAAGGTGGCCGCCCAGAGCGCCGAACAGGTCGGCATCGATGCCGGTATCGCGCCGCCGAGCACGCAGCCCGCCGAGGCGCGGACCGCGATCGACGTGCTGCTCGCCGATCTTGGCAGAGCGTTGTCGAGCGAGCGGATTGCGAACATTCGGGTCCTCTATCCGGGATTGACCGATCAGGAGCGCCGCGGATGGGAGGAATTCTTCCGGGGTTGGAATCAAATCACGGCAAAGTTCATCGTAGACGATTTCAAGGTGCGCGGCGCCGTGGCGACCGGGACGGTGCGCGCGATGTTTCAGTACGTGCCGGCGCGGGGTGGAGCGCCACGAGTGGACCGCCGGCGCTTTGCGATGCGATTCGAGAGGAAGGATGTAGGCTGGCGGTTGGCGGCGGTCAACGAACTAAAATAGCTACCAGGCCCTCGCATTTGCCGGCGGTGCGTCGGGAATCGTGAGGGTGTCCGGACGCGCGGTGGGTGGGCCGACCCGTTTCAGCGTCACCGGCTTTTCCAGATCGCCACCACTAATCGTCAGTTTGTCTTTGGCCAATTTCATCCCGTACACCTGCCAGACACCGTCGCCCAACGTAATCCAAAGACTGTCGCCGACGACGCGCCAGCGCGCAACTTCTTCACCGAACTGCGCCGAGCTGTCGCTGCGCACCATGATGTGCCGGATCTCGTCGCCGGCTTTCGCCTGCCAGTTTCCGGTCACACGAGCAGGCGCCTGCGCGGCCACGAACAGCAGTGATCCCAATCCAATCATCAACGGTCTCAGCATGGCACCAATCATACCCCTGCTTGTTCCGGTTTTACACCTGCATCGCTGATCACCGCTACCTGCGGCTCCCACTGGCGCATCATGCGAACGAACGTCGCGCACAGCTCGGGATCGAACTCGAGTCCTTTGCGCTCTTCGAGATAGCCGAGCGTTTTTTCGAACGACCATGCGTCGCGGTAGGGGCGGCGCGTGCGCAACGCATCATAGACGTCACACACGTGCACGAGCTTGCTCGCGTGATGACAATCGCGCGCATAGTGCAATGCCGGATATCCGCCGCCGTTGATCATGATGTGGTGTTCGTAGGCGACGATGGCCGCGAGATCCAGATCCTCCTCGACTTCGAGCAGGATGCGCGCGCCGGCGGCGGGATGCTCGTTCATCAGGGCTCGCTCTTCGTCCGTCAGCTTCCCCGGCTTCGTGAGTACCTCGAGCGGAATCTTGACCTTGCCGATGTCGTGCAGCAGGCCCGCGATCCCGAATGCCCGCACGTCGGTCGCGGAAAGGCCGAGGAACTCGGCCAGCGCCATCGACAGCACGGCAACGTTCATCGAGTGCGTGGTCGTGTATTGATCGAACTCCTTGAGTTGCAGCAACGGCAGCATGACCTGCCGGCCGCCATGCATCGCGACCGCCAGTGAGCGAACGACGGCCTCCGCCTCCGTGAGCGGGACCGCACCCTTCGTCTGCACCTCGCTCTGCAGCCAGCGCAGGGTGTTTACTTCCTCGCCCAGCGAGAAGCTGATCGTCGCGGTGGGTAGTGCCTCCTGCCCGATGTCAGTCTCGCCTTTCAGTCCCACGGCACCAAAGCGAATGCTGCTTTGCCGCATCTGGCGCGCTTCCGTGCTGATCGCCGAGAGCGTGAGCCGGGCCAGCACTTCTTCGAGAAAGCCTTCGAAGTCTTCGCGGCCCACGCGATCCTCGAACTCGAGGCGTTGAATGCCGGCCTGCGCCAGTCGCTTTCCCCAATCCCACGCCTTCAACTCGCGCAGGGGCATGTGCCCGAAGACGACTTCGTCGCCAAGAAATGTGAACAGAGGCCGGGGCGTGTCGGTCTGGAGGTCCTGGACCTGCTGGTACGCCAGGTCGACGGCGCGTTCGCGGGCGGGATGTCCATCACGATATAGCGCCATCGCGGCAAGCGCCTGCGCGAACGTGTTGAGGAACCGGGCGGGATCGGCGCTCATTGCTGGACCGCTCGGGAGACGCGGGCCGCGGAGAGCGCCGCGTTCCGGATGTCGGGATCGTTCGACGCCGCCGCCAGCGCGAGCACGACAGCGGCTCGCGCGTCGTTGCGCCATCCAGCGGCGAGCGCCATGAGGGCCGCGAGCAGCTCCAGCGATCGGGTCGCCAGTTTGGGACGGCCCAACCAGTTGGTGCCCCCCTGCACGAGTTGCAGCAACGCATTCAGCGCGGCCGCGTTGCCGGCGCGCCCCAGCACCTTGATCGCCAGCACCCGCAGCTCCGACGCGGTTGCGGCGTCGCGCGCCAGCTCGGTCACGATCGGAAGTGCCGGCGGCGGACACTGGTCCAGGGCCGCGGTCAACGCGAGTCGCACCGTGCGGGGATCGGCGTCGCGCAGCGCGCCGAGCAAGGCGCGCTCCCGCTCGACGGGAACCTTGAGCGAGACCTTCACCGCTTCGCGGCGGACCCGTGCATCGACATGGTCAATGAACGCGGCGGCCGAGAACCCATCGGGCAACGCCGGCAGGCCGTCGAGAATCAGCAAGAGGTTGCGTGTCACATACCACGGGATCTGGCCCGCGAGCCGCGTCGCGATCACTGGGCCGAGCTCGCGGGGCGCGCGGGTGAGGCGATCGAGCAACCCCCGCCGGGTGGTCCGCGATTCCGATGCAGCCAGCGCGTCAAGAAGAGGCTCGAACGCACCCATGCGCAGTCGGGGCAACAGGCGATCGATGGTAAGAAAATCCGGCGGATCCCCGGCCGTGAGCTGCCGCACGACTTCCGGCGCGGTTACGCGGTCCCAGAGTAACGCGACATTCTCCGACGACGCACCATCCAACACGTCCACGACCAAACCGATACGGTTGTCTTCCACCAACCGTTCGACGGCGCGCCAGGCGCCGAACCCCAGCACTCCGGCCTCCATCGCGGTCTGCAGAATCCGCAACGGCTCCGCGCCGTTTGCATAGTCGCTACGTGGCACCCTCGGGGTTGCGGCCGCCATCCGGTGCAGCGCGGCTCCATAGGCGTCCGGATTTGGATCTTCGAGCGTCCATCCTTGAAGGAGGTCGCGCACCTGATCGCGCAGTGCTTCATCAGCTTGGGGACGCGCTTCGGCACTGCCCTGCTCGGCATGTTGCGCGAGCTTCGAGAGCATGCGCAGCAGCGGATCGGAAACGGTCTTATGGGAGGCGTCCGCCATCGCGCGCACAACCTCGAGCACAGCATCGGCCGCGAGTCCGTAGGTGGCATCGATCGCGAACTTCGTTCGCTGCGCGTTGTCGCCACCCATCTCGATCAGCCGCCGCAACGTGCCCGGTTGCAGCGCGCCCACGAGCTTCGACGTGCGCCGGCGCAGCGCCGCCGCCTCGGCGCCGCCGGTGGACTTCAGCTCGTCGGCGATCTGCAGGAGGTAGCCCACGATGACCTGATCGTAGGCGGCGCTGCGTGGATGCTCGTCGATGGCTTTGGCGATCATCGCCGGCTCGGATGGCGGTGACGTTCCACTGTCGGCGGCCATTGACTCCGCGGCGAGCGCCGCGCGCGCGAGTCCAACCCAGAGCTGGGCACCGCGCACCCCGCCGCCGGACGCCGTGTTGTCCTCTTCCTGCAGGAGCTCGAGACGCTCGTAGGTGATGGCGTGCAGCCGAACGTGGTCCCACGCGCGGAGCTGTTCCGGCGGTCCCAGGCCGAGCGGATCGCCGGTGCGTTCGGCATCGGCCGCGAGCGTGCGAAGCACCTCGGCGACTTCGGTGGCGCGGAGTCCACGATGAAACGTCACCGCGCCGAGATGATGGCGATGCAGGCGACCGGCGAGCTCCGAGAGGACGGGATTTTTCGCGTCGGTGGCGACGCCTTCGATCACCAGCTGCTGCCGCGCGACGCCCAACGCGAGCAGGGTTCGCTCCTCGAACAGATGTTCGGCACGCCGCGTCACGCCCGCAGCCGCGGGGGCGAGCGACGGATGACCCTCCGGATACATCGCGTGCTTATGGAGGGCGATCGAGAGCTCGATCAGAAAGTCAGCCAACTCCCGGGACAGGGAGGTCGTCGTCATGGGCTCCCAAAATAGCGCTCCCCCCCGTGCGGAACGTCACACGAGGGGGAGTCTAGGGCCTTTCCTAAGCGTCTAAACGTCTAGACGCCTAGTCTTTAGTACATTCCGCCCATGCCGCCACCAGGCATCGGCGGCGCCTTCTCCTTCTCCTTCTTCTCCACCACGACACACTCGGTGGTCAGGAGCAGGCTCGCAATCGACGCGGCATTCTGCAGCGCCGTGCGGGTGACTTTCGTGGGGTCGATGACGCCCGACGCCACGAGGTCCTCGAACTTATCGGTTTGGGCGTTGTAGCCGAAGTTCTTGTCCTTCGACTCCTTCACCTTGCCGACGACGATAGCGCCTTCCGCGCCCGCGTTCTGGGCGATGATGCGGATCGGCTCCTCGAGGGCCCGGCGCACGATCTCGATGCCGGTCTTCTCATCGTCGTCGTGACCCTTGGTCTTGTCGAGCGACTTCTGACACCACAGCAGCGCCACGCCGCCGCCCGGCACGATGCCCTCTTCGACCGCCGCGCGGGTTGCATGCAGCGCGTCCTCGACACGAGCCTTCTTCTCTTTCATCTCGGTCTCGGTCGCCGCGCCGACGTTCAGCACGGCCACGCCGCCGGCGAGCTTCGCCAGCCGCTCCTGGAGCTTTTCCTTGTCATAATCGGAGGTCGCCTTGTCGATCTGCGCCTTGATCTCCGACTTCCGGCCTTCGATCTGATCGTCCTTGCCCTTGCCGTCGACGACCGTGGTGTTGTCCTTGTCCACGATGACGCGCTTGGCGCGGCCGAGATCGTTGAGCGTCGTGTTCTCGAGCTTCAACCCGAGCTCTTCGGAAATGACCTGGCCACCGGTCAGGATCGCGATGTCGCGCAGCATTTCTTTGCGACGGTCACCGAAGCCCGGCGCCTTGACGGCGCAAACCTTCAGCGTGCCGCGAAGCTTGTTGACGACGAGTGTCGCCAGCGCCTCACCCTCGACATCTTCGGCAACGATCAGCATGGGCCGGCCCGACTGCGCTACCTTCTCGAGCACAGGCAGGAGGTCCTTCATCGTCGAAATCTTCTTGTCGTAGATGAGGATGTACGCGTCTTCGATCGTGCATTCCATCTTTTCGGGATCGGTGATGAAGTAAGGCGAGAGGTAGCCGCGGTCGAACTGCATTCCGTCCACCGTCTCGAGCGTGGTCTCGAGGCTCTTGGCCTCTTCGACCGTAATGACGCCGTCCTTGCCGACTTTATCCATTGCGTCGGCGATCTTGTCACCGATTTCGTTGTCGCCGTTGGCGGAAATCGTGGCGACTTGCCGGATGTCTTTCCGGCCCGAGGTTGGGACGGAGATCTTCTTGAGCTCGTTGACGACGGTCTCGACGGCGCTCTCGATGCCGCGCTTTAGCGCCATCGGATTGGCACCTGCGGTGACCGACTTCAGGCCTTCGCGGTAGATCGCCTGCGCAAGCACGGTCGCCGTGGTTGTGCCGTCGCCCGCGAGATCGGAGGTCTTGGTCGCGACTTCCTTCACCATCTGCGCGCCCATGTTCTCGATCTCATCATCGAGCTCGACTTCCTTGGCGACAGTGACGCCGTCCTTGGTGACGGTCGGACTGCCGAACTTCTTGTCGATGACGACATTCCGGCCCTTCGGGCCGAGCGTCACCTTGACTGCATCGGCCAGCTGATCGACGCCCCGCTTGAGCTTCGCGCGGGCTTCGGTGCTGAACTCCAGAAACTTGGCTGCCATATCTGTGCTTCCTCCCTAGGGGCGCTTACGCGAGCTTCGCGATGACGTCGGCTTCTTTGATCAGGATGATCTCTTCATTGTCCAATTCGACCTGCGTGCCACTGTACTTCCCGTAGACCACGCGATCCCCCACCTTCAGCTCCATCGGGATCGTTTCCCCTTTTTCCCGCCGGCCCGGACCCACGGCGATGACTTCGCCCTGGATCGGTTTCTCTTTGGCGGTATCGGGGATGTACAGCCCGCCCTTCATCGTCTCAGTCTCTTCCATCGGCCGGATCGCCACGCGATCGGCTAACGGGTGGACTTTGTACTTCTGAGTCGTCTTGGTTGCCGTTGGCATGATGCTCGAACCTCCGTAACTCTTTGAATTGATTAGCAATTAGCACTCGTGGCAGATGAGTGCTAAAACAACCAGGGGGAATCTCGCCGCGGTTCTATACCCTGTCAAGGGGCTAGCGATTGGACAGCCGCTCGCGCGCGAGCGCGCACGGTCGGAGCGACGGAATCGAGCGCTACTGCGCCCGATCCAATGATCCTCCCGGAGCGCGTGTCGGCAAGACGCACGTAGAGCCATGCAGGCTGGCCCGGACTGGGTTCCGAGTAGGTGAAGTAGATCAGCGCGGCCGTCGGCCTACTGCCCCCGCGAATCCGCTGACGCACGCGATAGCCGTATTCGCGCATGGCACGGGCGAGCTCGAGGCTTTGGGAGTCCCTGCTTTGGACGAGAATGTCGTATCCTCTGAGCGCGGGTGGGACTCGGGACGCTCCGCAACCCAGAGTCAACGCCACTACCGACGCTACGACGGAGCGCCATATCGTGGTATGACGGTTCATTGCACGACCCGCCTAGCGCCGACCCATCGCTCCACCCACCACGCTCCGTCGGAGTCTTGAGCTTCAAGGCGCGACAACCCCACGCCGGCATTCGAGCTGTGAATAAAGGTGTGTTCTCCGACGTACATCCCCACGTGCGTCACACCGCCACCTGGCTGAGCCGAGAAGAGGAGAATGTCACCGGGCTGCAACGCTTCAATGATGGGTGTGACGAGTGAGCCGGCGTGCGCCTGGTCATGGCTCGTGCGCGGCAGACGGATTCCATGCCGGGCGTAGGCGTACTGAATCAGCCCCGAACAGTCGAATCCATTCTCGGCGGTCCCTCCCCATTCGTAAGGTGTCCCCAATACGGCCAGCGCGGTCTGCACGATATCCTTCGCGCTGCCGGTGATGTTGCTGGGTTGAAGAGGTTGTTCGCGCGCTTCATGTCGTGGGCCACTGCCAACCGCCAAAGAGAGGCCAATCGCGCCGCTGATTCCGTCGCGTGAGCCGCGCGTGGCGCGCCAGAACCCGCGCGGACCGACGTCTTGAAACCGGTACTGCGCTTCGACCCCAACCGCTATCCACTGTACAGGCCGCCACTCCAATCCAGCACCCGCGCTCCAAAGGGCCGCGAGAGCTTGCTTCGTCGTGTCGGTGGAGAGACCAAGGGAAACGCCGGCGATCGCGTATGGACCTAACGTCGAGCGCCGCCGCAAGGCGTGTAATTGCCAGCCCGCGCCATAGAACGCTCGATGCCGGCCAAGACTGTCGTGGATCAATGCCTGTGCAACAAAGCCACCGACCCGGAGCTCGTAACTGGATGACTGATTGCCGTTGTACCAGCGCCCGTAGACGACGTCGACGTCCCGTCCCTGGGCATGGAGGTGTGAGATGCCTGTAATGAGAAGAAAAAACTCAATCCGCGGCCGCAATCGCGGCATGCTCCTCGGACGCGCGGGGCGCCATGTGATGCGATAGCAGGTGCGGCAGCCGCCGCATGAACCGAATCCACGTCCAGAGGACCGCGAACCCGAATACGAGCGCGCTGAATCCCGCGATGGCGAGCATGACAATCGGATTCTGCAGCCGCAGGGCGACCAACGCACCCAGCCAAAGCCCCACATGCGACGCTGCCCATGCCCACACGGGTGTGAGCAACCAGCCGAAGATCACGAGAAGGTGCGCGAGCCAACGTGGCATCGCTACGCCTTGCGCGCAATCGCGACGAGAGCGAGACCAGTGAGCACGACGGCGAACCCGGCGCCGGCTGCGACCGGCAAGTAAATGTGCAGCCGCGCCAATGTGAGAAGCAGCGCAACCGCAGCAGCGCCGACGACCACAGGCAGCGCCAATGCGGGAATGGAGACCTCACCGCCTCGACGCGCGCGAACGGCCGTCACGATCCCACCCATCCACGCGAGGAACGTCCCCAGCATCCACCAGATGGGCAGATACCACCAGGTGCTGCCCCCGGCGACGGCATCCCACGTCCAGGGAAAAGCATGCAACGGCCGCAGGACAATGATGTCGACGGCCATGAACACGATGGTGCCCCATAGTCCGATCGCGGCGGCGCTCGCGATCCCTTGCACGCCGCGCGACGTGGCGAAAAAGGCCGGAAGAAACGCTGCCGAGATGCCGCCGGCCAGCACGACGAGCGCACCGAGTAATGACATGACGATGCCGGCAGGCAGGAGTCGAGAGAGGACGAGGAAGACGATGACCGCCGCGGCGGTGATCAACCCGACGATGGTCCCACTGAAGAGGATATGCCGAAATTCGGAGCGATCGACTGTCGCAGTGGTCATGCTCTCCTCGAGCGTGGGTACACAGCTGTTCTGCTAATCTAAACGCGACACATTACGTGGCAAACACAAACAGAACCGTGAGATCCGTTACCGCCCACGCGGCCAGCGCCCGGTACATGCCGCGCTGATGCTGTCCGGGAGTCCACGACCCATAGCCGGCCAGCCACGGCAGGAGCACGCCTAACCACAAGACCACTGGCAGAGCGAGCGCGAAGCCCTTGTTTCCCACCCCAAGCAGCACCGCTGCCCAGATGAACAAGCCAAACGCGATCAACGTGGACAGCGCCGCAACTATGAGACTCGTCCGCATGCCAAGAATTAACGCCAACGTGCGATCGCCCCGACGGCGATCCTCATCGAATTGATACAACTGGGTGAGCGGATAGAGCCCCGCAAAGAGGGGGCAGAACGCGAGCAACACGATCCCATGTCCGGCGTCGAGCGGTCGCCCGGTCGCCGCCCACGCCGCATAGGGCGTGAGCGTACCGAATCCCCACATGTTGATCACCCAATCGACGCCCGCAACCGCTTTGAAGCGAAACGGCGGAACGGAATAGAGGATCGACAGTGCGAAGCAGATCGCGTACGCAATCTGAAAGCCGGCAGGAAGCGTCAACGCCAGAAGTTGGCCGGCGACCAGCAGCGTGAGACTGACGTGCAGCAAGTATCTCGGCAGCGGTGGAGGCGCGTTCAGGTAGCCGATATCGCCCTCGTCCCGATCGAAAACACTGTTGATCGCGAGGGTCCCGCCATTCAGGAATACCACCCAAATGACGAGAGCCCGAAGTGCGGCGCCGATCTGCTCCCCGCTCCCTGCTCCCTGCACTCCCACTGCGAGGACGTACCCCAGCAGCGTGTGTCCCGCCATGATCGGCCACTCGGCGGGGCGAAGGTGAAGAACGTACGAGTAGAGCTCGCCCGGCAGGAGACGATATCCCCAACGCCGCCATGCGTTGAGCGTCCGCGCCGGGACGTCGGTCACCACTTTAGGCCGAGCGCGCGCGCCGCGATGCGTAAACCCACCAGCGTCAGATCGGGATGCACCGATTCGATCTGCGTGCACAGCGGCGCCACGACGCTCGCGAGGCCACCGGTCGCCACGGTAAGCGGTCGTGTCTGGGATGGCCATTCCGCTTTGATACGCCGCACGAGTCCATCGACGGCATCCGCGGTGCCCCACATGACACCGGCACGGATGCAGTCCTCGGTGCGGCGTCCGATCGCGCGCGCCGGAGGCAGCAGTTCGGTCGCCGGCAGCTTTGCGGTCCTGCGAACGAGCTCGTCGGAGGCTGTGCGCAAACCCGGCATGATCACGCCGCCGATGAATCGACCTTCCCCCTTCGGGCCATCGGCGGTAATGCAATCGAAGGTTGTCGCCGTCCCGAAGTCGACGACGATCGTGTCCTTCTTGAACATCTCCAAGGCGGCGAGCGTGTTGACGATGCGATCGGCGCCAACGGTCAGCGGCTCATCGACATCGAGTACGAGCGGAAGCTTCGATCGCGCATCCACGCGCACCGGCTCGCGCGTCGTCGCCGCGGTGACACCGTCGCAGAGACTCTCGGTAATGGTAGGAGCGACGGAGGCGACGATCGCCGCGCGAATCTCCTGCGTCGAATGTCCCGCCTGGGTCAGCTGGGACGTGAGCGCAGCGGCCCATTCGTCAGGCGTGCGATGCGGCGTCGAATGCAAGCGCCAATGCCCTTCGAGTCGGTCGCCCGCAAACAGTCCAACGGTCGTTTCGGTGTTGCCGATGTCGAACGCGAGGAGCATGGGGCGGCTAAGATAGCTCGACGTGCCCGTCGCGCACCACGCCCGCGCCGGCGTCGGTCTCGACGAGCAGCGCGCCGTCCGGCCGAATCCCTGCCGCGCGCCCGGACAGCGGCGTCCGGATCTGGCGGCCGCGCAACCAGTCACGGCGGGCGAAGGCAGCGCATTCAAAATCGGTGAGTGGTGCGTGGTGCGTGGTGAGTGGACGCAGGGCTGGAACTAGGCGATCGAGCACGTCGATGCGACGCACGTCCGGCAGCAGCTCGCGCAGTGCAATCGCCCGATCCGCGAGCTCTGCCGGAATCTCATTCGCGACGTTGATACCGATGCCCAAGGCAAGCCACTGTGGGGCATCGCCCTGCCAGCGCGCTTCACAGAGAATGCCGGCGACCTTGCGTCCATCGAGGAGTACGTCGTTCGGCCACTTCAAGGCCGCCGGCGTGCGGCCGAGCAATTCATCGGCGACATCCGCGACCACCAGTCCCGCACGCAGCGACAAAATGCCCGCGTCCGGAAACGGGGGACGAACCAATATCCCGAGCCACACGCCGCCCAGCGGCGAACGCCACGTGCGCCCATCGCGTCCTCGTCCCGCCGTCTGTTCTTCCGCGATGAC
>Ga0209027_1000326_pt1 | contig 16181 bp, 15 predicted proteins | sample GraSoi013_1_20cm_3_FD_185821 | JGI IMG/M metagenome (GOLD analysis project Ga0209027, IMG submission 185821) | Grasslands soil microbial communities from the Angelo Coastal Reserve, California, USA - Sample 09_27_2013_1_20cm (SPAdes) (version 2) | ecosystem: Environmental > Terrestrial > Soil >...
GAGGCGGGTTCAGGCGGGGCTGACGGGGCTCGAACCCGCGACCTCCGGTGTGACAGACCGGCACTCTAACCAGCTGAGCTACAGCCCCCTGCGACGGAGCGTCGCAATATAGGCCCGCGCCGAAGTCAATTCAATGCCTCAGAAATTCTTGCACTTGAATTGCTTCTTCACCTGCGGCATGATGGCTTCGAACTTGGCGACGTTCTGCAGCATCGAGTTGGCGAACGCGGGCGATACTCGCGCCCCGAGAATCAGCGCGTCCTTGGTACGGGCGATTCGGTCGTTGATCGCCTTGGCCTCCTCGCAGCTCTTCGACTTCACCATGGCGGAGTACGGACCGGCCAGGGACGCCACCGACGCCACGCCGAAGAAGAAGCTTCCCTGGACGCGGATCTGCTGGCGCGGGCCGACGGTGTCACCCGGTGAGCGCGGCGCCACCACCTGCAGCAGCTGGTCGAGCCACGGATACGCGCGGTCGTGAGCGCCCGCCTGCACCAGCTTCGATCCGGCGCTCAACATGATCACCGTCGCATTCAGTCGCATGGTGGAGTCGCTGGAGGAGAGCGCCTTGTTGAGATACGTGCGCGCCGAGTCGAGGCGGTCGGCGAACGCGTTGCGGTACGCCCGCAGCGCGGCCGTATCGGTCTTGAGCCTGCTGGCCTGCGCCGTGTCGTATACCGCCCCGTCCACGACTGTCTTGGCGATGAGCAGCGCGCTGCTCATGTCGGACGGATCGAGCGCCAGCGCCTGCTTGTACGCCCACAGCGAGCTGTCCTTCTGCCCCCGCATGTCGAACGTCGAGCCGAGCGTCTTCCAGAACACGGCGGACTTGGGAAAGTGCCGCACGGCGGCGTGGCTGAAGAAAACCAATTGCTGCGTGTCCGCGACCTGCTGCGCCGCGCCGAGCGCCGGCTTGATCACGCTCGAGTCGGCCAGTTTGGCCGAGTCATTCCTGACCACGTCCACGAAGCCGTCCAGCACGCAGCGCCACAACTCTCCCTCGATGCAGATGCGCAGTCGGAAGTCGGACGCCCGCTGATCGCCCGGGTTGCGTGCCAGCCACTCGTCGAGGATGCTCTTGGCGCGCGCGTACTGCTTCTGCTGCCGCAACAGCTCGGCGATGCCCAGCCGCAGCTGCGCGTTTTGCGGCTCGCCGGCGAGCTCATGGATCCGCGCGTCGATCGCCTTGAGCGTGTCGCCCTTCTGCTGATAGAGGCTGGCGATGTTCTCCCAGGCCGTCGCATTCAGGGAGTCGCCCTTGGACGCGCGTTGGTAGGCGGCCAGCTGGCTGTCGACGCCCATGTGCTGCGCCTCGTACACCGTGGCGACACAGATATGCGCCGCCGGGAGGTTCGGCTCGATCGCGAGCGCCTTGCGGGCCGCGTCGAGCGCCCTCGTGAACTGGCTCTTGGAGCGCTGGTCGTTGCACTCCCGCGCCTGCTCGCCGGCCCGGATGATCGTGTTGAGACGCTGCGCGATCGCCTCGCCCAGCGCCGCGGCCGTCCCGGGATTACCGCTCGACACCGAGAGCAGGGCGGCGAGACCGGAGCTGCCGATGTCGCGTACGCGGATGGTCGCCGCGATGGTGTTGCCACTGCGCTCCAAGGCGCCCGTCGTGTAGGCGTTGACGTTGAGGAAGCGAGCCAGCTGGTTCGCCTGCGTCTCGTCCAGCAGCACGTTGCAGGCGTAGTCCGACGCCGCGAGTGCCTCGCACAGCTTCGGCTTGGGAATGACCTGCACCTTGTAGCGCGCCATCTGGCCCAGCTTCTCGCGCGCCACGTCCATCACGGCGATGCTGAGCCCCGAGTCGGCGGGCGTCTTCACCGTCAGGGGCAGGACGAGGAGCTTTACGGTCGGTTGCTGAGAAGCGATTTGTGCCCGGGCCGACGTGGCAACACACACCAGTCCGGCCACGAGTCGCAGGATTCTCACGCGCGCAGTCCTCACGTTGCGATCTGATACACCAGTGGGCGAAGAGGGATTCGAACCCCCGACTTCCTGCGTGTAAGGCAGGCGCTCTGAACCGCTGAGCTATTCGCCCCTCGTACGGCGGGTCTTACAGGGCGAGACCTACCGGGAAGAAAACGCAGTAGCCCAGAACGAGCAGGATCGGCGCGGCCGTCGTGGAGCCCTCGTGCAGCAACCAGTAGCCGCTCCCGAGCGCCGCGACAGCCGCCGCCAGGAACAGCCAGTTCTTTGGTCCGAAGTGAAGGCGCGAGCGCGTCACGCTCTGGTCGGGCATAAGGGCAGGAGTTTACGTGGCAATTCCAACGTCGTCAAGCAGTTGGGCCATCGTCGTCGGGCAGCGCCCAGCCCTCGTCCAAGCGCGCCCGGCGCGTACGATCGCGCCGCCGCCGCAGCCCAACCAGCCACGCGAGCCCGAGCCCGAGCACCGCCCAGAACAGCCCGACCGCGCTCGCCCAGCCGAGCCAGCCGTACCGCTCCGCGACGTCGCGCTGCCACCGGACCTCGAAGTCGCTCTCGGTCATGTGGTGGCTGTGACGCAACGCCGCGTCGAACGTCGGGTCTGCACCGAGCTGCTCGATCAGTGGCCCGAGGCCCTGCGCGCCGCCCCAGCGGTCGAGCAGCACCACCGCCGTGGTGGCGAGCGCGTACGCGGTCGCCGCATCGGCCTCGTCCGAGCGGAGCGCCCGGTCCAGCCCGTCGAGGTCGAGCCGAACGCCGCGGGCGACCTGCCAGTTGAGCCGCAGCGCGTCGAGCCGGTCCCACTCGCCGGCGGCGACGGCCGCGTACCCTTCCTCGAACCAGAGCGGCAGCGCATGGCGCACGCGCCAGCGCAGCGCCAGGTGTGCGAGCTCGTGGCGCAGCGCGGCGGACAGGCGGTCGGGCGGACCGGCGGCCAGCAGCACGACGGTGCCGGCCTGGGGGAACGCGGCGCCCTCGCTCCAGCTCGGAAGCCGGCCGCGCGTGACGGAGGCGAACACCGCGCGCGTGGGGGCGAGGATGAGACGGATCGGGCGCGCGGGAAGCGGCCCGACGCCGGGGAATGGCGCCGCCCGGTCCGCCGCGTCTGCCAGGGCCGCGGCGAGCCCGGCCTGCGCCGGCCACGCGACCGCCGTGACCCGCCCGACCGTCACCGCCGTCGGCTGCGGCCCCTGGGCGACGAGCCAGGCGAAGACTAGGAGCGCGGCGGTTCCTGGCCCTGGAGCGCCTGCTCGAGCGTGTCCTGACACTTCTTGCCCCAGGGGTTGAACTTGTTCGCCTTGACCCCCGCTTCCCAGGTGCGCTTCGCCTGCGCCTGGTCGCCGGCGAACCAGTACGCGCGCCCCAGCTCGTAATAGGCCTCGATCAGATTGGGCCCGAGCTTGAGCGTCTTCTGGAAGAAGGTTTGCGCGTCCTCGTACATCTCGCGCTGCAGGTAGACGAGCCCGAGATAGAAGTGGGCGTACAGGGTCGCCTTCTTGTCGTTGTCGAGGCGGATCGCCTTGGACAGGTGTTCGATCGCTTCCCCGAAGATCCGCTTCTTCACGCAGATGTAGCCGACGTTGATGCGGGCGAGCGAGTTGGCCGGCTCCTTCATCAGCACCTTCTGGAACGTGGCGAGCGCGTCGTCGTAGTCCTCGTGCAGCATCTGCGCCCAGCCCAGCAACGACTCGGCCTGCGTCTCGCCGGGCGAGAGTTGCAGCGCCCGCTCGAGCGCCTGGATCGCCCCCGAATAGTCGCCCAGCGAGATCAGGCTCCAGCCCTTCTCGATGAACGTGGAGGCGCCGATGTGGTCGGCGTGGACGGCAGGTCGGGCGCCGGTGAACTCGGGCGCGGACGCTTCCGCCGTCGACGCCGAGACCTGCTTGAAGCGGTCGACGAGCTTGCGGATGTCCTCCTTGAGCGCCGACAGCTCAGCGATGAGCGCATCGACCTGTTTGAAGTACGCGATGATCTCGCGCTTGGCGATCTCGCGCTCGGCACCGTGCGTCAGCGCGTCGAGGCGGCGCGCGATCTGCTCGTACTCGGCGCGGAGCGCAGGAAGCGGCGAATCGACCATCAGACCTTCGCCGGCGGCTGCACCGCGGCGTCCAGGGCGACCTTTTCCTGCGACGAAAGCAGCCGCGCGGTGTTGAGCACGATGATGGTGCGGCCGTCGGTCACCACCAGGCCGGTGATGTACTCCGCCGCCAGCCCCTTCACGATGCCGGGCGGGGCCGTGATCTGCTCGGCCCCGACCTGCCGCACCTCGGTTACGGCGTCCACCACCACGCCGAGCTTGCCACCCTCCCACTCGAGAATCACGCTGCGCGTCTCCTCGCGGTGCGGCGCCGGGACGCCGAGCCGCTTGCGCAAGTCCACCAGAGGAATGGCTGCCCCCTGGTACTGGAGCACACCCTCCAGGAAGTCGGGGGCTTTGGGGAGCGGCGCCGGCGCCTCGTAGCGGAGGATCCGCTCCACCTGGAAGATGTTGAAAGCGAAGTCCTGCCCGGCCACCTTGAAGGTGACGAGCTGTACGTCGTCGCCCACGGTCATCCGATGCGGTCTCCCAACGCGTCCAGATCGAGAATCGGAACGAGCGCGCCGCGGCGGCGCGCCACTCCCGAGGCCCACGGCAGCGACTCGCCCAACGGTACCGGCAGCGCGGCCTCGCGCACCACGTCGTCGGCGTCCTCCACCTCGAACGCCACCTGGCGCGCGCCCTCGCCCGCCCCGATCTCCACGAGCACCGCCGTACGCCCCCGCTCCGCGGGGGGCGCCCGGTCGCCCAGCAGCGCGCCGAGATGCACCACGGGCACCAGGCGTCCCCGCAGGGGCGTGAGGCCGCGCATCGCCGGTAGCGCCCGCGGCACGTCGAGCACCTCGGCCAGGTCGCCCACCTCGAGCACGCGGGCGAGCGGCAAGCCGTAGGCCCGGCCGTCCACCCGCACCAGCAGGTAGCCGCGGCTCACGACATTCCCACGCTGAAGCGTGGGCCCGATGAGGCACAATGCTGAAGCATGCTGATGTCCTTTAGGACCGTGCAGTGCCGGGCCCAGGCTTCAGCCTGGGGAGAGGTCACGCGCGCCCCTTGTCGGCCATACCCGCCCCGCGTGCCACCAGCTCCGCGGCGATCCGCTCGGCGATCTCGGAGAGCGGAAAGACCGCATCCACGCCGCCGATCTGCACGGCCGCGGTCGGCATGCCGGCGATCACGGCCGAGCCCCGGTCCTGGGCGATCCCCCCGCCCCCCGCGGCGCGGATCGCGCGCACGCCCTCGGCGCCGTCGCGGCCCATGCCGGTGAGCACCACGCCGATGCTCCTGGCCCCGAACAGCAGCGCGACGGAGCGGAACAGCGGGTCGGCGGCCGGGCGCACGCCCCACACGGGCGGCTCCTGGTCGAGCGCGATGGCGGGACCTTCGGCGGCGGCGACCACTCGCATATGATAATCGCCCGGGGCCACGTACGCCGTGTCGGCGACCACGGGCGCCCCGTCGTCCGCCTCGACCACGCGCAACGCGGAGAGCGAGTCGAGCCGCTCGGCGAGCGAGCGGGTGAACCGGGGCGGCATGTGCTGCACGACGAGCACCGCGGCCGTGCGGCCCGTGGGCAGCCGCGGGATCACTTCGGCCAGGGCGCGCGGCCCGCCCGTGGACGCCGCGATGGCGACCGCGAGGCGCGCCCGGGGTCGCAGTCCCTTTTCGGGAGGGCGCCGCACCGGGGCGGGCGGCCGGGCCATGACGGAGACGTGGGACACGTCGGCGGCGAGGGCCCGGCGCACCGCACCGCGCAGCTCGGGGGCCATGCGCTCGAGCGCGGCGCGGTTCGCCTCGTCCGGCTTGGCGACGATCTCCACCGCGCCGAGCTCCAGGGCGCGGATCGCGGCGCCGGTGCCGGGCCCCGCATGCGCGCTCACCACGACGATCGGGCGGGGCGCTTCCGACATGATGTAGCCGATGGCGCCCAGGCCGTCGAGCTCCGGCATCTCGAGGTCCATCGTGACGACGTCGGGGTCGAACTGATGCACCTTCCGCACCGCGTCGAAGCCGTCGCGCGCGGTGCCCACGACGCGGAACTCCCCCGCCCCCGCGATGCCCTCGGCCGCCCCCAGCACGTCGGTCAACACGCGCCGCATCAGCGCGCTGTCGTCCACGACGAGGATGCTGGGGCGGCGGTCAGATGACGATGGCATCGGCCCCGACCGACCGGATCTCGACCCGCCCGTCCGCCACGTGGAACCGCACCGAGCGGCCGCCGCCCCCGCCCACGGCCTCGGCCGCTATCGGGATCCCGGCGCGCCGCAGCACGTCGCGGGCGGCTGCGATGTTGCGCTCCCCCATCTGCACCGAGCCCGGCGTCATCAGCTGCGCGAACATGCTGGCGCCGCCCGCGAGCTTGGCGATCAGGTACCGGGGATCGGCGCCGAGGGCCGTGAGCCGCTGCACCAGCAGCGGCACCGCGGTCTCGGGAAACTTGGCGGGATTGCTGGAGGCGCGGGCGAGGCTCTTGGAAGGGAGCAGGATGTGCGCCATCGCGCCGGTGCACGCGCGAGGATCGTGCAGCATGATCGCGACGCAGGACCCGAGGCCCAGCGTGATGAGGACCGCGTCCGCCCGGCCGGCCGCCCAGTCGGCCACCTTGACGATGGTCTCTTTCGGCGCGGTCGCAGGGGGTCCGGTCACGCGCCAGCCCTTCGATAGATCCGCTCGCGGGGCTCTTCGAGCACGAGGCGCTCGCGGGCCGGCCCGAACAGCGTCTCGACCTTGCCGAGCAGCAGCACGCCTCCGGGTGCGAGCGCGTCGGCGAACAGCGTGAACAGCCGCTCTTGCATCGCGCGGTCGAAGTAGATCACCACGTTGCGACACACGACCAGATCGTAGGGCGGCGCCGGCGCCGGCTGGCTGGTGAGGTCGTGCTTCGCGACGCGCACGATGCGCCGCAGCTCGGGTGCCGGCTGTCGCGGCGGCGCCGTGAAATAGCGGGCCACGAGCTCGGGAGGCATCTCGCTGAACGCCGTGTCGGGATACTGCGCGGCGCGGGTGCGCTCGAGACTCGCGCGGTCGATGTCGGTCGCGTCCACCCGGGCGCGGGTGAGCAGCTGCTCCTGGCCGAGGCGGCGCGCCGCCTCGGCCAGCGCCACCGCCACGGTATACGGCTCCTCCCCCGATGCGCACCCGGCCGACCAGACCCGCACCTCGCCCCGGCGCGCCTCCCACAGCCTGTCGAGCCACGGCGCGAGCGCCCGCCACGTTTCCACGTTACGGAAGAACTTCGTGACGTTGATGGTGAGCGCGTCGAGCAGCAGGTCGTACTCGCGCTGGTCCTGATCGAGCAGGCGGCTGTAGTCGTCGAAGGTGTGGACGCCGCAGGCGCGCATCCGCACCGCTATGCGACGGCGCAGGCAGCGGTCCTTGTAGCTGTCGCACGCGAGGCCCCGCGCCCGCGTGATTTTCTGCGTGAGCGCCCGGAACGCCCGCTCGTCCTGCCCGGCCGTCACGACAGCGCGCTCAACGTGTCCAGATTGGCCTTGACGAGCTCGTGCTTCGGGTTGATCTCGAGCGCCTGGCGCCACAGCTGAGCCGCGAGCTCGCGGTCGTTCCGCTTGTACGCGATGTTGCCCAACTTGAAGTACACGTCGTCGCCCAGGTCCGGCGCCAGCTCCACCGCGCGCCGGTACGCGTCCCAGGCTTCGTCGTAGCGCGAGGCCCGGTAGGCCAGGTCGCCGAGGTTCTTGGACAGCTGCGGGAGCGAGGGCTCGTTCTTGCGGGCCGCGCGCACCAGCTCCTCGGCCCCCGTCAGGTCCCCCGCGAGCTCCTTCAGCACCGCCAGGTTGTTCTGGAGCGCGGCGTGCGACGGGTGGGCCTCCGCCCCCTCCTCGGCCAGCTCCTCGGCGAGCTCGAACTCTCCCGCGCCGGCGGCGCTGAGCGCGCGCGCCCAGAACCAGGCCGGCGGCGGCACCTTGCCGAACAGCTCGCGCGCCCGGTCGAGGCGGCCGGCGGCGCCCGGGTAGTCGCCTCGTTTCAGCGCCACGACCCCCCAGCCCAGGTACACCTTGGCATCGGTGCGGGCGCGCGTGGCCGCCTCGCCGTAGGCGGCCTCGGCTTCGTCGAGCCGGCCCAGCTGCTCGTAGGCGAAGCCCAGGTTGTGGAACACCGTCGGCCGGCCCCCACCCTTCTCCGCCGCCAGCCGCAGGGCCTCCATTGCCTCGCGCCACCGCGCCTGCTTCAGGGCCACGAGGCCGATGTAGAAATGGGCGTTCGCTTCTCCCGGGCGCAGCTCGGCGACGCGCCGGAACTCGCGCGTCGCCTCGTCCAGCATCCCGGTCTTGTAGAAGGCGACCCCGAGATTACGGTGCTCTTCCACGCGCGCATCGGTGATCTGCGCGTCCGCGGCCGACGCGGTGCGGCCCGCGCGGTGCACGTATCCCGCGGTCATCAGGCCGTACAGCGCCTTCCCGATCTCGAACTCCCCCAGCCCGGAGTCCTCGATCACGTGGTGCACGTCGCGCGACCCGTCGAGCAGCGGCAGGACCCGCTGCTGCGTTTCGGTCAGCTTCGCCTCGCTGATCGCGAGCCGGTCCTTGTCCACGACGAAGATCAGATCGAACCCGGGGATCTTTTTCTCGATCAGGCTCCACTCGTCCACACGGCGCGCCCCCTCGAGCAGCAGCGACTCGGGGGTGATCGACACGAGAAAGTCCTGGCGCTCGGGGCGCACGTCGGCCTCGAAATTGAACGTCCCCTGGGTCCAGGTGAACAGATAGTAGACCGACTCCTCGATCTGCACGCGCATGTAGCGCTCGAGATCGGCCTGGGTGATGACCGCCATGCCGACCAGGAGCTCGCCGAGCTTCTTGCCGTGCTCCTTGGTCTGGCGGTGCACGGCCGCATCGAGCTGCGCCTGCGTGATCTTGGAGTGCTTCACCAAGATGTCGCCCAGCCGGTCGCGCCGGTTGACGATCGACGCGTAGCAGATCCGGCCCTTGTCGAAGTAGATGTAGCCGAAGTTCGAGCGGTCGGCGATGGACAGACACCCCGTCTTCTGCCCCAGCGCGAGCAGTTGGAGCACGTCGGGGAGCGATGCTTCCTTGAGCGAGCCCTTGATGGCCATCAGCGGAACTCCTCGATCACGCGGTCGGCGACGTCGCTCCAGTCCCACACCACCTTCTCCCGGCTCTTGATGCCGCCCAGGCTCGAGACCACGATCCCCGACGTGCGGAAGCCGGCGCTGCGCCTGCTGTCGCGCGGCGCCTGGCCCTCGAGCACCTCACGCGCCAGCCCCGCCGTGAGCGGCCCATCCTGGGCGGCGGCCGCGCCGACGACGCGTTGCAGCTCGCCCACGAGGCCGCGCACCGACTCGGCCGGACGGTCGGCGAGGTAGTCCACGAGAGCCGGATCCGGAGTGGCGTTGTGCTGGCCCAGCATCCGCTCCAGCACGGCCCGCTTCACCTCGCGGTCGGGCTCCGTGAGCTGCGCGACCAGCCCGCCCTCGAGCCGCGACGTGATCCGCTCCTCCAGACCGGGGAGCGTGTGAGGATGGGCCGGCGCGGTGAAGACGAGCTGGCGCTCCTTGTCGTGGAGCAGGTTGAACAGATTGAACAGCTCCTCCTGCGTGCGCTCCTTGCCCGCGATGAGGTGAATGTCGTCGAGCAGCAGCGCGGTGGCGCGGCGGTAGCGCGCCCGCCACCAGTCGACGCGGTCGCCGTCGATCGCCGCGATCAGCTCGTCCACGAACGCCTGCGTCGAGAGGCATGCCACCACGGCGCGCTTGCCGCGGGCGAGCTCGAGGCCGATGGCGTTGAGCAGGTGCGTCTTTCCGAGGCCGCTCTTGCCCACCAGCACCAGCGGATTGTACTTCTTGCCCGGCTGCTTCAGCACCGCGCGCGCGGCGCTCACCGCGACCTCGTTCGACGCCCCCACCGCGTAGGCCGCGAGCGGGAACGCGCCGGATGGCCCGGGGGGCGGCGCGGCGCCGCCGCGCACCTTGGCCGCCACCTCCTCCGCTTCGCCCACCCGCTCCGGGTCGCGAAACACGCTCTGCCCGGCGGCCTGCGGGTCGAGCTCCGCCACTTCGGCCTCGAGCTCCTTGAGGCGCTCCACGTCCTGGGTGAAAGCCGTGATCACCTCGTCCACGGCTGCGGGCGTATCCCGCTCCAGCAGCGCCTCGAGACGCCGGGTGCGATACCCTTCGCCCTCCCAGCGCAGCACCGCTTCTCCGACCCGCGCCCGCCATGCTTCGACCGCCTTGCCAACGGTGACGGTGACGTCGGCCAGGAAGTCACCGAACTCGTCTCCCGGGCCCCGCGCCCCGGGCCCCGGGCCCTCGCGCGCCGCGGGCTTACCACGGTCCGCGCTCTCGGTCCCGATCCCGAGCAGCTGCTTCGCCGTCTCGGCGTTGATCGACCGGTCGTTCACCGCCTGGAATGCCACCAGCCGGTTGAGCGCGCCCATCAGCTCGCGCACGTTCCCGGACTCCGCGCCCGCCACCGTCTCGAGCACGCCCGGCTCGAACTTCGCTCCGCGCTCGTCGGCCTTGCGGCGCAGAATTGCGACGCGGGTCTCGTAGTCCGGCGCCCCGATGTCCACCACGAGGCCGCCCGAGAGCCGCGAGATCAAGCGCTCGTCCAGATCGGCGATCTCGGGCGGCGGACGGTCGCTGGTGAGCACGATCTGGTGGCCTCCCCCCTGCAGCGCCTCCGTGAGGCGCAACAGCTCGGACTGCATCTCCTTGCGGTTGGTCAGAAACTGCACGTCGTCCACCAGCAGCACGTCCACGTTCTGGAAGCGGCGGCGAAACGCGTCGCCCTGTCCCGCGGCGATTGCCGCGTGGAACGCCTCGACGTACTCGTCCAGCGTGAGGTACTCGATGTTCAGCGCGGGGGACACCTTCTTGGCCGCGTGACCCACCGCCATGAGGAGATGGGTCTTCCCCAGGCCCGAGCCGCTGTAGATGAAGAGCGGGTTGTACGCCGACCCCGGGTTCTCCGCGACGGTCCGCCCCGCCGTGACGGCGAGCCGGTTCGCGGCGCCCACCACGAACGTGTCGAACGAATACTTGGCGTTGAGCGCGCTCGTCACGCCGCCGTCCCCGCTGCGAGCTTCTTGAGCACCAGCTCGGAAATGCCCTTGAGCGTCTCGAATACGCCCTTGCCGTGCAAGGCGTCCGCACTGAAACTCGGCACGCCGCGGAAGTTCAGGGCGTCGTCGAGATCGGCGGCCGAGAGGATCAGCTCCCGCGGCAAGTCCTGCTTGTTGTATTGCAGCACCAGGGGGATCGTGCGAATGTCGACGCCGTGCTCGAGCAGATTGCTCTGCAGGTTCTGCAGGCTCTCGAGGTTCTCGTCCAGCTGGCGCGCCTGGCTGTCGCCCACGAACACGACGCCGTCGGCTCCCTGGAGCACGAGTCGACGGGTCGCGTTGTAGTACACCTGGCCCGGCACCGTGTAGAGCTGGAACCGGGTCGAAAACCCGGAGATCTGCCCCAGGTCGATCGGCAGGAAATCGAAGAACAGGGTGCGGTCGGTTTGGGTGGCGAGCGAGACCATGCGGCCGCGCCGCGAGTCCGGCACGCGGCCGTAGATGTAATGCAGGTTGCTCGTCTTTCCCGAGCGCCCCGGCCCGTAGTAGACGATCTTGCAGGTGATCTCGCGCGTCGTGAAGTTGACCAGGGACACGAGGCTATCTCCCGAACAGCGTGTTCAGGCTGTCGCTCAGCTCGCGCTCGAAGTCAGCCGCGAGTACCTGTTTGGGCACGCTGTCCTTGGGGCTCGCCGCCCGCAGATCGGCGGCGAGCTGCTCGAAGAATAACTGCACCAGGCCGAGCGAAGAAACATCGAGGTCGTACACGACCAGCGCCACCAGCTTCCCGCGCCCGGTCGCGACGGCCGCCAGGAAGATGCCGTGCCGCTCGCCCTGGTGATTGAGTCCGGCGAACGGCGGCTGCTGGAGCTGTCGGGCGATCTCGTCGGTCGAGGCCATGATGGCGGCGCCGAGCGCCGCCGCCGACATCACGTCCACCGCGCGTGAGAACCCGTGCTGCGCCAGCACCTGTCCAGCCGACGTCATGAGCAGGACCAGCCGCGCCCCGGCTTCCTTCACGAACTTGACCAGCGGCTCGAAGATCCAGGGCTCGACCGCGCGCGTCGTCATCCCACCGCCTCCGCCGCGCGCAACAGCTCGAGCCGCACCAGGCCCACGTTGACGTCCGGCTCCGCTACTGCGACGACCAGCATCCCCGACGGCGCCGGCACGACCAGCAACGCTCCCTGCTCCGCCTGGAGATGCCAGAACTGGTCCGCGCCCACGCCGGCGGCGTCCATGGCGCGATGCAGCCGGTTGGCGAGGCTCGCCGCGAGCGCCGCCACGGCCGGCCCTTTGATCCCTTCCATCAGCTGCTCGGCGACGACGAGCCCGTCGTCGCCCGCGACGAGCATCGCGCCCCGCACTCCGCGCACGCGGGTGACCAGATCCAGCACGCGGCCGTATCCAGCGGGGGCGGTGCTCACCCTTGCGCCTCCAGCCAGCGCCGTGCCGCGACCGCGGCGCGCTGGGCGATGATCGCGAGCCGCCCCATCGGGACGGCGCGCTCGCGCACCACCAGCAGCAGCGCCGCGCCCGTGGGCGGCGTGAGGTGCACGTGGCCGTGCTGGCCCTCCGCCGCCAGTCCGGTCCAGGTCCCGAGACCGAGCAGCTTGGCCGTGCGCCCGGCCTCTTGCGAGACGCCCGCCAGGTACGCGGCCACGGCGTCCGTCACGTCGCGGCCTTTGGGGTCCTTGAGCGCGCCGCCCAGCACCCGGCCCGACGGGTCGAGCAGCAGCAGGCCTTCCTCCGCCCCTTCCAGTCCGGCGAACACGCGGGCGTCCTCGAGCGGCTGCGCCGCCGGCGACGGGGCCATCGGCTCCTGAGCGGCGGGGGTGGGACCCTCACCACCCTCGCCCCCGTGCGCCAGCGCCAGCGCCTGGACGATCCCCGGATCGTCCGGGGCGACGCGCTGCGCCGCCTCGAGGTGGGCGGCGGCTTGCCGCACGTCGCCGACCTTGAAATAAAGGAACGCGAGCCCCTTCAGCGCCCCCACGTGGTCGGGGGCGATGCGCAGCGCCATGTCCCATTCGTCGAAGGCGCGCTCATAATCGTGCTTGTCGGCGAGGATGCGCGCGTACAGGTCGTGCGCGTCCGCGAGATGGGGGTGGCGCTCGAGACCCGTCAGGGCGACGCGATGCGCGGCGTCGACCTGCCCCTTGTGCCGCAGCAGCTCCCCCAGCCGCAGAAACACCAGGCTGTTCGGATCTTGCGCCAGCTCGGCAGAGAGCGCCTTGACGTCGTCAGCCATGCGTGCCGACTCCCGCGAGGGTCTGTGCCGCCGTGCGCGCGCGGCGCACGTCGTCGAGCCGCGCCAGCTCCGCTTCGGAGCGGGGCGCCAGCCGCTCCCACTGGTCCCACTGCTCCAGCGCCTCGGCGAACCGGCCGGTGGCGACGAGCGCGTAGCCGAGCAGCCGGTACGCCGCGACGCTCAGGGGATCGAGCCGCAGCGCGCGCCGCAGCTCTTCCACCGCGTCGCCGCCCCGCCCTGCCACCAGCGCGATACGACCGAGCAGCAGGTGCACGGCGGGATCGTGCGGGTGCGCGCCCGCCGCCTGCTCGGCCACGCCGCGGGCCTCCTCCACGTCGCGCCGCTCCAGCGCGTCCTCGGCGCGCGCCACCAGCTCGGCCAGGTCGGCGGCGAGCGTGGTACGCTCGCGTCTTGTCGTGCCGGGATCCGCGAGCACGATCACACCCGCGCTCTCGAGCCCGAACAGCGTCTTGGCCACCTCGAAGTCCGAGCGGCCCAGCGCGGCCGCGATGGCGCGCACGTCGCGCTGGCCGTCGATCATCGCCAGCATCTCCCACTCGGGCGGCAGGAGATCGAGCTCCCCCGCGTCCCCCTCCTGCGGCGGGGCGAGTGCCGGCACGACGCCCAAATGCGGAATACGACCCTCGATCCGCGACCACTCGTCGATGCGCCGGGCGCCCTCCATCAGGAGCGCCTCGGTGGGGATGCGGACCGTCGCCTCCCTCGGCACGTCGGCGAGCGGCCCTTCGGTGAACGAGAAGTAGCCTTCCCGCCAGCTCATCATCTCGAACACGACTTCCTCGATCTGGAAGCGCACCTGGCGCTCGAGCTCCCGCGGCGTAATGGCGCCGAGCGAGACGAGGATTTGCCCGAGCCGGCGCTTGTCGCCCTGCCGCTGCTGCATGTCGCGGGCGCGCTCCAAGTCCGAGTCGGCGATTTTGCCCGTGCGCAAGAGGAGCGCCCCGATGGGGTGCGGATTGGAGCGGATCTCGGCGAAGATGATCGCGCCGTCCTCGAACGATACCGTCCCCGCGTTGTGGCGCAGCTCCGAGGTGACGCGCAGCATGCCGGTCTTCCGGCTCAGATCGAGCAGCTGGAACACGTCGTGGATGCCGAGCTCGCGGAGCGGTCCCTCGATCGCCATCAGGCCGCGTCCGAGTCGAAGATGTGCTGGAGATCGAGCGCGGTGCGGGCGTGCACGCGCGCCCGCTGCGCGAACGGGCCGCCGGGATCGAGCCGCGTCACCTTCTCCCACGCTTCCACCGCTTCGGCGTAGCGATGCAGCCGCGCGAGCACGACGCCCAGCTGGAACAGGGCCTCCGCCTGCTCGGGATCGAACTTCAGGGCCCGCCGGAACGCCTCGAGCGCCTGCGCGTCACGCTTGTCGTCGAGCAGCGCGCGTCCCAGCAGCAGCAGGGCCGGGAGGTCGTAGGGGTCCTGCTCGAGCATCTCCGCGAGCCGCACCACGGCCTGGCGCACGTGCCCCGAGCGCCGCAGTAGGTCCGCCAACGCGAGCGCCGCCTCGTGGAAGGTGGGGAGCGCATCGAGCGCCCGCTCGTAGGCCTGCTGCGCGGCGCGCCAGTCTTCTTTCTCTTCGTGCAGCCGGCCGAGATCGACGCACACCTGCACGTAGCCCGGGTCGAGCTCGAGCGCCGCCCGGTAGGCGGCGAGCGCGCCCTGCTTGTCGCCGACCTTGTTCGCCACGTCACCCTGGAGCTTGTGCAGGTCGGCGCGCCCCGGCGCCCGCGTCTGTGCCTGCTGCAGCGCGGTGAGCGCCCCGGCCGCGTCGCCCGCCGCGGCCCGTCCCCGCGCCACCGCCACCAGCGCATCCACGTGGTCGGGGGCGAGCGCGAGCAGCTCCTCCGCCAGCGCGCGCGCCTCCTCGGCGCGGCGGCCCCCCAGCGCGAACAGCGCCTTCACCTCGCCGAGCCGGGCCTCGACGCGGTCGGTCTCGAGAGCGCGCGCCTCGCGGTAGCGCTCCAGCGCCTCGCCGTGCAGGCCCCGCTTCGCGAAGATGTCTCCGAGCAGGACGGCCGCGTCGGCGCGGCTGGCGCCGCGCTGCACCGCCCGCACCGCCTCCGCCGCCGCCACGTCCATCAAGCCCTTGCTCACGTAGTCGCGCGCCAGCGCGAGCGGGTCGTCGGCCGCTTTCCCGGCCGCCGGCTCGGGCGTCGCCGCGGCCGGCGCGAGCTCCTGGAAGATGTTGTCCAGCAGCCGTTGATCGAAGTTGAAGTCCTCGCCGATCGTCTCGGCTGTCACGTCGGCGGAAATCTCGGGGGCGATCCCGATCGTGGTCTTCTCGTACTGGAGGTCGATCGTGAGCGCGAACTTCTGCGACACGTAGTACGGGTCGAGCTCGAGGGCGCGCTTGGTGGCGCGCAGCGCGCCGTCGAAGTCCCCGAGGTTCGACAGGGTGAAGCTCAGGTTGTAGTGCGCGCCCGCGTGCTCGGGGTCGCCTTCCACCGCCCGCACGAACGCGTTACGCGCGTCCGGAAAGCGCTTCAGTTCCACCAGCACCAGCCCGACGCCGTTCCAGGCCGCGGCGGCGTTGGGTTCGACCGACAGCACCTGGCGGTACGCCTCGAGCGACAGCTGGAAGCGGCGCAGCTGATAGAGCAGCAGCGCCAGGTTGAGTCGCGCCGCGCTGAACGCGCCCTGCAGCCGCAGCGCCGTCCGGAACGACTCGATCGCCGCCTCGGCGTCGGCCTTGTGGGCCTGCACCACGCCGAGGTTGTTCCAGGCGAGCACGTACTTCGCGTCCACCTCCACCGCCTGCCGGTAGGACGCCAGGGCGTCGTCGGAGCGGCCCGCTTGGTGCAGCACGACGCCGCGCTCGTTCCACAGCTTGGGCGAGTCGGGGACCTCGCGCAGCAGCGTCTCGTACAGCTCGAGCGCCGCGGCGAAGTCGTGCTTCAGGAGATGCACCTC
>Ga0209027_1000330_pt1 | contig 16142 bp, 17 predicted proteins | sample GraSoi013_1_20cm_3_FD_185821 | JGI IMG/M metagenome (GOLD analysis project Ga0209027, IMG submission 185821) | Grasslands soil microbial communities from the Angelo Coastal Reserve, California, USA - Sample 09_27_2013_1_20cm (SPAdes) (version 2) | ecosystem: Environmental > Terrestrial > Soil >...
TATACTTCGGGTCATTGGGTACAAATTCCTGTAGGCCCTGCGCAGTTACTTTCGGAATACGGACTACCAACAAAAAAGCAATTAGCAATAATGCGATGAAGACGACGAGGTTTGAAATTCTTTTCAGCATCAAAAACTTTCCTATTGTTGTCAGAGCGTCCTAAAGGCATAATCCGCGTTGGCAATGACTAAGGCTGGGGCACATCTAGAATGATGTGCAGTGCCGACAAGCTGCTTTATGCGTTGTCGGCACCAATAACAAGCGCCGCTATTTCACACCGAATTGGGTGTGAAAATCAAGCGGAAATATACGACCCATCAGGAGGGAGGTAACTTCTGATGGGTAGTAAACGACGTGCTCAGCCTCGACGTATGGCTGCAAAGCTGTTACAGATTAGGAAGAGTCTTGATCTATCGCAGGAGAAGATGGCTAAGAGGCTGGATGTAGTGCGCTCGCCTGTCTATCCAACTCACATTTCCGAATTTGAGAGAGGACTACGGGAACCCTCCTTGTTGGTGCTACTCCGTTACGCTAGGATCACAGGAATCTATGTGGATGTCCTTATTGATGATGAACTAGATTTGCCCAAGCATCTGCCAAGCAAAAGTCAGGGAAGAAACCGATCATGAAAACCGCGCGCCGACTACGCGGCGAATATGAAGTTGAATAATATGTCCATCAAGAAATGCTTTGTTAGTCGTGTAGGTATTACAAATGATGAAATTTCGGGAGAAGTATTATGTCGAGTATAGCAGTGACTGATATTAATAAAGCTATATTGCAATGGCTAAAAACTAAATATCATGGAGATTATAAGGGCAACATAATTGGAACCGGCGAGCTACCAGGCACGTCGCCAGTTGAACATTCATTGGGTGTTGTTTTTAATGCTGACCAAAGGCACTTAGCCAGCCAGTGCTTTGACCAACTTAAAGCAAAAGATTTGATTAGGTCAACGCATTCAAGTAACAGAGACCCGGAGAATTGGGTGAAAATTACCGATGTTGGTTTAAGATGGATCGAAAGTAACGAGCAAGTGATTAAAGAGTATCCTGCAAGTATAGATATAGGTAATCCAATGAGAAGTAATGCTGATCGTCTATTGCGAATCTTCTTATGTCATGCCTCTTGTGATAAGCCGATAGTACGTGAGTTATATCAACTATTAAAGCGTGATGGTTTTGATCCTTGGTTAGACGAAGAGAATCTATTACCAGGTCAAGATTGGAATTATGAGATACCAATAGCAGTACGAAATAGTGATGTGGTTGTAGTTTGTCTTTCCCAAAGTTCCGTTACCAAGGCAGGCTATGTTCAGAAAGAAATTAAGTTCGCGTTGGATGTAGCAGATGAGCAGCCCGAAGGCGCAATTTTTATAATCCCGACAAAATTAGAAGACTGTACTGTGCCTGTTAGACTACGTCGCTGGCATTGGGTTAATTTATATGAAGCCAATGGTTATGAACGATTGCTTGCATCCTTGCTGCGGCGCGCCAATGATCTTGGCATAGGCATAACAACTGCAATTAATGATGATGACGCTATTGAAAAAAGCTTATACGATGAAGAGGAAACTTTGGAAGGCAATACTCACATCATCTTTCCCTGCGATCTTGAGGAAGGCGAGAGAATAAATATTGATTTAATAAGTAACGAAACAGTTGATGTGCTAATAATGGATGAGGGAGATTATCAGCAATGGAAGAAAAAGGGAGAGGTCAATCTTTTATATAAAGAGTTTTCAGATAGAGAACAATTACATGCTTTCTTTACTGCGCCGGTCTCTGATAAATATCTTGTTATAGTTCGCAATAACACAGGTGATGAAGTTGGAGTAGAGGTGAAAATCCGTTACGCGGATTAAATTCTCATCTCTGTTGATTTAATTTCAAGAATCAAGCGCGATCATTTCAACTATCCAGACGCCGTGTTAAATAAATTATTATGCTGCGTCAGTCAGTCAATGAATCCTCGTGGGCTATATCTACAACACGATTCAACTCCATCAACGAGTTTGAATATTTTGGGAACAAGCTCCCAGACAATGCGGGGTTGAAAGCTATTGATAGGACAGAGCTGATTTCTTTCTCTATCAAGAGATTATCTGATCTTATCGCTGCCAATCCACAGGTGATGCGTAACCTCGCTAAGATGTTAGTTACAAAGATAAATATATGTAACTTTCATTTAGAAGTAGTTAGCCAAACACAAAGGGGCAGAAAAATCGCAACACTGCTCTCAGGGTTTATAAAAATTTCAGAATGGAAACCTTCATATTATCAGGATATTCAACGCAAAGCTCCGATGTCTCTATCTATCGCGTGGGATATTGAACTCCTTACCAGATTCTTATCGTGTGACTCTAGGACGATAAGAGATGGGTTAAGAGATTTACTAGAAGAAAACCTTATTGAAATAGAATGGCTTGATGACAGGCTAGCAGCAATTCAGAATGTAACTATGAATGACATAATAGACCTTGGGAAAAAAAGCAGTAAAATTGACGAGAAAACCAATTTCAGATTAACAATAAAGAACCCTAATAAGTTAGAAGATTATTGTGCTGATTAAAAATATTAATGACGTTTATTCAATTATACCTGCAAGACTCATCTACTTGAGACCGACTACGATCTTCGCTTTGTACAGAACTGGTTAGGTCATTCCAATACCATAATCTATATATATTTGGTTTCAGCCTCGCGCGCCGAGAAAGCGCACAAGCATTTTTCAAAGCCAGCAAAATTTTAAGCCGTGGATAGGTGAAATAAGAGGAATGAAAAAGGAGCGGTGGACTGAAGATGAGGTATTAAGTCTCCCCTTGGGAGAGCTGGATTACTTTGATAGGAAAAGCGGAGTGATCCTACAAGACTCGAACTTTTTGAACAAGCTGGCAAAACACCTTTCCGCTTTTGCCAACTCTGGTGGCGGCCATTTATTGCTAGGCGTTAAGGATGACGGAGCGATAGATGGAGTGCCTAAAATTTACAAAGGCAGAACTAGCACTAGAGAGTGGTTAGAGCAGATCATACCGGAATTACTTAGTTATCCGCTGCAAGACTTTCGTGTCCATGAGGCTGAGCCTGCATCACCTTCAACAATTCCAAGCGGTAGCATGGTAATAGTGATTGACGTAGGCGATAGTATGCTCGCGCCTCACCAAGATACTTTTTCCAAGATTTATTATCACCGATCAGGCGGCCATTCTGTTCCCACTACCCATGTATACTTAGAATCCCTCAGGGGGCGTGAAAAGTATCCGAGCAAGGAGATTGTTTGCGCGTGGCGTGATTATGTAATTAATCCCCTACTCTCAACAGCTACAAGTGAGCAAAACTACTTAAAGCAAAAGAAGTGGACATGGGATAGGTGGAAGAGTGATCGTACAGGACTAAAAGAACTACATTACATCAGCGACCGCTCCACATATTCAGGTAATCAGAAGCAGTTCCTTGAATCTCATCCAGAGATACAAGAGGTTATGGACGAGCACGATAAGGCGGTTCAAGAAGTGCAAACTCGCTGTAAGCGGCTTTTTAGAGAAATTAAGCGTGGCAGTCACCTGCTAGATATTTATAAAAAAACAACTATCCTAAAGTCACTTCAGAGTTTTAACCCTGAAAACTCTTACGACTTAAGAAATTGCAAAACTAGGAAAGACTTTTTAGAGTTTTCGTTCGGTAGTAATAAACGTGAAGCTCACCTTGCCGCCTTAGCTGAATACATTATGAATCAATCAGGGCCTTTTCATATTGCTAACAACCACGCAGCACTTATCTGGAACCCGAATAGAGAAAAGTATCTTGAAATATTAGACTATCCACCGCTTAGTAACTACTGGGCAGCCGCGGAAGCAGCTAGAGAAGATTTGTTACGTCAACTTGAGCGTTTGATTGGTCTGTTAGAGAAAACGCGAGCAGAGCTTACCCAAAAACATGGTGTGCCCGTTGAGGTTCACAAAGAACCTACAGTGATTTTCAAAGACCCCCGCCTTCCTTTCTAGGCCCTTCTAAGGTTCTACCATGCGATAGCACGGTAGCTTAGGCAAAGAGATCATACTTTTTGACTGGGTTGACTTTTGGATAGTCTGCTGAAGTTTAGACACTCAAAGCTGATATTTACAGAATTCCTACTTCATCAGACCTTTTGAATTTCACTATCTAACAAGGAGTTTGCGTTCTAACCATTCTTTAAAGCTTGATGGTAAGTCCGTTACTCTTACAGATTCTCTTTGAATTGTCAGTCTGTAAAAACTATCGAAATTAATATCCGTTATTGGATCGGCATTTTTCCATAGATCATCAAAATGACCTTGGTATTGTTCGTATGGGCATTCAGGATTCAGTTTCTTATCCACGATGAAAAACGGACTTGCCCCGCCTGTTCTTATGTTAAGTATAGGCGTTACCATAGCCCTATAGCTATCTATAATCATTGATAGTGATGGAATCGTATCATATAGACGTACGTCGAACCGCGCTGGCCCCACCTTTTCAGTTCTCAGTTTCTCACACAGGTCATGCAAAAATTGATATACAGACCAAACCGACCGCAAGAATTCGGGCTGGCTCTTATAACATTTAGCTTCAGAGCGCCGTTGTGCCATGAGCGACCATGGATTGATAATTAATATTTTTACGGAAAACTCACGCTCAGTTTTCAGACGCTCAGTGACAAAATAAATATTCGGAGGGGAGAGGATGTCGTTGGCATTAAAGCCAATTATTTTAAGATAACCAGGGGCATTTTGAGCAATAGAGCTAAAGTCCAAGGAAGTACGGTTAACTTGAAATTCAACCAAGCCAGCAGCAGAAAACGAGCTTTCTACTGTTAGATTAGGCGGTAGAACGCTGGTAACTTTTGTAGTCATAAAGTCCACTACATCAAGTCTCATGAACAACTCAAAGAGAAGAGAAACCGTAGAAGTTGTTAAAAGTGTGGCACCTAAAGCTAAGAAAATACCCTTGAATGGTGAAGGCGGCGAAGTAGGAGTATAGGGAAAGATAAGAGCGTCTATTAGAATTAATACAATTCCGATTAAAGCTACTACAATTATGAGATAGAAGGTCTTAAAGGTAACGACCTTCTTAAGGTCTTCTAATGAAGGGAGCCTTCTTTTAGTAGGAGTGAGGTTGTTTGATTCGGCCATTGAGTTTTGTAAGTCCTTTCAGCATCAGATCATCATACCTTTGGTAGTTACACTAAACCTTACAAAACGCCTTGGGAAAATAACACAATACTTCTTGAATATTCCTTTATTCAATTCTATCAGGCAACCTCTTCCTGAATTGAGTAGCTAGCGATTTATATTCTTCTTCAGACAAATGCTTTTTGGGGTGAGGCCATGGTGCTTTACCTTCTAAATAGCCGCCAGCTAATCGAGGAATTATATGCCACATAAGATTCCTGAATGGCTTGCTACTGGCACAATATGGACGCAATAAATTCCTGAATTGGCTTACCCATTGAGCGTGACTTGTACTTTACGCCTGCGCCAATTTCTGAGGTCTTACGGCGCGAAGAACACGAGCAGGGTTAGGCCCCCTGCTCACCCTTTTGACGGTTTCAGCCTATTTGTTAAGCTGATAAATCATTAATTTTCATATCTATGAAAAAACCTAAAACTAATAGGAAGTGGTATCCCTATGAAGAACATGGTTCATACTATAAGCTAGAAGATGGTGCGCTTATGAGTTGCGCTATGTTAATTGACGGCTCACGCGAAGATGACGAAGGTGGTGAGGTAGATTTTTACCGTGGTGTTGAACCAGAAGAGCTACCAATGTTTCGAGCTATTATTAAAGAATTAGAATCGAAACCATAAGCTTATCTTCTGAGCCTCATTAAAGAACACTTTACCAAAGCTTTCGGCAACTCATACAGAATCTTCTTAGCACACTAGCAAGCCATACAGAGTATAGAAAAGCATCAAAGCAAGAGAGCAGGTTACTCCTGCTCTTTTTGTTTGCTTGACTAATTCCCCCCGCTTGCTACGCTTATATCACTTATCACTGGGAGCATAATTTCTTGCTCCTCTAATCAATAACTCTCATAACTATGTCTACCGAACAAAGAGGAATCCCTAGCTCTTCCGAGCATGAAAGTAAGCAGCGAGAACAAGAGGCGACTCGTGAACTCAATAGTAAATATCCTCTTTATCCAGGCGATATTGCCGAGCGCAGCTACGCTCCCTATCCTCCGAATCCTAATAGTAAATTTCCCGAAAATGAAAAACGAGCCGAGAGTATCCGACCCATTTTAAGGCAACTAGATCGGCTTATACCGTCCATTGCCGAATACCTTGACAGTTCTCATCGTGAGACTGTTCTTAACCTAGCGCTTGCTATGAGGGAACTATTAGGACAGGAGCATCACAATCTGGAAAACGCTGATAGACTTCCAAAAGATTTTGTCGGCTACGAGCTTCGCGGAGCACTCTCTACCGCGCATGATTCCCTTAACCATACTATTTCTGAGCTTGATATTGACAAGCCTTAACTAAGCTCAGCTTGAGTCTGTATCAGCAAAGCATACTTGAGGATGGGCTACAAACTCTCTTATATCGACGGTACTATACTCTCATACGCGCAGAGCTTTAGGTAAAGATATTAATTGCCTATTAGCACTAGGAAAGACCGCTATATAGTGGGTCTTTCTTAACTAAGAACCTAAGAATCCCAATGAAGTGTCAATGCTGGTAAATTCTCCAGCTAACGATATTTCTGAGTAATCTAAACCTGTAATTTTATAACGTTACAGCCCATTGACGAATTTTGAGGTTAAGCTATTCTTTATATAAGTCCGCCAATTTATTGGCTAAATATTTCTACAATTAACTATCAATAATATGGGAGAAAAATCGCCCCAAGAACAAAATCAAGGAGAACCGTTCGAGTTCAAACCGATAGACAATATAGAAAGAGATTTGGGAGTTATGCTAGCCAAGTCAATAAAGGCCGGAGACATTCCTATCGAGGAGCTTGGTAAGGATGAGGATGGGAATTATATATTCTATGGAAGTGCTTGGCTTGAGCAACGCCCAGAGATTAAGAAGAAAATAGATGAGATAATTAACGCAGTGCTTAGGGAAGCCGAAGCCAAGAATGATATGTAGTAAATAAAAACAACCCATGCTGGGTTGTTTTTATTTAGCCCTCGGCCCTATCTTGATTCTTGAGAGATTGAGCCTCTTTAGCGCCCTTCCTATATGAGATATGTTTACTTTAACGCCAATTTCTTGTTCTACTCGGTCGGATAATTCCTTTAGAGTAGAGTCAACGAGTTCTTCTTTGAGTCGCCGGATGAGGGCCAGCCCTTGTTCACTCAGGATAGAAAATGGTGGCTCTGGTAAAGATTTAGTAAGTTCAAAGCTCGCATAGTCAAGGTAGTCTTCTCCCCTAGACACGAGTTGTTTTGATGGGTATATAAGTACCGAATTGTGACCATCATGATACATTGTTGTGGTCGCAATCCCACCTGACCCGTCCGAATTGTGACCATCATGATAGTTTGTTGTGGTCGCAAATCCGCCAGATGATTCTAATATTTGCTCCCCTGTATTAAGAAATAAGGAGTTCGAGCTATCTATTCCATCCTTAGATAAGGGAATGATTCCCTTGATTCTAACCTGCTGTCCTTCATATATGATCTTATTGACTATTAACCGTAGGAAACGTTGACGCTCTTCAAAAGTAAAATGCTTTAGACGCTGTGCTGCTCTCTTACAGTAATCAAGAATAGTGGCCTTCACATTTGAAGATTTTAGTGATTGTGTATTTTCGTTAAGATGCGCTTTCCTATTTTCCAAAGCACTTTTTCTTGCATTAATTTTCTGCAACTCCTGTCCTAGTTGGGCAGGAGAAAGGATACTTAACCTATAGGCTTCTAAGATACGCGACTCCTCTTTCTTAAGCTTGTTGAGAAGTTTTTCTACTTCGATATACTCGCTCTGCCACTGATGCCCGTTTTCTTCTTCTCGTTCCTTATGCTTAGCAACCTGTTCAACAATAATAGTGGGATTCAATACTGCCTTTTCTACAGCAGACCAGACTGCCTCATCTAGAGTATGCTCAATGATTGATGGAAACATTTTGCAACGCTTGCTGCACCGATAACAGAACTTACCTTTGCCTGGGTCACCAACGTAAGCAGCACTACATCCTCCGCAGCTAATGAGACCTCGCAAGAGATAGAGATGTCGGGTGTTACGCAAAGAAAATACTATGTTGCTATCAATTTGGCGTTGCACCTTCAACCATTGCTCTCGCTCAATGATTCTTAATTCAAGTGGTAAGACAACAGGAATCCACTCTTCACGGGCGCGCAAACGAGTGCTGCTTTTGAGCGAATGTTTGTACTTTTTTATAAGTACGGGCTTTGTAGGTTCACAACTGTATAGTTTGTTGTAGTACCATACGCCTGCATAAATTTCGCTTCGTAAAATCCTCGTAACTGAAGATTTCGCCCATGGGTTACCTTTCCGTGCAAGCGCCTTTGCCTCGTTCAACCGTTTCATTACTTTATGGATTGAAAGCCCTTCCTCACTCACCCACGAATACATCTGCCGCACTACAGCAGCTTCCGCCGGGACAATTTCTAAATAACCGTCCTTACGTGCAACCCGATCTTTTAATACATAATGGTAGCCATAAGCTGGTCGGGTTCCAATGAACTGCTGTCGCACTTCTACTTTGTGTCGCCTGCCTCGGCGCATGCGATCAGAGATCATCTCCCGTTCAAATTCTGCGAAGCTCCCCAAGATATTAACCATCAGGTTATAGGTAGGACTTTTTTCTGCGGGTAATTTTCGGAAGATGACTTGAATTCCGTTGCGCTCAAGGTCGCGTTTGATTATTCCGAGGTGTGTAACATCACGAGCTAGCCGATCCACGTCGTTGAGAAGCACAATGTCGAATTTTCGCTTTGAGGCATCATCTCTAAGGCGATCTAGCTCTGGCCTAGCAAGAAGGCTTCCACTCCATCCTTCATCCTTATAAGTAGTAACAAGCGTCCACTGCTTCTCTCTCGCATACCGTTCGAGTTCTGCTATTTGAGAATCAATGGTCTGTCCTTCGCGCTGTTCTTCCGACGAAACGCGGGCATAGATAGCTACCCGCAAACCATCGGATACATTATCCGGCATATATAAGCTTTTTTTGTTAATTGAAAGGGGGGTCGAGGGTGAGCTTCTCAGTGGGATTTTAGGCAGGGAAATAAGCTCTATATTTGATCATTGCCCGTTGCTGGCTCACTGTCAAGAGCCTTATCGTCAGCATCAGATGAAGACGGAGGCTCACGTAAAAGCATATCGAATGCGGATGCAAGACGTTCTAGGGCATCGGGTACAGGGTCGTGCTCCCAAATGGTTGTGGGTCTTATCCAGTTCTTCATTTGTAAGCAATAATCTCATTAATTAATAGCTCTACTCTGCCTATTCGGATGAATCTATAGACCCATAACAACAAGTAAGCCCGACCGCAATAGCGTCAAACAGTTTGCCGTAATACAACACTTCCCATTTGCTTTGGCCTTTAAGGTAGCGCGTTAGCTCAACGTACTGCGATGCAATCCTTTCGGCCAGTTGTCGCTTCGTTGCCTTGTCTGTACCGCAAATAAATTGACGGACAATTTTAGGAGCAAACTCGTAAACGGTCACTCCCTCTTGCTGTGAAGTCTTTTTGATTTCACGGATTACTTGGGCCAGAGACACAGCGCTTTGCTGGATGATTAGTGGCTGCTTGATGGCTAAAATATCTGGCTGATGTTCTCTAATCAGTTCCCTGATAGTATGGACAACACCACCGCAGCCCTCCTGAAACGTCCTTCTAGTTCTAATTATTTTAACTGCGTAGTAGGTAAGCTCTCCGGCGACTAACACTGCTACTCCAATATTTCGTGTACCGGGATCAATGGACAGTATTGTGGTTTCTTTCATGTGCGTACTTTTTAAGTAAGTAAAAGAAAAGCGCTTGACGTGACTTCCTAATTTGTTCGGTAGGCATGGCTTTAGCCTCCGCATAAGCTCGATAAACAATAAAGTGTGGGTATTTCTTGCAGCACTGGAGATAGCGAGTGACGTGTTCTAAATCCTTGAACTCCTGAGCGATTGTCTGTGCCAAGAGTTCCCGCTTAGAGGATTTGGCGATTTGATTATTAGTTTGCACAATGTTTTTAACTTTCTCTTTAATCTCTTTTTTTACTAACTCCGAAAAGCGCCATTCATGGTTTAGATGAGCGGATTACTAGCTTAATAGCACTACTCCTAATGACCGCATCTTGCCCCTCTGAGTGGTGAGTCTATGACACGCTACTATCTCTTTTGTGACACTCTAGGAAGCGTAGCTATGCTTCTCCACTTTTGTATGTGGATAATTAGGGAGCGGCCTGTGTAGTCCACCTCAACGTATTTATATTGGCGCAGTATGAGTAGCCATCTGCGAATCGTCCTGGCAGCTATCCCCATATCGCCAGCAATGGTTTGGTACTTTCTGATAAGCGTTCCCGATTTTCTATCAGCATGGATGATGAGATACAGAAAGAGCCAGATGGCGCTTTTCACCCTTCGGTAATGGTGCGCTTCCCTGTCAACCACCAAACCACGCCACACTGGCCCCCACCACGTTTGTGCCTTAAATTGTCTGTGAGTCATAGTTTTTTAGTAAAAAACTCAGTTAATTTGTTAGATAGCTGGATAATATGTTTACGTACTCGGTCAAGGTCAGTCGGCGTTGGAGAAAGCTTGCGCAGCAGTTCCGCATACGGGCAGTATGCTTCAAAGCCGCTTTGTTCGGCTTGGTCAAAGATACGCTTTAGGCTCGGACTCGAAGCGATTTTCTGCCGTATATCATCTTCAAGCTGCTTATAGAGGTCTGGTAATAGCACTCGGATCGGTATGCCAAAGATGATCTCCAGACACAACGCGGTTTCAAGGTTCGGAATTCTTAAACCCTTCTCGTACCGAGAGACTTGATCTACCGTCTGGTGATTGAGCAATGCGGCAATTTGTTTTTGTTGAAGCCCACTACGCTTTCGCGCGAACCAGAGTCGGTTATGGGTTTTGGTTTTCCCTCCACCTGTCATTTTGTTTCGAGTGATTAATGATTGTATTTCTACAGTAGCAAGACAATCGAAAGGATTAAAGTAGGAATAATTAGCCGAAAAAGGCTACCGTAGTGAGGTTTTGTAAAGAAAGGATAAAAATATGTTGTGGATAAATAATGCTGTTCCCCGTTTTGTTAGGCAGACTGTCTTTAAGATCATTTTTACAAAAGCAGCCAATGAGTGCTGTACAGAATTTCAAACCCTTCATAACTAACGAACCCTAAGATGCGTATTTCCTTTTATTCTGCAAGTAAGCTGGGGTCTATTCTTCTGATTACCTCTTCTAAATGATGAGCATACCGGGACGAATCTTTATCAAGCCCCGGTATCGGGTGGGTTTTGCGGTAATTAATGTAAGGTTTGTAGGACAGGTAACAACGACGAAATGTATGCTTTAAAAAATTACGGATAAGTTTCTCAGGCACATGTTCAGTGTTTATAAGGTAGGCAATATCATTAAGGCTGTTCAATACTAAATCCACTTCGTGTAAGTTGAATTTTTCTTTGCTTGCGCTTCGTACTTTATTATCAATAATCGGCCATCCTTCTTCGAGCGGCACATCAGGTAGGTCATTAAATATTATGGGATGATTGTGATAAACAAACCAACGCACTTTACGTAAACCGGGATCTTCAATATACCTAAAGACAGTCAAAATAGACTCAAGTTCGTTTGCTTTCGTCATTGTTCTAAGTTGATTACCATAGATGTATACAGTGAGAGCAATACCAAAAACGCCAGCGGCGGTAGCTAGACTCCCAAAAATTATGCTGTACTTCTCTAATGAGTCTAAATCAGCTTTTAGTTGAAACGCGTAAATGATGGCGGCGGCGGCGCTAATTAGCGCCGCGACACCAACTGCTACGTGCAGGAATATTTTGCTACCTTTCAGTAACTGGCTTGCATCCATAACAACGCTCCAAAAGAAAATCGCTGACGAGTCTAGTTCAATAGACTCGTCAGCGACAAGGCGTGATTATTCCTGCAATTCGCTAGTTAGCTATAAGGTTGAGCATTGCCAGAACCCACAATGCAAATCCAACCAACCCACAGGCGAGCGAAAGGGCAATAACGACGGGAGATTGAAGGAACACTACTCCTATTGCTGTCCCAAAGATGCTAATGCCCATCAGTCCTGCTCCGAGAACAGCGAACAATTTCTCTATTCCTTTTGATAACGGAAACATAAACTACCTCCTTCTGCTACTCGTGAACAACAAGAAAGTCTCCGCATAGAGCACGGTACTTTGCTTTGACCTTCCCGCTATACGCGAATATGTGAATGGAGGCTTATTGAGGTAGGGCCATTATAGTTACCGATGACCACGTAGCGTAGCAAACCTACGCATTCTGTCAAGATTGGTTATAAATCTTTGCATGAAGAAATGAGAGGCATATACTTGCTGCCCGTATGTATGCACCAGCCTTCAGGAGTACATATTCTTAATGTCACTTTTTTACTCACTAACTTACTGGTTTAGAGCGCGGAATTTCCCACTGATTCCCCATAGTCCAAATGACCCAAGCTTGTACCCTGCGATTTATCAGCAGGTGCTCATTCCAGCACAAGAAGTAGTTAAACGGCTTGGGAACGAGGTGCTGAAATTACCGAATCTAGGGATAGCTCCACCTAAACAAGAAATCGGATTACATATTGATCCGCTCCCGCATGTTCGCAAGCCAGACCGCCTCGTAGCGATATGCTTTTACCTGCCAAAGTTTTCTTTTCCCCCTCATATACTTTTACAACTGCGTAATCCAAAACAAAACACCGGAAATCGGCAGCCTTCAAATCCACCTATTTTCTATTATCTTTCTCAACCCGACGCAGAAGCGGAGCTTGCAACGAAAGGATTAGCATACGTTGTCTCTACCTATGGTGGGATTTGGCTTAACCGTGACCCATATGAATTCTTTAGAAACGTCAATAACAGAAACTCTTTTACCGCTTACGGACCAATTCTGAAAAAAGACCCCGATAAGGTAAAGATGTACGATAAGTGGCCGGATGAGCCGCCACCGCTACAAACTACCGAAGGTTATTCTATTGATCTGCTCAATGAGATGCAGCGTAGGCTTACCTTTTGTTCTAGGCTGACCTCGGGCGTACTGCCCGCACGGGCGCTGGCAGAGGTATTAAGCGCGAAGACTTATCCCGTATCCGACGACCTGATCAATCACCTCGCGCTTCCAGACGAAACATTTGCTGATAACCCGGTCACAATCAAAATCCTTCCCGATAACAGTGCGCAACGAGGGGTTTCAAAGCAGTTTTTAGATAGCTTAAGAAGTGTGAAAAAACCGTTAGCCTTTGAGGTGGTAGCTGAAGGAGAAACCATCTACTTTCAACTGTCTTTCGCTCCAGAAGACAGGGAACTTGTTGAGCGACAGCTTCAACTTTACTTTGAGGACTATGTGACAATTGAGCGTCCCGGATTCTTTGCTTCTAAGAAGCCTCTCCATGTTTTAGTAAGTTTACCTAGCCAAGTTTCCAACACCTCAAAGACACTTCGGGATTTTGCTGTTGACCCGTATAACCAACTCTTTAGCATTCTCTCTGGAATTACCTCAGCCGATACTGCCTGCGCCCAAATTTTGTTCGTTCCTCTTTCTAACGGGGCGGTCAATCAGGTTGCCCTTTACTTGGAAAACCACCTACCATTCGATAGTGAAGAAGCGGCAAATAAGCGTGTACGCGATCTGGAAAGAAAGCTTCCTTCTTGGTTTACAGCGGTGCGCTTGTTTAGCTCCAAGCCCGAATTACTAACGAAACTACACACCAGCTTTATTGGTCAGTACGAAACTCCTGAACAGACGTGGACTGTTGCCGAAGAATCAACGGTTCCACAACTTGATCGGAACTTTACGGAGTGGACAATTCTTTCTACGGAAGAATTAGCCGCACTGGTTCACTTTCCGGGATCCGACATCAACTGTGACCGCTTGGAGACCGCAAGCATGAAATCAAAACTTCCTCCCGCGTTATTCACAACTGGCGAAGTGACGCTTGGCATAAGCGAGGTTCGCGGCGAGACAAAGCTCGTTACCCTTCCCGACCAAGTTCGGGATAAGCACCTCTATATTGTCGGGAAAACGGGAATGGGCAAATCCACTCTGCTCTTTAACCTCGCACTGCAAGATATTCAGCGAGGTGCTGGCATTGCGGTAATTGACCCTCACGGTGATTTAGTCGAAGAGTTACTTACCCATATCCCAAGCGAGCGCATTAACGATGCCATCTATTTTGATGCCGCAGACCGGGAGCACCCAATCGCACTTAATATTATGAACGCCGACGGCGACGAAGAAATTGGTCGCCTTGCTGATGATTTACTGACCACGTTCAAACGCCTGTCAAAAGATACCGGGGACAAGATGGAGTATGTCCTTACGATGACGTTTTACACGCTTCTGAGTATTCCGGGCAGCACCTTCTTGGATATTGAATCAATGCTCTCTGACAGTGAGTTTCGAGAGAGGGTGATTGCCAAGTTGCAATCACCGCGACTGGTGCGGTTCTGGCAACAGCAATTCCACGGACTCCGGGACGCCGTGCAACCAATCCTGACGCGCATGAGTAAGTTCTCCATGTCTCCGACTATAAGCGGGCTGCTATCCCAATCAGGAAGCGCGCTTGATTTCTATGATGTCATTCAGGAGAAGAAAATACTGTTAGTCAATCTAGCTTCAGGCAAGATAGGTGAGCATAGCAGTATGCTTCTAGGTTCATTATTGGTCTCGCAACTGCAACTAGCGGTAATGCGGCGGGCGTACCTTGCCAAAGGTGCGCGCCATCCCTATTACCTCTACGTCGATGAGTTCCAGAATTTCACCAGCACCGCCTTTGAAAAGATTCTTTCCGAAGCTCGTAAATATCAGTTATGCCTGACACTCGCCCATCAGTTTGTTTCGCAGCTTGATGAGTCGCAACGGAAAGCAATTTTCGGCAATGTCGGGACAGCCATCATGTTCTCGCTTGGGGCCGAAGATGCTAATGCCTTGAAATACCAGATCGGAAATTACGAACCTACTGACCTGATTAACTTGCCTGAATTTGAAGCCCTATGCCGACCGGCAACCTCAGTTGCGGACACCTTCAATTTTATAACCCTCCCTCCGCCAGCACAGGCGCAGGGATTTGCCGATGACATCATCAAGCAGACCCGCGAGAGATACGCTGCGGCCTCAGGACATCCTCATGATGCTTTAGCTTCGCAAACCAATCCCGTGCAGGTAGCTACTCCCTCATCCGTGGAATATGCATCCTCATCAGCAGTCGATGTACCGATAAGGAAAACGAGACTACGCCCAGAGAAATCAGTTGCTAAAGAAAGCCCATCGCTAGGTCGCGGAGGCCAACAGCACAAGTACCTACAAGACCTAATAAAGCGAATAGCTGAATCGAAAGGATACCGAGCAATCATCGAGCAGCAGGTTCTTGGCGGTGCAGGCAGCGTAGACGTATCCCTAGAGAAAGACGAGGTGAAAATAGCTTGCGAAATATCAGTCACTTCAACTGCTGAACAGGAGGTTAAGAACGTTCAGAAGTGTCTCGCATCAGGGTATGACAAAGTGATCCTCCTTGCCCCAGATCAAAAGGCGCTTACCAAATTAAGGAAGGTAGTTGAAGGCCAGATAGAGTCGGAAAGCATGGATAATGTTATGTTCTTCCATCCCAAAGATTTTGTGGACTTCTTAGAGAAGGAAGAGGCCGAAGGATCAAACAAAGAAGAAACCGTTCGGGGCTACAAGGTGAGAGTGAAATATACAACTCTAACTGATACTGATAAGCAAGCGCGCAAGAAAGCGATCTCGCAAGTCATTATGCAAGCGTTGCGACGTATGAAGAAGCAGGAAGAGTGAACCGCAACTATGTCGCCCTGCATCATAGTATCGGCGGACATCAGGAACTCATAGGGACAGCATCTCATAACTCAAGGATGGAGGAAGTGACATGTCGGTCAAGAAGTTTGTAGCCCCAGAAGGAAAGCGCGTCGGCATCTGGATTCGTGTCTCCACGGAAGATCAGGCAACAGGAGA
>Ga0209027_1000332_pt1 | contig 16139 bp, 13 predicted proteins | sample GraSoi013_1_20cm_3_FD_185821 | JGI IMG/M metagenome (GOLD analysis project Ga0209027, IMG submission 185821) | Grasslands soil microbial communities from the Angelo Coastal Reserve, California, USA - Sample 09_27_2013_1_20cm (SPAdes) (version 2) | ecosystem: Environmental > Terrestrial > Soil >...
ATTCACCGCCGTGATGTTCAGGATTTAGTCTTCAAAGCGTTAGGTATAACACCTGATATGGCGCGCGAGCGGTTCGGTTTCTTCCTTGACGCTCTGGAATACGGTACGCCTCCGCACGGCGGCATAGCCTCTGGCATAGAGCGCGCGATGATGGCGCTCACTGGCACGGACAACATACGCGACGTGATGGCTTTTCCGAAAACTGCCTCTGCGACAGACCTTATGATTGACGCGCCGGGCGAAGTTGATCCGAAGCAGTTGGAAGAGTTGAAGATTAAGATTGTGAAGTGAGATGGTGGGTGTCGGCTATAGGGTGTCGGGTGTTAGGTGCCGGGTGTCGGCAGGAACTCAAAGCCTGAATATTTATCGTGCTTCCCGGTCGAAGATGAATAATTCAAGATCAGTCAATAATCGTTACCGGCACTCGGCACCTGACACCCGGCACCCTATAACCCTTCTTCGCGCGCACGTCGAAGAGATGTACGCGCATGCGCGTGAAGCCAGTCCATCGGAGTGCTGCGGCCTGATAGGTGGCGCGAGCGAGGGACGCGCCTGCTCTATCTATCGTTTGAGGAACGTAGCGTCTGACCCGCTCATCGCTTACGAAGCTGCGCCGAAAGATTTGTTCGCAGCTCAGCGTTTGATGCGCGAGCGTGGCGAGCAGCTTCTTGGCATCTATCACTCGCATCCTCGCTCCGCAGACCCCGCGCCGTCTGAAACTGACGTGCGCCTGGCCTACTATCCTTCGGCCACATACTTTATTATTGGACTTGAAGGCGAGGCTATCGTGCGAGCATTCCGGCTTTCCGAAAAAGAGGGGCGCTGGGAACGCGCTCGGTACGAGATAGCGTGAAGCTTGCGTGAACCTGAGCGCGGGGTTGTGCGTATAAGAAGAGTGCCTGCGATGGAAAAGAAGAGCAAATACGACACCAATCCGCTTGACCATGATGTATCTGCGCGCGCGGATGACGCATGGGGCGCTACGCGCTCGACTTCAAAGACGACCGAAGAGGTAAGGGGCGGCGCGACTAGAGAAGTGGCTCGCACGGCAAACGAGCAGGCTCGAAGCGAGCCGGGCGAGGATGCGCCTACACGCCGCATGGAAGCGCCGTTTCTGCCAGAGTCTTACCCGTCCGTTTTTATTCCGCCGAAGTACGCGCCGCCACCTGCAACTTATCAAGCGCCGAGCGCTGCTCCGCAAAGCTTCAACACGCCGCCTACGTCGCGCACAATCCCCGGCATAGGCACACCGGAAAACCTGACGCTGGTTCTGCCCTACATACCTTTCTACATAGGCGCAATCCTTGGCGCTGTAGAGCTTTTCCTAGTGCCAAGAAGCGAAGTGCGCGTGCGTCATCATGCGGCGCAGGGGCTTTCTCTTCACCTTGTAATATTGATAGTGGGCTTTGTCCTGCGCATCGCGCGCATGCTTGCCGACAACACGCTTGGCGGAGTCGCATCGGGCATGCTCGGCCTAGCCTCTGTGCTATTCAGCATAGGTGCAATAGTGTTCACAATCATCTGCCTGATAAAAGTCTGGAAGGGCGACGACCTGCGCATCGGCCCGATAGCAGAACTCACCAAGTGGTTCAACGAACACATCGAGCCGAAAAAGTAAGAGCTAAAAACGCAACAACTGCTCAACCTCTTAGCGAGCTTAAGTATTTCTCTTTGCTTCTACAGCGTGAACCCTCAATTATCATCAATCTTGAGCTTAGAGAGAATTGCATGTTCTCGCAAAGGCGCAAAGAGAAATACTTAAGCTCACTAAGAGGATTTTGAAATGTCCCCTTAGTTTTCTCTCCTTGGTCGCCAACTCTCTTGCGCCTCTTTTCCTTAAAGTTTGACAATGAAGTTAAGAAAGTTGAGCAAAATCGTGACATAAAGCGGCGAAGCTATGGAATCGAGGGGCAAGAGAGGTAAAGCCTCTGTTTACAGAGGCCAACCCGCTCTTGCTTGAGTTCATCAAAATAGAGCCGATTGAAAGGGGCGCGCGTTCTGAATTTACAACGCGCCTCATGCGGCAGAGATTAACGCGCTCTCTCCCCCTGCGCGTGGCGCGAAGCGGGAAAATTTTGGGGGAGAATTTACGAGCTTGTCTTCAAAGAGCGACCGGCTCTCCTCCGAAATCTTCATCGGAGAAGAGCCAGTCGCTCTTTTAGTTTGCTAAAAACGGACAGGTGCGAAACTAGGGATTTCCAGCTTGTTCCGAAGGAGGGAAAGATGGGTTACAACAATCATCATCGCGCGCAAAAGTTGGCCGCGTGGCTCATGGCGCTGGCTATTTTCGCAACGCCGCTAACTGCTATTGCGCAGACTAGAATCAGTTATCACAGCAATAAGTATAAGCCTAGCGATGACGTTCAGCTTGGGCGTCAGGCCGCAGCCGAAGCCGAGCAGCAGTTGCCGGTTTTGCGCGACTCGGACGCTACAAGCTATCTGGAATCGGTCGGTCGTCGTCTGGTGGCAGCGATTCCGCCGGAGTTTCAGCATCCTGAATTTAATTACTATTTCAGAGTCGTGAACGCGCGCGACATCAACGCGTTCGCGCTGCCCGGTGGGCCAATGTATGTCAATCGCGGAACGATTGAAGTGGCCGAACGAGAGGGCGAGCTTGCGGGCGTGATGGCGCACGAATTGAGCCACGTAGCGCTTCGTCACGGAACGGCGCAGGCGACCAAAGCTCAAAAATATTCTATCCTCGCGGGCGTTCTTGGAATCGGCGGCGCGATACTAGGCGGCCCCGCTGTGGGTCAATTGGGACAGGCTGCCGTCGGAGCTTACTTCCTGAAATTCAGCCGCGAGTATGAGACAGAAGCAGACGTGCTCGGCTCGCAAATCATGGCGCGTGCCGGTTATGATCCAAGAGACCTCGCGCGCATGTTCCAGATTATAGAGCAGCAGGGCGGAAGCCGTGGCGCGCCAACCTTCCTGAGCGACCACCCCAGTCCTGCAAATCGTTACGCTCGCATCAATCAGGAGGCGCAGTACCTTCGCGTCGAAAATCCTGTGCGCGACACGCGCGAGTTTGACCGCATACAGGCTCGATTGCGCGGCATGGGTCGCGCGCCGTCAATGGCCGAAATAGCGCAGAGCGGACAACGATACCCGACCCAAGGCGGCGGCAACTATCCCGAAGGTCAGGTCAGCAGTCGTGTTGAAGCGCCTTCGAGTCGCTACCGCACTTATACGGAAGGCAACATAGTTCGCTTGAGTGTGCCGGACAACTGGCGTGAACTGGGTGGCAGCGGTAGCAGCGACGTGTGGTTTGCGCCTGAAGGCGCTTATGGCTCAGCGCAAGGGCAGGCCGTCTTTACGCACGGCGTAAACCTTGGACTGGCGCAAACGCAGAGCCGCGATCTTCAATCTGCTACAAGCGAGTTTCTGAATGGTCTAGCGCAGGGCAATCGCAACTTGCGCCAGCGTAGCGGCTACCAGCAGGTTCGCGTTGGCAATCGCTACGGCCTCTCTATCAGCCTTGATAATATCAACGAGGCGACCGGTCGCCCCGAAATTATCACGGTCATCACAACGCAACTGCGCAACGGCCAACTCTTCTACATGATCGCCGTCACACCAGCGAACGAGTACAGCTACTACCAGGGCGCATTCGGCAACATCCTTCGCTCGATTCAGTTCAATGACTGACCGATGAAAAGAGAAGGCAAAGGGAGAAGTAAAAAGGAAAAAGGTAAAAGGCAAAAGGAAGGCTGAAACCATCTTTTATTAAAAAATTGGCTTCCGCCGCACTTTTGCCTTTTTACTTTTACCTTTTGCCTTAACTTATGAGCGGCAGTTTCATTCCGCATTCAGGACAAAATTTAGGCGAGCCTTCGGGCTGATGGCCGCAGCCGGGGCAGGTGAGCTTCTGTGGCTTGGTGGGCGCGCCGCATTCGGGACAGAACTTCGCCTTGCCGACTTCAGCGCCGCACGACGAGCAGTTGGCAGCGGCGGCTGCCTTTTGCTGCGCTGCTGGCGATGGCGCGCGAACGTGAGCGTCTACGCCCATATCAATGTTCGAGGCGTAATCTGTTTGCTGCGCTCGCTCGTAGAGTTGCTGGCGCGCAGCTTCGGCTTTGGCATGAGCGTGCGACGAAGCCATCTCCTCTTGAAAATCGGGCGCACAATCTTCGCATTGACCTGCGTTAGCGTTCCAGCATACTTCCGGGCAGACCCAGCGACCGCAGCGCGAGCATTGATGAAAATGTTCCTTGCCCTCTGCGACGGCTTTCATCAGAGCCTCGTCGTGCGCCTTGCCGCCTACGGCGCGCTGCATCTCGTATGCAGAGTTTCCTGCGGAGCTAGCCCAGCCGCCGAATAAATCTCCTGCGGCGCGCAGCAGCGACCCTGCCGTGCCAAGCGTAGAAGGCTGGAAGTGCGACATGAAACCGTTGCCGCATTTGTCGCAGTGGAACTTGAACTGAAAGCCTCTATCCGTCGAAAGATCATCGTAATTCTGAACGAACTGAATCATTGCCATATCAATACCTCGTGATGAGTGATAAGTGATGAGTGATAAGAAACAACAAGAGGAGTTGCGACCACATCAGACCGCCAACAGGTCGCAGCAAATAAGATAGCAGTTCGTCTTTTTCTTGTCACTTATCACTCATCACTTGTCACCTGCTTTTTCGCTTCCTGCCACAGCGCCTCCATCTCGTCGAGCGTGGCGTCTTCGAGTGTTCGACCTTGTTCCATTAATTTTCGCTCGATGTGACGAAAGCGGCGGCGGAACTTGCGGTTTGTGAGTTTCAGGGCTGATTCAGGCTCGACCTTCAAATGGCGCGCGATGTTCGCAACTGCGAAGAGCACATCTCCTATCTCTTCATTCACGCGCGTCTCGGATGCCTCGCCTGAACTGGATTCATCGCGCTCGCGTATGGCACCGCGTAGTTCCTCTATCTCTTCGTGCAGCTTATCGAAGATGTCTTCCAACTGCTTCCAGTCGAAGCCGACTCGCGCTGCTCTGGACGAAAGTTTTCGGGCTTCAACAAGCGCCGGAGTCTTCAATGAAATCTCATTAAGCAAAGATTTGTCCTGTCGCTCGGCGTCGCCCGCAGCGCGCTTCTCTACAGCTTTTATCTCTTCCCAGTTACGCAGAACTTCTGGGGAAGTCTCCGCCTGTGCATCACCGAACACATGCGGATGACGGCGCACCATCTTCGCGTGGACTGCGCGCGCAACGTCGTCAATCGTGAACTCATTACGCTCCGACGCAATTTGAGCATAAAAGAGTATCTGGAAAAGAAGGTCGCCGAGTTCGTCCCGAAGGTTTTCTGTACGACCTTCGCTTGCCACCTGCGCAGCCTCGAAAACTTCATAAGCCTCTTCAACCAGCATAGGCGCAAGAGTCTCAAAGGTCTGTTCCCTATCCCACGGGCACCCCGCAGCGGAGCGCAAGTGAGCCATCAACGCAACCAGATCATCAAATGAATCGGACATAAGAGCAGTTTTCAGTTTTTAGTTTTCAGTTTTAAGTTCGTATCTCAACAGTCCAGGGTTAGAGTCTAAAGCTTTGGTTCGCATCCTCCAAGCCGGGTTCTTACTCTGAAAACTGAAAACTAAAAACTGAAAACTGTTTTTAGCTTTCTTGCGAGCGCGCAGATAGGGATGTTACCATCAAGACATCAAATGAAATTTCATAGATTATGGCGCATGGCTTCGGAAGCGGCCTACGCGGTTGAGGCTTCTGCGTCTTTCAGGGAAGAGTTAAGATGAGCGAAGAACAACCCATTTTCAAAGTCACAGACCGCCGTCTCTTCAACCCGGACGGCACGCCGCGCGAAGTGCCGCGCGAGGAGACGGAAGCGCAAACCGATGCGGCCACACAACCGGCTGTCGAACCGCAAGTGGCTTCAGCTTCAGTCACAGCAAGCACGCAGCCTTCAGCTTCTGCGGCGGCAGAAGCTGAAGCCGAGCAGCCCGCGCCTATCGAAGAAACTCAATCGCATGCGGAAAGAAGCACAGAGACGGAAGGCGAGGCGGAAGAGATTCCGGGCGCGAATGATCCTGCCAGCTTTGTCAACTTCATCATGTCAATCGCGTCGAACGCGGCCAGTTCGCTGGGCATGATGGAGCATCCCGTGACAGGGGAGCGCGACGTTGACCTGGAGCTTGCCAAACACTGGATAGACATCCTGGGCATGCTGCGCCAGAAGACACGCGGCAACTTGGCCGCGCAGGAACAGCAAATCCTGGACGGTCTGCTCTCAGACCTGCGCATGCAATACGTCTCGCTCACGCAATCGCCACAGCCACGACGCGGCTTCACAGGGCGCGACATCATTGGAGGGAAGTAAACAGTTTTCAGTTTTCAGTTTTCAGTTTTAAGTAAAAGCTTTTCGCTTCATCTGAAAACTGAAAACTGAAAACTGAAAACTGATGAAGCTGACCTTTCTCGGAACTGGAACTTCTACAGGCGTGCCGTCCATCGGGTGCGAGTGTGAGACGTGCGTGTCGGATGATGCGCGCGACAAGCGGCTGCGCGTTTCGGTTCTGATAGAGCATGGAGGGCAGACGGTTCTCGTTGACACTTCGGCGGATTTTCGACAGCAAGCTCTTCGTCAAAAAATAAAGTGGCTAGACGCCGTTCTCATCACGCACTGTCACGCCGACCACATCTTCGGACTCGATGACATTCGCCCCTTAAACTTTCGGCACGGCGCTTTGGGCGTTTATGCCAACGAGCGCGCCTGGGTAGACATTCGCCGCATCTTCAAGTACGTCTTCGAGCCTACATACTTCGGCGGCGGCCTGCCGCAAATCCTTGCGCACACGGTCGTCGCGGGCGCGCCATTCTGCATCGGCCCTGATTTGCAGGTCACGCCCCTTGAGGTGATTCACGGTCGCCTGCCAGTCATCGCATATCGCTTCAACGACTTCGCCTACGCAACTGATTTGAACGAGATTCCGCCCGCCACGATTGCTGCGCTCAGTGGTCTTGATGTACTTGTGCTCGACTGCCTGCGCTTCCGCGAACACCCCACGCACCTGTGGGTAGAACGCGCGCTTGAATATGTGAGTGAATTAAAACCTCGTAGAACTTTCTTTACGCACATCGCGCACGATGTTCGGCACGAGCGTGACTCCCCTAAACTCCCACGCGGCGTTGAGTGGGCATACGATAATTTAGTGATAAGTGATGAGTGATAAGTGATAAGAAAGATTGGAGTCAAAGCTAATAGCCATTAGCTAATAGCTGTCAGCTATCTTCTCTCTTATCACTTATCACTTATCACTCATCACTTATCACTTATGAAGCTTTTTCACGGAACTGACAATGCGGAGATTGCGCGGCCAACGGTGCTGACGCTGGGCGTGTTCGACGGGCTGCACCTGGGGCATCAGTTGATTGTGAGAACTGTTGTGGAACGTGCGCGCGCAATGAAGTCGGTCCCGACCGTGATAACTTTCGATCCTCACCCGCGCGCTGTGCTTCATCCAGAATCTGCGCCTCCGCTTCTGCAAACTCTGGATCAGAAGATAGAGGCGCTAGGCGTGCTGGGCGTTGAGCAGGCTATAGTCATACGTTTCACGCGCGCCTTCTCGCAGATTCGCGCGGAAGATTTCTTGCGCGACGTGGTTGAAGAGCGACTTCACGCGAAAGAGGTTTATCTGGGACGCGGCTTCGCGTTCGGTCATGACCGCGAGGGGAACATAAAGCTCCTGAGAAAGGTGAGTAAGCGGCTAAGATTTTTCGCTGACGAAGTGCCGGAGGTTCGACTGCGCGGCCAGCGCATCAGCTCAAGCCGTATTCGACAGTTGCTCTCAGAAGGGCGAGTCAACCTTGCGCGCCGTATGCTTGGCCGCCCTTACGGCGTGGAAGGGCGCGTCATTCACGGCGACGCGCGCGGTCACAGTCTGGGCTTTCCAACGGCCAACCTCAGAGCGCAGAACCGCGTCATACCACGTGCAGGAGTTTACGTTACGGCTACATTGGTTGAGGGCGCGTGGCGGCGAAGTCTCACAAACGTCGGCACGCGCCCTACGTTTAATGATGCGGCGGAACCTTCCGTCGAAACGTTCGTAATGAATTGGTCAGGGGATTTGTACGGCGACGTGGTTCGCGTGCGCTTCCTTCATCGCTTGCGCGACGAGCGCAAGTTCGCCGGGCTGGAAGATTTGAGGAAACAGATTGAGCGCGACGTTCGGCGCGCGAGCGACTATTTCGAGCGCGGCGGCGTGCGTCGCACGCTGGCGATGGTTTGAAGAAATTTAGAGCGTGTTTCAAAATCTCTTTTGCGTTTTCTTAGCGTCTTAGCGGCTTTGCGTGAGACCTAATCCTCACGCCAAGGCGCAAAGCGAGAGCGCAAAGAGTTAAGCAGTTGCTATAGTATCGTAACAGGTTTCTCTTAGTATTAAGATGATGGATGTTGAGCAAGAAAAGGTGAGTCCCTTGCGTGCGAGCGGCGAGCGACGTGACGGCAATAACAGAGATGGTAAAGGTGCGAGCGGCAACGGTCACACGAGTCTGGTTGTGAAGCTACGGCCTCCGGCGCGAAATGGCGCGACTGTAGGAGAGGCTCAGCCGCTCGTGTTGTTGCCGGGATTGCATGATGAATCTGCGCAGGAAGCTATTGATGTATCAGCGCGTGGATGGCGCGGCTGGCTTCGTACTCTGAAAATCGCGCGCGTTCTTGGCACGCTCTCGCTCTACCTTTTTCTGGACAGCTACGACATACGCGCGAATTTCAACCGGCGCATCACCGAGCGAAATCTGGAGGAGGCGCGAGCGCGTGGACGCATAGCTCTGTTTCAGCAGTGGACGCGAGAGATTGATCGTCGCGCGATTGATAAATTGATTCGCGCGGTGCGCTTCCTAATCTTTCGCGGCGCGGAAGGTGAAGACAAAGAGGCGCACCATCAAAGACAAGCTGTCTGGCTGAAAGAGAATTTAATACGTCTTGGCCCAACATTCATCAAGATAGGCCAAGCGCTAGGCACGCGCGGCGATCTGTTGCCGCTCGCCTATGTGAAAGAGCTTGCGCTGCTTCAAGATCAAGTGCCGCCTTTCTCTACAGCAGAAGCTTACGCGCGCATTGAATCCGAATTGGGTCGAAAGATTCGAGAAGTTTATGCGGAGATTGACGCCGAGCCTATTGCCGCAGCTTCATTGGGTCAGGTCTATCGTGCGCGCCTGCATACAGGGCAGGAGGTCGCCGTCAAAGTTCAGCGCCCCCATCTCAGAGAGATTATAAGCTTCGACATAGCCATCCTTCGCAACCTGGTCGCGCATGTGAATCGCTACTTTCCGCAGGCCAACGAGAATGCGGACTGGGAAGGGATGCTCCGAGAATTTGCCGTGACCGTCTTCGAAGAGATGGACTACGTGCAGGAAGGGCATAACGCCGACCGCTTTCGCTCGAACTTCAGTGAGTGGCGCGCCGTCTATGTCCCAAAAATTTACTGGACGCATACTACAAAGCGCGTGCTTACGATGGAGTTCATACGCGGCACGAAGGTGATTGATCTTGAAAGCTTGCGCGCTAGACGAATTTCAGCAGTGAAAGTAAACCGTCTGCTGGTTCGCACCTACTTGAAACAGCTTCTAGAAGACGGCTTCTTTCACGCAGACCCGCATCCCGGAAATTTGCTGGTGATGGATAACGGGCGGCTGGCCTTCTTCGACTTCGGCATGACCGGACGAATCACGCCGCGCCTGCAATCAATGATGATTGATGCATTCTTCCACGTAGTAGGCAGAGACGTTCACGGGCTGGGGCAGGATTTAATCAATCTGAATTTCTTAAAGCCGGGCGTTGACCCGGAATCCGTGCGCCCTGTGGTCGAAGGGCTTTTCCAGCATTACCTCAATCTGAAACTGGGCGAAGTCAACTTCAAAGAGTTGACCTACGATTTGGCCGAAGTGATGTACGATTACCCCTTTAGACTTCCAGCCAACTTCACCTACGTCATGCGCGCACTGATGACTCTGGAAGGCATAGGCATCGTCACAGACCCCGGCTTCAGCTTCTTCGAGACGGCGAAACCTTTCGCCAAAGAGTTCATGCTGCGCCGTGAAGGCAAACATTTCCGCCAACTGCTGTTAGATAAATTAACGGGGCGCGATCAGGAAGGGCGAATAAAGTGGAGCAAGATGTGGAAACTCGCCAAGATGGCCGCGAAGATGTACCTGGAAAAGCAGTGACAAGTGACAAGTGACGAGCAGGAATCACTTTTAATTTTTCATTTACATAAATTAAGTGAACGCAATTAGCTTATTTCTGTAAACTGAAAAAGATTTAGATTAAAGATTAAAAATTCTCTCTTGCTAGTCACTTGTCACTGCTTTTCAGTGTCGTGTTTGTCTGATGGTTACTTGAAGGCGTTCGCGCATGCGCTTTTGCCAGCGGCGTTGCGGCAACTCTTCGGAATCGAACTGTCCTAAAGCATCCCTCAAAGTCTCGCCTCCGGCCAATCTAGTTTTCAAGTAAAGCAGAGCGGTGACGATGGCGCTGAAGGAGCCGAACAGTATGTTCATGGGCATCTGTATCACTTGGTAGATAAGGCTGAAAGTGTTGGCGTGGCTGCCCGACATGGCGAAGGCTTTGATGACGGATATGATTAGAAACGCGAGCAGGAGCGCTGTCAGGATAGGCACGGCGATTTGAAATAAGATTATGAAGATAACGGTCGGCCTTGATCGCTTTGAAAGAGTTCGCGCGCGTCTCATGGCTGCGCGCCCGCTCATGCCCTCCTCCATCATCATCACGGGCGTGACCATTGAGTAGTTGACCAGAACTATAAGGCCGGGGATTAAGCCCAGAATCATTCCTATCATAGAGAGCAAGCTGACCAGAAAGGCTGTAGTCAGAAAGGGGCGCAGTCGTCGTTTGAGCGCACTGAAAGCCGGGCGCAGTTGAATGGGGCGAAGAGGCTGAGCCAGCAGTTGCGTGACCAGCCGCGTTGTGACGCCCGTCAGTATGGCCGCAGTCAGGATTGCTACGAGCAGTGTAATCAGGCTCAGCACAAAACTGGCAATCGTGGTTGTGGTCTTGCTTACGCTCAAGACAAGGCCGCCGCCTGTGGCTACCGTTCTGCTTACTGCTGCCTGCCGCGCGACGAACAGGCCGAGAGCCAGTTGCATCAAGTTGACTACGATCATAGGGATGCTGACGAGAAGCGCCAGGCGCAGGAAGACGGGCATGTGTTCGCTAAAGAGAGTTAGTGCGTGGCGCAGCAACATGATTGCGCTTTCCGAGTGTGCGCGCAGGGCGCTTGCGAGCGCCAGGGCTGTAGATGGACGATCTTCCGGCTTCTTGGCCAGCGCAGACAGCACAACGCGCGCGAACTTCTTCGGCACATTCTTCATCTTGAGCAGCGGAGGCGGGGCGGCTTGCGTCTCGCGGCTGACGGTCGTGAGGTCGCCCTTGAAGGGCGTGCGGCCAGAGAGCATCTGATAGGCTATGACGCCCAATGAGTAGATGTCCGAGCGTGCGTCCAATTGTTCGCCGCGCCACTGTTCGGGCGACATGTAGAGCGGCGTGCCAAGCGTCGCGCCAACGCGCGTGAGGCTGCTGGCAGAAGCAGTGTGCGACAAGTTGCGCTCCGTTGTTGTGCGCGGCTCAAGTATGCGCGTACCTGCTTCTTCGTCATCAACTGCGTGCGAAAGAAGCCGCGTCGCCGCTTCCGCAGTCTCTGTATTCTTTGTTGATGCAGGCTGCAACAGCGTGGCAGACTCGTTCAATTCTGTATCGAGCAATGAAGAGCTTGCTGTCTGTCGCACGTGCGAAGTCGCGCCTGTGCTTTCGGCTGCGTCAGTCGGCGTTGACGAAGATGCAAGCGCAAGCGTTGGGAGTTCGAGCGACGAGGAGTGATGCGTTTGAGAGTTGGTTGATGAATCGGACTTGTTTGGAGTGTGAGCCGCCTGCTCTTCCAGTCCCTGATCTGCTTGCTCCGCGAGTTTGGCGATTCCGAAGTCCAGAACCTTGACCGTGTAGCCGCCGCGCTGGTTCGGCTCAAGCCAGATGTTGTCGGGCTTCAAATCGCGGTGAATGATGCCCTGCCGGTGCGCGCTCTCCACAGCCGAGCAAGTCTGTTCAAGTATGTCAACGACCCAGTTGAGCGGCAAGCTTGACTCTTCGGCCAGAATCTCTGCCAGCGTGCAGCCGTCCAGATATTCCATCACTAAATAGGCCACGCGCTCCGCTCCTACGCGAGCAAAGCCGAAGTCCGTCACATCAACAACGTTCGGGTGGCGAAGGCGACCGGCTGCGCGCGCCTCGCGCTTGAAACGCTCTACGAACTCGCTGTGACGCATGAACTCAGGCGCGATGACTTTCACAGCTACGACGCGCCCCGTGCCCACGTGCGTCGCCAGATAGACCGCGCCCATCCCGCCACGGCCTAGCTCTCTCTCAATCAGATATTTTTCGTCCAGCGTCTGTCCGAGCAGATTCGTTAATGCCATCGAAGACCTTTCATGCTGGGCTTGTTATTGGACTGGTCTAGTGGATTGATTGAGGCGACCCAGTAATGCGTGTCAACGAAGACAACGCTCATTTCTTCGGCGCTCCGTACAGATAATGGTCAACATTCAGCGATCCGTCGCGCGGCAATTGTTCCCAGACCTCGTTCGGCACGTCTTTAACTATCTCTCTAATCTCTTCCCAGATTGTTCCAGAGGATTGGATGTCTTCGGTCGCAAGCCTCTCGATAAACTGCAAGACCTCGCGCTGCTGCTCCAGCGGCAACTCTTTAATCTTCTCAAATATAATTTCTGCGAACTCCGTTGGCATGACCCAAGAGCCTCCTTTCTTTATAATTCTAACTGCGCTTGATACTAGCTCACAAGAAATTTATCGAAGTAAACGAAATCGGCTGCCTTGTTTGGCTCAAAGCAGCCGATTTCGTTTGTTAATGAGTGGCCTTACTTCACAGTCGTCTTTGCTCCGTTCTCGCCCGGAAGATTTATGCGGTCGCGGAAAAGATTCAGCAATAGCAGCGTACCCAATCCGCTAGCGCCGTCGCCTGTGCCGCCCGAAGCCAGAACGTCTGGCGTGATGCGCACATTCTTCTCGCCAATGACTTTCAAAGTTTCGACGAGCGCAACGCCCTGCGCGCCGAGCGCACTGACCTGCTCGCGGTAGGCTACGCCCTGAGCCTCGCCCATCAAGCGCACCTTCTCGGCTTCGGCCTTGCCGGTTTGCAGTATGTAGCTCGCTTCACCGTCGGCTTCAGCTTTGCGCTGTTCTGCGCGCTTGCTGGCGATTTCGACGCCTACGGTTTCCGCCATCAGATCGCGCTGCTTGTCTGCATTGGCTTTGGTCTTCTCAAGCTGAATGCGTTTCTCTTCGGCCTCGCGCTGCGCGTTGTACATGTTCTGGCGCTGCTCGGCTAGAATTTTCTCAGTCTGCGTCTTCATCAACTCTTCCGGCAGATGTATGTGGCAGATGAGCACGTTCACAACGTCAACGTGATACTTTAGGAGATGAGCGCGAACGCGAGCTTCTGCGCGCTCCTGCTCTTCGTGACGATTCTGCAAGTAGGCCATAGCAGAACTTTCGGAAGCCTGATTGCGGAAGATTGAATCAATCAAAGGGTGCATAACGTTCTGAATAAGGCGCTCGATGCCGCCTATCTTCGCAACCATGAAGGGCGCATCTTCGGGTTTGACGCGGAAGACAACGCGCACTTCCAACTGCATTGTGAAGCCGTCTTTTGAGATCACTTCAAAAGGATTGAAGGTGTTGACGACTTCGCCAGCAGTCCACTCGACCGTCTGGTTCGTCGTAGGAATAATAATCGGCGTGATTGCAAGCGTATTGACGTAGTAGCGTCCCGGGCCAACGACAGATTCTTGAATGCCTCTATAGCCTTCTGGCACGACGTAAGCTTCGTGCGCGCCTTCATCAAGACGACGATCCGCAGGGTCGCCTGTCATCAACTCCTGCTTAATCTCTTCGGCTGTTTTCGAGTCCTCAATCTTGTCCAGACGCGCGGCAGATTGTTCGGCCTGCTCGCGCTCTTCGCGCTCCATACGTTCGCGCACCTTTGCGGCCATCTGGCGACGAATATCGTCCGAAGGGTCTTTGCCTGTGTTAGAGACTACGACGGCGACCTCGCCCGGTTTGACTTCCTTCGCAGTGTCTGGAATCACTTTGAAGAGGAACGGGTTGATATAGTAAGTGCCGGGCAACAGAATGTCTTTCTGCGGGCCACGCTGGCCGCCGCGACCTATGAACTCATTGCCGTCCTGAAAGTTGTCGTGGCCTTCGACCGAAGTGGCAACGTAATCGCGCTGGTTTAGCGGCGAGCCGTCCAGTGCTTCGACCAGACCTATCTGATTCTCGTTAATCACGGTCGCGTCAAACAGTCGCACGAAGAAGATGCCGGGCTTTGTCGCGTTGGCTCCGTCCAAGGGGAGCGACTGAGTCAGTATGCGGTAAGTGCCGGGCGTGAGAATGTCAACCTGCGGCCCCTTCTGCCCGTTTGAAGCGACGAACTGCTCCGCGTCCTGAAAGTTGCGATGCCCGTCAATAGCTTTGGCTAGCAGGCGACCCGGATCAAGCTGCGCGCCGTCGGCTGCCGTCACCACACCGATTTTGCCGGGAGGAATGACAGTAGCTTTCGTCACAGACATACGGAAAAGGTAAGGGTGAATAGGCCACAAGCCCGGCGGCAGCGTGCGAAGCTGTATGCCTTTGACGCCGCCCTGCTTGATGAAAGCAATCGGGTCCTGAAAATTGTTGTGCGCGTTCTGAGCACGATCTGGCGCGAAGTTTCTGCCCGGCGGCATAGGCTCGCCGTCAACCGCTTCGACAATGCCGAGTTCGTCCGCGCCTATCTCTATCAAAGGAACTTTGCGCACGACTTTCTCGAAAGGGAATTTAATGAAGTGAAGTCCGGGCTTCAAAACGTCTGCCTGAATACCGACCTCGCCTTCGGTTGCAACGACGCGGCCCGGCGGCATTTTTCGTCCAAAGTAGCGGCGCTCTTTAATCGCAATCTCGCGCGCGCCCACGTTCACCATAATCTTGCTTAAGATTATGAGCAGCGCTATGAGCGCTATGACTGCGAGGATTAGAAAAGGGACAACAGCAGCAAAGTCTATGTTCATGGTGTGAACTCCTAAAGTCTAACGAAAGGGGAAAGTTCCCAAAAAATTTTGAGAACGATTGAAATTCAATTCACACGGCTTTTGTAATTCTACGTTTTTACGAGTTCAAGTCGTTTCTAAAACGAAATACGCGAGCCGTAAACTGTCCACGAAGTCACACGAAACAACACGAAGAGAACTCAATCAGTTTTCGTGTTGTTTCGTGTGACTTCGTGGATCATCTTATTTTCGTCTGCCTCAACGTTGCTGGTTTCGATTCAGGATGCGCGCGCTTTCGATTCCAGTTCGCGGCGCATCTTTGAAAGAGTTCGCTTCAATAGAAAGCCTGCGCCGGATGATCTGGCCTCCGATGACAGCACCCAGTATTCGCTATCGGCCAGCATACGCAACTCTTCAGCCGAAACGTCCGGCAATTTTCCGTCGCGCCAGAATTCGAACGCAGATTCAACTGCTTCCTGATATAGCTCCGCGTCGCAGGCAAGCGCCGCTACGTGCAGCATCTTTGCCGTAAAGTTACGGTCGGGCGCGCGCTTCCATGATTCTATGAAAGCTTCGGCAAGTTTCCGGCTCACAGAGAAATTTTCGTGTCGTGTGACGAAAGAGACTAACGCGAGCAGGCTTTTATCCGGCTCGTCGGAAGCACGCGCGCGGTCAACCAAAGTGTTCAGAACTTCTTCATAAAGCTCTGCTTTGCCGATAGCGTGCGCTTCCAGCAGAACGATGCGCTCGCCCTCTGCGGCGCGTGCTAAAAGTTTCCGGCGCTCTTCGTCTGTTAGCTTGCTCTCTACGCTATCCAGAGAGCGCAAAGCTCTCGCGCCGGTTCTATCTTCATCGAACAGACTTACTACAGGGCGCGTAGGTAAAGAGCGTTCCGCCCTCTCGGGTTGCGCGCTGCTCTGCCAGCTACGAATAGCGAAAACGATTGCGGCTATTAGGACAAACGAGGTAATGAGAAAGATGACCATTGTGGCCGTGAACGCCCGGCGCTACTTGCTTTCCCCTCCCGCGCTTTTCTTCGGGGCGTTCTCCGTAAATCAATATACGATGGCGTGCGACGCAGGGTTTCTGAAATCGCCCGCGT
>Ga0209027_1000333_pt1 | contig 16102 bp, 17 predicted proteins | sample GraSoi013_1_20cm_3_FD_185821 | JGI IMG/M metagenome (GOLD analysis project Ga0209027, IMG submission 185821) | Grasslands soil microbial communities from the Angelo Coastal Reserve, California, USA - Sample 09_27_2013_1_20cm (SPAdes) (version 2) | ecosystem: Environmental > Terrestrial > Soil >...
TTTCTGGCTCTTCGGGGGATTGTGCGTCGCGTTCGGGCTCGGTTTGTTCTACGCCGACTTCATCCGCATCCCCGGAGTGATCGATTGAGCCGCGTCCTCGTGCTCGGGTTGGGTGTGACCGGTGACGCCGTCGTGCGTCATCGCGCCGCGGCCGGAGACGACGTCACGGTGGTCGAGGACGGGCCGACCGGCGAGGACGCATACCGTGATCGCGTCGCGACCGCGCTCGCGGCCGGCGCCGACATCGTCGAGCACCCCGCACCTTCTCGTCTCACCGGGCTCGTGCGCGGTGCCGACATCGTCGTGCCGAGCCCGGGCGTGCCGCTCCGGCACCCCGCGCTTGTCGCGGCGCGGGAGGCGGGCGTCAAGCGGGTGATGTTCGCAGCCAGTTCCAGCGCCTACGGCGATAACGCGACGACCGGAAGCGGGCGAACCAACAGTTGAATCAACAGGCCCATCGTTGCCAGCCGATGCCACGACAATCGTGCCCATCAGCGTTGCGTTGTCAGAAGCGAGCGCTGTTGTATCGTCAGGGCCACCCGCCCCGCCAAGACTCATGTTGATGACGTGCGCAATCGGCTTCTGGACTAAAGGAACGTCGCCGCCCGTTGTGTTCGAGCCGACCGCTTTCAATGTGTAAGGCGAAACCGCATCTTCGATTGCAAGAATCGTCGCAGCGTTCAAACAACTGCCCGTGCCCGTGCAGACCTTGTAGCCCATCAGGCGAGCCTGCGGCGCGACACCATGAATGCGTATGTCGTCAGTCGTGCCGGGAATCCCGTCCGGGCCGGGCGCTGTGCCCATGTAACCAGCCGCGTCAGCCGAAGCGTGCGTGCCGTGACCGAAATCGTCAACAGTGCCTGCGAGCGGTAGATAGTAGATAACTTTCTTGTTCGTGTTGACTGCGGCAACTTCAGGCAGAATGCCAAGACGCGGAGGCGTAGGGTCGCCGCCGAACATCTCGTGCTTCCAGTCAATGCCTGTGTCCAGCACGGCTATGTTGATGCCCTGCCCTTCGTAGCCTTCGTTGAAATTGTCTGTCGGAGTCAACTCTTGATAGCGGCCATAAACTTTCGGTGCGTTGATATAGTCAACGCTCTTCTGAAGCGCAACGTGAAGGTAACCGTTCTGGTGAACCTTCTTAACCTGCGGCAAACTTTCTATGGTCGGTATAGCGGCTCGCGGAACCGTGAGCGTGACGGCGTTAAGAACGAGCGTGTAGCGATATTCGACTTTTCCAGCAAGGCTTCCGTCAAAATTGTTTACGTCAACCGAGTCAACCTGAAATTGAACTCCGCGCTGCTTGAGATCGTTGAGAAGCTGATCCTGACCGACGCTCAATTGATTGCGATATGATTGAAGCTGTTCGTTTGAAACGCTCCCGCCAGCGCGTTGAATCCTGGCTTTGTAAACCGCGCCGGGGTCGCCTCGTAATTCGACTATCACAGAAGTTGTGCCTGCACTGGATGAGGCAGAAGTTGCGCTCGTGTGGTGCAGCGCGAAAATTATTCCGGCAATGAGCAGAAAGAGCGTCATAGCCAGACGAAAGTTAGAAAAATTTTTAAACATGGATTTTGATTCTCCTGAAATATTGTTTTGAAGCCTTCTCGAAATGCTTCGGGTTCCGAAAGGGGCGTGAACTGTTTCATCAAGGAGCGGGTGGCGCCGCCGCCCCCACAGCGACGCCACCCTACTTGCGCGAGGGTTAACCGTTCCCCTATGAATCGTGCATCTCAACCATGCCGAGAAGATACGCGCCCACACCTGAGAAAAACTTGAGGCACACGGGTCAAGCCAGAAACAACCGAATTTCTTAGGAAATTTCGCTATTTTCGATTTCTGCAGGGTGGTTGAGGAAAACTTGAGGAAGGCAAAAGGAAAAAGGTAAAAGGCAAAAGTTAGGAGGAAACCATTTTTAATTTATCATTCACGCCTGCAAGGCGTGCCTTCACTTTTGCCTTTTACCTTTTCACTTTTGCCTTTTAGCTTTGCGGGAATTCGTTGCGGAGTTGGCCGAAGCGGAAAGGCTCGTTGATTCTGACGCGCGCGTTCTTACGAAGATTCTTGAGCGTGTCTGATAGGAGCGCGGCCTCGTGATCGTTCATGATTCGCCGTCGAATCTCAGGCGTAGCCTCTTCTAGAGTCTGCACGCGCGCAGGCTCGTGCTTGAAGAGCTTGATGATGTGGAAGCCGAAATCTGTCTGCACAACTTCGCTGACCTCGCCGGGTTCATGCAACTCAAAGGCTGCATCGTCGAATGCGCGCGGGTGCGAGTTGCGCGGGAAGCTTCCAAGATCGCCGCCCAGACTCTTCGTAGCCGAATCATCTGACGACGCACGCGCAAGCCCTGCGAAGTCCGCGCCCGATGCAGCCTTGCGCCGCAACTCACTTGCGCGATTGCGCCTCTTCAACATCTCTTCGCGCACGGCCTCATCCAGCGCTGCGCCCGATAGATTTCTCTCCCGGCCAATCTGCTGTGCTATCAGATTGGGTCGCGCTTCAATCAGTATGTGCGAGGCAGTGACGCGCTCAGGCAACTGGAAATCCTGATCGCCTTTGTGCGTATCGTAATAAGCTTTGACCTCATCGTCCGTCGCCGTCATCCCTTTGGTCAGTTCCTCGCGCATCATTTCCCCATAAATTTCCGTTCGGATAACGTCGCGGTATTCGTCGCGCGTCAATCTGTTTTCCCGCAAATATTCATCATACTTCTGCTCGCCGCCAAACTGCGCTATGGTCTTACGCTCTGCCTCCTGCAACTTCTCTGGCGTTATGTTGAGTCCGCGCCTTTCGGCCTCCTCTACAATCAGCGCGCGATCAATCAACTCCGATACGATGCCTTCGCGCAACTCGTCAAGCTTCGCGCGCCCTTCCGCAGAGTTCGGATCAAGCGAGAGAGCCTCCTGACCATTCTTCAAATACATCTCATAAAGTTTGGTTGGGATTGGCCTATCATTCACAGTCGCAACGACCGCAGGTAGCTGTTGGGAGTTCGCGTTTGTAGATTGCTTCGCGCAGCCCATCAGGAGCAAGCAAAGAAGCAGAAGAGTTGAGATGATTCGAAATGAGAAAGATATTGGTGCGCGCAGCATAGTGGCCTGTATTAAGAACAGTTTTCAGTTTTTAGTTTTCAGTTTTAAGTTAAAAGCTTTCTGCTCTTCTTTCTGAAAACTGAAAACTAAAAACTGAAAACTGCTTTATGGCATTCGTTTCAGAGCTTTTTGTGCCAGAGCCTTGCACTTACGAATACGCGCGTCGTTATCGCCGGGGCCGCTACCTACGCTGATTCGCAAGAAAGAATTCTTCTTCAGCACATATAGCACGCCTCCCACTGCATTCGCAGACCAGTACGCCTCATCGCCAAGGCCAGCAATCTTTTTCGGCGGAACGCTCTCTTCTTCTTCGCCTTCGTTACGGCGTGTCTGCTCCTGCTCGTTCGACTGAGATTGTTTCTTCCGCCCGCGTTCACGTTCGCGCTCATGCTCTTGCTCACTTCCATTCTGGCCTGCCCGATGAAAGGTCGTCTCCCAGAACTTTCTTGGCCCGGGCGCGCCAACCTTCGTCGGGTCAGGTTCGGCAAGGCTAAGGCTCACAGAGTTGGCGAAATTGTTCGTTGTGTAGAAGCATTGCGAGACCAGAAAGTCGCCCTGCGCGGAGCTTGACGATTTAGCGTCTCCCACCTGATCGCCCTGCACTTGTGCAACTTCGTCGGTCGTTAGCAGCGAGCATGCGTCCAACTGTTTAGTCGTTTGCGCGCTGTTGGTGTTCGCCGCCGTTGGCTGCGCATTCGCGTTCACAATTTGGCTGTTCGTCGTCACTTGCGTTGTCTGCTGTTGTGACGTGACGGTCGTCTGATTGTCAGGCGACTTCGCGCAAGCCGTTGCAAGCAGAAGCAGAAGCGCGAAGGCGCAAGGCTTCTTCCTCATTTAATTCAACTCCTTAAACTGAAGAACAAAATATTGCTGCGGATTCTTACACGCGGACGCCTGTGAAATCAAACTTTGATCGGGCGAGTGCCGCGCACAATCTGAAGCCAGCGCCGACTCAATTCGCATCGAACGAGTCTCAGGCGCTGGCTTCAGAGTGTGCCGGTCGCGCCTTACACAAAGACGCGAAAGGCTCGTGTTGATTACGACCCTTTACGCGCCGTTGTGAGAGATGGCGAACGATTTATTCTAGCCGCGTTCGAGCGCGCGCTTCTAGCGCCCGGCGCGTTGAAGATGCGCGCGAGCATACGGTCGCTCGTGTTGGTCGTTTCCGCTAAAAGAGACGCGCCGGACGTAAGAGTGCTCGCAGAGTCGAAATCGGCGAAGAGTCGCTTGCCCCCTGTCTGCCGCGCAATCGTAGCCTTGCTTTTAAAGTCGTTCGGCCCACCGCCTATGCACTGCGGTGTAATGCAACCGTCCGCGTAACCTACGAGCACGCGCCCCTGCGAGTCAACGGTTGAGTCTATGAAGTCGAGCAGGTTGCGGTCATTGCCGCTGCAACTAATTCCGCCGGAGCAGATCGTACCGCGCTGCACAGGATCGTTCGGCGTGATGTTCGTCGTTACCCAAGTCCGGCCTCTGTCGTAGGTTGTCGAAACGTAGAGATACCAGACCGCCGCAGGGTCGTCGCCCGGCAAGTCCGAGCCTAAGAAGGCGAAGGCTGCGCGGTCTTCGTCTCCGGCGACCACAGTCGGGAAAGCAATATTGCGTATGTGGGAGGCCACGCCTACATCCTGATCATAAGACCAGGACGTGGCATGGTCGTACGAGACGGCGACATGCGGGTGTCCGTCGCCGTTCTTGTAACCGAAATAGACTGTCGTCCCTTTCTTTCCTGTGCCTATGGAAGGGTCCCAGTCGCTCGGCGTGCTGTCGCCTATAGCGTTCGTCGTATCCGCGTCCACGACTTTCGAGACTCTCCAGTTGATGCCATTATCTTCCGAGATTGCTACGCCCTGATTTAGCCCGCACGTGTGGTTGGGCACGTAAACTATTCCATTGAACGCGACCTTGACGTGGCCGTGTATGCCTGAGCAGGTATCAATCGACGTGTAGATAGGAATCGTCGGCCCGTAGGTCAAACCGCCGTTATCGCTACGCGCGCAGAAGGCCGTGTAGAGGTCTTGCGAACAGTAGTAGACGGCGTTCGGATAAACAGGCCCGCTCTGGTTTCTGGTAAGCGGATCATGGAACGGCCCGCCGCCGACAGTCTGGTGGTCTATGCCCGAAGTCATGCCGCCGCCTTCGTTCGGTATCCACGTAGCGCCGTCGTCGTCGCTGTAAGACGATAGGCTCGTTGTGCCGAAAAGCTGTGAAACGATCGTGCGCCCCGTGCGGCTGTCGGTGAAGAGAATAGGGTCTAGGCTCACGTGATTAGTATTCGGGGATACACTCGCCCAAGTAGCTGTCGCAGGCGACACAGTATCGTCGAAAGTAACGCGCAGAGTTTGAAGCTTGGCCTCGAACATCACTTTGCCCGTTTTCCAGTTCACGCCTATTGAAGGCTCGCCCGCACCATCGCCCATGCCCGCAGGCGATTGATAGTTCCGGTAGCTCGGCGGGGTTTCTGTACTCGGCTGCGTGGTCGGCGCTTTGTCGCGTATGAACATTGTCGTAGTGATTGTGTCGCCCGAAACTGTGAAAGGGACTGACCTGATGGTGTAAACGCCTGAGACAGCCGGAAGCGTTATCGTCTCAGGGTTCATAGAACTGCCCGCAGACGTAAAAATCTTATTGTTCTTCAGCGCGTAAATATCAAAGTCGGAGACAGGCTTGCCCCACGCGACTATCACTCTTATCTCTTTCGTATCGAGTAGCCCGTCCGGCACATTTACGATCAGAGTGTAATCGTCGCACTGAAACGTAGGGTTGCACTGCTGGCCTACGCCGTCAATTATCCCTCCCGTCAACGCCGTCTGGTTCGAGACGAAGAACGGCCCAGCCGTATAGGTGAGCGGGTTGCTCTCTGTGTTGGCGAGCGTGAGTGTGCCGTTCGCGGGGTCGGAAGCCCTCACGCCCACGCTTCTGTAAATTGCGACCGCACAGAGAAGAGCGACGACGAGCGCGCACAGCATCACTCTTAAACGAAAGCTTTGCGAAGTGGAATATTTCATGAGCCGTCTGATGAACATTGGAGTTCTCCTTTTCTGAAAACCGCAACAATCCACCTCGCGCTTTGGCGTGTAGGGATCGTTGTGCCGGGTAATGGTTTGAGGGGGCTTGTCCGAAGCTCATGCGTGACGAAGAGCGTGCGCGCTTCGTGCCGACGAAAAATTTTATAGCTTTCTTCGGTAACTGGTTTCATCGGCTTGTTCTCGTTGGTTCTATCGCGCTTGCCGCGAGCCTCGTTCAAATTCATGAGCTTCGTTGAAATTCGTAAACTTATGCGACGGCTACATGATATGAAGGCGGGTTGAGAAATACTTGAGCAATTCTTGAGGACGAGATTTCAGGGAAAGAAGAGTCACATTCCGGTCGCATCGGGCGCGACCCAGACGTGGCTGGATGCCTGCAATTACAAGGACTTATACCAAGTTGCAAAATAAAGTTAAGGAAGAAGAGAGCGGGGGCAAGCCCGCCTTCCTCACCTGTGAGACTTTCACAGTTGAGATGGTTTATCTGAACCACTCAACTCTCTTAACCTCGAAGGTCTGGAAGGCGGGCTTGCCCCCGCTGCCCCGCTTTCTTCTTCCTTATTTTGTTTTGCAATCCGGTATTAGATACCCGGTTCATCTTAACTCTAAAGGTCGAGCGCGAGGTCTATTGCGACACGTTTCAAGGTCGTTGCGTTTTGATGATATTCAGATGGCGCAGGTGTGAAGTTCGGACGAAGGTCTGTGATTAAAGTATGCCACATTGAAAAAGCAGCGCGTCCGGGCGCACTCGTCTCACTTGCACTCAGCGTGGCCGCACTTGCATTCGATCTCGCCAGCGTTCACAGCGTTCTTACAAAACTCGCTGCAATAGCCGCCAACGGTCGGCGCTGCGCAGCGACAACGCGGGTGCGCGCATTTCTCAGTTGCCTCAGGCATAAAAATCCCTCCCGATGAAAAGCAAGTGAGAAAGAAGAGACGCGGAGACGCGGGGACGCGGAGATAAAAGAAGAGTTCGTGCGCAGCATCTCTTTTTCTTTCGCCGCGTCGCCTTGGTCTCCCACTCTCCGCGTCTCTTCTTACGCCTTCCTACTTCTCTTTCTTGCCGTGCCCCGAGCCGCTCTTCTTACCGCCGCCCGATTCTTTGTTCACGGTTGCCCACGCGCGGCTCTCGGCCTCCTTCTTGGACACGCCACGATCTTCGTAGCCTTCCTCTATGTGCTCGGCCTGCCGTTTCTGCTTGTCTGTGTAAGATGACTTATCACCTCTTGGCATTTTCTTTACCCCCTCTTTCATTTCGGATTTTAGATTTCGGATTGTGGATTTAAGAGATGGATTGAAGAACTTAATCTTAAATCTCAAATTTGAAATTTCAGATTTGAGATTTTAAATCTGAGCTTTCAATCCGCATTCCGAATTCCGCATTCCGCAATCGGTTTAGCTTTTACGCTCCTGATCGCCTTTGTCGCCTTGGCCCGCTTTCACCTTCGTCTTCGCATGATGTCTAACGTCCTGCGAAAGCGAACGGCTCATCTCGTCCACTTCGTCGAAGCGCCCTTTCTCGTCGCGGCGCACGTAGCGTTTGTCTCGACCCGTATCAATCATTTCACGTCTGCTTGCTCCCCTTTTGCCCTCCATTTCAATCCTCCCTTTCCTTGTTCATACTAATGATTACTTCAGATTCAAGCCCGCGCGCTGCGAGCCTTTGGTTCACCGAGAAGTTCTTTCAACTTTTTCATTGCCCCGTCCAGGTTCTGACGTTTGCTCAAAACGGGTTTGAATAGATCGCCCTTCTGCTTCACTCTCTTCAACATGTTCAAGATGGTGAAATCCTGTGTCCTTATCTTCTTTCGTTTGACCTCGCTCCAGTTGAGCGGAGCGGAGACGGTCGCGCCCTCGCGCGGTCGAACGGAGTAAGGCGCGACGACAGATTTGCCGCGCGCGTTCTGCATGTGGTCAACGTAAATCTGCCCGCGCCTGCGCTTGCCTAGCGAGCGCTCGACCGTTGCGACATCACGGTTTTCGCTGGCAACAATCCCGGCAACGCCTTCCGCAAACTCCGCAACCTCTTCATAGCTGTACTTCGGCTTTATGGGCACATAGACGTGAATGCCTCTTGAGCCGGAAGTTTTGGCGTAAGATTGAAGCCCTAACTTTGTCAAAATCTCTCTGGTGCTCAACGCGACTTCGCAAATGGTCTCGAACTCCACGCCCTTGCCCGGGTCCATGTCGAAGACGAACCAATCTGGATGTTCAAGGTCTGCGACGCGCGAGTGCCAAGGGTGTCGCTCAATCGCGCCCAGGTTAGCCATGTAGAGAAGCGTCTGAAGATTATCGCCCACGATGTAATCAACCTCGTGCCCTTCTTCAACTTCGAGCGTAGCGGTGCGAACGTAATGGGGAGCTTCGTTCACGTCGTGCTGGTGAAAGAATTGGCCGCGTATGCCGTTCGGATAGCGCTTCATAATCAGCGGACGGTCTTTCAAGTAAGGCAAGATGTATTTAGAGATTTCGTAGTAGTAACGTATTAGGTCGCCTTTCGTGTAGCCCTCATCAGGCCAGTAAACTTTATCCAGATTCGTGAGATGGATAACGTCGCTACTTACTTTGATGTTGAGATCGCCGCTGAGCTTCTTCTTCTTGAAAGCGTTGCTGGCCGAAATGACTTTGCCTTCGATTTTCGTCTTCAACTTCTTCACGCCCTTCACTCTCGCGCGCTTCTTCGGCCTATTCAGTCTCTTCAATTCGTCCGTCTTCAAAAGCGTCTCAAGCTCCCAGCCTTCTTTCGCCTCTTCATCTCTGCTTTTTATCAAGAGCCACTGGTTGTCGCGCCCGCCCATCTTTATCAGATTGAACGCGCCCTTAAGCTTTTCGCCATGAAGCTCAAATTTCAATCTGCCTTTCTCTAACTGTTCAAGCGGATCGTCGCCTTCCAACAACTTGTACGTGCCCTCGTCCCATTTCATGTGCTCGCCCGCGCCGTAGTTGCCTTCCGGGATATGTCCCTGAAACTTCAGGTACTCGACCGGATGATCTTCGGTCTGAACCGCAAGCCGCTTTTCGTTTGGATCAAGCGAAGGGCCGCGACGCACAGACCAGGATTTCAGCACGCCTTCTATCTCAAGACGAAAATCGAAATGGAGCATTGAGGCGTGGTGCTCCTGTACTACGAAGCGATGGCGGTCAGTTTTAGAAATCTTCCCGTGCGGTTCGGGCGTCCGGCTGAAGTCACGCTTTTTGTGATAAATCTCAAGGCTCATCTTCGTAGTTCACTGCTAAAAGCTATGTGCGGTTGCGCACAAAGAGATTGCTCAATTCTCATACACGAGCGTTTTATTCTCACTCACTTTCTGCGCGCAAATAGCCGTTCAGCCACTTTGTTCTGCAAGGCAAGTGCCGGATAAGAAAGTCAAAAGTAAAAAGGTAAAAGGCAAAAGTGAAGAAGGTTGAAAGCATTGCTATTACTTCTTTTCTCCAAATCTGTAAAAGTGGTTTCAGCCTCACTTTTTCCTTTTACCTTTTACCTTTTTACTTTCTTGACCTCGCGTTTGAGCAGCGCGAAATCTTCTTTCACCTTTTCGCCCAAATCTTCTCTGTAAAATCTGACAGCCGGGTGATAGCCGACCAGATATTTGCGCCCTTCGTGAAGGATTACGCGACCGCGCGCCTCGTTTATGCTCTTAACGCCCAAGACTTTTTTCGCTGCGACCGTGCCGAGCAGCATAATTAACTTAGGATTCAGTAGCGCAATCTGCTCGAACAGGTAGTTCGAGGTGCAGGTATCAACCTCCAGCTTCTTCGGCGTGCGGTTCTTCGGCGGGCGGCATTTCACGGTATTGGTGATGAAGAAATCGTTTCGATCCAGTCCTGTTCCTTCTAGCACATGGTTGAGGAAACGGCCTGCGCTCCCCACGAACGGATGCCCCGATTCATCCTCTTCCTTGCCGGGCGCTTCGCCTATAATCATAACTTTCGCAGAGAATTTTCCGTCGCCCGGAACGGCCAACGTACGCGATTCGTGCAAGGGACAGCGCGTGCACACGCGAATCTGCGCCGCCAATTCTTCAAGCCCCTGCGCCTTTTTAGACTTCGCCATAACAATCCCTCCATCTCTTCATACGAGGCTTGCAATTTGCATGTAAGCTGCCCAACGATTTTGCGTCTCTTCTTAGCGCCTTGGCGTCTCCAGCGTGAAATATTTCCTTACGCAAAGGCGCAAGGACGCAAAGGAGAGCGCAAAGATTATTAAACTTCTGGCGGCGATTGAGGATGAAGCTTTCTAAGCTCGCACAGGTTTACGACCAATTGCAGCAGTCAACACGTGAGCCGAAGCGTGTAGAGATTCTGGCAGACCTCTTCAGACAGGTTAACGAGAAGACGCTTGAGGCTCTGGCTCATTTCACCGTCGGCGAAGTCGTTGACCCACAGCTCACTGACAAACTTGGAATCGGGCCGGGCAAGATTCGCGCGGCGCTCTCGAAAGTTTCCGGCAAAGATGAATCGTTGATTGACGAGCGTGTGAAGCAGACTGGGGACATGAGCGAAGTCGTCGCGGAATTCGCGAGCGGGCGCGATCAATTGACCGTTGACGATCTGTGGGAGCGTGTTAACCGAACGGTGAAGCGCGATGAGGATCGCTCGAAATTGATCGAATATGTTTTCGCCAGCACGAACGCCCCCGGCGCGAAATATTTCACGCGCATGCTTCTGGGGCAGATGCGAATAAATGTAGGCTTCGGAACGCTAATGAAAGCTCTGGCTCGCGCCTTCGATGTTGATGTTGACGCCGTAGAGCATCTCTATGCTATGACCAACGACATAGGGCTTGCAGCCGCACGAGCGAAGAAAGGACGAAAGGCTCTGGCGCGCACCGGACTGAGACTCTTCCGGCCTTATCAATTCATGAACGCGCACAAGGTTGATGACCCCCGCGAGATTTTTGAAAGGCTCAAGGACAAGCAAATTATTTTCGAAATAAAATACGACGGCGCGCGGCTTCAGATTCACATCAAAGGCGGACGCGAAGCCGAGATGAAATTCTACTCGCGCCGGTTGAACGACGACACGCAAGCTATGCCGGATTTGGTCGAGGCATTAAGCAGAGCATGGAAAGGCGGCGATGCGATCATTGAAGGCGAAGCCGTTGCGTTTGATCCAACGCTGAAGAAGCGTCTGCCTTTTCAGTCCGTATTGATGCGGCTCGGACGCCGCCACGAAATCGAAGAGAAGACCAGAGAGATTCCGCTAGTGCTGTTTCTCTTCGAGCTTGTCTATCACGACGGGCGTGATTTGATGAATGTGGCGCAGGCAGAGCGTCGGCGCGAGCTTGAAAAACTTTTTCGCGTGACGGAGCGCGTGAAGATGACAGAATCAATCGTCACGGACAAGATTGCGGAGCAGCAGAAGTTTTTCAAGCAGGCTATCAAAGCAGGTCACGAAGGCTTGATGGCGAAAGACCCCGACGCCACGTACACGCCTGGACAGCGCTCAGACAACTGGATGAAGATCAAGCCAGCGTTCGAGACTCTTGACGTGGTGGTGGTCGGTGGCATCTACGGCTCAGGCCGACGCCGTGGGCTGTTATCAAGTCTGGTCGTTGCGATTCGTGATGACGAGAAATTCAAAACCGTAGGCAAAGTCGGCACGGGATTTTCGGAAGAGATTCTGAGGGATCTGACTAAAAAATTGGAGCCGAAGATCATCACCGCGCGCGGGCGCAACGTAGTGATTGAACCGGAGATGGTCATCGAAGTTGATTTTCAAGACATTCAAAAGACCAGTGCCTACGAAGCCGGATATGTCTTGCGCATCCCACGCTTCAAACGCGAACGCACAGACAAGAGCATACGCGAAGCCGACACGCTAGCCCGGTTGAAAAAGCTCTATAAGCAATCTCACTAACCTATCAACGCAGTGTTGCCTTGCGTATCGCCTCAACCTTCTTGTCTTAATGAAGGGCTTGCGGTTACACTTTTCCGGTGGAATTTGAATGGGACGAGGATAAGAACCAGGCAAATATTCGCAAACACGGGTTTGATTTTGCAAACGCATGGGAAATCTTTGAACTTCCTGTTCTCGCTGCCCTTGATGTCAGAGCAAATTATGGCGAAGATCGTTTTATAGGCATAGGCTTTATCGGCGGGCGAGTTGTCGTTATTGTTTATGCCGAGCCTGACGAGAACACAATTCGTATCATCTCTTTGCGAAAGGCACTGAAACATGAGCGTGAACGATTTGAAGAATTCCTCAGAAACGAACTGGGAGAGGGTTGATCGAATGACGGACGAAGAGGTTGATACCTCAGACATCCCGCCTTTGGACGAGACGTTTTTTGCCAACGCCAAACTGCGCATTCCGAAAGGCAAAGTGCCCATATTGGTGAGCGTGGATGCGGAGGTGATGGAATGGTTCAAAGCGCAGGGTTCGGAATATCAAAATTTAATCAACGCGGCGTTGCGCACCTATGCTGAAGCTCATAAGGGCGATAGTCGCTGAAATCTGTCATCTGATAATTTGCTGCAATCATCCATCACGCGGCTACTAATCTATCAAACCCATTTCATAATTAAATCCTTTCACGTTCTCTATACACTCTCAGCAGGCGCGAAGAAGACAAGCAGCGTCAGGTCTTCCGTGATTGTGTGGAAGCGATGCTCTACATTCGCCGCGACGAAGATGATGCTGCCCTCTTGAACGGGGCGTGATTCCTGTCCGACCTGTGCAGTCGCGCGTCCGCGCACAACATAATAGACCTCGTCTTCGGTGTGTGGCTTTTGCGGGTCGGTCGCGCCAGCCACGAGTTCGTAAACGCCCATGCTGAGCGAGGGTTTTCGGAGGAATTCAAGATAGAGACGCTCAGAGCGCTTGCGCTCTGAGGTAAGTTGAGAGATGTCGAATGCTTCCATGATTTTTGCAGGCTAATGAGTCTGTGGCGGAATCGGATTCTGAACGTCAACGACCAGCTTCCACTTGCCGCCGCGCTGCCGTTTCCAGATGTGAACGTAGTTGCCGCTTTCTGTCTGTGCAGCACCGGCGTTTGCGGCCTCCCTCAATTCGTAAGTGCCGTAATCGTAAGCCAGATCGCCAGAGCGCGAAACATCCGCTTTCGTAGATTGCCAGACAAGCGTTTGCGGTCGCGCTGTGAACACGGCGAGCGCTGCGTCTCTTCCAACTGACGGAAACTTGCCCGTTCGAAAGAGTCTTATGTCAGATGAGACGTAATCTTGATAAGCTTTGACCAAGCCTTTCGTCGCTGCGGCTTGAGAGAACTCGCGCTCTAAATCTAGAATCGCGGCGCTCTCTGCCTGAACGTCAACTGCTGATCTAGCTTTCCAAACGTTCATCACGAAATTCGCAGGCAGTTGCCACGCGGGCGCTGGCTGCGTCGGTCGCTCGTTTTCAGTCCCCAGGTCTAGCACGAACTTCCACGTGCCGTCCTGCTGTTTTTTCCAGACGGTCACGAAATTTCCGAAAGCTACAGGCTCGTCCTGCAAACTTCCCCTGCGATATTCCCATGGGCCTGTGTCGTAGCCCATATCGCCCGCTTGAGATACGTACGCGTAAATAGGCTCCCACTTGAGCACGCCCGGCACAGGCGCACGCGCGCCCCATGATTGCTTACCGTTCACAGGGCCGGGATGGAAAACGATCCCGTCGTCTGCAAGGAAAGCCAGAAAAGAGTCGCGTATGCCGTGCGCTACTGAAGCTGCGGAGAAAGCTCTTTCTGTTTCTACGAGCGAGCGCACTTCGCGCGCAGGGTCATCTATTTGGGCAAGACCGCTTGAGATAAAAGCAGTCAGTATGAGCAGAAGAACTAAAGTTTTTTTCATGGCGATTTTGGAAAGGCTTGTCCTTGAAATTTTAGAGCGTGTTTCAAAACACCTTTGCGAGCTTTGCTCTTTTCTTTGCGCCTTTGCGTGAACCTGCAATTATCTCTAAGCTCAAGTTAATGAAAGTTGCATGTTCACGCAAAGGCGCAAAGGGAAATGCTTAAGCTCGCTAAGGGGTTGAGTGGTTGCCAGAAGCTTTGAAATAGCATCAGCGCTTCCATAACTTCTGCGAAGGGATGCGAAGCGCGCGGTTGAATTTTGCAGATGCATTCTCCCACGCGATGACTTCTGTCAATTCTACAATCTCATCATCACTGAAACTTGCACTCAGCCTCTCGAAAAGCTCGTCACTCACGTCGCGCCCCGTGATGGTCATGGCGTCCGCGTACTCCAACGCAACACGCTCCTTCGCATTGTAAAGCGTGCTGGTTGCGTAATCGTGCAGCGCTTCAATCTTCTCGTCGGAAACTCCAAGCTCGCTGCTCACGGCAGCGTTGATGTCCTGTCAAAACTCGCAGCCGTTCAAGTAAGCAACGCGACGGTTCACAAGCGCCTGCAACTTCCTGTCAATCAGCCCGGAGCCTTCCAGCCCCTGCCACATCCCGCGCACGCCGCGAAAAACTGTAGGCCGCCGCGCGTATATCAGATGATTCAGTAGAGGCGCGCCCCACTTTGCCGCCTGCGCGTCGAATACCCGCTTGATGTAGCCACTAGCCTCCGCCGGGTTCACGCCCTCAATTCGCGCCATAGCTTTCACCCCCGAAGAGCAGTTTTAAGTTTTCAGTTTACAGTTTTAAGTAAAAAGCTTTCTGCTCTTCTTCTGAAAACTGTAAACTGAAAACTTAAAACTAAAAACTGCTCTTGCGCGGGCGATGCGAAGACGTTTAGATTGTCAGTCCTGCTCTAACAGGGTTCGACAAAAGTTTTACGCCGAATGTTTCTATCAAGTTTCGTTCAGAAAAGCTTAAATCAAAGGGAGCTAATCTTAATGTCCGAAAAGTTGGAAATGTCCGAAAAGAAGAATGTGAATCAGCAGCCGCAAGATGTGATGCTGCAAATGATCTTCGGTTTCTGGGTTTCAAGAATCACCTACGCCGCCGCCAAACTCGGCATCGCAGATATACTCTCGGACGGTGCGAAGAGTTTTGACGAGATTGCGACCAGTGTGGGCGCGCACGCGCCTTCCATATACAGGCTCTTGCGCGCGTTAGCAAGCGTCGGTCTATTAAATGAAGATGACGAGAAGCGTTTTGCTCTGACTCCGCTTGGCGAGACTTTGAAGAGCGGGGCGATGCGTTCATTCGCCATCGCTGAGCTTGGCGAAGACCATTTCGTAGCATGGGGCAATCTTCTTCACAGCGTTAAGACAGGAGAGAAGGCTTTCGATAACATCTTCGGCATGCCCGTCTGGCAATACTACGCGGAGCATCCTGAGAACGGAGCAATCTTCAACGAAGCCATGACAGACCTCACGCTCGCCGTAGAGGCGGCTGTGATGGAGGCTTACGATTTTTCGCCTTTTGAAAAGATCGTTGACGTTGGCGGCGGGCACGGAAGCTTTCTAGCTTCTATCTTGAAAGCGAACACGCGAGCACAGGGCGTTCTCTTCGATGCGCCGCAGGTCGCAGATGGCGCGCGCGCACGGTTCGACGCGGAAGGATTGACGCCGCGCTGCGAGGTTGTGGGCGGCGATTTTTTCAAGGCTGTGCCGGAAGGCGGCGACCTGTACGCGATGAAGATGATACTGCATGACTGGGACGACGAACAGTGTGTTGCAATCCTGCGGAATTGTCATCGCGCGATGAAGGAGAACGGAAAGATAGCTGTAGTCGAAATGGTTGTGACGCCACACGATGAACCATCGCCGAGCAAGCTCATAGACATAAACATGCTCGTGATGACGGGCGGGCGCGAGCGCACACGCGAGGAGTTCGCTTCGCTTTTCGAGGCCGCAGGATTTAAGCTCTCCAGAGTCATACAAACGAGTTCGCCCGTGTCTATTGTTGAAGGCGTGCGCGTGTGAGCAGGAAGCGAGAATTAATCAGGGCATCGGAAGTCGGCGAGTATGTTTTCTGCTCTCGCGCGTGGTGGCTGCGCGCAGAAGGCTTTGAGCCTACCGCAGGGCACGAAGCGCGCGAGCGCGGCACTCGTTGGCATCTGGCGCACGGGCGCGAAGTTGCTCGCGCGCGGCGCT
>Ga0209027_1000336_pt1 | contig 16027 bp, 16 predicted proteins | sample GraSoi013_1_20cm_3_FD_185821 | JGI IMG/M metagenome (GOLD analysis project Ga0209027, IMG submission 185821) | Grasslands soil microbial communities from the Angelo Coastal Reserve, California, USA - Sample 09_27_2013_1_20cm (SPAdes) (version 2) | ecosystem: Environmental > Terrestrial > Soil >...
GGGCTTTCCAACTGTCCGCTGGATGTGATGGTTCCGTGCAACGCCTTCAAGTGCACACCGCTTCGGGTCGAGGTTTTCGAAGCCGAATGATGAAGCTCATCGAAGAGGTGCTGGTGCCGGCAGGCCACGGCCGGGCGTTCCGCGTGCCGAGGGGCGCTCTGCTCGAGATCGTGGACGTTGAGGGGCAGCAGGTCGCCGACTTCATCTCGATCCGGGAGGACAACCGGACGGAGTGGCTGTCGGCCACGCATACGCGTTCGACCACGCTGCGGCTCAACCTGGGCGTTGGTGATCGCCTGCAGACGAACTGGCGTCGAGACATCTACGAGGTGATCCAAGACGACGTCGGCATGCACGACCTGATCACGTCGATGTGCGACGCGCGCCGCTACAGGCTCGATTACGGCGTCGAAGACCATCGCAGCTGCCGCAGCAACTTCCTCGAGGCGCTGAAGCCTTGGGGTTACGAGGAGTGGCAGATCCCCGACCCGAAGGACCTGCCGCCCGAGCTGCTGGAGACGCTGCGAGGAGTGGCCACGGCCGCCTACTCGGCGATCGGCCTGCGCGACTACGGCCGGGTCGACCTGCGCCTGCACGCGCAGCGTGGGCCGTTTGTGGTCGACGTCAACCCCAACCCCGACCTCAGCACCGATGCCGGTGTGGCCCGGGCGGCGGCCCAAGCTGGCCGGTCCTACGCCGAGCTGGTCCAGCAGATCGTGCGTATGGCGCTGGCCCGGGCACTGGCCGTCGAGCCGCGCGTGTTGTTGCTCGACGAGCCACTGACGGGATTGGATGCGGAGCTGAAAGCATCCATTGTGGACGATTTGCGCGCGTGGAATGTAGCCAAGGGGATCCCTATTCTGTATGTGACACATAGCCGCGAAGAGGTAGATGCACTGGGCGAGCGCGTGATCGCGCTCGACAATGGACGTGTCGCAAGCACCGGTCGACCGATGGATGTACTGGACGCGCCGCGCCGGAAAAAACTGGCGCAAGCGGCAGGATTCGAGAATTTGCTGAGCGCTACAGTGCTCGCTCTGCGTGAGGCGGATGGCGTGATGCGCGTGAGACTGGGCAATAGCGCGTGCGAGATCGAGGTGCCCCTTGGCTATGGGGCAGCGGGGAGCCGCGTGCGAGTGGCTGTTCGCGCGGGAGATATTTTGCTGGCCACGGAACCACCGCGCGGATTGAGCGCGCGAAACGTGCTGGATGGGCGCATCGTTTCGCTGGAGCAACGCGGTACGATGGCCATTGCGCGCGTGGAGTGCGGCATCGCGTTTATTGTGCACATTACCCCCGGGGCAGTTCGGGCGCTGGAGCTAGCAGCGGGACGTCGCGTTTGGCTGGTGTTGAAAACACACTCGTGCCACCTGGTGGAGTAAGAGAAGACTCAAGAGTCCGGAATTGTTCAAGAGTTAGGCTTGGGCGGGCTGGTCACCGCAGGCTTGGCCGCGGCGGGGGCGGAGAATTTGATTTCGTCGGCTCTTAGAGCGTTGTCCTTGGGTGTGGCGTGGATGACGACGAGATCGCCGGCCGCGAGGTCACTCGCCTTGGCTGGTTTGTCCTCGTTGTTAAATCTCGATAGAAAGACGGTCGAAGCTGCGAATTTCACTTCCACGGACTTCCCGTCGACTGTTTTTACAATCACCGAATCGGAGCTGATTTTCTCGACCGTGCCCCTGACGTGAACTTTATTGCCGTGAGCAAAAGCCGGGCCCGTAACAAGTGCGAACAATAGCGCCAGTAATGACCAGCGAAATGGCATAAGCGTCTCCCCTTGGAATTGGAGGCTGCGGTGATCCGGCCTCATTCCTGATGATGAATTTGTGATTCGGGTTTCCGTCCAGGTGCTACTCCACTCAAGAAATCATTTTCCTGCTGTTCTTCCGCCCGCTCGTCCGGCCCTCTGGGATTATAGCGCTCCATTTCGATCCGTTCCGTAGCGGTTAGATGTGGAAGGTGGCGGATGAAGTGAACCAACTTCCAGCTGTCCAGCATGCCTCCGTGCCCGCCGCTATTGGAAAATGCCGGCATTCCTGTAAAGCGCACCCCATTCTCGATGACCCAGAACAGCTCGCCGTCCGTAAGGTTTTGCGTTTCCGGCAAACGCAGGTCCGGTGGCTTGGGGTAGAGGCCGCCGCCAATCATGGTCTGCCCGCCGCCGTCGTTGGCATGACAGATGGCGCAATGATCCGCGAAATGCAGCCGCGCATCGCGCAGATCCTCCGCCGAGACGAGCAGAGGATTCTGGGCCAGCCGCGCGCTGGCAGGGGTCGCGAGATGACGCGCATTGCGAGCGACCATGATTTCGAATCTAGTGGGCGTGGCGCGAGAACTGAGGCCATCATGGAGGAAGGAAGCGGCCACCGCGGCAACCAGGCCGAAGAGCGCTGCAGCGACGATGATGATCAGGAGAGTTCTCTGTTTCATGGCCCTATGGGTATGTTAATGGATGAAGGCTGGAGCGACTAGGGGCGAATCATGCGGCGCGGGCGGAGAAAGCGCTCGATCGCTTCGTTCCGGCCCGCGCGTCGTAACGGCGCAGAGGGGATGGCCAGGAAGCGTCTCAATGATGCAAAGAAGTGGCGTTTTGCTCGAATCGAAGCGTGTGCGAATATCGGGCATTCTCAGAAGAGCGACCCCGGAAATGGAAAAGCCGGCGGAGGTAGCCCCGCGAGCGGTCTCCTCTGGTAGGATACACAGGAATGACGACCCCCACGATGAACATAAGCGACTTGACGGCGCTGCAAGCCTGTCCGGCGGAAGTTCAGGAGATTCTCCATGCCGTGGCCAGCGGCGCGGAGTTGACGTTCGGACAGGGACTGCTTCTGGCGACCGCGGAAGGTTCGGCACTGGATGCGCTAGTGGCTGTTGCCGACCAGTTGCGGCGAGAGACGGTCGGAGACGTTATCACTTTTGTCGTCAATCGAAACATCAATTTCACCAATGTGTGTTTCGTGGGGTGCAGTTTTTGCGGTTTTGCACGAGGGCCTGGAGCCGCGGACGCATACTCGCTTTCTTTCGAGGAAGTGGTGCGCCGCGCGCGCGAGGCTTGGGAACGTGGTGCAACAGAAGTTTGTGTTCAGGGCGGGTTGCCGCGAGACCTCGACGGATTTTTCTATCGGGATCTGCTGTGCGCCATCAAGCATGCAATTCCCGGGATGCACGTACATGCGTTCTCGCCGATGGAAATTGATTACGGGGTGACGAAAACCGGAATGGCGTTGCGCGACTACTTGCAGATGATGAAGGACGAGGGGCTGGGCAGCATTCCCGGAACGGCGGCGGAGATTCTGGATGACCGCGTGCGGAAGGAACTGAGCCCGAACAAATTGCCGGCCGGCCGTTGGGTGGAGATCATCACCACCGCGCACGAGCTGGGCATCCCGACCACATCAACCATGATGTACGGGCACGTGGAAGAGCCGGCGGATTGGGTGCGGCACATGTTTCTGCTGCGCACCATCCAAAAACGCACCGGTGGATTTACGGAGTTCGTTCCGCTGGGTTTCATCCACGAAAAGACGCGGCTGTACCGGCACGGGGGCGCCAGGCCGGGAGCCAAGCGCGAGGAACACCTGCGGGTACACGCACTGGCCCGAGTGCTGCTGCACGGAGCGATCAAGAATTTGCAGGTGTCCTGGGTGAAACTGGGATTCGAAGCGTCGCTCGCGTGTTTGCAGGCGGGAGCAAACGATTTCAGCGGGACGCTCATGGAAGAGAGTATTTCCAAGGCCGCCGGCGCAACTTTCGGGGAGTATGTGTCGCCGGAAGAATTTCGCTCGAGGATTCGATCGATTGGGCGGGTCCCCGCGGAACGGACAACGACTTACAAGATTCGACGGGTGTTTGATGAGCCGGAACATGATCCCCAGTCAGCGGCGCCGCAGCTCCCCAGAGCGCCAGCGGAGAGCCACGTGACGTATATCGAAGGCGCCTACTGAGCGATTTCCATGCGAGCACTGCTCTTACCAGTCAAGGACCTGCACAACGCCAAGAAGAGACTGATGGGCGTGCTGACGCCGGAGGAAAGATTTGCGCTGGCCGGAGCCATGCTTGCAGACACCGTTCGCGCCGTGCGAGGCGTGCGCAGGGTGGACAAAATTTTTGTTGTGACGAACTACGAGCCCGTCATGCAGTTGGCAGAGCAAGGTCGATGGGAGATTCTGCGGGAAGAACAGCAAATTTCCGAGAGTGATTCTGTGGATGCCGCGTCTAGGATTTGTGAACGGGTCGGCGTCAGCGGATTGCTGCGCCTGCCGCTCGATCTGCCGCTGATCCAATCGAGCGACATCGATGAACTCTTGACCGTGGAATGTCCTGCTCCGGCTCTGGTGATTGTGCCTTCACGCGATGGGGCTGGCACAAACGCCATGCTGCGGACCCCCCCGACGTTGTTTCCCTCGCATTTTGGAAGCGCAAGTTTCGCGAAACATCTTGCCGAAGCCGAAAGGGCTCATGCCCGGGTGATAGTGCGGCGAAATCCCCGGCTGGAGATGGATGTGGACGACGAAGCGGATTTGCGAGCCCTGCTGGAGCACGATTTGAGCGGAACGGAAACAGGCCGCTGGCTGCGCGCCAGCGGCGTCGAGGCGAAGTTCCTGCCAAACATGCCTGCGGGAGCAATGAGCGCGCGATGAAGCAAAAACTTTACGCGACCATCGACCAGGCGGTGGCAGACATTCCCGATGGCGCACAAATTATGTTCGGTGGATTCGGAGGAGCGGGTTTTCCGAATAACCTGATTCAGGCGCTGGCGCGCAAAGGGACGAGGAACATCACGGCGATCAGCAACAATTGCGGGACTCGCGAAGGCGAACTTGGGCTGATGTTCAAGAACAATCAGATCAAGCATGTGATTGCCTCTTTTCCCGGACCACACGCCAATTATTTCCAGGAGCGATTCGCGGCCAAGGAAGTGACTCTGGAACTAGTGCCGCAGGGAATTCTGTGCGAACGAATGCGCGCCGCCGGTGCGGGTCTGCAAGGCTTTTACACTACGGTGGGCGTGGGCACCGAAGTTGCCGAAGGAAAGGAAGAACGCTTCCTTGAAGGCCAGCGTTGCATTCTGGAAATGCCGATTCACGCGGACTATGCCTTGATCAAGGCGCACAAGGCCGATGAGTTGGGAAATCTGACCTACCGCCTGGCTGCAAGAAATTTCAATCCCGTCATGGCCATGGCCGCAAAGACAACCATCGCGGAAGTGGAAGAAATCGTGCCGGTGGGTACGATCAATCCGGAACATGTGATGACCCCAGCGATCTTTGTTCATCGCCTCGTGCAAGCGAAAGGACTCCGTTATGCCGGGTGACGGCATTCAGGAAAGAGTAACGCCGGCTAAGCCACGATTGACGAGAGAACAGATCGCGCAGCGTACTGCGCTCGAGTTGCCGGATGGCGGCTACGTGAATCTCGGCTGGGGAATTCCCAATCTCATCGCGGACTATTTGCCGAAAGAAATCACGGTCTATTTCCACAGCGAAAATGGAATTCTGGGAATGGGACGCCGCGCAAGACCCGGCGAAGAAGATTTCGATCAGGTGGACGCGATGAAAATACCCGTGACCCTGATTCCGGGAGCTTCGTTCTTTCATCAGGCGGACGCACACCTGATGTCGCGTGGTGGACATCTGGACGTTGCCGTTCTGGGCGGGTTTCAGGTGTCGGAGAAGGGCGATCTTTCGAATTGGAAAATCCCCGGCGCAAAAGGCTCCGGCGGTATCGGAGGCGCAATGGATATCGCCGCAGGCGCCAAGACATTGATCGTGTGCATGGAGCACACCACCAAGGATGGAGCGCCAAAAATCGTAAAGCAGTGCACATATCCGCTAACCGCTTTGACATGTGTGGATACCATCGTTACGGATCTGGCGGTGATCGACGTGAAGCCGGAAGGATTGATCCTTCGCGAAGTGGCCCGCGGTTGGACGGCGGAAGAAGTGCAGGAATTGACCGGTGCACCATTGATCGCCGGGCAACGAATTCCGGAGATGAGTTTCGCTTGAATTGATGAGGAGGCCGAAATGAAGCAGGTGATTCCAGAAAGATACGCGGATTTGTTGGACAAGCCGGCGTTCGGAAATCTCGGAACGCTGATGAAGGATGGAAGCCCGCAGGTTACCCCCGTGTGGGTGGATTACGACGGGACATTCGTGCGCATCAATTCGGCGAAGGGCCGAGTAAAAGACAAAAACATCCGGCGTGATCCTCGAGTTTCGATTTCGCTTCAGGATCCCGCTAATCCCTATCGCTATTTGGAGATCCGGGGCAAGGTCGTGGAAATTACCGAAAACGGAGCGGACGACCACATCAACAAACTCTCAAAGAAATATCTTGGAAATCCAGTTTACCCTTTCCGGAAACCGGGTGAAGTGCGGGTGACATACAAGATCGAGCCAGAAAAAGTCAGCTCGCTGGGGTGACAGCGCAACTTCACACCGACAACTAGGGTATCCAAATTGGCAACCCAAAACTAACAACTCAGCACTTACAGTCGTGCGGCGACGCGCGCGGCGATGCGCTCATCGCGAGTGCGGAAGACAAACACCAAGCTGTCCGTGAGCGGAATGCCCTTGCCGGCAACCGCGAGTTGATACGACCACTCCAAGCGCTGTGGCAGTTCGGACGCCAGATCCGTGGCATAGGGAATAATCCGTTCGACCGACGTGCCAATTTCGGTGACGTTTTGTATCTGGCGTAGATCCACACCGCGTTTCCAATAAAGAGAAAGCTGCAAAGCGCCCATCATTTCCCGGGTCAGGTATATGTGTGTTCCAACTTCGTGGAGACGGGAGCTACAGGACTGGTCGTGGATGACGAAGGAGAGAAGAAGTTGATCGGGGAATTGCGTGACGGTGTCCAAGCCGCGGCGGAAGACCGTGCCGTGGCCATCGTCGATTCGTTTCAAATGGTCAAAGAATTCCGGGGAAGTCACGTTGCCGGACACGCGGAAGCACACGCCATTGGGTAGCGAACCATCGGTTTCAAAAAAAACGCCGCCGTCATAGTTCCACACGGACTTGTCGCGTTTTACCTCGGTGAGTGACACGCCCGGAGCGCAACCGAGAAAAATCAGAAATGCGGCGCCAGCGATCTTGTAGTCTAGCAAACTCATGAGTAGCGGCCGTGCCCAAGAGAAGTTTACTCCTTGCGGTCGGCGGGGAGAAGAAAACTGAAACCATCAAAACTGTGGATGGCTTTGCCAGTTCCTGCTGGCTTGATGGTGCCCTTGCCCGAGCGCACCACCTCGATCGCCTTGAGGAGTTCGGGCAGAACCGAAGGCGGGGCAACGGGAACGTTGTGGGCTCCAAGAACGAGTCTTAATTCGGGCGCAAGCGCGGCAAGGCGCTTCACGGAGGCGAGGTAGGCATCGAGATCGGTTTCCGGACGGTACAGCCAGATCGGGGCGGGATAGTACGTGTCGCCGGTGAAAAGAAGGCCGTTGTTGCGATCCAGCAAGGAGATGGCATCCGGCGTGTGGCCGGGAGTGGAGAGAATCTCGAGGGTGCGGCCGCCCAGATTGATTTTGAAACCGTCATGAATTGAGCGTGAGACTTTCCATGGTTTTGTGGCGTAGGCCTTGGCATCAAAACCTTTGGGCAAGTCGCCGCATAGCTGATCGGGAGTGATCTCCGCTTGCGCATCCTCGCGAGAGCCGCGCGCATTGGCGCGCGTGAAGTCTGTGTCCATGCCGTAGACGAATGCGAATTGCCAGTTACCGCCAACATGATCGTTGTGCGTGTGCGAGTTGAGAACAACGACGGGACGCGACGTCAACTTGGACGTGACTTTGCGAATATCGCTGATGCCCATCCCCGTGTCGAACAGGAGAGCCTGTTTGTGGCCGACAATGAGATAGGAAATGACTTCTTCCGCCTGATGCGGTTCATAGATGGCGAAGACGCTTGGCGCGGATTTATAGACCTCGAACCACGGATCGATAGCCAACACACGCTCAAGCGATTTGTATTCCGGCCGGGGAAGCGCCCGGCACCATTCGGGGACTTGCGGCTGCGATTGCGAAAGAGCGGCTGGGCAGAAGACCGCCAGACTCAGAGTGAAGGCCACCAGCAAGCTTGTTTTTTCGAAATTTCCCATAAACGAGTCTCGAGCGTTATTTTCGATTCACCGAAAACGACAGCAAAACATTGCCTGCTGCACTGCCCACAAAGAATAACCTAAGTTAACATATAACATTCCCCCGACGATGATCGGCGCGGGTATGAACGAAAGCGGGCCTAACGCCAGCAGCTTCAACACGTGCCTCACCGCGGTTACCTCCCTGGTGAAACGAAGATGGATTTAGGCAGCATCATGTGCACGCCTTTGTTGCCGTCGACGAGCTCGGTGATATGGAGATCGGCGGCCACGCTTGAGAGCATGTAAGCGTCGTCGCGGGAAAGGTGTTTCTCGTTCATCAGGAAATCGATCATTTCGCGCACCGCGAGCTTGGTGGCTTCGTTCAAATCTTCGTGGAGGCCCATGGTGATGAAATGGGTCGGCGTTTCGGCGCGGGGCCAGCGGAGTCGGATGTCCTTGCGCACGACGAATTGAAACGTGCCGATGAGCGAAGTTTCGAGCGCGGTTATATCCACTTCGCCGTCACCCTGGCCGGCGTGGCCGTCGCCGACTTCAAAGAGCGCGCCGGGCGCATGAACGGGAATGTACAGCGTCGTTCCTGCCACGAGATCCTTGTTGTCCAGATTGCCGGCTTGAATCCACGGCGGATTGCTACTGAGACGTCCGGAAGTTTCCGGCGGAGCGACACCCATGCTGCCAAAAAAAGGATGCAATGGAATTTCGATGCCGGGAGCGAAGCGCGCAATCATGTGCGTTTCGTCGAGCGGAATAATTCTCATCTTCGGGTAAGGGTAGTCTTCGGGCAGAAAGCCGCGCCCGGGACCGAATCCGTTGTAGGCATACGGAATCGCAAGCTTCGCGGAGAGAATTTTCACTTCGAGTACATCGCCAATTTCCGCGCCTTCGATGTAGATGGGTCCGGTAAGAATGTGTCCGCCGGGTCCTCTGTCCTTAACTTGATCGGTGATGTCGCGCAGCGACTGCTCGACCTGGTCCGGCGGAACGCCCGCATCTTCAAGCCGCTTCGGGCTGGAAGTAATCAGCGTCTGAATCTCCACGGTGTCGCCGGACTTAACGCTCAGCACCCGCGGTGTCTTCGCATCATAGTACCCCCACGCTACAGTTTTCGGCGTCGGCTTCAGTACATAGGTCGCCGATTTGCCCGGCTGTTGACCCCTCACTGCTATTACCGCGAGAAGTGCAATCGAAAGAGAGATCAGGGTTCTCATTTTTCTCCCAAAACTGCGGATTTGTTAGCCAGACCGGTCCCAAGATACACAAGGCTAAACGTCATCTTCCCGCAGAGGCAACGAGATTCCTTGCCCGGGTCGGCAAACCAATTCCAGCTTCTTCTTCCTGCTGCTTGTTTTTCCCCAGACCGGCATATATTTGCAGTTTGGCACCACATGCAGAGTAAGAATATGCAATTCGGTGCAACCGACAAGCAGCGGATCACTCGTACGGCGACTTGATCTGAGGCGTAGGGAGCGAGACGCGCATGAAGCAAGTGTTAGGCGTGGAAAGGCGCGACTCATGGATGGGTCATGTCCTCGGGCTTGACGAGGTCGTCGAATTCTTCGGCGGTGACGTAGCCGAGATTGAGGGCGGCTTCGCGGAGGCTGATGTGGGCCTTGTGGGCGGCTTTGGCGACCTGTGCGGCCTGGTCGTAGCCGATCTTGGGGGCCAGGGCGGTGACGAGCATGAGGGAATTGTGGACGTAGTGATCGATCCGTTCGCGATTGGCCGCGATGCCGCGGACGCAGTGCTCGACGAAGCTGTTGCAGGCGCCGGCGAGAAGCTCGACGGAATGCAAATAATTGAAGATGATGACAGGCTTGAATACGTTCAGCTCGAAATTGCCCTGCGAGCCGGCAAAGCCGATGGCGGCGTCATTGCCCATGACCTGCACGGCGACCATGGTGAGGGCTTCGGACTGCGTGGGATTCACTTTGCCGGGCATGATGGAAGAGCCTGGCTCGTTTTCGGGAAGCGTGAGTTCGCCCAGGCCACAGCGCGGGCCGGAGGCGAGCCAGCGAATATCGTTGGCGATTTTCATGAGCGAAGCCGCAAGCGTTTTCAGCGCGCCGGAGGCGAAGACAAGTTCGTCGTGCGCGGAAAGCGCCGCGAACTTGTTGGGATGGGAGCGGAAAGGAAGGCCGGTGAGCTCAGCAATCTTGCCTGCGGTTTTTGCAGCGAATTCAGGATGCGCGTTGAGGCCGGTGCCGACGGCGGTGCCACCGATGGCGAGATCGTAGAGGCCGTCGAGGGCGACAGCGACGCGGCCGCCATCGCGGTCCAGAAGATTCACGTAGCCGGAAAATTCCTGGCCGAGAGTGAGGGGCGTGGCGTCCTGCAAATGGGTGCGACCGATTTTGACGATGTCCACGAACTCTTTGGCTTTGGCGTTGAGGGCGTCGCGAAGGTTTTTCACGGCGGGGAGCAGGCGTCGCGCCGTTTCCGCGGCGGCGGCGATGTGCATGGCGGCAGGAAACGTGTCGTTGGAGGATTGCGACATGTTGACGTCGTCGTTGGGATGGATGGGTCTCTTACTGCCCATTTCGCCGTCGGCGATTTCAATGGCGCGGTTGGAGATGACTTCGTTGACGTTCATGTTAGTTTGCGTGCCGCTCCCGGTTTGCCAGACGCGAAGAGGGAAGTGGTCATTAAGTTTTCCAGCGATGACTTCATCGGCGGCTTGTGCGATGAGCGTGCATTTTTCGGCAGGCAACTTGCCGAGATCCTGATTGACGAGCGCGGCGGCTTTCTTAAGAATGCCGAAGGCGCGAATCAGCTCGGGCGGCATGACGTCCTTGCCGATGGCGAAGTGGATGAGCGAGCGGGCAGTTTGTGCGCCGTAGTAGCGGTCGGCGGGGACGTCGATCTTGCCCATGGAGTCGGACTCGGTGCGGGTTGGTGTGGTAATGACCGGTTTGGCTGCTTCAGACATGGGGAAACTCCTTGATAGGCCGCTGCTCAGATTCTACCAGCAAGTGACTGACCCGCATTGGCAGAGACGGAGTTAGGATGGCTTGGGAGACACGCAAGTCAGATTCGCCCGGAAGGCCGATCGGGACCGGTTGGCTCGATTGCGAGCGATCGATTTCACTCAGGAGAGTAGCAATGGAACTGTCTGTGGCCAAAAGTCCAGAGACCTACGACGGCGTAGGCACGAGGGGTGTCATCGGGATCATGAATGCGATCGAAAAACACGACTCCAGACGTGTACGGGAGGACGGTTCCTGGTCCATGGAGTTCCAGAAATCAAACTAACTGGCTGATTTGCGGGCCATGGTAAGAACGGGACAACGGCGCAGCGCGGTTCCCGCAGGTCATGTATAATTTTGGCAGGGGATTTCTGCTTCTCTCATGGCTGAAGAAACAAGGGTAGACCGGGCGAGTGCGAAAACACTGCTGCGGAGGCGGCTGCGTTTCCTGCGGACGCGTGCGCGCGAGCTGAAGATGATCGGGAAAGCGTTTGTGTCGACCAAGCACCCCATCTTGGTGCACATCATCCCCATGCGGCAATGTAATCTTGCGTGCACGTACTGCAACGAATTCGATGATTTCTCGAAGCCGGTGCCACTGGCGGAAATGAAGAAGCGGCTGGATATTCTGGCAGACATGGGGACGTCGATCATCACGATCAGCGGCGGGGAGCCGCTGATGCATCCGGATCTGGACGAGGTGATCCGGCACATGCGGCGGCGGGGCATGATCGCCGGGCTGATCACCAACGGGTTCTATCTGAACAAAGAACGTACGGAGCGGCTGAACGAGGCGGGGCTGGAGCATCTGCAGATTAGCATTGATAACGTGGTGCCTGACGAGGTTTCCAAGAAAAGCCTGAAGACACTGGATGGCCGGTTGGTGATGCTGTCGAAGTACGCGGTGTTTCAGGTGAATATCAACTCCGTGCTGGGCAGCGGGGTGAAAGATCCGGAGGACGCGCTGAAGATCGCGCGCCGGGCCGTGGAGCTCGGCTTCACCAGCACTGTGGGGATTATTCACGACCACAATGGGCAATTGAAGCCGCTGGGGCCGCACGAGCAGGAAATTTTTGAAGAAGTCATGGCGCTTGGGAAGCGGTCGTTTTCGCGATTCAACGAGTTTCAGCACAACGTGGCGCGCGGGCGGGAACACACCTGGCGATGCCGTTCGGGTTCGCGGTACCTGTATATTTGCGAAGACGGACTGGTGCACTGGTGCTCGCAGCAGCGCGGGTACCCAGGAATTCCGCTGGCGCAGTACACACCGGATATGCGCCGCCGCGAGTACTCCACCAAGAAGGTTTGCGCGCCAAGGTGCACGGTTTCCTGCGTGCAGCAGGTCGGGATACTGGATAACTGGCGCGACCCTCAGAACCTCAAGCCCATGCCGATGGCGCCACCCCCGCAAGCGGAGCTGGTGCAAATCGGACAGGGGCGCGGCCACTCCTGATTTCGGACGGTCCAATCTGAGATAATGTAGTTTCTCTCCGCGCACATTGCCCAGCGGAGCGATTGACGGTGAGGACATGCCAAGTTCAGCGATTGAGATTGAAAATTTGACAAAGGAATATCCCTTCGGGTTTCTTCACCTTAAGAAAAAAACTTCGCTCGAAGGGCTGAACATGCAGGTGGAGACAGGCGAGGTGTTTGGTTTTATCGGGCCGAACGGCGCCGGTAAATCAACGACCATCAAGCTCCTGATGAGGTTGATTTTCCCGACGGCGGGGACCGCACGAATCCTCGGCAAGCCGATCAGCGACGTGGAAATGCACCGGGAGATCGGTTATCTCCCCGAGCAGCCCTACTTTTACGACCATCTGACCGCGGCGGAAATGCTTGGCTATTTTGCCCGGTTTCAGGACCTGGCCGCGGCTGACCGGAAGGATCGCGTCCAACGCATGCTGAAGAAGGTCGGGCTGGATACCGCGCATAAGATACAGCTTCGCAAGTACTCGAAGGGGATGCTGCAGCGCGTCGGGCTGGCGCAGGCCATCATTCACGATCCGAAAGTAGTCATTCTGGACGAGCCCATGTCGGGGTTGGACCCGCTCGGCAGGCGCGAGGTGCGCGACATTATTCTGGAGTTGAAGAGGGATGGCAAGACGGTGATGTTTTCCACCCATATTCTTTCCGACGCGGAGATGTTGTGCGACCGCGTGGGCGTGATTGTTGGAGGAAGGCTCCGCGGGGTCGGCGCGCCGGGGACCCTCGTGGACATGAAAACGCAAGGGATGGAGATTCTGTTTGAGTTCAGAGGGGCGAGCAATGCGCCGCTGCTTTCCAAGGCGACACGCACGGGCGCCTGTTACCGGCTGCACGTAGCTGAGGACGAGCTGTACGCGGCAATCGAGCAACTGCGAGGAGCCGGGGCACGCATCCTCTCCGTGTCACAGCTGAAAGCGACGCTGGAAGAATTTTTCTTGAACCTGGTGGGGGCGGACCGCGCACAGGCATCGGCGGTGGAAGTGAGCGGGAAATGAGACGCGCTGGCGTGGTGGCGTTGAATACGTTTCGTGAAGCAGTGCGTGACCGCGTGCTGTACAGTCTGGTGTTCTTCGCGTTGCTGATGATGGCGGCTGCTGTCGCCGTGGGACAGGTTTCGATTGGGATCGAACAGACGGTCATCGTGAGCCTGGGCCTGAGCGCTATTTCGGTGATCGGGGTGCTGATTTCGGTGTTCATCGGCGTAGCGCTGGTCTCCAAGGAAATGGACAAGCGCACGCTCTACGCGCTGCTGGCGAAACCTGTGCGGCGATGGGAATTCCTGCTCGGGAAATTCGGCGGGCTGGTGCTGACACTGGCGGTCAACACGGCGGCGATGGCGCTGGGGCTGCTGCTGGTGATGCTGTACGTGAAGCATTCGCTGGAGCGAAGCGATGCGGTGGTGCTGGTGGCGGTGTATTTCATACTGCTGAAACTGGCGCTGATCGTCGCGCTGGCACTGTTGTTTTCCTGCTTCACGACACCGCTGCTGGCGATTCTCTTCACGGTGGGCTTGTACATCGTAGGTTTATACGTGCAGGAACTGCGGGATTTGCCGGTCGAGGTGATGAGTCCGGCGATGGCCGCGTTCACCAAGTGGCTCTCCCGTCTGCTTCCGAATTTTGAGAATTTCAATGTGATGGCCATGGCCGCGCACGGGCGAGCGGTTCCTGGCGCCTTGATCCTGCAAAACACGCTGTACGCGGTGGTTTATTGCACCATCGTTCTGACCGCCGCGGCCGTAGTGTTTTCGCGACGGAATTTGAAATGAAATCGCAGAAAACTATCGCGTGGGTGCTCTTGCTGGTCCTGCCGCTTGGATTTGCAGCCATCTGGCGGCTGCAGCACGGCATCGACGCGCAGCGTGCGGCGTTAAGCCAGGAACGCGACGACGTCCTGCTGCGCTCCGGAAGACTCGTGAAGATAATGAGCCTCGAATATGCGCCGCTATTGGCGGACATTTACTGGACGCGCGTGGTGCAATACTACGGAAACAAACATGTACGAGGCCAGGCGAATCTCGAGTTGCTCTGGCCGCTGCTGGATATCACCACGACGCTCGATCCAAATCTGCTGATTTCCTATCGGTTCGGCGCGATGTTTCTCAGCCAGGCGGCCCCGGCCGGTGCGGGCAGGCCGGATCTGGCGGTGCAACTGATCCAGCGCGGCATCCAAGCGAATCCGGAGTACTGGCGCCTGTATGAGGACCTAGGATTCGTCTACTACTTTGATCTGAAGGATTACCCAAAGGCCGCGGAGGCTTTTCTGGAAGGAAGCAAGAAACCAAACGCGCAGCTGTGGATGAAAGTAATGGCTGCCAAGGTGGCCGCAGAAGGGGACTCATTCGCAACCTCGATGTTCTTGTGGAAGGACATTTACGACTCGACACCCGATCCCTCGGTCAAAAAGAATGCGCTGCTACATCTACAGTTGCTCAAAGTGCGAGGAGACTGCAAGCAGCTTGACGCGCTTGCCGATGAATACGCGAAGCGCTACGGTAAACGGCCGGCGCGCATAAGCCAGATGGTACAGGCCGGCCTGCTCCGCGGAATCCCCGGCGATCCCCTGGGTTTCGCCTACATTTTAGGCGAGAACGGAAAAGCAGAGCTCAATCTGGATAGTCCACTCCTCGAACAACAGTTGCTGCTCGATCGTTTCAAGTAAGCTCCGCCCCGAGACTCCATCCCTTTGCTCTGGAATCCAGCCCCCATTCGAAATCCCGGGCGGGTATTATTCCCAGGTACACAGCAGCGTCATCTGGGGATCAACGACAATTTTCCGCGGAAGATTCGGAGTGATGAATTGGAATGATGTTTCCGGCCCGGCCGCCACGACCGCGCCGAGGAGCGCCCCGCGTCCGGCGCCACCGGCATAGAGCGGAACGCTGGCGACGAACGAGCGCGGCACACCGGTCTGAAAGAGCTTCCCGCGAATCTGATAGCCTTTTTCCGTGTGGTGAGCCATGAACTCCACGCGATAGTGCGGGATGCCCGTCCCATGCACCCACTCTTCGAAGAACCAATCCATGGAGCGCCCGCCTTCAAGGTCCATGCCGGGCGTCATGAGGGCTTCCACTTCGTGTTGCAAGTCATCAGTGGAGAGTGCGCGGTAAGCGTACTTTGTCACCAGTGTTTGCAGGAGAGCGGTGAATCGCGCATCGGGATTCCTGGCGCCGTGCTGGCGCAGCATTTCCCGCAACATGTGAATGATCCAGGAGCCTTTGCTGTAGATAATCTCCTCATAAGCGGCCGGGGATTTCGAAGAATTGAGGCGTGACCCGAGGGCCAGCGCGCCGATGTCTCCCGCTGCCTCGGTGGCGCCCGGCAATTTCTCAACAAGCTCCTGGCGGTAGCGTTCCAGCCAGACGTGCAGTGTGTGGTCCGGACTCTTCTTGGTGTCGGCAAAGAGAACCGCGAGATAATTCGCGATGGCTTCGTCAATCCACTGGTCGCGGTAGCTCGACCATGCGACGACGT
>Ga0209027_1000337_pt1 | contig 16023 bp, 9 predicted proteins | sample GraSoi013_1_20cm_3_FD_185821 | JGI IMG/M metagenome (GOLD analysis project Ga0209027, IMG submission 185821) | Grasslands soil microbial communities from the Angelo Coastal Reserve, California, USA - Sample 09_27_2013_1_20cm (SPAdes) (version 2) | ecosystem: Environmental > Terrestrial > Soil >...
CTACATCCTCGACCATCAGGCGGCCTACAACATCAAGGTCGTGAACAACTCGTGGGGCACGAGCGGCGCGTTCGATCCCAAGGATCCCATCAACAAGGCCTCGAAGACGGTGCACAACCACGGCATCACGGTGGTGTTCGCCGCGGGCAACGACGGACCCGATCAGAACACGCTGAACCCCTACAGCGTGGCGCCGTGGGTGATCGGCGTGGCGGCGGGGTGCAAGCTGGTGACCCCGGACCCGACCAACTCCGCGATCCACTGCGCCGATCAGACCGGCCAGAACCGGGCCGCGATCCTCGCCGACTTCTCCTCGCGCGGCGTCCCGGGCGACAACCTGTATCATCCCGACATCACGGCGCCGGGCGTGCACATCGTCTCGACGCGCGCGTCCACCGGGACCGTCCTCAACGCGCTCGACGCCAATCACGATTTGAACCTCACCAGCACCTGTGCGATCGCGCTCGCCAACCAGCCGTATTACACCTGCGCGTCCGGCACCTCGATGGCGACGCCGCACGTCGCCGGCGTGGTGGCGTTGCTGCAGGAGGCTGCCGGCGGCAAGCTCACGCCCGACCAGGTCGCCGCGGCGATCACCCAGACGGCCCGCCCGCTTCCGACGTTCGCCCTGTGGGAGGTCGGCGCCGGGTACCTGGACGCCTACGCGGCGGTGATGGCCGTGAAGAACTAGCGCGGCCCGCTCCGGCGTGGGTGCCGCCAGACTGCGCGCACGATTCATTAATATGAAGCGTGTGGCTGCTCGCGGTTCTGCTGCTCGCCGACAGCGCGCCGACCGCGCGCGCTCTCAAGGTCGCCGTCGCCCCGACCGAGTCGCTCGCGGTCGAGCTGGCCGGCCGGGGCGGCGGAGCGGCGGTGGTGCTCGTCCCGGGCTTGTTCGGCTCCGCGTTCGGCTTCCGGAAGCTCGTTCCGTTGCTCACCGCGGCCGGCTACCGCACCGTGATCGTCGAGCCGCTCGGCATCGGCTCATCGAACCGGCCCCGGAAGGCGAATTACTCGCTCACCGCGCAGGCGGGCCGCATTGCTGCGGCGCTCGATTCCTTGCGCGTGCGAGGCGCCCTGCTCGTCGCCCACTCGATTGGCGGGTCCGAGGCGTTCCGTCTCGCCTACCAGCGCCCCGACCTGGTCCGGGGGATGGTGTCGATCGAGGGGGGTCCGACCGAGGGGGCGCTCACGCCCGCGTTCAAGCGGGCCCTGCGGTTTGCGCCCTGGATCAAGCTGTTCGGCGGGATCCGACTGATCCGGCGCAAGATCCGTGGCCTGCTGATCGATTCATCGGGGGACTCGAGCTGGGTCACGGACGACGTGGTCCAGGGCTACACGGCGGGCGCGGCCCGCGATCTCGACGGCACGCTCAGGGCGTATCTCGCCATGGGCAAGGCGCGCGAGCCCGAGCGACTGGCGCCTCACCTCGCCGAGCTGCGCTGTCCCGTGCGGCTGATGGTGGGCGGGGCGCGCCACGACGGCGGCGTCGGCGATGACGAGGTGCGGCTGCTCGAGCGTTCCCTCCGATCCTTCGCCCTCGATTCGGTGCCCGGCGCCGGTCACTTCATCTATGAAGAGCAGCCCGGCGCGGTGCTAGCCGCCGTGACCCACCTTGCGGCGAGCGTGACCGCAGCGCGGGGTCCGGGGTCACATTGACTGAGCCGTTCGTCCGTCCACCCCTCGCCACACGGGTTCGTCATGCGCATCGCGCTGGTCGCCGAGGACTACTATCCGCAGCTCGGGGGGGTCCCCGAGCACGTGCACAATCTCGCGTTGCAGTTGAACGCCTGGGGTCACACGGCGACGGTCGTCACGTCCCGCATGGGCGACTATCCCGACGCGCCGTTCGTGCGCCGGCTGGGCACGAGCCGGGTGATCTACTCGAACGGCGGCGTGTCGCGCGTCACGACCGGGTGGCGGCTCGGACGGCGCCTCGAGGCGCTGTTCCGGGCGGGCCGCTACGACATCGTGCACGTGCATGGCGGACTGGCGCCGACGTTCGGCCTGGCGGCGCCGTTCGCCGCCCGGCGGGCCGGCATCCCGGTGGTCGCGACCTTCCATTCGTGGTTTCCGCGCTCGGTCGGCTGCCGCCTGTTCCGGCGGCCGTTGCAGAAGGTCCTCGACCGGCACGCGGCCACGATCGCCGTGAGCCAGCCGGTGGTGGACGCGAACTCCCGTTATTTCCGGGCCGCCTGGGACGTCATCCCCAACGGCGTGGACACGAGTTTCTTCAGGCCCAACGGGCGCCGGCCCACGGACGCCCTCACCGACCATCCGCGGCTCCTGTTCCTCGGCCGCATCGAGCCGCGCAACGGTCTGGGCACGCTGCTCGACGCCATGCCCCGCATCCTGGCGCGCTATCCCGGAGCGGTCCTCACCGTGGCGGGCGATGGGCCGTGGCGGCACTACTATGAGCGACGCTCCCGGGCGGAAGGACTGGGCGCGAGCGTCCGGTTCGCCGGGCAGGTGTTCGAGGATCGCCCTGCGTACTATGGCGCGGCCGACCTGTACCTCTGCCCCACCACGATCGCGTCGTTCGGCGTCACGCTGCTCGAGGCGATGGCGTGCGGCACCCCGATGATCGTATCGGACAACCTCGGCTTTCGCTCGGTGATCGCCGGCGGCGCCGAAGCGGTGGTCGTTCCCAAAGACGATCCCGCCGTCTGGGCGGAGACGACGATCGCGCTGCTGGGCGATGCCGCCCGGCGCCAGGCGATGGGGCGCGCCGGCGTCGAAAAGGCGCAGCGCTTCGCCTGGCCGCGCATCGCGCGTCAGGAGCTCGCCGTGTACGAGCGAGTGCTGAACCGGAGTGCGAGGCCGGTGCGGCGTGCCACCCGCAGAGCCTCGGAGCTGGCGTCGACGAGCCCCTGACCAACCGCGCCTCGGGTCCCCGCAGGGTTCATCACGCGGCCCAGACGGACGATCGACCTCATGTACAACTCCCGCGAGACAGGTACCTAGATTACCTCCGGGACCCCCCTACGAGGTCACAATGCGCGTGCACGCCGCGTCCGTCTACCGCTGTCGCAGGCTTGCCACGTTGGCTGTCGGTCCCGCCAGCGCGTGACGCAGCCTCCGCCCGCGCGCCTCTCCCGCCTGCGCCTCGGGCCCCTGGTCGCGGTGATGTTCTTCACCGTCTCGGGCGGACCGTTCGGTTTGGAGGGGCTCGTGGGATCGGTCGGCCCGGGCGTCGCCCTGCTGCTGCTCGTCGCCACCCCGCTGCTCTACAGTGTGCCCGAAACGCTGCTGGTGGGCGAGCTCGCCTCGATGCTCCCCGCCGAGGGCGGCTACTACCAGTGGGTGAAGCGAGCGTTCGGCCGGTTCTGGGGCTTCTGGAACGGTTGGCTGTCGTGGACTTACTCGCTGCTCGACATGGCGATCTATCCAGTGCTCCTGATCCAGTATCTCGACTTCTTCCTGCCGGGGCTCGGCTGGCTCGAGCGCTGGCTCGTGGCGCTGGCGATGATCTGGGGAGCGACATGGCTGAACCTGCGCGGGACGCGCGTCGTCGGCACGGCGTCGGGGTGGTTCGTGGCGGCGGTACTCGCGCCGTTCGCCGTGCTCGCCGCGGTGGCGTTCACCCGCTGGCTCGGGCAACCGGCGACGCCTTTCCCGGTAACGCCGTTTCACGCTGGAGGCACGTCCTTCCTGGGGGCTCTCGGCATTGGTGTCTCTCAGAGCATCTGGAACTACAGCGGGTGGGATAACGCCTCGACCATCGGGGGCGAGATCGAGCAGGCGTCGGCCACCTATCCGCGGGCCCTGGCCCGCGCGCTGCCGCTCGTCACGCTCGTCTACCTGCTCACGATCGTTCCCGTGCTGGCGCTCACCGACTGGCAGGCGTGGAAGGACGGCGCCTGGCCGGGGCTGGCGCGCGCCGTGGTGGGCGACTGGCTCGGCGTGTGGGTGGCGCTGGTCGGGATGTTGAGCGCGTTCGCGCTCTTCAACGCCCTGTTGCTCGTCTATTCGCGGATTCCTCTGGTGCTGGCGCAGGACGGTCTCTTGCCCGCGGCGCTGGCCCGCACCGATGTGCGGGGCACGCCGGCGAACGCCGTGCTCGTGTCGGCTGCGGTGTACTCGGTGTTCTCGCTGTTGCCGTTTGGGGGGCTGCTCGCGGGCGACGTGCTGCTGTACACGGCGGCGCTGGCCCTCGAGTTCGCGGCGCTCATCCGGCTGCGCCGGGCGGAGCCGACCTTACGCGGCGCCTTCCGCGTGCCGCTCGACGTGCCGTGGCTCGTCGCGCTGGCGTCGCTGCCGCTGTTGGTGCTCGTCGCGGGCGTGGTGCTGGAGGTGCGGAGCCGGGCGATCGGGTTGCCGGGCGTGCTGGTGGCCGTGTTGCTCGCGGTGGCCGGGCCGCCCGTGTATGCCGGCCTGCGGCGGCGACGGGCGGCGGCCTCCGCCGTCGCGCCCTGAGCGCGCTCCCCCCTCCTTGCGGACCTCGCGAATCGCGCGCAAGCTAGCCGGTGATTTCCCGCCGGTTCCGCCGGCCCGGTCAGTCGCGACGGTCGTGCAATTGATACGGAGGTTTCGTGATCACGCGCTGCTTGCTGGCTCTGGTCGCACTCTTCATCGTGGCGGGGACCGCGGATGCCCAGCCGCGCCCGCCCTTCGTGCGGACCATCTCAGGACACGTCACCAGTTCCGTCAGCGGCGATCCCCTGAGGGGAGCGAGCGTTTCGGTGGTAGGGACGCAGATCAGAGCGGTGACGAGCGAACGGGGCGAGTTCTCGCTGTCCGCCCCCGATGGTGCGGTCACCTTGGCGGTCCGGAGCATTGGGTACAAACACAGCACCGTCCCGGTGGCGGCGGACCAGAGCACTGTGGACATCCGGCTCGAGCCGGATGTGTTTAACCTCGAAGCGGTCGTGGTGACCGGCCAGGCGACTGGCGTGGAGAAACGCTACGCGCCGAACGCGGTGGCGACGGTCGCAGCGGCCGACTTGAGCCGCGTTCCCGCGCCGAGCGTGGAGACCGCGATCCGGGGCAAGGTGGCGGGGGCGGTCATCCAGCAGAACTCCGGCGCACCGGGCGGTGGCATCCAGGTGAAGCTGCGCGGTGTGTCCACGCTCAACGGGCTCTCCTCGCCGTTGTACGTGGTCGACGGCGTCATCATGAGCGATGCGGCAATCCCGAACAATCAGCAAGTGGTCACGCTGTCGAACCAGGGCTCGAACCCGTCGCCACTGCAGCAGAATCAGGTGAATCGCATCGCCGACTTGAACCCCTACGACATCGACAACGTCGAGGTGTTGAAGGGCGCGTCTGCAGCAGCGATCTACGGGTCGAAAGCCGCGGATGGCGTGGTGGTCATCACCACCAAGCACGGCCAGCTGGGTGCGGCCCGGTTCAGCGTGACGCAGCGGTTTGGGTTTTCCGAGCTCGCGCACGAGCTCGGGTCGCGGGCATTCGCCGACTCGGCGGCAGCCGTCAGGGTGTTCGGCGACTCCGCCCGGGCTGGCCAGATCTGTCGCGGCGGTTGCCCCTTCTTCAACCACGAGCGGGAGCTCGCCGGTCAGAAAGACTTGAACTACGAGAGCTCGGTGGACGTGGGCGGGGGCAGTGAGAACACGCGTTACTTTTTCTCTGGTCTCACCTCGAAGGACGCCGGCATCATCCCGAACACGGGCTATTGGAAGCAGTCTGTCCGGGCCAACATCGATCAGCGCCTCAGCAGTCGGCTGGACGTGAGTCTCAACACGAATTTCGTCCATACGCTGGCGCGCCGCGGGCTGACGAATAACGACAACGCGCTCGTGAGCTATTACATGTCGCTGCCGTTCACGCCGAGCTTCATTGACATCCGCCCCGTCAATGGCGTGTATCCCGCCAATCCGGTAGCGGGGACCAATCCACTCCAGACCGCCGCGCTCGTAAGTCCGAACGACGAGGACGTCGACCGTTTCGTCGGCGCAGCCAAGGCGACGTTCGACATCGTGAATGGTGACGTCCATCACCTGCAGTTCATCGGCGTCGGGGGAATCGATCGATTCACACAGCAGAACGCGCTCCTCTTCCCGCCAGAGCTGCAATTCGAGCAGACCAGCAGCCAGCCGGGCGTCTCACTGCTCACGAACGGCGAGAACCACAACGCGAATTGGAACGCGAATCTCGTGTACGCCTACCGGCCGAAAGCCGGGTCGTTGGTCGCCACGACGTCCGCTGGACTGCAGTATGAGGACCGAGAGCTCACGGTCTCGAACATCGTGAGCAGGAACCTCGTCGCCGGTCAGGGCAACGTGAATGCCGGAACGAGCGTCAGCGTGGGAGAGCAGCGGCAGCGCGCGAAGGACTACGGATTCTACGGTCAGGAGGAGTTGCTCACGCTGGGGGAGCGGCTGTTCCTTTCCGCGGGGTTCCGGGCCGATCGGAGCAGCAACAATGGTGACATCCACCATTATTTTCTGTACCCCAAGGCCGCTGGGTCGTATCGGCCGCCGACCGGCCTCGGCCCATTCGGTGACTTCAAGCTGCGGCTGGCTTGGGGGCAGTCGGGAAACCAGCCGCTCTATGGGATGAAGTTCGCGGAGCTCGATGCCACGCAGAACATTCTCGGGCTGCCCGGCACCGTGCCGCCGTCGACCGTGGGGGACGCGAACATCAAGCCCGAGCGGCAGACTGAGATCGAGGGCGGGATCGACGCCACTCTCAGGAGCGGACGGGCGACCTTCCAATTGACGCTGTACCAGAAGAGCGTGAGCGATCTTCTGCTGTTGCGGGGGCTCGCCAGCTCGAGTGGCTTCAAGAGCCAATTTTTCAACGGCGGCGAGCTCCGCAATCGGGGGATCGAAGTGTCCATTGGTTGGGCGCCGATCCAGCGCCCCGAGCTCAACTGGGTGCTCCGCTCCACGTTCTTCTCGAACTCGAGCAAGATTACCGAGTTGCCAGTGCCTCCGTTTACCGATGGCAGCTTCGGTGGGCAAACCGGCAACTTCTTCATCGAGCAGGGGCAGTCGGCCACCGAGATCATCGGCCGTGTCCCGGGCGTCGGCACGCAGAAGGTGGGCGATGCCAACCCGGATTTCCTGTGGTCGTACGCCACCGACCTCACCTACCGCCGCTGGAACATCTCGGCGCTCGCCGAGTGGCAGCACGGCGGCAACATCATCAACCTCACCAAGTTCATCTACGACTTGGGCGGTACGACGCCGGACTGCCCGACGGCGTGCGCGGCGCGACTCGCCGGAGGCACGCCCCCGTATATCGAGACCGCCACGTACTTCAAGCTGCGGGAAATCACGCTGAGCTACACCCTACCCACGAGCGTCGTTGCGTGGACAGGCGGGCGCGATGGCCGCGTCTCGGTCAGCGGGCGGAACCTGATCGTGATCACCGGGAGCGACTACACCGGGATGGACCCGGAGGTGAGCAACTTTGGGATCCAGCCGGTGGCGCGCAATATCGAGGTCGCGCAGTATCCGCGCAGCCGCACCTTCTGGTTCACCGTCAGCGTGGGGTTCTGACCATGACCCGGCTATCGCATCGCGAGCGGACCGCGAGGGTCCGGTGGATCGGCAAGACTCCGGCCTTGGCGGTCATCCTAAGCACCGTCTTGGTCACGGCCTGTCAGGACCTCAACGTCCCGGACTTCAACAATCCGGCCATCGGGGACCTGCAATCGAGCCCCACGCGCACGAAAGTGATCACGGCCACCCAGGGCTTGTTCATCGGAGCGCGTGCCAACATCGCACCGTTCAACGGCTACGTCTCGGAGCTCGGCGTGCTCGGCCGCGAGTCCTACAACGTCGGCGCGGGTGACGCACGCTTCATCACGGAGCTATTGCAACCCGGTCCCCTCGACGGAAGCAGCCCCCGTTTCGGCGGCAACCTGTGGGCCGAGCGCTACGCGAACATCCGCAACGCCGGGATCGTCCTAAAGGCGCTCCCAGCCCTCAGCACAACCCCGCCCGTGGGTATGACGAGCACAGAAAAGGCCGCCACAACGGGATTCGTCAGAACGATGGAAGCGCTCGACTTCCTCTTGATCATTGACACGCGTGACACGCTCGGCGCGCCCGTGGACGTGAACCACGACATTAGCGCCGGGCCCGCCGGTTTCGTGAGCCGCGACTCCGTGTACCGATTCATCGTCGGACTGCTCGACTCGGCCGTGACAAATCTGGCGGCGGGAGGGAGCGTCTTCCCCTTCGCCTTCCCGGCTGGATTCAGCGGTTTCACGACGCCAACGACGTTCGTGAAGTTCAACCGTGCCCTCAAGGCGCGCGTCGAGGCGTACCGTGCGACGCTGCTCGGCTGCGGCGCGCCATGCTGGACGCGCGCGCGGTCGGCGCTCGATTCGTCATTCTCGGCAGTGACCGCTGACACACTGCTCAAGGATGCCACGGATTCGCTGGGTACCGCGTCGATGCTGGCACGCGGCGCGTATTATGACTTCGGAACCGGCTCGGGCGACGTGAGCAACGGCCTCAACGACCCGACAGGAGTCAGTCAGCGCGGGCACCCGTCGCTTCGCACTCAGGTCGACACCCAGGTGAATGGGAAGCGCGATCGGCGTTTCCAGCAAAAGGTGGATTCCGTGGCGGCGGTCACCGTGATCGGGCACACTTCGGACATGGTGTTCAAGATCTACGAGAGCAACACCACGCATGTGCCGATCATCCGGAACGAGGAGTTGCTCCTGCTGCGTGCGGAGGCGGAGTTAGGCCTCGGCAACCCGGGAGGTGCGGCCGCGCTCATCAACTACGTCCGGGTGAATGCGGGACGGCTCCCGCCGCGCGGGACTCTAGCCGCGGCACCGACGGACACGATCGTCACAGAGCTTCTCAAGCAGCGGGTGTACTCTCTGCTGTTCGAGGGGGGGCACCGTTGGATCGATGCCCGCCGGTATGGGCGGCTTCTGTCGCTGCCGGCTGGCATCCCCGGCGATAAGATCTTCGGCGCCCTTCCCGTCCCCATCGATGAGTGTACGGCGCGCGGCCTCCCGAACAACTGCGCGCCCCCGACCCCGTAACGCCGGACACACACGGTCGTGCGCACCGCCGGGCGCCCCCGCGCCCGGCGGCTTTCGTTTCCCGCCCCGGCGTCAGCCGCGCGCCACCTCGTACAGGTATTCGACGTACGAACGCGCCGCGCCGTCGATGCCGCGCACGTTCTGGTTCTGCGACTCGATCACGTAGTACTCGTCCGGTGCATGCGCCCCGCTGCCGTGACCCAGCCCGAAATGCCCGGCCGGGAGCCGCAGCGGATCGCCGGTGAACACGTAACCCGGCCACGAGCCCGCGATGCGCGGCAGAATCACGGGATCGATACCGGAGCGCCGATACACGGCGACCTGCGCCTTGATGAGCGCCGCGTCGCCCGGCGTGGTGGTGGGATCGTACCCCCCCGTCATGTTCACCTCGACGTCGCCGAACCCGCGCTTGGCGAGGTGGGCTTTGAGCGCGGCCAGCGCCTCGGCCGCCGTCATGTCGGGCACGAGCCGCAGGTCGAGCTTCGCCACCGCGCGGTGCGGCAGGATGGTCTTGCCCCCGGGGCCGGTGTAGCCGCCGACCAGGCCCTCGATATTGACCGTGGGGCGCGACACCAAACGCTCCAGGGCCTCGACCCAGCTCACGTCGTGCACCCAATGGTCCACGCCCATCTCCCGCTTCGCGACCGCCTCGTCGAGCCGGCGCGCCGCCGTCGCCACCATCGCCTTCTCACCCGCCGACAGCGGGCGGGCCTTGTCGGCGTAGCCGTCGATGGCCGGCTCGTTGCCGTCGGGCGAGACCAGCGTGGCGAGGGCTTCGACCAGATGCCACGCTGGGCTGTCCACGCGCGCCTTGTTGCTCGAGTGGATGTCCTTCTTGGGCCCGCGACCCCAGCGCTCCCCGCTCGAAACGAGCTCGCACTCGATCACGCCCTTGGCGCCGAGTGTGATGGTCACCTGGCCGTCGGACGCCTGGGCCGCCGAGGGCATGAAGATCCCCGCGACGCGGCGCAGGGCGGCCTGCACCTCCGGCCGGCGCACGATCTGGGGGAAATGGGGCGAGCCGATCTCCTCCTCGCCCTCGGCTACGAGCACGAAGTTGAGCGGCGGCTTCTTGCCGGCGGCGCGGATGGCGTGCAGCGCGGCGAGGAACGTCGCCTCGGGGCCCTTCTGGTTCACGGCGCCGCGGCCGATCAACACTTTGCCGAACCCGGGCCGGTCCACGACGGCGGCCGCCCAGGGCGGCGACGACCACTCGGCGGGATCGACCTGCTTGACGTCGTACATGAAGTAGAGGCCGAGCGTGCGCGGGGCGCCGGCGTCGAGCGTCGCGAAAATGCCGGGCTGGCCGTCAGTCGGGATTTTCGTGACCGAGTCGAAGCCCGCCTCTTTGAGCATGCGCATGGTGAGCTCGCAACCCTCGTTCATGCCGCGGTTCTCGGCGGCGATGGACGGCTGCCGGATCCACTCCTGCAGGCGCGCCACGGCTTCGTCGTGGCGCTTTTCGATCTCCGTGAAGATCGGGGCGAGGTCGTCGGCGCGCCGCGTCGAGGGGGGGGCGCTGGGCCAGGCGAGGGCGGCGGTGGCGGCGGCGGTGCGCTCGAGGAAGGTGCGGCGGTCCACGCTCATGAACGGCCTCCGGGTCTTGGGGTCAGGGCAGGGGCGCGTTTCAACTTAGCCTTCCGGGCCCCTTCTTGCGGGGGCGCCGAATGGACCGCAGCATATGGGGACTTTCGTGCGGCTCACCGTTGCGAACTCCAGTGGCACTGCTCGAGGAGGGTTCGTGGTACAGCGTACTTCGCTCTTCGCCCTAGCGCTGGCGGCGCTGGGCGCGGTCGGCGCATCCGGTCAGGAACGCCAGATCACCGGTCGCGTGACATCGGCCACGAACGGCGAGGCGATCGCGGGCGTCAACGTGTCCGTGACCGGCACCGCGTTCGCCGCGCTGACCAATGCCGAGGGCCGCTATGCGATCTCGGCGCCCTCCGGCGCGGTGACACTGGTCTTTCGCCGCATCGGGTTCAAGCGGAGAGAGGTCCCGGTGCCGCCCGCGCAGGCCACGGCCGACCTCCAACTGGAAGAGGACGTGTTCAACCTCGAGGCAGTGGTCGTCACCGGCCAGCAGACCGGGATTTCCCGGGCCAACGCGGCGACCTCTTCCACGATAGTGACGGGTAGCGAAATCACGGCCGTGCCCGCTCCCGCGGTCGATCGCGCGCTGCAGGGAAGAGTCCCCGGGGCCTACATCCAGCAGAACTCCGGCGCGCCGGGTGGCGGCACACAGATTCAGATTCGTGGGTCGAACACCGTCGTCGGATCCGCGGATCCTCTGTTCGTTGTGGACGGCGTCATCTACAGCGACGCGTCGATCTCTTCGGGGCTCTTCACGGTGACGGCCAGCGGAAACCCGCAGTCGACCCGCAACGACGGCGAGAAGCAGGACGACCCGGTCAACCGGCTCACCGATATCAATCCCAACGACATCGCGTCGATCGACATCCTGCGCGGTGCCGCCGCGTCGTCGATCTACGGTTCCAAGGGTGTGAATGGCGTGGTCATCATCACGACCAACCGCGGGAAAGCGGGGAAGCCGCGCGCCAACATCCTCCAGCGAGTCGGGTTCTCTGAGCTGCAGCGTGGGTTCGACACACGCGTGTTCGACACCACGAGCGCCATCGCCCAGTACGCGAGCTCCGGCAACCTGAAGGACGACTCGACGGCGCGCGCCAAGATCATGTCCTATCTGGTCAACGGCCGGTTGCCGACCTACGACCACTTGAAGGACGTCGCGGGCGAGAAGCCGATCAACTACGAGACCCAGCTCGACGTGACGGGCGGCGCTGGCGACACGCGCTACTTCCTGTCGGGCAACGTGAAAGGTGACGGCGGGATCATCGGCAATACGGGGTTCCAGCGTCAGACGTTGCGGGCCAACTTGGATCAGACGTTTTCGGACCGGTTCACCGTGTCCTTCACCTCCGCGTTCAATCACACGAACACGCAGCGCGGATTCACGAACAACGACAACAACGGCGCCAGCATCACCTATGCGATCGCCTACATTCCCGGCTACATCCCAATTACCCCGGTGAACGGCGTCTTCCCGAAGGCGGGAATCACGTACAAAGGCTCCAATCCGTTGCAAACCATTGCACTCGGCAAGAACGACGAGAGTGCCGTCCGTTTCACCGGCGGCATGACGGCGACGTTTCAGGCGATCGCCACTGCCAACAACACCCTGAAGCTCGTGGGTGCCGGCGGAATCGACTTTTTCAACCAGAGAAACAAAGTGTGGGCGCCACGGGAGCTGTATTTCGAGGCGAACCAGGCAACTCCCGGCGTGGCCACCCTGGGAAACGCGGACAGCCGGTTTACGAACTGGAACCTGAACGCGATTCACACCTACACCGCGACGAGCGGCAGCTTCAAGGCCACGACGTCCGCCGGCGTCCAATGGGAGGATCGTCAGCTCAACCGTGCGCGGGTGGAAGCGCACGGGCTGTTGCCCGGGCAGCAGAACATCAACCAAGGCTCGCTGGTACGGCCCTTCGAAGAGCTCACCCACGAGCGAACTATTGGACTGTACGCGCAGGAAGAGTGGCTTGGGCTGAGAGATCGACTCCTTCTGTCCGTCGGCGCGCGCGCCGAGCGCTCGAGCGCCAACGGCGATGTGAACAAGTTCTATTTCTTCCCGAAGGCGGCGGCCTCGTACCGCTTGCCAGGCCTCCTCGGAGAGGGGAGCGACTTCAAGCTGCGGGCGAACTACGGCGAGACCGGTAACCAGCCGCTGTTCGGTCAAAAGTTCACGACGCTCCAGGGCGGCCAGGTGATCGGCGGCCACGTCGGCACCGTCGTCGGCAACGTGGCGGGCGATCCGACCATACGCCCGGAGCGCACGCGCGAGATCGAGGCCGGCGTCGACGCGAGCTTGCTGCGGGGCCGGGCCAGCGTGGAGTTGACGCTGTTCCAGCGCAAGACCAGCGACCTCCTCGTGCCCGTGACGCCGGCGCCGTCCACGGGATTCGGCCTGCAGTTTTTGAACGGCGGCAAGATCAAGAACGAAGGGATCGAGATCGCTGCTGGAATCACCCCGATCCAGCGCGAGCATGTGAGCTGGATTTTCCGGACCACGTTCACGAGCATCAGGAATCGGGTGCTCGAGCTCAACCTCCCCGGTGGTGCGGATGGCTTCCGGCCGGCGAACGCGGGTTACGGCCTCTCGTACGGTGAGTTCTTCGTACAGGTGGGACGGCCCATCACCCAGATCATCGGCGTGGACGACAAGGGTAACACCATTTCGCTCGGCCAGGCCAACCCGAAGTTCCGCTGGTCGTTCACGAATCAGTTGACGTATCACCGGGCGTCGCTGTTCTTCATGTGGGACTGGCAGAACGGCGGCGTGGCCCAAAACCAGACGTTGTCGCTGTACGACTGCAACGGGTTGGCGCCGGACTTCTCGAATCCGAGAGGGCAGGCAGGTTACAATGCGTGCATCGACGGCGACGCCCGCCCGTTCGTGCAGTCCACGTCCTTCCTCAAGCTCCGCAACGCGAGCATCTCGCTGGAGTTGCCACAGGGCTTGGCCGCTTCGTTCGGCGCGAGGTCCATGCGGGCGAGTGTGGAGGGCGTGAACCTCATTACCATCACGGACTACATCGGCTACGATCCCGAGGTGTCGAACTACGGCCAGCAGTCGATCACGCGCAACATCGACCTCGGGCCCTATCCACCGTCCCGACAGTTCTTCTTCACCATCCAGGCGGGGTTCTGACCATGCGCACGAGACGCTTCGCGATCGCGGCCAGCCTCCTCCTTCTGGCTGCCTGTGAATTCAATATCCTCAACACCAACCAGCCGACCCTCGGGGATCTCCTGGGCAATGCGACGCGCGACAAGCTCACCGCCGCCGCGATCGGCTTGATGTCCAGCGCCCGCACCGGCATGGAGAGCTTTATCTGGCGTCTGGGGTCCATGGGGCGGGAAGGGATCAACCTGTCGGGCAACAACCAGCCGGATTACGCAGAGCCTTTCTTTGGCCCAGTGCAGGGGGGTGGCTCCTTCGGCGGCACGCAGTGGCTCGACCGCTATCAGAGCATCCGCAGCGCCAATATCTACCTCCAGGCGCTCGCGAATAATGTCGGCTTGTCGGGCCCCGATTCGCTGAGCCCCCTGGAGCTGGCCGCCTCCCGCGGCTTGGCGAACACCTACAAGGCGTTGGCGTTCCTGTATGTCATTGAGACCCGCGCGCAGCTCGGCGCGCCGGTGGACGTGGATCGCGCCGTCGAGCGGGGCCCGGCGCCGTGGGTGACCGAGGACAGCGTCTACGGGTACATCATCGGTCTCTTGAACTCCGCCGCGACCGATCTCACCGCTGCCGACTCGACCGCCTTCCCGTTCCCGATGCCGGCGGGACTCGCGGCCTTCGTTTTGCCAGTGGACTTCCTCAAGTTCAATCGCGCCCTCGCGGCCAAGGCCAACGTGCTGCGGGCGACGGCCCTGAGCGGCTGTCACGGGACGCCGGCCACGTGCTACGCCGCGGCGCTCACTGCGCTGGGGCCGGGGCAGACGTTCCTGAGCACCGCTCCGGCGGACTTCCAGACCGGCGCCTACCTCGACTTTTCCACGGACCCGGGCGATCAGACCAACGGGCTGTCCGAGCCGCTGGACGGCTCTACCTATTTCGCCCTGCCGAACAACATCGCCGACGCGGATACCCAAGCGAATGGCTCGAAGGACCAACGCGTACTCAATAAAATCGATTCGGCGACGGTCACGCAGAGCCTCGGAGGCATCGCGATCCCGGGCGTGCTGAAGTTCACGCGGTACTTCTCCAACGGCGCAGCGGACGCCGGTCACCCGATTCCGATCATCAAGGACGAGGAGCTGCTGTTGCTGCGGGCCGAGGCGAGCTGGTTCACGGGGGCCAAGGCGCAAGCCATCTCCGACCTCAATCTCGTGCGTCAGAACTCGGGCTCCCTCCCGCCGACGACGCTCACGATCGCCTCGACCGACGCGGCGTTCATCACGGCGCTGCTGTACGAGCGGCGGTACTCGTTGCTGTGGGAGCAGGGCACGCGCTGGATCGACGCGCGACGCTTCGGCTTGCTCGCCACCATTCCGGCGGCGGTGGCATTGGGCAAGGTGCCCGAAGTCATGCCGGTGCCGGCACCGGAGTGTGACGCGCGCAACCTGCCAACCCAGACGATCGGTGACGTATTGACGTGCGCGCCGCCCGTTCCCTGAGCGGCGGGGAGTGAAACGACGGAGGGGCGCAGCACGCTGCGCCCCTCCGTGTTTTAGGGCCTCTACATCTCCTTATACACGTACGCCCCCACCGTCGTCGCGACCGCATACTCGATCAGCGTCACGATGGTGGGAATCGTGTAGAGCTTCTGCGGGAACAGCCTCATCGGCGCCTCGCCGACGGCATGCAGCAGGCTCACGAAGAACCACGTCGCGACGCCCGCGATCACAGCCGTCTTCACGCCCGCACCGAAGCGCGGGCGGATGGCCGCGTACACCCACACCAACCCGATGCCGTACACGAAGTCGAGCGCCACGAACAACGGGATGAGGTTGTCCATGGCACCCGGCTTACCGAGCGCCTGGAGGGCCGCCGCGAAGTCGCCGGCCAGCCACTTCCCGTACATGGCGAAGTCGACGACGTTCAACACCACGCCCGCGAGCAGCCCGCCCAGCACGACGCGACCCCAGTTGATCTTGCCCATAGCGCACCTCGCAGAGAGGAGACATGGAGCTACGGAACGACCAGCACAGCCACCATCCCACCCAGCCCGTCAGGAACCGTGGCCACGCCGTTGGGCACCACCCAATCCGACCCGTCGACCAGCAGGTTGAAGTGATACAGGCCGCGCGGCAGGGCGAGCATTCCTTCCCACACGCCGTCGCCCAGCGGGCGCAGCGGCACCTGCTCCCACGAATTCCAGTCGCCCGCGATCGCGACCGACCCGGCACGCGCCATCCGAAACCGCACTACGACGCTGTCACCCCGCACACCCGGCACGAGCGGCGCGAACTGCACGCGCGGTGCCCGCGCCGAGCCGTGGAGCCGCACGCCGACGCTCACGAACCCT
>Ga0209027_1000340_pt1 | contig 15935 bp, 13 predicted proteins | sample GraSoi013_1_20cm_3_FD_185821 | JGI IMG/M metagenome (GOLD analysis project Ga0209027, IMG submission 185821) | Grasslands soil microbial communities from the Angelo Coastal Reserve, California, USA - Sample 09_27_2013_1_20cm (SPAdes) (version 2) | ecosystem: Environmental > Terrestrial > Soil >...
CCTCGCCCACGCCGTGCGCCGGAACCAGATCCCCGGGTTTCACCGCGTCGTGCGCCGCAGCGTCGGGCGTACACACGAACGGGTCGAGCGCCAGCCACAGCGTGCGGGCGAGGAACGCGCCGTTGGTGAGGCTCGGTCCAGGTGCTTCGATCAACTCCAGATCGCTCGGCCGCGAGGGTGGCCGCCTGACCCTGATCTGCAGATTGTGCGTGAGCATCCTATTGTCCGTCGGTTTCGGCGGCGCGCCGCCGCTCGGCGGCCTCCTGCTCACTGGCTTCGATCTGCTGCTTCACGCGCGCTTCGGTCTGCTTCGCCTCGGCTGCCTGCCGCGCCTCGGATACAGCTCCCGCGGTCGCGGCCGCGCCGCTCCCGGCGAGTCCACAACCGCCCAGGCAACCCGCCAGGGCGAGCAGTACTGTCAAGCGTCCCATATACATGTCCACCGCCAGGTCCGCGGGAGGTTTCTCGAATTTACGCGCCCGGACCGCCGACGCAAGGGTCGCTGCGGTCGTGGCACTATGTAGCGCATGTCTAGGGAAACCCCCACCCGCCGCCCGACTGCGGCCGCGGCACGAGTACGACGGGGCTACTTCGAGTGCCGCTACGGGCAATTGCACGTGCACAACTCGATTCCGCCGGGAGGCGGTTTCGAGGAAGGCACGCCGCTGCTGTGCCTGCACGACTGGCCGGGGTCGGGCCGGGCGTTTGCGCCGTTTCTGGCCCTGGCCGGCCTCGACCGCTCGGCGTACGCGCCTGACCTGCCCGGGTTCGGGGAGTCCGACCCTCCGGCTCCCGGCCCCGCGATCGCAGACTACGCGGGCGCGATCGGTGACTTTCTCGACAGCATGCACCTGCGCCACGTCGACCTGCTGGGGCAACGCGCCGGTGCGCTCATCGCCACCGAGCTTGCCGTCACCCGCCCGGCGCAGATCGGTCGGGTGGTCATGGCCTCTGCGCCCCTGCTGACCGAGGCTGAGCGACAGGTGGCCGGGAGGGGGGCGGTGCCTGCGGCCGGTGCCGAGGCGGCGCTGCGCCCGCCCGACTGGCAGCGCTGGGCTACACAGGCGGCGGCGCAGTATCCTCTGCATGAGCGCCTGGCCCGCCTCACGCAGCGCCTGCTGGTGCTGCGACCGCGCGATGAGCTGTGGGAGGTGACCGGGCGCGTGCGCGAAGCGCTGCCGGGTGCGCGCCTGCTCGAGCTGGAAGTACCGGGAGCGGAGCTGTTTGCGTCCTGCGCGGCGCGCGTTGCGGACGCGGTGCGGGAGTTTTTGCGCGGATGATTGCGGATTTTCGGGATTCGTCTCACACACTCTTTCGGCCACAAGGAGGAGCTTAGACCTGGCTGAGCGCACCCATGGCGTCACCCCCCGTCTCAACCCACACCGAGTCCGATGCGGAGCACACCGCCGAGATGCCGGTGTTCGACCCCAAGACTCACGCGCATGCGGGCGAGCACCGGATGTCGCAGACCGACACCTGGATCGCGCCCGCGCCGCCCGCGCGCCCGACCGAAGGCTCTGCGCCGGCCACGCGCGCGGCGGAAGCCCCACCGCCGACTGCGCGCCTGACCGAGGCGCCACCGGCCGCGGCGAGGCAAGCGGAGCTCGCTCTGCAGGCGCTGTCGGCCAAGCTGCACGAGGCGCAGGAGCTGCTCGCCGCCAAGGGCGCGCGCCTGACGCAGGCCGAACGCGCCCGCGACGAGGCGCTTGCGGCGCGCGCGGCGGCCGAGCAGCGCGCCGCGCAACTCAACACCGAGCTCGGGCAGGTGCGTGCCGAACTGACGTTTCAGCTGGATGAGCAGACACGTGCGCGCGTGCAATTCGAGGAGCAGCTGGCGCAGGCGCGCGCTCTGCTGGGCACTGCGAGTGCGCGCGCCGACCAACTGCAGAGTCAGCTCGGGGAACAGGAAAGCACCACGCGCACGCAGCGCACTCTGCAACTCGAGCAGCGCCAGCTGGCGCAGCAGGATCGTGCCCGCGCCGCGGGCATCCTGAGCGACCTGAATCGCGAGCGGGAGCGGGCCCTCGGTTACTTCGAGTCGCTGCAGAGCGCCGAGGGCCGCCGGCTGATCCTCGAAGGGCTGGTCACCGAGCTGCAGCGCCAGGTCGAGGACCGGGAGCGCGATGTGGCGCGCGCCGGGCGTGAGCTCGCCGGTCGCGACGCACAGGCGCGCGAACTGCAAGCCGAGCTGGCGCAGCGCACGGCGCGCATCACGCAGCTCGAGCAGCAGGTGAGCTCGTCCGGCGCGACGCTGGCGCAGCGCGACACGCAGTTGCGCGAGACACGATACGAGACGCAGGGCCTGCAGGAGAGGGTCGCGACGCCGCGCGCCGCTACCCTCGCCGCGAACGCGCCGGCCGCCGGGTACGGGGCCGCGCGCGGGGACAACGCCCACCTCGCCGGCCGCGGCACCGCCGAGGCGCGCCCCGGGGCACTGGATGACAGTGTCGCAGAACAGCTCGAGGCCGTGCGCGTGCTGCAGACGGAAGCCAGCACCAGCGCGGCGCGCGCCCGCGAGCTCGAGGGGGACCTGAGGGCCGCCGAGGATACCGTCCATCGTCTCGAGTCGGAGGCGCGCGTGCGCAACGCCCGCATCGAGGAGCTCGAGAAGGCCAATCTACAGTTGCGCACCGCCGTCGAGGAGGCGCGCCATACGGCAACCGACACCACCGCCAGCCAGGCGCGCGATGCCGCCCAGGCGCGCGAGGCCGCCCAGGCGCGCGAGGCCGCCCAGGCGCGCGAGGCCGCCCTGGCGCGCGAGGCCGCCCTGGCGCGCGAGGCCGCTCAGGCGCGCGAGGCCGCTCAGGCGCGCGAGGCCGCCCAGGCGCGCGAGGCCGCCCAGGCGCGCGAGGCCGCTCAGGCGCGCGAGGCCGCCCTGGCGCGCGAGGCCGCCCAGCCCGCCGACACCCCCGCCGCTCCCGCGCCGGGACCCGAGGGCGTGGTGCGCGTGCTGACCTACCATACCGAGGAGGGGCACGAGGTGGTCCACGTTCTGGGCCGCAGAACCAGTATCGGACGTACTCCCGACAACGATCTGCAGATCGACGCCAGGTCCGTCAGCCGCCACCACGCCGTCATTCTGGTGGGCCCGACGCACAGCATCATCGAGGACCTCAATAGCACCAACGGCGTGTACGTCAATGGCCGGCGCATCACCCGCAACACGCTCAAGGACGGCGACATGGTGGTCTTTGGCCGCGAGCCGTACGTGTTTGCCGTGCGCAAGAGCGGTGACAAACGCTGACAGCCGCCGCCACCACCGCTAAGCTTGAATGCTTTCCCGCCGGCGACCGCGAGACTGTCAGGTGGCGAGTCCCTACATCGAGAGAATCCTCAAGGCGCGCGTCTACGACGTCGCCATCGAATCCCCGCTGGAGGAGGCGGCGCGCCTGTCGCGGCGGCTCGGCAACCGGGTGCTGCTGAAGCGCGAGGACCTGCAGCCGGTGTTCTCCTTCAAGCTGCGCGGCGCCTACAACCGCATCGCCCACCTGTCTGAAGCGAGTGCGCGGCGCGGCGTGGTGTGCGCCTCGGCCGGCAATCACGCGCAGGGGGTCGCGCTCGCCGCCCGCCGGCGCGGCATTGCGGCGGTGATCGTCATGCCGCAGACCAGCCCGCACATCAAGGTGCAGGCGGTGATCGATCTGGGCGCCGAGGTGCTGATGCACGGCGATGACTACGACAGCGCGTTCGAGCAGGCGCTGAGGCTCGCGCGCGAGCGCGAGCTGGTGTTCGTACACCCCTTCGACGATCCCGACGTCATCGCCGGACAGGGAACCATCGCCGTGGAGATCCTGCGCCAGAGCGGCGGCAATGTGGATGCGATCTTCGTGCCGGTCGGCGGCGGCGGGCTGCTCGCCGGTATCGCGGTGTACGTCAAGTACCTGTACCCCGGCGTGAAAGTCATCGGCGTCGAACCGCAGGACGCCGCCAGCATGCACGACTCGCTCAAGGCGGGCCGGCGCATCACCCTCGAGCGGGTGGGAATTTTCGCCGACGGCGTGGCGGTGCGGCGCGTCGGCGAGGAGACCTTTGCGCTGTGCCGCGGCCACGTGGACGAGATCGTGCTGCTCGGCACCGACGAGATCTGCGCCGCGATCCAGGACGTGTTCGAGGACACGCGCTCGATCGTCGAGCCGGCCGGAGCGCTGGCGGTCGCCGGGCTCAAGAAGTACGTGGCGCGCGAAGGCTGGCGCGGCAAGCGCCTGGTGGCGATCAACAGCGGCGCGAACATGAATTTCGACCGGCTGCGGCACGTCGCCGAGCGTGCCGATCTGGGCGGCGAGCGCGAGGCGCTGCTGGCGGTGGTGATTCCCGAGCGGCCCGGGAGCTTCCTGCATTTCTGCGAGGCGCTCGGGCGGCGCAGCGTCACGGAGTTCAACTACCGCTACGCCGCCGCGGACGGCGCGCAGATTTTCGTGGGTCTCGCGCTCAGCCAGGGGCGCACGGAGAAGGACGCGGTGGTGCAAAGCCTGCGCGCCGCGGACTTCGCGGTCACCGACATGACCGATGACGAGATGGCGAAGCTGCACGTGCGCTATATGGTCGGCGGGCACGCGCGCGGCATACGCGATGAGCTGCTGTACCGCTTCGAATTCCCGGAGCGCCCCGGCGCACTGCTGAAGTTCCTGCAGGCGATCGGCTCACGCTGGAACATCAGCCTGTTTCACTATCGCAACCACGGCTCGGACTACGGCCGTGTGCTGGCCGGCATCCAGGTGCCGCCGGCCGAGCGGCCGGACTTCCTGCAGCACCTGAACGAGCTGCACTACGCCTACGTGGAGGAGACCGGCAACCCGTCCTACCGGATGTTCCTCGGCGCCTGAGCCTGCAGCGCCGCGTGAGGTCAGGCTCGCGGGGCCGCCTCGGCGCTCTCCAGCAGCCACTCGCGCCAGATCGCCAGCAGCACCGCGAGTATGACCGGACCGACGAACAGGCCCACCAGCCCGAATGCGGCCAGTCCCCCCAGCACGCCGAACATGACCACCAGGAAGTGGATCTGCGCCTCGCGGCTGATGAGGAACGGGCGCACGATGTGGTCCGTCCAGCCCATCACGATACTCCCCCAGATCAGAAGCCCTACACCCGCCACGGTGCTGCCCTTCAACAGCAGCCAGGCCACGACGCAGCCCCAGATCGTCGGCGCGGCGAACGGGATCAGCCCGGAGACGGTGGTGAGCGCCGCCAGAAATACCGGTGCCCCCGTGCCGGCGAACCAGTAGCCCAGTCCCACCAGCACGCCCTGCACCAGGGCTGCCAGCACCAGGCCGTAAACCACGGCCTTGACGGTCTGCCCGATGGCCTGCAGGTACTTGTGCACGCGCGGACCGAGCACCTGCTCGAGGCCGCGGGTGAGCTGGGTCGCGAGTCGCTCCCCGTCGCGGTAGACGAAGAACAGGCTCACCACCGCCAGCAGCAGCTTCACGGCCTCGCGGCCGATGCCGCCGATCACGTGCGCGATCTGATTGAAGGAGCGATCGGTGACCTTGCGCAGCGCCTCGCCGAGCACCTGCGGGTCCTGGGCGGCGCGCGTGGTCAGATCGTGCAGCTGCTCCCCGATCCACGGCAGTCTCACCACCGCAGGGGGCAGCTGCACGCCGCCGGCGAGCAGCGTCTGAGTCTCGCGCCAGGTGTGGGCGAGCTCGACGCGCAGCACCACGGCGAGCCACGCCAGCGGCGCGATGACCACCGCGGTCATTGCGCCCGTCATCAACAGCGCGGCGATCGTGGTGTGTCCGCGGCACTTGTCGCGCAGCCACCGGTACGCGGGCCAGCTGACGAACGCCAGAATTCCCGCCCACACCAGCGGGACGATGAAAGGGTCCATGACGCGAAAGCCGAGCAGCACGCACGCCGCGAGCAGCCCTGCGATGATCAGCCGGCGCAGCCACGGCGCGGATACGAGGTCTTCCATCGTGTCTGCGGATGATGCCACGCGCGCGGCGAGTTATGTTGCCCTTGACGCCGCACAGGCCCCGCAGGCACGCTTCGCGCGACGTGAGGTGTCCGTTGCAACGCATGCGGGGCGAAGGCTGTGACCGCCTGCGCAGCAACGGTTAAACGGGAAGTCCGGTGCGGATTCGTCCAAAGCCGGCGCTGCCCCCGCAACGGTAATCGAGAACAAGCGGATCACATGAGCCACTGCGCCCCCTTCAGGGGCACGGGAAGGCGATCCGCCGGAGCCGGCGAGCTCCTGCTCGAAAGCCCGGAGACCGGCCTTGCGTGAACCGATGGGCGTCGCGGCGGGCGATGCTGGTCCGGCGGCACGCCTCGCTTGCCGCGCGCTTGCCAGCTTCTGAAGCCACGGCCCTTCGGGCACGGGTGTGTGCGACCTCAGGAGCTTTCGCCCATGACAACAGGTCTCACCGAGCGCCGCGCGCTGTCGTACGTGGCGGTCCTGGTTTGTGTTGGTCTGGCAACCCCTGCGCTGAGCGACGACCAGGAGCTGTCGCAGGTCATCGTCACCGCGTCGCGCATTGCGGAGCCGCTCGCCGACTCGTTCTGGTCGACCACGGTGCTCACGCGCTCAGACATCGAAGCGCGCCAGGTGCAGTCGCTGCCGGATCTGCTGGCCGATCTGGCCGGCATCAACATCGACAACACCGGCGGACTCGGGCAGGCAAGCGCGGTCTTCATCCGCGGCGCCGACTCCGATCACACGCTGCTGCTGATCGACGGGGTGCGCGTCGGCTCGGCGACGCTCGGCACGCCGCCGGTCGAGCTCGTGCCGCTCGAGCAGATCGATCACATCGAGGTGGTGCGCGGCCCGCGCTCCACACTGTACGGTTCCGACGCCGTCGGCGGCGTCATCCAGATATTCACGCGCCACGCCACCGAGCCGGGCCTGAGCTTCGGTGGCAGCGCCATGGACGGCAGTCACGACACCCACGAGTTCACCGCCAATCTCATGGCGCGCGGCGAGCGCGCCTGGCTGAGTCTCGCCGGCGACACGCTCACGACCGACGGCATCGCCACCTGCTTGCCGGGCGCGCTGACGGCCGGCGCCGGCTGCTTCCAGGATCGTCCCAACCCGGCGGCCAACGGTTTCCACAACCACTCCGGCTCCCTGAACGCGGGGGTCAAGGTGACCGATCAGCTGACCGCGCAGGTCGACGGGCTCGTCACCGACGGCTGGACGGCCTTCGACGGGAGTTTCGACAACAACCTGGAGTTCACCGAGAAAGTCACGACGCTGCACCTCGACCAGGCGCTCACGGGCACCTGGCACCTGCGGGCGCTCGCCGCACGCGACCTCGATGAGGAGCGGGACTTTCTCAACCTCTCGCCGCGGGGCGTGTTCGACACCTCGCGCAACAGCGCGAGCCTGCAGTTCGACGGCAAACCGGACAAGGCGCTGCGCCTGCTCGGCGGCGTCGACTACGAGCGGGTCAAGGTCGACAGCGACACGCCGTACCCGATCACCGCGCGCACCAGCCGCGGCGGTTTCAGCGAGCTGCGCGGCGAGCTCGGTCCCTGGTCCGCACTCGCCGGCGCGCGCCTCGAGGACAACGGGCAATTCGGCAACCACGGCACCGGCAACCTGGGACTGACCCGCAAGCTGGGCGAGGCGCAGCGCCTCACCCTGACCTGGGGGACGGCGTTTCGCGCGCCGACCTTCAACGAGCTGTACTTCCCCGGCTTCGGCAACCCGCAGCTGCGACCTGAGACCTCGCGGTCGCTCGAAGCGGGCATCGACGGCGAGCGCGACGCGCTGCGCTGGTCGCTGCACGCATACCAGACCGACCTCAACCACGAGATCGGCTTCGATCCCAGCACTTTCCAGCCGGTGAACATCGACCGGGCCCGCATCCGCGGAGTGGAGCTGCAGGGGGACTGGCACAACCGCGATTGGCGCGTCGGCGGGCAGCTCACTGCAATGGAGCCGCGGAATCTTTCCCCGGGGCCCGATTACGACAATCTGCTCAACCGCCGCGCGAGGCAAAGCGCCGCGCTCAGCGTGCGCCGTTTCCTCAGAGCGCCGGTTCTCGAGGGCACCAACGGCTCGATCGGGGTGGTGGGCCGCTGGCAGGGGCGCCGCTACGACGACCTGGCGAACACGCTGCCCATGGGCGGATACCTGACCGTCGACCTGCTCACCCAGTGGGCGCTCGGTAACGGCTGGTCGCTCGAGGCGCGGGCAGCCAACCTGTTCGACCGCAATTACCAGACGGCCGCGTACTTTGCGCAGGACGGCCGGCACTACGGCCTGACGGCTCGTTATCAGACACGGGGGAAGTGATTCTGGCCGGCGGCGGCTGAGCCCGGTTCCGGTGTAGGATCACGCCGCCTGGGCGGAACCCCGTCCGGCCAACGGGCTGAGCAGGGCCGCGCCGCATGAACCAGCCGACAGATCCTCCCGTGCCCGGGGCGGCACCCACGGAGAACGAGCGCACCTGGGGCATGCTCGCGCACCTGTCGGCGCTCTTCGGGCTCGTCATTCCGCTGATCGGCAACGTGTTGGGGCCGCTGCTGGTCTCGATCGCCCGGTCCGATCAGTCGGCCTTCGTCGCCGCGCACGCCAAGGAAGCCCTCAACTTCAACATCTCGGTGACGCTCGCGGCGCTCGTCTGTACGCTCCTGATGCTGGTGTTCGTCGGCTTCCTGCTGGGCAGTGCGCTGTTCATCGCCTGGCTGGTGATGACACTCATCGCCGCCATCAAGGCGAGCGAGGGCGCGGCGTACCGCTATCCGGTTTCACTGCGGCTGGTGAGCTGACGAGGGCGGGCTTAACTCCCCTGCTCCCAGGGATTGATGACTTGCACACCAGCGGCTTTGAATGGTTGGGTGTCTCGCGTTGCCACGGTGAGGCCCTTGGCCGTCGCGATGGCCGCGATGTAGCTGTCGGCGGTCCCGATGCCCTTCCCCGCAGCTCGCGCCCGGGACCGCAGCACGGCACAGGCCTCGGCCGCCTCGATGTCGAAGGAAAGAATACGCGATCGAAAAAGAGGCAGAACCCGCTCATCCATGCTCGCGCGTAGCCCATCCTTTCGTTTTCCATCCGGTAGAGCCGCAATGCCGTACCGGAGCTCCGCCACGCTGATAGTAGACAGGTAGAGCGTCTCGACAACCTGCGCATCGATCCAGGCCACGACCGCGGGGTCACCGTTTGACTTGAGCGGCTCGGAGATGACGTTGGTGTCGAGCAGAATCACTCAAAGCTCACCGGGGCGGTGGGCGTTGGATCGCGCTCGCTGTGAAGGTCCACTCCACCCGCCTCGCGACCAATCTGCGCCAACAAAGATCCGAGCTTGACGCGGCCCTCGGGCTTTACAGCCGCCTCAAGGATCAGCCGGATCTCCGCTTCGGTGCTGCGCCCGTGCTGAGCCGCCCGGACGCGCAGCGCGCGATGCGTCTCCGCAGGTAGATTGCGAACCGTGACGACTGCCATGACTTCAATTCACTTTATCTGAGTGCAATGCTATCAAAGTTTAGATATGAAGTCATAGACTCATAACTATCTGATGTCGTTGGGAGTCTGCCTGTCGCCGAAGCGTTTTTACACGTTCAGCAGGTGGCTTTACGGGTCGTCTGTATATATATACAGTAGCGGAATGCGCCGCACCATCACAGGCCGGCACACTTTCAGCGGCAGGGGAGCGCTGTCCAATCCTCCCGGCCGCTTCGATCTTCAGAAGCTCGAAGCGGTGGACGATGGCTGGTACCTCGATGAGGCACCCGACAGCCTCGCCACGACGCTCGAGCCTGAGCGCGCGCGCTCGGTCATCAGCACCAACGACTCGCCCGACATTCCCTTCGAGCGCTCGATCAATCCGTATCGCGGATGCGAGACAGGTTGCAGTTATTGCGTAAGCGGTGACACGCTGATTCTGCTCGCGGATGGCCGCACCCTTCCCATCTCCAAGCTGTCAGTGGGCGAGGAGATCTACGGAACCCGGCGCGTTGGACACTATCGACGCTACGTAAAATCACGCGTGCTTGCGCACTGGAGCTCCATCAAGCCGGCCTTCAGAACAACGCTCGAAGACGGCACCAAGCTCGTTACGAGCGGGGATCACCGGTTTCTCAGCAATCTCGGGTGGAGGTTCGTAACCGCTGCAGGTCACGGCGAGCCACGAAGGCCGCACCTCACCACCTCGCATAAACTCGTGGGAACTGGCGCGTTCGCGCAAATGCCGACCGCAGATGCCGATTACCGACGTGGCTATCTGTGCGGGATGATCCGTGGCGACGGACTGCTCGGTGAGTACATCTATTCCCGGGAGGGGCGCAGTCACGGCAACCAGTATCAGTTTCGGCTTGCTTTGTGCGATCAAGAAGCTCTTGTAAGAACTCGCAACTATCTGCTCGACTTTGACATTTCCACGTGCGGATTTGTATTCCAGGCCGCCACCGGTGCCCGGCGGGCCATGCATGCAATAAGGACGCACTCGTTCGGAAGAGTGCAATCGATTCGTGGACTCATCGCGTGGCCGGATTCTGCTACGAGAACGTGGTGTGCTGGTTTTCTCGCCGGCATATTCGACGCCGAGGGAAGTTTCAGCCACACCCTTCTGCGCATTGCCAACACTGACCGTGAGATCATCGGTTGGATCTGCAGCTGCCTGCGGCTCTTTCGATTTGCCTTTACTGTCAAACACTACCCCTACGAAGGGCGAAAGCCGATCGACGTTGTGACGATCACAGGAGGTCTCCGGGAACATCTGCGCTTCTTCCACACCGTCGGCACGGCCATATCGCGCAAGCTCGATATCACCGGCCAGAGGGTAATGAGCGACGCTTCCTTGCGTGTCGTCAGCGTTGAGCGCCTTGAGGCGATGCGCCTTTATGACATCACGACAGAAACCGGGGATTACATCTGCGACGGTATAGTCGCTCATAACTGCTACGCCCGCCCGAGCCACGCCTACATGGGGCTCTCGCCCGGCCTCGACTTCGAGACGCGCCTCTTCTACAAGGCCGACGCCGCGAAACTGCTCGAGGCCGAGCTCGCCCGGCCAGATTATGTCTGCAAGCCGATCATGCTGGGCGCGAACACCGACCCCTACCAGCCGGTGGAGCGGCGCATGCAGGTCACGCGCTCGATCCTCGAAGTGCTGGCGCGCGCCCGGCATCCGGTCACCGTCGTCACCAAGCACGCACTCGTGCTGCGCGACCTGGATCTCCTGACCGAGCTGGCCCGCCAGGGCCTGGCGAGCGTCGCGGTCAGCGTCACGACGCTCGACGCCGAGCTCAAGCGCAGACTCGAGCCGCGCGCCGCCTCCCCGCAGGCGCGCCTGCGCACGCTCGCGGCGCTCAGCGCTGCCGGGGTTCCCAGCGGCGTGCTGGTCGCACCGGTGATTCCCGCCCTCACGGACCACGAGATGGAAGGGATCCTGGCGGCGGCGGCCGCCGCCGGGGTGCGCTGGGCGGGGTACGTGCTGCTGCGTCTGCCGTATGAAATCAAGGACCTGTTCACCGAGTGGCTGGCGCAGCACTACCCCGAGCGGGCGGAGCATGTGATGTCGCTGATTCGCGCCATGCGCGGGGGGCGCGCCAACGATGCGAATTTCGGCTCGCGCATGCGCGGCACCGGCCCCTATGCGCTGTTGCTCAGGAACCGCTTCCACCTCGCCTGCAGCCGCCTGCACCTCGATCCCGCCGCGCGCGACGCGCTGAACACCACGCTGTTCTGTCCCCCGGCTCCTGCCGGCTCGCAGTTGCGGCTGGGCCTGTAGGGCGTTCCCCTCGGGAACCGCCTCCCAGGGCGCGCGGTCAGACACCCTGAGCGGTGGCATACTGCGCACAGCAGTTTCGCGTGTAATTTCGGCTCGCGCGTAGGACGGGGAGTCGACCATGAACAGCCGCTACGTCACCTCGTACAGCGCCCTCCTGGCGGCGCTCGCCCTGCCCGGTTGCATGCAGTCGCGCGTGGACGAGTCGCGCGAGCTGCACACGCGGATCGAAAAGAGCGAAGCGGTGGTCATCCTCCCCAAGCCCCGGGTCGAGGGCGCCGCCGCCGAGGAAGGCTTCATGGATTGCGTGGGCGGAGGTCTGGCGGGCCATGGCGACACGGCCATCGCCGTCCGCGGCCACCAGGAGTTTCTCGATTCGACCTTCCCGTGGTTCGAGCCGGGCACCGCGCCCTCGCGCCCCGAGGCCGTCGAGCAGCTGCTGACACGACCGGGACTCGCCGAGAAGGTGGCGCAGTCGCACGTGCGTTACATCGTCTGGCTCGACGGCGGCACGCGCAAGACCGATGGCGGCGGCAGCATCGCTTGCGGCGCCGCGCCGGGCGCGGCGGGTTGCATCGGCTTCGGATGGTGGGAGAAGGAAACCAACTACGAGGCGACGATCTGGGACATCAAGCAGGCGAAAGCCGCCGGCAGCGTCGACACCGACGTGACCGGGACTTCCGCCATCGTGGGGGCGGTGGTTCCGCTGCCCTTCATCGCGCGCGTGCAGGGCGTGGCCTGTGATCGCATGGCCGGCCAGCTGCGCACCTTCTTCAGCGGCGCGGACGACACCGGCGCCGAGCCCGCCCCCAAGTACCGGCCGGCGTCCTCGAAGTGAGCAACGAGCATGCGTACCGCGCTGAATTGCTTCCTGCTGGTCAGCGCGCTGCTGCTCGGCGCGGGCTGTGCCTCATCGCCGTCGGCGACGCGCGGGACGGCTCAAACGCAGCCGGCCACGGCGAGCACCGGCGCCGCCGCTGACCCGGCATCCGGCGCGGCCGCGCCTGCAGGCGGCGGGCCGGGCGACGCCGCGGCCGCGAACGGGCCGGGACAGACCTCGGAAGAACGCCGGGCGGCGATCGACAAGCGGCTCGATGACTCGCTCGGCTCCTTCGATGCCGAGCTGCGCACCGAGCAGCAACGGGTCGCGCAGGAGCGCGATGCGCGCCGGGCGGCCGCAGCGGGCAGCGCGGCCGCCGAGGGACAAGGCGCGGACAAGAGCAGTGACTCCGCGGGCACTGCCGCCACCGAGGCGCCGCCGGAGGACACCGACAGGTCGGCCCCGGGCCGGCACCCGGGTAGGGCCAAGCCCCGCGATCCGTCGGGTGACCTGAAGTCGGAGAAGGCCGGCAAGAAACCCGACGACAACGCCGGCAACGGCGCGGGCGCGCGTGAGATTCCCGACGGCAGCGACGACGATGTGGTCGCGCGCCGGCTGCGGCAGGCGGCGCAGCAGGAGACCGATCCGGAGCTGAAGGAGAAGCTCTGGCAGGAATACATCGACTACAAGAAGAATGCGCAGGGGAAGTGACGATGCGCACGCAGGCGGACACGGAGCGATGGGGGATGGGGCGAGCGCTCGCCGTGCTGGGCTGCGCCGCGCTGCTCGCGGCGGGCGGCTGCGTCATGCAGGAATCCAAGCCGCTAGCCAAGCTCAACCCCATCCAGGCGGACCGGCAGATCCCGCAGGACGAGCTGCTCGACGTCGTCGTGCACCCGCTCGACCCGGGCATCCCGCCCAACCTGGACGCCAAGGCGCTCGACAAGCAGCGCATCAACCCCGATATCCGCAAGGCCGAGTCGCGCTACCTCGCCACGCTGTTGCGCGGCACGCTCGAGTCCTCGGGACAGTGGGGAGCGGTGCGCGTGGCTCCCGAGAGCGCGCAGTTCATCGACGTGAACGTGTGGGGCCGGATCCTCGAGTCCACCGGCGCGAAGCTCGTGCTCGAGATCACGGTGAAGGACTCCACCGGGCGTGTCTGGATCGACGCGCGCCGCTACCAGGGGCCGCCGGATACCGGCTCGTACAAGACCGATGCGGCCCTGAAGGCACGCGACCCGTTCCAGAACCTGTACTCGGCCATCGCCAACGACATGGTGGCGGCGCGCGATGCGCTGCCGGCCGGCGAGCGGCGCGACATCCGCCGCGTGACCCAGCTGGCGTTCGCGGGTGATCTGGCACCGGCGGCGATGAGCGGCTACCTCGCGAAGGACCCCAAGGGCCTGGTGAGAGTGGCGCGCCTGCCGGCCACCGATGATCCGATCGCCACGCGCGTCGAGCGCATCCGTCAGCGCGACGCCACCGTGATCGACACCGTCAACGGGTACTACGCGAATTTCAGCGACCAGATGAGTCTCTCCTATGGCCAGTGGCGGCGCGCGAGCTTCGAGGAGATCGAGAAGGAGCAGCGCGCGCTCAACCAGGCGCGCACCCGCACCTACCTCGGTGCGGCCGCGGTGCTGGCGAGCGTGCTGGTGCCCAATCAATGCAGCGTCTACGACTACAACTGCCAGCGCGTTCAGTCCGCGGCGCGTTACGGCGGCGCCATCGGCGGCACGGCGGCCGTTCTGTCGGGACTGAAGAAGTACGCGGACGCGAAAGTGCACGCCCAGGCGCTCAAGGAAATGTCGGAGACGTTTCAGTCCGAGGTCGCGCCGCAGGTGATCGACATCGAGGGCCGCACGCTCAGGCTCACCGGGACCGCCGAGGAGCAATACCGGGAGTGGCGCAGGATGCTGCACGAGCTGTATCTGGAGGAGAACGGCACTCCGGTGCAGGTGCAAACCGGGTCCGCTCCCGTGGATGCGGCACACTGACGGGCCATGAGCGAGGCGCTGACCGCGAGTCCCGGGCGCCCACTCACGGCCCGCTACACTCTGCACGAACGGCTGGGCACCGGCGGGCAGGGGGAAGTGTGGCGGGCGCATGATTCGCAGCGCGGGCTCGACATTGCGCTGAAGATCCTGCACCCGGCGCCCGCTCGCAGCGCCACGGCGTGGGCCGCGCTGGTGCACGAGTACCAGAGCGCCAGCCGCCTGGATCATCCCGGGGTCCTCAAGGTGTTTCCCCCGGAGCGCGAGGACGGTGCGCTGCTGCTGCCGATGGAGCTGGCCGGCGGAGGGGATCTGTGCCGGCTGCGCGGCGCCGGCTACCTCGCCATCGTCCCGGTGCTGCTGGAGGTCGCGCAGGCGCTCGAGCACGCGCACGAGCGTGGCGTGATCCACCGCGATCTCAAGCCAGGTAACGTACTGTTCGACGCGCGCGGGCGCGTGAAGCTGGCGGACTTCGGCGCCTCCGCCCGGATGCTGGAGGCGGGCAGCGAGCCGCCGCGCACGCTGTCGCCCTTCAGCGCAAGTCCCCAGCAGCTGCGCGGCGAGCCGCCCGTGCCGGCGGACGACGTGTACGGACTGGGTGCGCTCGCGTACGAGCTGCTGTCGGGCTACCCGCCGCACTACCCGCATTTCGACGCCCAGCGCGTGCAGCGCGAGCCGGTGCCCCCGCTCGAGCCCGCGGAGCGGATGCCGCCGCTCCTCGGCGCGCTGATTGAGCGCATGCTCGCCAAGGATGCCAGCGAGCGGCCGGCCTCGATGCGCGAAATCATCGACGAGCTCGATGTGGCGCTCAACGACACCCTCAATTTCGACTTCGAGACTGCCGAGCCGCCGCGCGAAGCGCCGCTCGCCAACCCGACGGGTCCGCCGGATCAGCCGCCGGCGGTGCTGCGGTCCGTGTCGCCGGGTCCGCCCTCGGGCGCCCTGGCGCCCGGCGTGGTCGACGGACAGGCGCTGTGGGAGGAGTTGCGGCAGTCGGCCATCCCGCAGCGGTCGCGGCTCGAGCCCATCCACAGCCATGCGCCGCGGGTCCTGCTCGTTCTCGCGGGCCTGGCCGTTGCGGCATTCGCCGCGTTCTTCTGGCTGCCGCGTTACGCCAGGCTGCCCTCGGCGGCGGCTCCAGCGCCGTTCAACGGCGTCCCCGACAACGCCCGGGCCCCGGGCAGCACCGCGGCGCCTGCGGCGAACTCCGACGCGAGCGCGGGGTTCGCGACGGACCGGGCGCAGTTCGACCGCCGCCTCGCCGTGCTCGAGACGCGCGGCGCGGGTGTCTGGGGCGGCGCCGACTTCGCCGCGGCCAAGACGCGCGCCGCCGAGTCGGTTGGCGCGTACGACGCCGGGAGCCTGGCGCTCGCGCAGCAACGCCTCGCGCAAGCCTCGCGGCTGCTCGAGGCGGTCGAGCGTGCGGCGCCGGCGGCGCTCGCCGCCCAGCTC
>Ga0209027_1000341_pt1 | contig 15932 bp, 16 predicted proteins | sample GraSoi013_1_20cm_3_FD_185821 | JGI IMG/M metagenome (GOLD analysis project Ga0209027, IMG submission 185821) | Grasslands soil microbial communities from the Angelo Coastal Reserve, California, USA - Sample 09_27_2013_1_20cm (SPAdes) (version 2) | ecosystem: Environmental > Terrestrial > Soil >...
GCGCCCGGCACGCCCGTGGAGCGTCCGCTGCGCACCGCTACCACAAACGGCAGCGGCTTGCCGTGCTCGTCCAGAAACATGTCGGGCTGGGCGCCCGCCGGCGCGCGCTCGCGGCCATCGATGGCGCTCACCTTGCGCATGTGCGCGTCGTAGTACAGGAGGAATGCGCCCCCGGCGATCCCGGAGCTCTGTGGCTCGACCAGTCCGAGCATCGCCTGCACGGCAACGGCGGCATCGAGCGCGTTGCCCCCCTTGCCCAGAATCTCAAGTCCGGCATCGACGGCCAGCGGATTGGCGGCCGCGACCCAGGCCGGTTGCGCGGCGCGCGGGTGGCGATGGAACAGGGAGACCCGGGCGGGCGGCGCCGGTCCGGTTGGCGGTGCCACGGGAGCGGCCGGCGGCGGCAGCTCATCGGCGGGCGGCGGGTCCGCACCCACCGGCAACGCGGCCGAAGCCAACAGGGCCAGCGCGGCCAGGATCGGCAGGGGGAAGAGTCTGTGCAACATCCGGGTCACGTCACTTCGTGTGAAAACCCGCAGACGCCGGTAGCGCGTCGACCGCGGCGTCGGTCACTTCCACCGAGGTGACCTTGCAGCCCGAGGAGCCGATCCACAGCCATGTCACGAATGCGGACACCGCCGCATCCTCGCCGCACGCCAGCACCTCGACACGCCCGTCCGCGAGATTGCGCGCGTATCCGCTCACGCCCAGCTCCTGTGCGCGCCGCGCGGCGGTGTGCCGATAGAACACGCCCTGGACGCGACCGCTGACCAGACATTTTCTGCAGATCATGCGCAGCGAATACTACTTGAGATCCGCACGCGCGTGCCTTGCGCAGATGATCCCAGCGTCCTTTTGTGGCAACGTACGCAAGAGCGCACCGCGACCGGTCCGCGGGCGGAGAGTCCGGCATGGCGCAGATACTGGTGCTCTACTACTCGCGCAGCGGCGCGACCGCCGAGCTCGCGCGCCAGGTGTGCCGCGGCGTGGAGGGGGTTGCGGGCGCCAGCGCACGGCTGCGAACCGTGCCGCCGGTGTACGCGGAAAGCGCCCCCCCGGCCAAGCCGGTGCCGGCGAGCGGGGCGCCTTACGCCACACTCGAGGATCTGAGCGAGACGCACGCACTGGTGCTCGGCAGTCCGACGCGCTTCGGCAACATGGCCGCACCGCTGAAGCACTTCCTCGACGGCACGGGGAGCCTGTGGCTGTCCGGCGTGCTCGCGGGAAAACCGGCCGCAGTGTTCACCTCCACGCAGACCATGCACGGCGGCCAGGAGACGACACTGTTGTCGATGATGCTGCCGCTGCTGCATCACGGCATGTACCTGGTGGGCCTGCCGTACACCGAGCGCGCACTCAACGAGACCCGGGGCGGCGGCACTCCCTATGGCGCCTCCCATGTCAGCGGCCCGGGCACGGTCCCGGCGCTCACGGATCAGGAGAAGTCGCTGGCGCAGGCGCTGGGAAGGCGGGTGGCACACCTCGCGGTGCAACTGGCCTCATTGGCCGCGGGGGCCCGCGGCTGAGCGCAATACTTCGCGGATGAAGGGTATCGTCAGCCGCCGCTGCGCGGCGAGCGCCGCTTCATCGAGGGTATCGAGCAGGTCGTACAGGCTGCGCATGTCGCGGGGGAAGCGCCGCTGCAGCCAGTGCAAGGTTTCGGCGGGCAACTCGAAGCCGCGCAGCCGCGCGCGCAGCTGCAGCGCCGCCTGCCGCTCGTGCTCGTCCAGCACCCGCAGCTGAAACACCGCGCCCGCGGCGCAGCGCGAGCCGAGATCCGCCAGCGCCCAGTTCGCCAGCGCCGGGGGCGCCTGCGCGGCGGCGATCAGCCGCCCACCGGCGTCTTCCATCTCGCGCAGCAGGCCGAAGATCCCGCGCTCCCAGTCCGCTCGCCCCGCGACCTGGTCGATATCGTCCAGACACAGGCACTGCAGCTGCGGCAGGCCTTCGAGCACACCGATACCGAGATCCGACACCTGCGCCAGGGGCACGTAACCGGCGCGCATGCGCTCGCTCGCCGCGGCGCAGATCGCCTGCAACAGGTGTGTCTTGCCCGCGCCGCCGGGACCGCACAGCCAGGTGAGGCCGGCAACCTCCCCGCTCGCCAGGCGCCGCGCGTGCGCCAGCGCCTCGCAGTTGCGCGCCGGCAGGAAGCTGGCGAATACCGCGCGGTCGCGCAGACGCACACCTAAGGGAATCTGACGCACGTGCGTTCAGCGCTAGGAGGAGTGCACGGGTTGCACCCAGGCGCGCCGCGTGAAGGTCAGGACGTAGTGCAGTCCCGATACCACGGTGGTGGCGAGCGTGAGCACGGCGCAGGCGTCGAGCATCTCGCGCGGCGGCAGACCCGCTGCCGCATCGAGCAGCACCAGCATCACGTACGCCAGTTGCGCGGCCGTATTGATCTTGCTGATCGCCGTCGGCCGCCCGCGCAACGGACCGAACCACAGCCGGAAGGTCAACGCACCGAGCCCGATCAGCACGTCGCGCGCCACCACCGCGGCGGTCAGCCACCAGGGGACCAGCCCGAGCCACGCGCATTGGACAAACACCGTGACCAGCAGCAGCTTGTCGGCCGTCGGATCGAGGATCTTGCCCAGCTCGGAGGTCCAGTTGAAGCGCTTCGCCAGGTAGCCGTCGAGGCCGTCCGAGACCGCCGCCGCCACGAACAAGCCGAGCGCCACGACGTGCTCGCCGGCGTGCAGCGTCACGACGACCGGCCAGATCAGCGCCAGGCGGATCAGACAAATCAGGTTGGGCAAGTGGCGCACGGTCGGATGAGGCTGCAGGGGCGCACGCCTCACCCCTGGGGCTGGTAACGGTACACGGGTGCGGCGCCCGCGCTGCCGGTGCGTACCAGCCGCGTGGAGCCGGCCAGTCCCTGATCCAGCCCGGCAGCGCCGCCACGTACCGTCACATCGAAGGCGACGCCGTTGGCGTCGGCGGCGGCGATGTTGGCGCGGCGCACGCCCGCAACGCCCTGCAGCAGCCGCTCGATCGCGGCGTAGTCGGCCAGCCCCCTGACGCCCTCGATCCGCACCCGCGTCTCCACTTCCGCCTGCGCGAGCGAGGCGCCCTGTTGCGGCGCCAGCAGATCCACCGTGTGGTCGATGCCCGCGGCGAGCGGACCATTCCAACTCTCGCCGGCGGAGCGCGTGTACAGCGTCCACTGCCAGTCGCCGTCGGGGGCGGCGCCGTCGCTGCGCCCCACCAGGATCTCATCGCCACCGTAGCGCTGCGCGGACTGCAGCATCGCGGGAGCCGCCAGCAGGTTACCCTCACCATCGACGACCGCGAGCGGCAGCAGGCTGATCGGCAGCCCGCGCTCGGCCGCCACCCGCTCGAGCTCGGCACGAGCCGCGTCCTCGGCGGCGCGAGTGCGCGGCGGAATGAGCACCACGAGTGTGAACGGGCGCTCGCGGTCCCAGATGCTGCGGCCCGCCGCGGTGATGGCCTGCTCGACCGCGGCGCCGTCGAACACCACCCGCGACTCACCGCGCGGACCGAGCGCATAGTTCTTCACGTAGCGGGTCGCATCGCCCACCACGCTGGCGAGCGCCGGGTCGTCGGCGGCCTCGCGGCGGCCGGTCGCGCGCACCAGCGCCTGGCGCATGGCGTCCTGCAGCGCCGGGCTGGTCTGGCCGTCGACATCGACTTCGTAAACCCGCACCGGCCGGCCCGCCCACGAGGGTTGCGGCAGCACGCAGTACAGGGCGCACAGGCTCGCGAGAAGTGCGCGCACGCGAGGGTTCGCGGTGGTTGACTTTGGGCCCGCTCGGGACATGGTCTGCATCGCACGCGCCACGGCGCGAAGCGGCAGGTACAATACCATACGCGCTGCAAGACTCATGACAGAAGGCCCCGGCATCACCTATCGCGATGCCGGCGTCGACATAGACGCCGGAGACGAGCTCGTTGAGCGCATCAAACCGCTGGTGCGCCGCGCGCAGCGGCGCGAAGTGCTCGCCGGCATCGGCGGCTTTGCAGCGCTGGTCGAGCTGCCACCCGGCTACCAGCGCCCGGTGCTGGTGTCGGGCACCGACGGCGTGGGCACGAAGCTGCGGCTCGCGATCGACACCGGCCGCCACGACACGATCGGCATCGATCTGGTGGCGATGTGCGCCAACGACGTCGTGGTGCACGGCGCCGAGCCGCTGTTCTTCCTCGACTACTACGCCACCGGCAAGCTGCGCGTGGCGGTCGCCGAGGCGGTGGTGCGCGGGATCGTGGAGGGCTGCGTGCAGGCGGGCGCTGCGCTGGTGGGAGGCGAGACCGCGGAGATGCCCGGCATGTACCACGGCGAGGACTACGATCTCGCCGGATTCTGCGTCGGCGTGGTGGAGAAGGACGCGATCATCGACGGTGCGCGGGTGCGGGCCGGGGATGCGATCATCGGCCTCGCCTCCTCCGGGCCACATTCCAACGGCTACGCGCTCATCCGCAAGCTGCTGGCGGCCGCCGGCGCGACTGCCACCACCAGCCTCGAGGGGCGCAGCCTCATCGATCGGCTGCTCGCGCCGACGCGGATCTACGTGAAGCCGCTGCTGGCGCTGCTGCAGGCGATGCCCGTGCACGCGATGGCGCACATCACCGGCGGAGGCTTGAGCGACAACCTGCCGCGGGTACTGCCCGAGGGGCTCGAGGCGGTGCTGGAGCGCCGCGGCTGGCACCGCGATCCGGTGTTCGATTGGCTGCAGAGCGCCGGGCGCATCGAGCCTGCGCAGATGTACCGCACTTTCAACTGTGGGGTCGGCATGGTGGTGATCGTGCCGCCCGAGCGCGCCGCGGCGGCGGTGGAATTCCTCGCAGCGCGCGGGGAAACGGCCCGGGTCATCGGTGAAGTCCGCGCCGGCGGGCGTGGCGTGTTCATCCACGAATGAGCGCCGGCACGCCGTTCAGGCTCGCCATCCTCATTTCCGGCCGCGGCTCGAACATGATCGCCATCGCGCGCGCGTGCCTCGCGGGCAGCATCCCCGCGCGGGTCGCCGTGGTGATCTCCGACCGCGCCGAGGCGGCCGGTCTCGCCGGCGCCGCCGCGCTGGGTATCGAGACCGCCACCGTGCCGCAGCCCCAGGCCGGAGGCGATGCGGCCTTCGAGCTCTCGCTGGCGGGGGCGCTGCAGAAGCATCGGCCGGATATGATCGCGCTCGCGGGTTTCATGCGCATTCTGACGGGGCGGTTCGTCGATCGCTACCTCGGCAGGATGCTCAACATTCACCCCTCGCTCCTGCCGGCGTACCGCGGCCTGCACACCCACGCCCGAGTGCTCGCGGCGGGTGACACCGAGCATGGCGCCAGCGTGCATTTCGTGACCGGGGAACTCGACGCCGGGCCGGTCGTGCTGCAGTCCAAGGTCGCGGTGCAGCCCGGCGACACCGAAGCCACCCTGTCAGCGCGCGTTCAGGCCACCGAGCACATCATTTATCCGCGCGTGCTCGGGTGGTGCGCGCAGGGCCGTCTCGCATGGCGTGAGGACGCCGCCTGGCTCGACGGGCGGCGCCTGGACGCGCCCATCGTGGAGGATTTCCGTGCCGCAGGACGTGACTGATCCGCCTCGCCTCAGGCGCCACGCGCCGTTCCCGACGCTCATCCTGGCCACGGTGCCGTCGGTCCTGGGGCTGAACGTCGCTGCCGCCGATGAGCTGAAGCCCTTCGAGGCGAGCTACGCGTGGATCTGGCACGGCATGACCGTCGCGACCTCGACCCTGAAGCTCGAAAAGACCGGCGACACCTGGACGTACAGCTCACACAGCGAGCCGCGCGGCGTCGGCAAGGTGTTCCCGGAGCGGCCCACGCAGCGCAGCGTGCTGCGGGTCACCGACGCCGGTACGCAGCCGTTGAGCTATGAAGCGAGCGACGGCACCAGCTCCACGCGGCGCGCAGTGGACGTGAAGTACGACTGGGAACATGGCCGTCTCAGCGGCGTCTACGAGGACGTCAAAGTGGACCTGCCGCTCACTCCCGGGGTGCAGGATGACGCCTCGGTCCAGGTGGCGCTGATGGTCGAGCTGCTGCGCGGCCACACTCCCGAGCACTTCTCGCTGTTGAACAAGGATGCGGTGCGCGAGTACCGCTACGTGCGCGAAGGCGAGGCGACCGTGCAGACGCCGTTCGGCAAGGTCGCGACCATCATCTATCGCAGCGAGCGCGAGAGCTCGCCGCGCGTGACGCGCTTCTGGTGCGCACCGTGGCGCGGCTACGTCCCGCTGCGCGTCCAGCAGAAGCGCGGCGAGGACGTCGAGTGGACCATGGAGATCCAGAGCCTCACGCGCGAGTGAGCCCGCAACGCTCGCATTCTCACCTCGCCGAGAGAGCAAGGAAGGGGTTGATGATGGACAATCGCCCCTCGATGATCTGCAGATGCTGTAGATCCGCAGCGTAGAGGGTCTTGCAGCCTGCTAGATGCGCGGACGCGACCATGACCGAGTCATGCACGGAGAACCTGTAGCGTTCCGCAATCTCGATGGCGCGCTCATGCGTCTCGAGCGTCAGTGGATGGGTGCGGCAGACGGCGCGAACTGTCGCGAGAATTTCGCGGATTTCCGCGAATGACATGCCGAGCTTGCCTCTCGAGACGGCAGTGAACTCGTCGAGCACCTGAACGCTGACATTCCCGGAGTCTTGCAGCAGCGCTTCTACACGGTCCGCCTTGCTGTCATCCTCCGACAGCAGGTAGAGCAGGACGCTGGTGTCGAAGAAGTCGTCAGCGCCGGACATTCGCTTCCAGACGATCGAACTTGAAATCCGCAGGCAATCGGCCCCGGAATTTCCTCAGGCGCGCCAGAAGCTCCTTGGTGCCGGGCGCCTTCTCGATTTCGAGTGACCGCTTCCCCGCAGCGTGCAGGATGATGTCGTCGCCCTCTTTGAGTCCCAAAGCCTTCACGACGGCGGCGGGAAGCCGGATTGCCAGGCTATTGCCCCATTTTGATACTTGCATGGGCACCTCTGGATATACTATTGTTCTTGAGTATATCCAAGGCGCGGCCGAGTTTCCACCATGCGCGCCTCGGGGCGCGCGCAGCACGCGACAGCGTGCGATCGCTCAGGTCTTCGGCAGCGTCACGCCCCGCTGGCCCTGGTACTTGCCGCCGCGATCGCGGTAGGACGTCGAGCAGACCTCGTCGGACTCGAAGAACAGCATCTGTGCCACGCCCTCGTTCGCGTAGATCTTGGCGGGCAGCGGCGTGGTGTTGGAAAATTCGAGCGTGACGTTGCCTTCCCACTCGGGCTCCAAAGGCGTTACGTTCACTATTACACCGCAACGCGCAAACGTGCTTTTCCCCACCGTGAGAATGAGCACGTTGCGCGGGACGCGGAAGTACTCCACCGTCCGGGCCAGCGCGAACGAGTTGGGTGGGATGATGCACACGTCGCCGCTGAAGTCGACGAAGCTCTTCTCGTCGAAGTTCTTGGGATCGACTATGGTCGAATTGATGTTGGTGAAGATCTTGAACTCGCTCGCGCAGCGCACGTCGTAGCCGTAGCTGGAAGTGCCGTAGGACACGATCTTGTGGCCGTTCGCCTCGCGCACCTGCCCCGGCTCGAACGGCTCGATCATCGCGTGCTCGCGCGCCATGCGCCGGATCCAGTTGTCGGACTTGATGCTCATGTTTCTTCGACCACGATCTTCGGGAACACGCTGCTGCGGTCGCGGGCGCGCGCCGCCAGCGCCGCGCCCGTGTGCCGCGCCATCTCGAAGTACGCCCGGGCGCGCGCCGATTCGGGGGCGGCGACCACCGTGGGCCGGCCGCTGTCGGCTTCCTCGCGGATGTGCGCATCGAGCGGCAGCTCCCCGAGGAGCCTGACGCCGTACTCCTGTGCCATGCGGGCCCCGCCGCCGGCGCCGAAAATGTGTTCGCTGTGACCGCAATTCGAGCAGACGTGCACGCTCATATTCTCGACGATACCGAGCACCGGCACCGCGACCTTCTCGAACATCTTCAGCCCCTTGCGGGCATCCGCCAGCGCGATGTCCTGGGGAGTGGTCACGATCACGGCGCCCGCGACCGGCACGCGCTGCGCGAGGGTGAGCTGGATGTCGCCGGTGCCGGGCGGCATGTCGACCACCAGGTAATCGAGCGCTCCCCATTGCGTCTGCTCGAGCAGTTGCGTCAGGCCCTGTGTCACCATCGGGCCGCGCCACACCATCGGCTGCTCGGCATCGATGAGGAAGCCGATCGACATGGCGCTCACGCCATGACTGAGCAGCGGACTCAAGCGCTTGCCGTCGCTGGACAGCGGGCGCTGGCCTGCAAGACCCAGCATGAGCGGCTGGCTGGGTCCGTAGATGTCGGCGTCGAGGACTCCGACCCGCGCGCCCTGGGCGGCCCAGGCGAGCGCGAGATTCACGGCGACCGTGGATTTGCCGACCCCGCCCTTGCCGGAGGCCACCGCCACGATGTTGCGGATCTCCCCGAGCGGCTTCAGATTGCGCTGCACCGCGTGCGCGCGAATGTCGGACTCGAGGTCGACGGCGAGCGGCGCGGTAATTCCCGCGGCGGCGAGCTGCCCGCTCAGCGCAGCGGTGAGCTGCGCCTGGTAGCCGCCGATCGGAAAGCCCAGCGCGATGCGCGCCGTGAACCCCCCGCCCGCCGCGCGCACCTCGCGGACCGCCTGCGCCGCGCCCAGGGTGTCCTGCACGTACGGGTCGAGGTACGCGTCCAGTGCCGCGCGCACAGCATCCACAGAGGGTTCAGCAGTCATACGAAAACCGGACGAGTCCAAGGATAGACGCATGAGGCGCGGGTACCCTGGCCCCTGTCAAGGCTGTGGCATAATCCACGCGGTCCGGGGAATCGGGCGCCATATTATTGACCCGCGACCACCGCAGCATGGCGCCGGCCGCGGACAGACCCGCATCCGCCTCGCATCCTCGACTCCGGTCGCGAGGGCGCGCCGGATGCGTGCAGGGAGCAGCCTGCGACGGAAGGGGTGAATGAGCTTTTTCACGAACTTGCGTGCCGACCGGCTGGTCACCGAGATCCGGTCCTCGAATGATCCCACGGGCGCGGCTACGCAGAAGGCGGTCGCGCGGCTGAAGGATGTCGGCCCGGGCGCCATCGAGTCCGTGTTAGCCGCCCTGCCGGATGCCGACAAAGGCTCCACCATGGCATTCGTCGAGGTGCTCACCGGCCTCGTCAGCCAGAAGACGCTCCCACAATTCATGCGCGGCCTGGTGGAAGGCAGTCCGCGGGTGATCTCCGGAATTTCCTGGGCACTGACCAGCAGCCGCAACTACCCGCCGCACCTGCTGCTCGAAGCGCTCGCGATACCGGGAATCTCCAAGCCCACCGTGCTGGAAGTGATCGCGGCGCAGAAGACGCGTTTCAGCGTGCGCGAGCTCCTGGCCGCGGCCTATACGCAGGAGCCCAACGAGAAGGCGGCGCTGTTCCGCATCATCGGCGAGATCGCCGACCAGCAAGCGATCCCCGAGCTGATCGGCCGCGTGCAAGGCAAGGACCCCATTGCGCGCGTACACATCATCAACACCCTGGCGCGCTTCAACACCCCCGAGGTGCAGACGGCGCTGCAGGGACTGCTGAAGGATCCCAACAAGCTGATCCGCGGAGCCACGCTGTCGGCGCTGCAGCGCATGAACGGGCCCATTGATATCGAGCGCGTGTGCGCGCTGCTGCGGGATCCGGAGATCGACGTTCTCAACCGGGCCATCGACGTGGTCATCAAGGCCAACCACCCGGAAACCATCCGCTACCTGATCGAGGTGCTCAAGGACGAGAACGAGAACGCGCGCCGTGCCGCGGTCGAGGTGCTGAACGAGATCGGCAACGCCAAATCCGTCAAGTACCTGCTGGAAGCGCTCAAGGACAGCGACTGGTGGGTGCGCAGCCGCGCCGCGGATGCCCTCGGCAAGATCGGCGGCCCGAAGGTGATCGACGCGGTGTTGCAGCTGGTGCGCGACAAGGACGAGGACATCCGGCGCGCCGCCATCGAGATCCTCAACCAGACCAAGGACGAGCGCGCGGTCGAGTCGCTGATCCAGGCCACGCGCGACAGCGACTGGTGGGTCAGCGAGCGCGCCGTGGACGCGCTCGCCGAGATCGGCAGCAAGCGCGCAGTGCCTCGCCTGATGGAAATGCTGCAGACCCCGGCGAACGGCAAGGCCTTGCCGATCGTGGTGCGCGCGCTCGGCAAGCTCGGCGACAGCAGGCTCGTGGACACGCTGCTGCCGCTGGTCGCCAGGCCCGAGCGCGAGATCCGCATCGAGGTAATCCAGGCACTGTCACGCGTCGCCGACGAGGCCCGCGCCGAGCAGGTGCGCCACGAGCTGCAGGCGCAGGTCGCCTCACCCGATCAGACCATCTCGCGCATGGCGGCGGCGGCGGTGAACGAGCTCGACAACCGCATCGCGGGGATCGTGTCGCCCCCCGCCGGGGCGACGCCCACGCCGGCGCAGGCGGGCGTGCGTCCGCCGCAGCCCGCGCCGACCGAGGCCCGCACGCAGCTGATCTCCGACCCGGGGCTCGCCCAGGCCACCAAGCAGGCGGAAGCCGTCGCCAGGCTCGACATCCAGACACTCAAGTCGGGCGACATCATCGAGGGCCGTTACAAGTACATCGACCGCATCGGCCGCGGCGCCTTCGGCACCGTGCTGCTGATGGAGGACACGGTCGTCGACGAGCGCCTGATCCTGAAGTTCCTGAACCCGAACGTCTCGCAGGACGAGGAAGTGATGAAGCGCTTCGTCCACGAGTTGCGCTACTCGCGCAAGATCACCCACAAGAACGTCATCCGCATCTACGACTTCCTGTACATCCAGGGGCTGTACGCGATCTCGATGGAGTACTTCCCCTCGCACACCCTCGGCAGCGAGGTCGTGAACGACAAGCCGGTCGAGCTGCAGCGCGCCCTGCAGTTCGCCATCGACATCTGCACCGGCATGACGGTGGCGCACCAGGTGGGCATCGTGCACCGCGATCTGAAGCCCGCCAACGTGCTCATCAACCAGGAGGGGCTCCTGAAGATCGTGGACTTCGGCGTGGCGGCCGCGCAGCGTGAGGGCGACACCCAGCTCACCAAGACCGGCTATGTCATCGGGTCCCCGAAGTACATGGCCCCGGAGCAGATCCTCGGCAAGAAGGTCGACGAGCGCGCCGACATCTACGCCGTGGGTGTCATGCTGTACGAAATGCTGACCGGCCAGCCGCCCTATTCCCGCGGCGATCACATGTCGGTCATGTATCAGCACGTGCAGGGCAAGGCGCGTGTGCCCCAGGACCTCAATCCCGCGCTTCCCCCCGGCCTCTCCGACCTGATCATGAAGGCGATGGCGGTCGACAAGACCAAGCGTTTCCAGTCCATGGTTGAGTTGAGCGGCGCGCTCGAGGCTTTCCGGCGCTAGAGCCCCTGCGCCGGGGGGCACAGGCCTCGCTTGCGGCCCGCGTCTTGCCAAAGTTCGTGCGTTACGTCAGATTTCCAGCCACAAGCCGTTGATCCTGAACGCCCTCATGGGCTAAACAACGGTGGATCAATCTCTTAGAGGGTGGTTACTTGGCGCGTATTGACGCGTTTCTGAAACTCGGCACGCAGCAGGGGTGCTCGGATGTGCACCTGGCGGTGGGCGTGCCCCCCATGCTGCGCATGCACGGTGACCTGATGCCGATCAAGTTCCGTGAGCTGCGCGGGGTGGAGCTGGAAGGCTACATCAAGGAGATTCTCACCCAGGCGCAGAACCAGCAGTTCGCCAAGGGGGGCGATCTGGACTTCTCCTACGTGTCCACCGAGGGCGGGCGGTTTCGCGTCAACGTCTATCGCAAGGACACCGGCGTCGGGGCCACATTCCGCGCCATTCCGGCGGAAGTCCCCACGCTCGAGAAGCTCGCGCTGCCGCCGATCGTCGCCAAGCTGTGCGATTTCCACCAGGGCATGGTGCTGGTCACCGGCTCCACCGGCACCGGCAAGTCCACCACGCTCGCGGCGATGATCGATCACCTGAACCAGACGCGCCGCCTCAATATCATCAGCCTCGAGGATCCGATCGAGTTCGTGCACCCGAGCAAGAACAGTCAGGTCATCCAGCGCGAACTCGGCACGCACATCCCGAGCTTCGCCGAGGGGGTGCGGGCGGCGATGCGCGAGGACCCGGACGTGATCCTGGTCGGTGAGCTGCGCGATGCCGAAACCATCTCCATGGCGATGACCGCGGCGGAGACCGGCCACCTGGTGCTCGGTACGCTGCATACCACCAGCGCCGTGAAAACCATCGATCGGGTGATCGATGCCCTGCCGGTGGAAGAGCGCGAACAGACCAAGAGCTTCCTGGCGCAGAGCCTGCTGGCGGTGGTCACGCAGGTGCTGGTCAAGACCGCCGACGGCCACGGCCGCAAGGCCATCTGCGAAGTGCTGATGATGACCAAGGCCATCGCCAAGCTCATCCAGACCGAGCAGACCCACCAGATCCCGACCCAGCTGCAGATGGGACGCGACCTCGGCATGCAGCTGCTCGACCAGGCGCTGCTGGCCGCCATCACGGCACGCAGTGTCGATCCCGACGACGCCTATACCTACGCCATCGAGAAGCGTGCCTTCCAGAAGTACGTCACCGACACCAGCATGCTGCCCAAGGTGGACCTCACCGGTTCGACGACCGTGCCGAGCTCGAATTCCGCGGCCTGACGGACCGCTTCGCACGGCATGGCGCAAATCGACTCCCTGCTGCTCGAAGTCCTTGAGAAGCGCGGCTCGGATCTGCACTTCATCGCCGGCGATCCGCCGCGCATCCGCCTGTTCGGCGATCTCTCGCCGCTCAAGCCCGACAAGCTCGCTCCGGAGTTCGTCAAGCAGGCGCTCTACGAGATCCTGCCGAAGCCGGCGCTGGAGCGTTTCGAGGCCAAGGACGGCGCCGACTTCGCCTACACGCTCGCCGATCGCGGGCGCTTCCGCGTCAACGTCATGCGGCATCTGCACGGCATGGGCGCCGTGTTCCGCGCCATCCCCTCCAAGGCGCTCACGCTCGAGGAGCTGAAGATGCCGGACGCGGTGCGGCAGATGTGCCGCGCCAATAACGGGCTGATTCTGGTGACCGGCAAGACCGGCTCGGGCAAATCCACCACGCTCGCGGCCATGGTCGACGACATCAACCGCCGCGTGAAGGGCCACATCCTCACCGTCGAGGATCCGATCGAGTTCGTGCACGAGAGAAAGGGCTGCCTCATCAGCCAGCGCGAGATCGGGGTGCACAGCCCGAGTTTCGCCGCCGCGCTGCACTCCGCCCTGCGCGAAGACCCGGACGTGATCCTGATCGGCGAGTTGCGCGACCTCGAGACCATGAGCATCGCCGTCACCGCGGCGGAGATGGGCATTCTCGTCATGGGAACCCTGCACACCAACGGCGCGGCGCCGACCGTCGACCGCATGGTGAACGCATTCCCCTCCGACAAGCAGTCGCACGTGCGCACCATGCTGTCGACTTCGCTGCGGGGCGTCATCTCGCAGCAGCTGCTGCAGCGCGCCGACAGCCAAGGCCGGGTGGCGGCGCTCGAGATTCTGGTGAACACCCCGGCTGCCTCCAACCTCATACGCCAGGGCAAGCTCGACCAGCTCGAGAACACCATGCAGGCGGGTGGGCAGTTCGGCATGCGCACCATGGACACCGCGATCCAACAGTTGCTGGATCAGCGCCAGATCAGCGGCAAGGAGGCCTACAAGAAGGCCATCAACAAGGCCAAGTTCGAGGATCTGAAGGACTCCGGCTGATAGACTAGCGCGGATGCCCCGCAGGATCTTCGTCACCACGGCGCTGCCGTACGCCAACGGCCCGTTCCACATCGGGCACATCATGGAGTACATCCAGGCGGATATCTGGGTCCGCTTCCAGAGAATGCAGGGACATCAGCTGCACTTCGTCGGCGCCGACGACGCGCACGGCGCGCCGATCATGCTCAAGGCGCAGAGCGAAGGCGTCACGCCGCAGCAGCTGATCGCGCGACTTCTCGCCGGCCGGCCGAAGTTCCTGCAGGGTTTTCACCTGAGCTTCGATCACTGGTACACGACGGACTCGCCCGAGAACACGCAACTGTCGCAGGACATCTACGCCCGGCTGAAGGCCGCAGGCCTCGTGTACCAGAAGGCGGTGCAGCAGTTCTACGATCCCGTCAAGGGCATGTTCCTGGCGGACCGCTACATCAAGGGCGAATGCCCCAACTGCCACTCGCCGGATCAGTATGGCGATGCGTGCGAAGTGTGCAGCACGGTGTACGCGCCGACCGACCTCATCAATCCATACTCGGCCCTCACCGGCGCGCGCCCGGTGCTGAAGGCTTCCGAGCACTTTTTCTTCCGGCTGTCCGATCCGAGCTGCGTAGCTTTCCTCAAGGGCTGGCTCGATGCCGCGGGGCGCCTGCAGCCGCAGGTCGCCAACAAGGCGCGCGAGTGGCTCGCGGGCAGCGGCGAGCTGCGCTTGAGCGACTGGGACATCTCGCGCGATGCGCCCTATTTCGGCATCCCGATCCCCGACGCGCCGGGCAAGTACTTCTACGTGTGGCTCGATGCCCCCATCGGCTACCTCGCCTCGCTCAAGAACTACTTCGCGCTCGGCAAGGCGCGCGCCAACGGCGAGCCGCGCGGCTTCGAGGAGTTCCTCGCCGCTGCGGATACCGAGCAGATCCACTTCATCGGCAAGGACATCATCTACTTCCACACGCTGTTCTGGCCGGCGATGCTCAAGTTCGCGGGCCCGCCTTACCGGGTCCCGGATCACGTGTACGTGCATGGCTTCATCACCCTCTCGGGCGAGAAAATGTCCAAGACGCGCGGCACCGGAATCAGCCCGCTGCGTTACCTCGACATCGGCCTGAACCCCGAGTGGCTGCGCTATTACATCGCGGCGAAGCTGAACGCGAACGTCGAGGACATCGACTTCAACCCCGATGACTTCAGCGCGCGGGTCAACAGCGATCTGATCGGCAAGTACGTGAACATCGCCAGCCGGGCCGCGAGTTTCATCACCCGACACTTCCACGGCCAGCTGCGCTATTCGCAGGACATGGCCGGGCTCAGCGACGCGGTGCGCACAGCCGCCGCGGCGGTGCACGACGACTACGAGGCGCGCGAGTTTGGCAAGGCCATGCGCGCATGCATGGCCTTCGCGGACTGGATCAACCAGTACTTCGATGCCAACCAGCCGTGGGTACTCGCCAAGGACCCGAGCAAGGCTGCGCAGCTGCAGGATGTGTGCTCGCGCGCGCTGTACGGCTTCAAGCTCCTGTCGGTGCTGCTCGCGCCGGTCATGCCGCAGGTGGCCGAGCAGGTCGCCCGCGAGCTGTTCGGGCTCGACCGGGCCTTCAGCTGGAGCGATGCCACCGTTGCGCCCGAGCGCATCAACGCCTACCGGCACCTGATGACGCGGGTGGATCCGAAGCAGCTGGACGCGCTGTTCGAGAGCGACGCGGCAGCCGCCACCGCAGCACCTGCGGGCGGGTCGGCAACGGCGGTGACGGCCCCTGGTACCGCGGCGCTGAACGCCGGCGGCTCGGGCAGCGCCGCGACGGTCTCGCTCGATGAGTTCAAGCGGGTCGATCTGCGCGTGGCGCGCATCCTGGATGCGCAAGCCGTGGCCGGGGCCGACAGGCTGCTGAAGCTCACGCTCGATCTGGGCTCGGAGACGCGCACGGTGTTTGCGGGCATCAAGTCCGCGTACGATCCGCACTCGCTCAAGGGTCGTCTCACGGTCATGGTTGCCAACCTCGCGCCGCGCAAGATGAAGTTCGGGGTCTCGGAAGGCATGGTGCTGGCGGCCAGCGGGGAGGCGCCCGGCCTGTTCCTGCTGTCTCCCGATTCCGGCGCGACTCCCGGAATGAGGATCACCTGAGGGCGCTGCATCAGCCTCGCCCCAGCGCCATGGTCACCGCGGAGGACATCGATGCCCTGCTGCCGCAAACGCAGTGCACGCGCTGCGGTTACGGCGGCTGTCGCCC
>Ga0209027_1000344_pt1 | contig 15914 bp, 17 predicted proteins | sample GraSoi013_1_20cm_3_FD_185821 | JGI IMG/M metagenome (GOLD analysis project Ga0209027, IMG submission 185821) | Grasslands soil microbial communities from the Angelo Coastal Reserve, California, USA - Sample 09_27_2013_1_20cm (SPAdes) (version 2) | ecosystem: Environmental > Terrestrial > Soil >...
GGGTTCTATCCTGTCCGTCTTGCTAGGGTGGTATGCTCGGAGTAGACTCTTGATTCGGCAAGGCGCGTTAGGCGGCCCAAGATGAGTGGCGCGCATCCAATTTCCTATGAGCCAGGCCGGACGATTGAAGTGCTACAAACGCGTCTCATTTGTTTTGCCCACAATCGTCTTCCTTATTCTGGCCGCTATTCACGGATCGCCGCTGCGCGCGCAGGATGCCCCGCAGGGGCCGGTCGCTCCGCCGCCGGAGCATCACGTCACGCGGATCGGAAATGAATCAGAACCGGAAGCGCCGCCGTCGCTCCCCGAGGCCGAAATCGTCAAGAGTTTTTCCCAAAAAGAAGACCAGTACATCCTTTGGCGCACACGCTATACCTACCGGAAGACGATTCGAATCCAGGAGTTTGGTGCGGACGGGAAGCCTTCGGGTGAATTTGTGCTGCTGACTCAACCAGGCCGCGACGCGGAAGGGAAACTGTTTGAAAAGGTAGTCGAAAAGCCTCGTTCCACCCTTCAGCATCTCTTCCTCAGGGCGGAGGATCTCGACAGCCTTCAGCGCATCCCCGCGTTTCCCCTCACTTCAAGCCAGCTCTCGAAATACGATCTAAAATACTTGGGCAAAGAGCAGGTGGACGAAGTCGACTGCTATATTTTTCAGGCCAAGCCAAGAGTCGTCGAACGCATCAAGGCCTATTTCGATGGCATCGTGTGGGTAGATGCGAAATATCTGGAAGTCGTGAAAACATACGGAAAATGGGTTACCGATCAGGGCGACGTACACACGATCGCGGATCTGCCCTTTACTTTGTTCGAAACCTATCGCGAAAATGTCGATGGGAAATACTGGTTCCCGAGCTATTCCCGCGCGGATGACACGCTGAATCTGAAGGGGTTGGAGATTCCTGTTCGCATCGTTATCAAGTGGACGGACTTCAAACCCGTTCCCAGCGCGCCGCAAACGCCATCGCCGTCGACTCCTACAACTTCTCCGAAGCCCTAACCACGATCGCTAAGAAATCTGGACCGCGTCTCCCTCTCTGGACTCTGTCAACAAGCGTTGCTAGCACGGTCGTCCTACTCAACTGAATGTTTGTGACAAGGTGCGAAGCAGATGAGATCCTATGTGGTGAGAAACCCAGGCCAGCGCATCAGCGGAGTAATCGCTTCAGTACGTCCGGCAATTCCTCGATCGAACCGATCAGAAACTCCGGGTGGGCGGCGCGCAGACGCTTTTCTGTGGGGAACGGACCGAGCACGCCAATCGCACGCACACCAGCACGCTTGGCCATCTCTACGTCCTGTGGTGCGTCGCCTACGTACACGCACGCGGAGGGATGCAGCTCCATCTGCCGCAAGGCCAGGCGCAGCGGGTCGGGATGAGGTTTCTTGCGCATGGTATCTCCGCTGTAAACGCGCACCGCGAAAAGTTTCGTCAAGCGGAACTCGCGCAATTGACGAGTGACACGATCGCGATCGCCGCTAGTGACCAGGCCAAGATTATGAGCGTGGCCCAATCTCGCCAGGACCCGGCGCGCACCGGCGATCAGCTTCGGCCGATGCTTTGCATAATGCCTACGCCACGCGCGGTCTGCATCTTTCCAGCGCCTCCGCGGCAACCCCGCAGCGCGATAGACCTGATACCAGTTCGGCGAATAGTTTTTCTCGAGCTCGGCGATCCCCCAAGCGATGTCCATCTCCTTGAACATCGCCAAGTACGCGGATGTATCGGCGTGGTAGGAATTGATAAGTGTGCCATCCCAGTCGAACAGGACTCCTGCAAGACCGGGTTTGCGATTCTCGGCCATCGTTCCTCAGAGTAGCAGAAAGTCGCGGAGGTCGAAGTCTGAAGAGGCGCTAGACGGATGGCGGGAGCAGCTTCAGGAGTCTAATTCGGAAATTGAAGGAATGCGCGAGGCTTACGGTTGGAGATAACGCGAAGGAATGCAGTCGTCGCGGCCAAACTGGACATCATCGAAGGTTGCGGCGATGCCATACCAATCCGGCATAGCGGCGGCTTCCGCCCGGCACACATGCGCCATGGTGGCAACTACGACGTTTCCGAGGCCCAAGGGCTTGCTTACCAACACGATGTCAAGCTCGATCGAGGTGCCAACCGACAGCTGCCTGGGGCAGAGAAAATAGACCCCCGTTGAGCTGATGTTGCGAGTGACCAGAGTAATCGGGAATTCCTCGGGGATTCCGCCGGTACTGCGAAGACGCAGCGGCAGGTTCAGCGTGGCGCGGGGATATTCCCGATGTTCGGGAAGCACGCCTACGGCGTGCGTAGGCACGTGGAGGAAACGTCGAGGCTGGCTGGGGCACAGAAGTGGGGCCACGCGCAGCATCGGGACATGTGCGAGCGGTTGCGCTACCATACCAGCGTCGCGAGAGTCCGCGGTTGGTTTGGCAAGCCACAATTCAAATGCAGTTGCGGGCTTCGTCGCGCTCATCTAGCCCTCAGGGACGCCCCTTCACTGTCGCTGGCAATGGCCCAACAACCTGAACCGCCAAACTGACTTTCTGAAATTCCCCGGTCCGCACCAGTGAGGTGTTGAAAGCTAACATGTCACTAGAAGTGTTCAGCGTCAACCTGAGGAAAACGCCGGAAGTGTCCTAACCTCAAACACTTCGTAATGGTACTGAAGCTTACCCACAACATTCTGTGGACTCCTTGGCAGCACCCGCTACCAATATGGTGCTCGACACGCCGGCCATTCGCCGCTATTCAAGGAAGTGCAGGTCTTGGGGAAGAAAACATGTCTACGACGACAGTAGAGTCGCAACAGACCGTGGGGACTCCCGGGCCCCTGCCTTACACTCCCGCCCGCACGGCGACTCTGGTGCTGATGGCTTTTGCTGTCGTCTACGTCGTCTGGGGCTCGACCTATTTGGCGATCCGCGTCGGGATCGAATCGTTTCCACCGCTGATCCTGGCGGGACTCCGCCACCTGATCGTGGGCCTGTTTCTCTACCCGGTCCTGCGTGCGAAGACCGGGATCAGGCCGACTGCCGCAAACTGGCGCACGGCCGTCGTTGCCGGCACTCTGCTGCTGTTCGTTGGCAATGGCGGGGTCAGTTGGGCGGAACAGACCGTGCCCTCAGGCATCGCGGCGCTCCTAGTGGCCACGGTATCGCTCTGGCTGGTGATTGTGGATTGGCTCCGCCCTGATGGCCTCAGGCCTGCTCCCAGGGTGGGGATAGGGCTTCTGATGGGATTTGCCGGGCTCACGCTGCTGGTCGGGCCTGCGCATCTTGGAGGATCAGAGCGCGTCGATCCACGGGGAGGTGCAGTGCTGGTGGTCGCCTCCCTGGCCTGGGCGTGTGGTTCGCTCTATTCCAAACACGGGGGGATGCCCAGTTCGCCGATGTTGGGGGTGGCCATGCAAAGCCTCGCGGGGGGAGCAATTCTATTGATCGTCGGGCTGTTCGCCGGAGAATTCCACGGGCTACATCTTGGCGCGATCTCGCTCCGCTCTTGGCTTGCGCTCGCCTATCTCATGGTCTTCGGGTCGGGCATTGGCTTTAGCGCGTACATCTACATTCTTCACCAGAGCACTGCGACGCGCGTGGCAACCTATGCGTTTGTGAATCCCGTCGTGGCGCTGTTCCTGGGCTGGCTGCTCCTCGGCGAGACCATCACGCTGCGTACCGTCATTGCCACTGCGGTCATCCTTACGGCGGTCATTCTGGTGATCTCCGCGCCGCACCGGACCCCTGCGCCTGTCGGGGATCCGGTTCCTGCCCCGGGGGAAGTCTGATCGTTCCACCTTTTCGATGGATTTTACTTTGCCGCACGATTGCGGATAGATTTCCTTTTCAGGCCGCGTTACTTTTGGCGTATTGAACATGAGCCACGCACAAACCAAATTCGTACAGAACATCTCGGCACGCGCAGCCGCGCGGTATTGGCGGGCCACGCTGGCACGCGACTCCCGGGCCGATGGAAGCTTCGTGCTTGCCGTGCGCTCGACTCACATCTATTGTCGGCCTTCGTGCCCGGCGCGCCGGCCGCTCCGGCGCAACGTCACTTTCTTCCGCACGCGCGAAGAGGCGGAAAAACAAGGTTACCGGCCTTGCTTGCGTTGCCGACCGAATGAGATTTCCGGTCCAGTTGCGTTAGTGCATCGCGCCGCCGGTCATCTCGCCGCGTCTTCCGAAGAGGGTGTTCGTTTGGGAGGCCTAGCCAGGACGCTTGGGACCACGCAAGGCACCCTGCGGCGCGCTTTCCTGCAGGTGACCGGACTGAAGCCGCGCGAGCTTGCCGAAGCGTTGCGTATCAAGCGGTTCAAAGCAATGCTCCGCGCGGGCCAGAGCATTGCCGATGCACTCTACGAAACAGGGTATGGATCATCCAGCCGCGTCTACGAGCGTAGCAATGCACACCTGGGCATGACGCCAGCCACTTATCGAAAGGGAGGACTGGGTATGAAGATCGGATACACCATTGCGAAATCGCCGCTAGGGAAAATTTTGGTGGCTGCGACCGAGCGGGGAGTGTCGGCCGTTTATCTCGGCGATGCGGCGAACACTATGATCGCCGAACTGCGTGAAGAATATCCGCGGGCGGAAATTGCGCCCGCCACGGATTCGTTCCAGCGCTGGGTGCGGGAAATCGTGCTGCGCATGGAAGGCAAACCGCCTCGATTGGAACTCCCGCTTGACCTGCAGGCGACGGCGTTCCAGCGCCGTGTTTGGCAGGAACTGCAGCGGATTCCGCGTGGCAAGACGCGCACGTACTCGCAAGTGGCACAGTCCCTCGGCAAGCCCAAGGCCGTTCGGGCCGTTGCTAGAGCTTGCGCCACGAATCCCGTGTCCATCGTGGTACCGTGCCACCGCGTCATTCGCGAGGACGGTACCATGGCGGGTTATCGTTGGGGGCTCGCTCGAAAAGAACAGTTGCTGGCGCAGGAGCGCTCCGTCGGGGACTGACTCTCCTACAAAAAATGTGAGAACAGTGAATCTGAAGCGCAGGAAACTACGCGTGAGGTTTCACGCGGCTGACACTCTTCGGCCAATCTTGCTTAAATTTTCCATCGCCGATTTTCAGGTTTTTCATGGCGTTGATGTAATGAAACAAAAAATAGTCGCCCGAGCCAGCCTCAAAAAACTTTTGCTGAATCGGCAGCCAGGAAGCCTCATCAATCCACATCTGAATCTTGATGATCTGGTTGCGGATCTGGTCCGACTTGGGTGTCAACTCCAGAACCACTGTCTTCTTGTGATCGAGCTCTTCTTCGCCAACGACAGAAACCAAATAACTTTTCCTGATATTGTCGCTCTTTGTTCCAAAGCCAAGAAGAACGTATTGATCGACCATCGAACGGTTCTTGCCGAGGTCGAATTCTTCCACTCGATTGATCTTCGGGTTGTAGACGAAGAGAGAATCGCCGGTTCGCAGAATCGTGCGCAAATCAGGTTTCGCGATTTCGATACGCATCTTTTCGTCGCGCCGCACGAAAATGTGGCCCGTTTCGGTGGAAGTGTCTTTCACTACTGCCGTGTACTTGATGTGTTCAATGTCGGCCGTCAGCGTGCGAAAATCCTGCGCGGACTTGTCCATCATGCCCAGGATGCCTTCGATGGTCCAATTTGCGGTAGTCTGCGCGGCCAGCGTTCGAAGCCCGCTTAGAGAGCAGCACAGACTAAGCATCGCGAAAAGAAGACAAGGTGGACGTCTCAACGTAACCTCTATCCTGTAGAGATGCGGCAGTTCAGACAAAACCTTCGCAATCCTAACATATACAAAGAGATGCGCGAGCGCGCCTCAAGGATACCCGGAAGCAAGGAGTTGCCCCCGGTCAGAACGGCGCTAACGGTGAATGTCGACCTGGTAGGCAATCACCGTGCCCTGGTCATCGCGCAGTGGTTCGATTTTGGCGATCGAGAAGTTCCCGCTGTGCAGTTCGGGGAGCGCCTCCTGCAACGCGGTGTGCAGGTCGTTTTGAAGAGCGAGCCTTGTCGGCGGGGCCAGGATGCGGGCATCCACGCGATAGGTCCGCCGGTTCCCCTCTTTCGAAATAAATTGGACCTGCCCCGGCGTGACCGGCGCTCCGCTTTGCGGTTTATCGCGGAACCAATTCCGAGGCGTGAGAAGCACGAAGATCAGAATCAGGATTACCGCGACGTCATATTGCCACGTGCCGCGCTCGTAGGACCAGAAAAACGTCCGGGCAAGAATTTGGCCAAGGCTTGCCATGTCAATCCGCAGGCACGCCGTCGACGATAACCCCATCGCGCATGTGAACCACGCGGTCGAAATGCGTTGTTGCTTCCGGGTTGTGCGTGATCATTACGATGGTCTGGCCCAGATCCTTGTTCAGCTGCCGCAGCATCTGCAGCACGATTTCCGAATTTTTCGAATCCAGGTTTCCTGTGGGCTCGTCCGCGAGGAGAATCTTCGGCTCATTGATGATTGCCCGCGCGATGGCTACGCGCTGCTGCTCCCCGCCGGAAAGTTCCGAGGGTTTGTGATGCAAACGCCCTGCCAGACCGAGCATCTGCGTCACCACATCGAAGCGGTGCGGGTCGAATCCGTCGCCATGAATAAACTGCGCGATGGCGATATTCCCTTTGGCCGTCAGCGTGGGGAGCAGATTGAATCGCTGGAAGACGAAGCCGATTTTGTGGCGGCGCAATTTGGTGCGCGCGGCGTCGCTCAACTCGGTGAGGTCATTCCCGTCAACCAAAACCTTTCCCCGGGAGGCTTGCGCCAGGCCGCCGATCACATACAGCAGGGAAGACTTGCCGCATCCCGAGGGCCCCATCACCGCTACTGATTCGCCAGGCTGGACCTCGAAATTCACGCCGCGCAAGGCGGGCACTTCCACCTTGCCCGCGCGGTAAAGCTTCCACAGATTCTCTGTCCTAAGTATCGGCTCCACGTTCTTTTTTCCCTGGAAAATCAGCCCTTCGGCAGGTTCAGGTACTGTAGCTGCGATTCCCATTCGTGCCTAGGCATCCCGCTTGCTTCGCGGCCCTTTCCTCTCTTCTTGGTGTCCGCTGCGTTCTCGGCGCACTCCGCGCCCGTGTGTCCTAGTCGAATGACAATGCTTCAACGGCATCTTTGCGGCTGGCCAGCCATGCTGGATAGCTCGCGCCAAACAGCGCGCCGAGGAATGCAATGCCGGCCGCGCGAAGAATCCATCCCGACGTGATGTTAATGGTTAGCGTCGGAAACTTCCAGATAAAACCGGCTCGCACCAGATAGCTCAGACCGATGCCTGCCACGATTCCCAGGGCGCAAAGCGCCGCGGATTCCGAGAGCAGCGCCCGAATGACGAACCAGTGATTTGCGCCGAGCGATTTCAGAACGCCGATGTCCTTGGTGCGTTCGATCACCGTGGTGTACATAGTGAGAAAAATGACCAGTAATCCTATGGAGATGGCCAGCAAGATCATGGCGTTAATGAAGGCCTCGAGGCCCGGGATATTCGTCGAGGTCATCAGCGAGAGATAGTCTTTGAGCGGCCGCACAGTGTAGCCAGGAAGGACGTGACGCATATTTTCCATGACGTCCTCGGTATGTTCGGGCCGCGTGCACCTTATAAAGAAAATGGTGGCCTTATTCCGCGCGCCCACCAGTTCCTGAAGCGTTGCGAGGGGAACAAATAGTCGGGATCCTTTTCCATGCTCGACGATTCCCGTGACACGCCAATCGTGATCGAAGATGCGGTAAGTCTGCCCTGGCTGTATGTTTTTCATTTTCGCCGCAATGTCGTCCACTAGAATGTCGTCGGGTCCTTCCAGGTCGTGTCCCTGAAGGAATACAAATCCGCCGGAGACGGCTCGAAAACTCTCTTGTTCAATTCCGTAAACGATTTCGACGCCCGACGTATTAAACTGGAAAAGCACGGGAGCAACGGATTGCACGTACTTCAATTCCGCAAGCCGGTCGCCGATCTTGATGGGCATGGGCGCGCTGCCAAAGGCGAACAGGAAAGACGCGGATGGTGGCTGCAGCATGATGTCCGCTCCAATGCCTTCAATGCGCCTAGCCGTCTCAGTCAGCAGCCCGCTGGTCAGCCCGACGATTAGGACGACCAGCGCAACTTCCACTGCGATCCCCATTGCTCCGATCAGCGTGCGCAGCGGCCGGTGCAGGAGGTTGCGGGCGATCAGCTCCCCCATCATGGTTACTTGGACTCCGGGGCGTTTCCAACAGGCACCAATTCCGCCCCCGCCGGTTGCTCGAGTTTGAATCGCTCGGCCGGAATCTCTTCATTCATGATGACCTTGGTGACCCGCAAATCGAGCTGGTAGTCGTCGTGCGGTCTTTCGATTCGAATCGCGCGCGGAAACAAGGCCGCGGCAGTTGATGACGTCGCAGCATCTGAAGGTTGCCAGTCACCGAGGCGAACATCGGAAAGTAGAACACCTTTCGGCCCGAAAGTCAGCATGCGGGATACCTGCAGCTCCGAGCGGTCAAACCAGATTTCCCGCAACACTTCCACCTGATAGCCGCCGCGAAGAACTGTCAATATGTAATACCTGGCATTCTCCTCGTTGTACTCGCGCAAAGTCACAGATTCTTCCTTTCGAATTTCCGGCCAGAGCAGCGCATCCAGCAGATGCTGCGGCCGTAAATTCTCGATCGGCTTGCTGCTGGAGCGCTCGACCGCCACCGGTCCAACCAGGAACTTTTTCTTCGGCGGAATCGAAACCCGAAACGTTTCGCCATCACTGGCCATATCAAACACCGTGGTTCCGATCACTGGCGCCTGCCCGATCACGCGAATCTCCGTCGGCCGCACCGCCAGAATAAAGGCCTTAACCTCATGGTACTCGTCGATCAACCCGCTATACTTTGACCCCGCTGTCGGCTTCAACTCAACGGTGGCGTTCAGCGTTTTTGTGCTGCGCGCGATCAGATTGTATGCTTCGAAGAGTTCCTCACGCGTGGCATCCTTCGCGACTGACCTCTGCGACGGAGTTAGTTCAGTGTGGCCCTTTACGCCATTTCTGCTACCACAGCCGCAGGAATTAGCCGCCAGTGTCGCCAGCACCAGACATGTTTTCACACGTCGCATCAATCAGTTCCGTTCTCACTCGTTCAGATGAAGCAATCTAGCAACCACTCGGATGCCGGTCAATCCATGCGGGTCACGGCCAGGGAGTCTTTCAATTGGGCCGCGCAATGTGGATGTCAAATCGCTCAACTGCCGGCCGCACCCGCCGGATGACTTCGCTGGGCCAGAGCGACTCGCTCAGCAACGTCACCCAGCCGTCTTCCGGCTCGCAAATGGCGCAGAACGTGTAGCCGGCGTAGACTGGCTGATAGGCGTTTAACCCCCACTTTGACAAGTTGCCTTCGAGTGCCGCATCGGCCGATTGCGCCGACCGGCCTGCTCTAATGCCGAATGTCTCGCCTTCCAGTCGTTCAAAGATCTGCTGCAACTGCTCTTGATTGGGCTGCGGCAGCACGACACAGCGCTCCGCCGCATCGCGCAACGGGATTTCGCGCGTCTTGCAAAACTCTCTTACCCTCTCGATGTGGCTGAAAAAATCCACGGCGTACGATTCGTTCCCCGCAAGGGCAGGAAAGACCGCCGACCAGATCTCTGCCGCGTCCCGGCCTCGTACCGGCTCGCGGTTTTCAGTTTCGACTAGTTCGAGTGCCACCGCTTTGATGTCGCCACCGAGGTCCAGCGCCTGCACATCCAGAGAAAAGGGCGGCAATTCCAGCGCACCGTTTCCTGGCGCCGCAGTTCCCGGCGTGCTCATTCTTCAGTCTCCAGTTGTGGAAACTTGGCGCGAAATTCCGGCGACTGCTTCCGAACGTCCAGCCAGTCGAAGAAGGCATCCGGGGTGTCCAGCCAGATACGGAACCAGCTGGCGATCTCTACTTTTTCGGCGCGCTTGTGAGCGTCCACCTTGTTGTTGCGCGAGATCATCTCCGCGCGGCGCTTACCGAGCCGCGCTACGTTCAAAACGCGCCCCACCGCCGCGTGTTCGTGTTGCCCGCGAAACTTGCGCATCAATTCATCCAGTCGCATGATGCTGACCTCAGCATCTTCCAGCGTCTTGAAGTGCAGCAGATCCTCGAATTCTTCCTCGTACTGGTCCTCGGCTTCTTCCTGCTGGTTAATCATTACTTTTTGTCCCGCGTCTTTCAGCACGTCAGCAATGTATTCCATTCCCGTTTTGCCCGCCTCGCCGTGCTCCGCCAGGAGCCGCCGCCGCAATTGATCGATCTCCGCCGGCGTCCATTGCTGTACCTTGATCTCCCGGGCGGTCTCCAAGATCAGTGCCTTCTTCGTTTTCAAATCTTCAGTCATCGTGCTGTGCCTCGGTGTTGCTTGCCTTGTTTCTTCTTCGGACTGGGCGGAGGTGGCTGCGGCGGCGGATCCGCCGGAAGACCGGCCAGCAGCCGACGGTACTTCACCACATTCTTGTTGTGTTCCGCCAGGGTGGCGCTAAAAAAATGCCCTCCCTGGGTGTTGGCCACGAAATAAAGGTAATTCGTCTGCGCCGGCTGGAGCGCGGCGCGCAACGAAGCTTCCCCGGGATTTCCAATTGGCCCGGGAGGAAGCCCGCCATGCTCATATGTGTTGTACGGAGAATCGAAACCGAGATCCTTTCCCGTTAGCGTTCCTGTGTATTTTCCGAGCCGCTCCAGTCCATAGATTACCGTCGGATCGCACTGCAGCCGCATGCCTTTGCGCAATCGGTTTTCAAATGCACCAGCCACCAGTGGCCGCTCTTCCGGCTTTGGCGTCTCCCTCTCAACGAGCGACGCCAGGGTCACGATCCTGTTGACGGACCTGTGGTTGCCCTCTTCGGTCGGTCCACGCGCCACTGGCAAGTCCATACGCTTCCACTCCTCTTTGAACTTGTGCACCATTTCTGCGATCAGTTCGCTAGCTGCTGGGTGCCGGGGAAGTTCATAAGTGGCCGGAAACAGGAAACCTTCGAGCGTCTGAGCGCCCGGCGCAAGATCGCGAACGAGCGCCGGATCGCCGGCGGCATAGAGAAAATCGCCCACGCGCATGAACTTTCCTGCTTCGAGTTCGCGGGCAATGTCGAACATTGTTTCGCCTTCGCGGACCGTGAACGGCTGCTGGTAGACCTGGCCGTTGGCGAGCTTCGAGAAGACTTCGCGGCCCGTCATGGCATGATCAAAAAAGTATTCGCCGGCCAGCAGCGTGCGCTTCGGATGCCGCCGCGCATAGATCTCAAATGCCAGAGCGTTGCGCACCACGCCATTTGTTTTCAGCAGGTACGCCACATGCCGACTCGAAGTCCCGCGTGGCACATCGACGAAGACGCCTTCCGCCGCAAAGCCCTGGTACGGTTTCGTCATTCCATACCACATCCATGCCGCAGCGCCTCCGCCAATCAGCAAAATCAAGAGCAATAAAGCGAGCAAAAACTTCAATTTAGCCTCACAGATTCGGTTTCTTGTGGTGCTCAAGCCTTCTCGGCCGTCTGCCCCTGTCGATCCAGGTACTCTTTCAAAATAACGGCAGCCGCCACGGCATCCACGGTCATCTTGGCCTGCACATTCTGCCGTTTGTTACTGCCGGTCAGTTTCTCATGGCGGATAAATCTTCCCTGAACTTCTTCCAGCAAGCGCTCGGCTTCCCAGCTCGTCAGCCTTTCGTCCACCATCTCCACCGGCACGCCAATCTGTTTCCGCACGCGCTGCGCAAAACGCTCCGCTTCTTCGGCCATTTCGCCGCGCGTGCCATCCAGCCGCAGTGGCGAACCCACTACGATCTGCTTCACGTCGTGACCACGCACCAGTTCACGCAGCCGCCGCATGTCCTCATTTCGATTGATGCGCTCCATCGTCATCAGCGGCTGCGCCATCCGGGTCTCCGTGTCCGCGAGAGCAATTCCAATCCTCGCGCGCCCATAATCCACCGCCAGAATGGATCGGCGCTCAATTCTGTTCGGCTCGTTCGTAGCGTTGCTCACAGTTCCAGTATACCGGGAAGGTCCCTGGGGTATACGCGATGCTCCTTAACAGACGCCTGTCACGCGGAACTGTCGCGAGAACCGGATGTTGAGTCTACGGTCTCCGTCCGCGCGCGCCGCTCTGCCACGCGTTCCAATAACCAAGCAACTTGAGCTGCTGGTCGAGGCCGGTTTCTTTCACGAGAACATCGAGTTCCGCCCGCGAAAGACGTTTCCCGAGTGGTTCGGCGCGGTCCGCGATTCCCCAGGCCGTCAGCGCGGCGAGCACGGTATGCAGCTTCAATTCGCGCATATCGATCTTGTCCAGCGTGTCCGAAGCGGCATGATAATTCGGCAGATAGTTGGCCTCTTCCTGATTTGCTACCAGCGTCGGCACGCCTTCGAGCATGAAGTCAAAATTGTCCGTACCGAACGAGGCGTCATAGGTGTGATTGTTCGCGCCCCAGGATTCCAGCGGCTTGAGCGCTTCCCGTACGCCCGCTTCGATGTCGCGGCGACCACCCAGCGAATACCCAGTGACGCGGCCGATCCCCGAGTCGTAGGTGATCATCGCGCGGATTTTGTCGAGCTCCGCGTGGTGCGCCTTTACATACTCAAACGATCCAACCGTGCCTTGTTCCTCGCCGCTGAAGAGCACGAAGCGGATTGTCCGCCGCGGCAAAAGCCCAGTTGCCTTAATGGCGCGCGCCGCTTCAATCACAAGCGCCGCATTGCAGCCGTTGTCGAGCGCTCCCGTGCCCAGCTCCCACGAATCCAGATGTGCGCCGAGGATGACGATTTCATCCGGCTTCTCGTAGCCACGAATTTCGCCCACAACGTTTTCCTGTCCGATGGGCCCGCCAATCTTGTTGGGCATGTCGAAGCGCGCGCGCACCTTCCCTGGATAGGCCGCGGCGGTCCGTGCAAGTCGCATGGCATCTTCGCGCGCCACAACGGCCTGCGGAATCCTGTCAATTTCACCGGACAATGAATTCGTGTGGCGATAGAGCAGCAGTCTCTCCCGCGCGCCCATCCATAGAATGGCACTCGCTCCTTCCTTCACCGCATGATCGATAATCATGGGGGGCCGGAGATACTCGTTGAAGAGATCGGCCCACGTTGATCCGATGTCACTGTGAACGAGCAGAATCGCGCCCTTGACCAGTGCTCCCGCCTTTGCAAATTCGTCTTCGTTGCCGTAACTCACATCGATGACATTCGCCTCAATCCCGCCCGCCGGGGTCGCTGGTGACCACCCCTCCGCTTTCAGCCGTATGGGAAAACTCACCGGGCCGAGCAATTCCAGCCGCGTGTCTCCGTCGCTCCAGGTCACTGGCAGGGTATACTTCTCGGTGTGAACTTCCACTCCGGCCGCCCGAAACGCTCCCACACCCCAATCCACGGCCTTGGCCATTTCCGGCGTGCCCGTTACTCGCCCGCCGATCTCATCCGTCAGCCGCCGGAGATTCTCCTCCATCGGCGATGAACCCATCACGATCGGCAGAATCTTCGCCGCCGCCTCCGCGCACGATGATGTCTCGGTCGCGGAGCAACCCGCTTTTCCCCGCGCGCTTTGCGAAGGGAGCAGAGGGTCTTTGGCCGGCGGCAGCTGCGCCTGCAAAGATGGCAGTGAAGCGAAAAGACAAAGCGGCAAGGAAATAAGAGAAATCGTGCGGCCCGTCATGAGGTGGCTCTCTTTTCCTGGGTTTTCAATGCGATGCCTTGTGTTCCGATTGCAGCGCATTATACTGAAGGAACGTACCGCTGGCATCCTGCTCTTAGATATCTTCGTGTTTCGTTCTTCAGCCTCCGTTTCGGATCTAGGAGGCAATCCGCGACGCGCGCGACTTGCACCATTTCGCTGACGTCGTGTACGCGGACAATGTGCCCCCCATTCAAGATGCTCGCGGTGACCGTTGCGGCAGTGCCCCAGATACGCTCTTGTGGTGGAGCAGGTTTGCCATCCCGAGCCAAGCTGGCACCGAGGAAGCCTTTGCGCGAAGTGCCCACCAAGAGCGGATAGCCGAGCCTCGCCAGTTGCGGAAGTTTTTGCAGCAATTCGTAATTCTGCCGAAAGCTCTTGCCGAAACCGATGCCCGGATCGAGAATGATCATCGATTTCGGGACGCCAGCTTTCCTGGCGAGAATGACCGACTTGCGCAGGCCCTCGATTACGTCCCTCATGACCTCACGTGCAAACGGCCCGTTTTGCATCGTTCGCGGCTCGCCGCGCATATGCATCAGGACGAGTGGCGCGCGGCGGCGCGCGGCTACTTCAGCAATCCGAGGATCGTTCTTCAACCCGGAAATGTCATTGATGATCTCTGCGCCCGCATCGAGCGAGGCTTCCGCGACCTCCGCCTTCTGCGTGTCGATCGAAATAGGAATCTTGAGCAGCCGGCGAAGGCCGCCGAGCACGGGCAGGACCCGCCGCAGCTCTGCCTCGCCGGAAATCTTCTGGGACCCCGGCCTTGTTGATTCCGCGCCCACGTCTATCAAATCCGCGCCGGCGCGCTCCATTTCCACAGCATGTTCCATCGCTTGTTCTTCGGCGTAAAACTTCCCGCCATCGAAAAAGCTGTCCGGGGTGATGTTCAGCACGCCCATCACCAGGGTGCGCTCGCCTAGCACGAGCTTTCCTGAGCGCAACCGGAGGTTGAATTTTTTCCTGAAGTTCATTCGGAGGAATCGAAAGAACGCCAAATGCGGCGCTCTTCCTTGCGGAAAGGAAGGCTCTTCCATGAGTCACTACTAGTCACGAGTCACTCTTAGTCCAGGTCAAAATCGCGGATGGGTTTGCCTGCCGGCGCGTCTTTAGCCTTTTTCATGGCCTCTTCAAATTTCTTCGCCAAGATGTCCTCTTTGTTCGTTTCCTGGAACCAAGAGTCCGCGAATTTGTCTTCGCGCTGGCGGTTTTGCTCGGCAAGGATCTTTTGGGCGTCGGTAAGGTCCACGTTCGGGCCAGCTTTCACGGGTAGCTCGTGCGAGAGCACAGCGCCGAAAACTGGATCAACGGTCAGTTTTGCGCGGCAACACGGGCACGTGACGTAGAGGTTTTCGCTGTCCTGTTTCGCCATGGCCGTATTCTACGCCATTTTGCCCCGCAACAGGCACGACAAACGACGCCCGCATGGCGGACCAAGGAGAGCAAAAAACAGGGGCACGATGGCTCGCGCCCCTGCCGCCAGTGGTGCAAAATGCGCTAGGCCTTGGCGGGATTTTCGCCGCGGGTGAATCCCGGCGCCGGCCGCAACTCCGGACGCACCACCTTAGGGTCAGTGCCCGGAGCAGCTTGTGGCGGCGGAGTAGGCGTGCGCGGCTTGTCCGGCAGCGGCTTGCCTTCCATCAGCAACTTCACTTCGTTGGCGTCGATGACTTCCCGCTCGAGCAACGCCTGTGCGATGCGCTCGAGAATATCCCGGTTTTTCCCGAGGATATTTTTGGCCTTCTCGTAGCCGCCGTTGACGATGCGCTTCACTTCCTTGTCGATCTGGATGGCGGTGTCTTCCGAATAATCGCGGTGCTGCGCGATTTCTCGGCCAAGGAAAATGGCCTCATCTTTCTTGCCGTAAGCCAGCGGGCCCAGCTCGCTCATGCCCCATTCGCAGACCATGTTGCGCGCGATATCCGTGGCGCGTTCGATGTCGTTGCCCGCGCCGGTGGTGATGTGGCCGAGGAAAATCTCTTCGGCGGAACGCCCGCCCATCAGCACCGCCAGCATCGCTTCCAGGTATTCGCGCGTGTAGGTGTGCTTGTCGTCTTCCGGAAGCTGCATGGTGAGGCCGAGAGCCATGCCGCGCGGAATAATCGTCACTTTATGGACCGGATCGGCGCCTGGCGTCATCGCCGCGACCAGCGCGTGGCCGGCCTCGTGATATGCGGTGTTCTTCTTCTCTTCGTCCGAAAGAATCATCGACCTGCGCTCGACGCCCATCATCACTTTGTCTTTGGACATCTCGAAGTCGACCATCATGACGAATTTGCGGTTCTGGCGCGCGGCCCATAGTGCCGCCTCGTTC
>Ga0209027_1000345_pt1 | contig 15909 bp, 15 predicted proteins | sample GraSoi013_1_20cm_3_FD_185821 | JGI IMG/M metagenome (GOLD analysis project Ga0209027, IMG submission 185821) | Grasslands soil microbial communities from the Angelo Coastal Reserve, California, USA - Sample 09_27_2013_1_20cm (SPAdes) (version 2) | ecosystem: Environmental > Terrestrial > Soil >...
ACCCTCCTCGATCTTCAAAGGAACGGCAGGGAGAGGCACGATCCAGCCAAGTTTGGAGACGTCGCCCTGGTAGGTGAAGCTGGTCATATAGCGCTCGATGCCATCGTGCCAGGCGACGAGCGTAGCGGCTCGCGAGAGGCGAATGGCCCCATTTGGCGCGATCAGCCCTCCACAGGCGAAGACAGATTGAGATTGTAGTACAAAGAGTGCAAGCGCGGATACGAGGATAGCAAAACGTTTGATCATCGTAGGTTCCTCCTGTTTTTCAGAATGTCTACCAACGATGACGATAGAGCCTTGAGAAAAGTTCCTCGAGCTCACACACCAGGGGTGCCCAGAAGGCACCCCTGGCGAAACGCTTATGCCCGTCGACGCGATCTGCCTTACGGGGTTGGATCAGCGTAGGAGCCTCCAAAGATATCCGAGTTGCCGAACGTCGCTGGGCAGTCCTGCTGAGGTGCAGGCTTCGTCGGCACAGTGGTCCCGTTCTGCACGGCCACCTGGGCCGCAGCCCGCCAGGTGTCGATCGCCGGGCAGTCCGCCGCGTTCCGAACGTCGTTCCAGACTCCGGCACCGTAGGTACTGGTCGCGACAGCGTACACATAGTCACCAAGGAACTCCAGCCACAGGTTGTTCTGGCTGGAGGCTCGCGGATCTCCGGGTGCGCTACGGTGCAGCTCACTCCAAGTGCCAGGCGCTCCATTTGCACCGATGTCGGCGTGCTTCACCACGCCTACCAGCGTGCGCGGGCTGGTGGTATCAGTGCGTAACGGCGTGGTGAACGCGTTGTACACGAGGTATGCATCTGTCCCCTGCGGTGAGATAGCAATGGCGGAGTAGTAGCCGCGGTCACCCGACGATTCTGTTGCCGCGGGAGCAGACCAGGTTGTCCCGCCGTTGGTCGAGTAGCTCACAAACACATGCTCGTGGTTGACCCCGTCGCGTCCATCCACCCAGGTGCGCAGGATCTCATTAGTTGCACCGGCACCGGTCGGCGCACCGTTCGCGATATCCACGCTTGGAGCCGCTGAGAGGTCGTCGCGCGCGCCACCTACGCCGTCCATCACACAGCGGAAGCCGGTTCCGTCGAACTGGACGAGGAAGCACGTGTCAACGGCGAGCCCGATGTTCACAGGCCGCGTCCACGACTTGCCGCCGTCGAAGGACTTGACCATGATGTGAGAACCAGACCCTGGCATGCCAACGGCGAACTGGTCGGCGAAGACGTAGACCACACCGTGGCTGTCGCTGCGGACCGTGCAGCCGGATCGCCCGAATCCCTGCTTCGGGTTAAAGGGGTTATTACTAGCTGACGTCACCTGCTTTTGTGTCCAGGTCGAGCCGCCATCAGTCGACGTGGCAACGACCAGGGGCTGCGGTGAGGCATTACCATGGCTATTACTGCGGAAGGATGCCCAGCACAGGTAGACATTGCCAAAAAACGGGCTACTCGCGGCGTTGTCTGCCCAGATCTGCTCCTTGTCGCTGAACGTCGTTGATGACTGCTTGGAGACGAGCACGGGGTTCATCCAGGCGGTCGCGTCGTTCGCCGCCGCCTGCACATTATCTGTGCGCGAGACGGCGATGGCTTCAACGCCCTTGAACGTCTCATCCCGTTTTGTCTGACCGAGGTTCGAGGTCAGGTTCGCGTAGTAGAGGCGTGAACCATTCGCCCATGAGAATGTGCCATTGGTTCCTGGCTGAGGACCGAAGGCGAGCGCGGGATCACCGCCGGAGACCAGTCCGTTTTCGAAGTACTTGGGAAGGGTGCCGATAGGGCCGCCCTGTTGAGGCGTGCAGGACGGGTCGCTGTTCCCGACGACTCCCAGGCAGCTGCGGGCGGACAGGCCTCTGTACGTCGGCTGAGTCCAGGTGGTGCCGCTATCGAATGAGAAGTAGACACCGGAGACGCCGACGCCGGGAGTGAACGGGCAAGTGTTGTCGGTCCCGGCGTTGCAGGCCTCCATGTCGATATTGTCGTTGGCGCCAGCTACTAACACTTTCGTATTGTTGGCATCAACAGCGAGCGCCGGTTCGTTCTGCTTGTTCTGGGAGAAAGGGGTAGTTGGACTGCCGTTGCTGACCAGGACATCAGGGCTGAAAGCGTGGGCAACAGGACGCTGAAAGGCGAGATTCATCACAAGTCCACCCGCGAGGGCGACAAAGCTGATGAGCGAGAGGAGGAAACCTACTTTTGAGCGTGAAGAGAGAGACATATTAAGAACCTCACTTTCAAGAAAGCTGCTCGATGGTCAAAATACGCGTCACTTGAGATTCGAGAGCATTCAATGGCCTCGTTACTCTTGGAGAAGAGTTGTGCATAAAAGCAATCATAACATGAGGATAATCATAAGGGAAGGCGTGACAGATGCAAGAGCGAGAGGGTTGTGGTCAGGTTAAGGATTGGTTATGATTTCTCAATGGAGGGTGAGATTTCTCCGTGACCAAGGTCGTCAGGTTTAGTCTTTTGAGCTTAGAAAGATATCTACATTTCCCAGGGGGTGTTTCTATCAGGCCGAGTTTGGAGACGTCGCCCTGGTAGGTGAAGCTGGTGTGGAGGGTCCCGTCAGCGTGCGAACCACAGACGCGGACCCTCCATGCTCACAATTGCTCACCCCGGCGCTTTAGCGGAGCTTGCTGAAGAACGCCTGTACATCGCTGACCAGCAGATCGGGAACCTCCATAGCCGGGAAGTGGCCGCCACGGTCGAACTCCGACCAGTGCGAGATGCGGTTGCCGGGATCGAACAGGGAACGGATGGTATTGTCGGTGGCGAACACCGCGACACCGGTCGGCGGTCCAGACTGCTCACTCTGCTGGGCGCCTGACCCCTGCGACTGCTGCGCGACCATCGCGCGAAAGGCCTGCATGCCCTCGTACATGGCATTGGCTGATGACGCGCCGCTACCGGTGAACCAGAAGATGCTGACATTGGTGAGCAACTGATCACGATCGACGGCATCCTCGGGTAGTAGTGCCTCGGGGTCGGTCCACGCCTGGAACTTCTCGACGATCCAGGCGAGCTGACCGACCGGCGTGTCGTTCAGGGAGTAGGCGAGGGTCTGAGGCCGGGTAGCCTGTATCTGCAGGTACCCGGTCCCGTCGGCCTGAAACGCATTGAAGCGCTGGCCGCGCGCTCTATCGGCCTCGGACAACCCTTCCAACTCGACCGAAGGCCCGAACGGTGGTAGCCCCGTCCCGGTGAGGTGCATGCCGACCACCCGCTGGGCGTCGATCATGCCGAGGATGAGCGCGACGCCCGAGCCGACGTCGGTGCCCTGGACAGCGTAGCGCTCATACCCGAGGCGGCTCATCAGCTCCACCCAGGCCTGGGCGATGCGGAACAGGTTGCCCCAGCCCACCTCCCGCACTGGTGTGGAGAAGCCATAGCCGGGCAGCGACGGGATCACCACATGGAACGCATCGGTCGGGTTGCCCCCGTGAGCACGGGGGTTGGTCAGCGGGCCGATCACCTTCAGGAACTCCACGGGCGAGCTCGGCCAGCCGTGGGTGAGGATCAGTGGGAGGGCATCCAGCTCGGGCGAGCGTACATGCAGGAAGTGGATGTACTGACCATCGATCTGGGTCGTGTACTGCGGGAACTCATTCAGTTTGGCCTCGTGCTTGCGCCAGTCGTAGTCGGTGCGCCAATACTCAGCCAGGTCCTTGAGGTATTCGACCGGAACTCCTCTGCTCCAGCCGACGCCAGGCAACTGGTTGGGCCAGCGAGTGCGGGCCAGACGGGCGCGAAGGTCGTCCAGGTCGGCCTGGGAAATGGCTATTTTGAATGGTTGGATGTTCATGTGGACAGTTCTCCTTGATTTAAGTATGTCACTTTATCTGCTTGTAACAACAGTATACAACTGAATAAGGACACAATCGGCCCTCGTTTTTGGCAAGGTTGCCAATTTCATTGACCTCTCCTGATCGGGCCGTTGTAGTCCAGCCCCGTCGTCATGGGGCACCCCATTCCTCGACCACGGTGCGCGAGGCGCAGGACTCGACGGGGTTCTTGAGTCGCTGACCCAACCGGAATAGCTCGTCTGACTGGGGTTCCAGAAGCCGTAGTGGTGCAGGGAGAGGAACGTTCCGTTGAGGCGGCTGAAAGATTCATCGTCATCGTAGAAAAAAGACGCGAAGCCATGCTGAGCGTGAAAAAGTACATTAAGAAGGTGGCACAAACATCTGCAAGATGAGTAGGCAGGCCATGCCGGTAAAGATTGTCAGCAGGACGTTTTTTGTACGCCAGGCCACGAGTATCGCGAGGATTCCTGCGATGAGCCGGTTGTTGCTCAACGATACATCGAGTGAGCCGTGGGGGAAGAAGAGCGCGGGTGCGATGAGCGCTGAGAGCACTGCGACTGGCACGAAGCGTAGAGCCTGCTGCGCTCTGGGCGAGATCCGCATCTTGCCCATGAACACCATGAAGGACAGGCGAATACCAAGGGTCAGCAGTCCGACAATGATGATGGTTACCCAAAGCAATCCCTGTGACATACCCGGCTCCTTGCTATATAGACGTTGTTTTCTTCATCTCTAGAGAGAGACCGACTGCGATGCCAACCAGCGCGGCGATAGCTATCCCTAGTTTCAGTGGCAATGCAATGACGAGCAGTGCGGTCAACGCGGAGGTCAGTGCAGCAGTTGTGCTCACGTGATCCTTGAGCGCGGGCACAACGAGAGCGATAAAAGTGAGCGTCGATGCGAAGTCCAGTGACCAACTCGCAGGTATGTGCCCGCCCAGGAAAATGCCCGCGGCAGTGCTCAGTTGCCAGGTCGTCCACAACGCCAGCCCGGCTCCTAGAAAATACCGGTGCTTCTGCAAGTCGTCTCCGGGCTTCTGGTAGTGCAAGATGGTCACCGCATAAGCCTCGTCGGTCAAGAGGTATGCCAGCAGCCACTTCCAGAGGGGATGGAGCTTGCGGGTGTAGGAAGACACAGATGCGCTATAGAGCATATGACGGATATTCACGATAAAGGCAGTCAGGATGACGACAAGCGAAGGCGTGCCAGCTGCGATGAGCTGGGCGATCACGAATTGTGCCGAACCCGCAAAGACGATGCATGACATAGCTTGCGCGATACTCGCCGGGATGCCTGCACTGATCGCTGACACTCCATAGATCATCCCGAAAGGGAGTACACCCAACAGGATTGGGAGTTCATCCCTGATACCATGTAAGAATTCAGCATGTGAAGTTGTCATAGCGCCATTATAGAAGGTGAGAAGGGGGCTGTCTTGTCTGATATTGCTATTTTTTACGAACTCCGCCGTACAGTCCGGGTGGCACGCCGACAATGCGCTTAAAGTGTTTGGTGAAGTGGCTCTGGTCCGCAAAGCCTACGGCTAGTGCTGTGTCTATGCAGGGCAAACCCATACGTAACATGTGCTTCGCATGCATGATGCGTAGTTGTATCAGAAAGGCATGAGGAGGCAGGCTCATCTGATCTCTAAACGAGCGGAGCAGGTGAAACGGGCTGAGGTGAGCAATTGCGGCCAGTTGTTCGAGTGAGATGTTCTCGGTGTAGTTTTCCTCGAGATAGGAGCGGACACGCTGGATGCCCATATGCTCTTTCGTGAACGGACGGGGACGCGGATGATCGTCGGCATAGCGCAAAATTAAGCGGGAGAGGGTCCATAAGAGCCGCGATTCCCGTTCGAGGGCTGACGCTTGTTCTTCCAGAGCACGATGTGTAAGGGAGATTTCCGTCATCATTTCAGGATCGTGAACCACCGGTTCAGCAAAAAAGGGGATATCGCGAGGCCTGCCAGTGAGATCAGATACAGCACGTTGTAATAGCTCGATCGATGGGTAGAGCGTCCTATAGGTCCACCCGTGTTCGGATGCGGACGAACCGGTATGCATTTCTCCAGGGTTGATAAACACGATGCTTCCGATCGGCGCTATGTGTTGACTTCTACGATAGGCAAACTGCTCCGCGCCTTGTTCAATGACTCCTATCACATAGCCCTCATGCGAATGGGGAGCAAAGGTGTGCGTGACATAGGTCGCATGGAGCAGTTCAAGATTACTCAGCGTGGCGTCATGCCAGAATTTGATATGCTCATGGGCACTCATGGTTCACACGTTTCTCTTTCACCAGGTAGCGTCTATCGCTTCTCAAGGTAGGTGACAAATCCAGCACTCGACAGATCAGCAAGGGGAAGGTAAACAAGCACACATCAAGCCTCAACAAGTTGCTCAGTTTACACGCCCGCGAGCCGTGCTACCACGGGTGCAAGAGCCTCCAGGCTCTGCTCGAAAACGCTGAAATAGGAGATGCCGTAGCGCTCCCGGCGGCCTATGAGCTCTTCGCAGATCTGGTCCACCGTGCCGATCAGCAGGTATGGTGCCTGCAGAATCTGGTCAGTACTCACGTTGAAGCCTGCCGCCAGGGTCGTCGCGATAAATTGCGCCGCTTGCTCGCGATCATCAGTGGTGATCACCTGGGCAACCAGCACACCCAATTCTAGCTCATCGAAGCGTGTACCGGCCGTCTCACGCACCCAGGAGATTTTCTGCTCAAGCGCCTCGGCTGTGGCATCCGTTATGTCCTGTCCCTTGCCATCGTGTCTGGCCCTGGGGAGGAACCCGACAATGTCGGCCTCCCTGGCCGCGAGTGCTAGCAGGCGTTGGCCCCCACCTCCAATGTGAATAGGTGGGTGCGGACGCTGCGTCGGCTTGGGGAAACCCTCTAAGTCGGTGATGGTGTAATAGCGGCCCGCGAAATCGACAGGCCCATCTGCGAACAAGCCTTTGATGATCTGGACTCCCTCTTTCATCCTGTCAATGCGCTCGCTCGCCCGATCAAAGGGGATGCCTGCCTGATCATATTCCGGTTTCATCCAACCTGCACCTAATCCCAGTTCGAGACGTCCACCGGAGAGGACATCAAGCGTAGCTGCCTCTTTGGCGAGCAGGGCCGGGTGACGAAAGTCGTTGTCAAAGACAAGGCTCCCCACCCGCAGCGTACTGGTCGCGTCAGCGGCCGCGACCAGAGCCGGTATCGGGGAGAGCTGGTCGCCCAGGTGGTCCGGCATCAGCAGCGTCGAGTAACCTGACGCTTCAACCTGGCGGGCAATGCTTCTCCATTCTGCCCCGGATCTGGCCCCATGGACTGAGACGCCAAAACGAAATGGTCGTTGTTTGCTCATACAGAAACTCCTTGTCCCTCAAATTGTTAGCTTGACAATGCCCTCAGTTGTGCCTTCGTAGTATCAATACTGACACCTCCGCTCACTGGTCCTCCCGTTTCACACGTCTACGTGGAAACTGCCGGCCGACAATGTGGACACCGCCCAATTGCTCCAGTTCATCATAGGCACGGCGTACCTGCGCGGGAGGAATCCCTAACCGCTCGCTCACCGCTTTGATATCGTAGACCACAGGAGTTTTCTCGTCAGGCAATCGGCCTGACGCCTCCTTCAAGGCTTGCGCATAGATGAGATCTATGGCAACTGCTCGCAGAGTGAGATCTTTGTCAGGACTGGCAAGGATGCCGGTCAAGATCTGCAGTAGACGACCAAACTCCAAACAAGCCTGTAGCACCTGGTCGGGTGGCAGCTGCTTCAGTTCTTCTGGTGTCATGTGGAGGTAATGGTATGAACTGCTTGTGCCGGGTGATAGATCGTGCTCAGCCAATTTCGCACTCCTTTGCTTACTGGTTGCTCCTTAATAATACACACTAATACATACTTTATCATTTACTCATACGATGGCAAGAGCCCGTCGTAAATGCCCACATTGAGCGCCAGAGCACGGACCTGCGACACCAACGCCGGTCGGACCTCTCGTATGAACTCACGTACGACATCAGAGGTTGCCGCCAAATGCAGCATGCCACGAGGTACTCGACGGTTACCGGGCGAGCAATACGATGGCTGCAACGAGCACGAGCGCTGCCAGGGCAGAAGTTGCTAGCCCACCCAGCCTCGTCTTGCGCGGCTCAGCGCGCAGACGCAGAAGACCTTGTCGCCCCAGGGTGTAGGCCGCCAGTCCCGCAACGAAGAAGGCACCGCCTGCCGGCCCGTGACCCACGAGCGCCACCAGCACCCCCAGCCCCAGGCTCAAGGCGAGCAACGACTCCAGCAATTGTGTGGGGATACGGCGCGCACCCACGCGTTGATCGGATGACCACACTCCCCAGCGGGACGCAGTCGGCGGCCCTCCGCAGCAGCCGGCGAAGAAGCATCCCACCCTGCCCACAGCCATTGCGACCAGTAGACCCGGAGCCGTCACGTCGAGAAAGACTCCGACCGGCATGTCAAGCACCACGAGCGGGATCGTAACTGCCAGGATGGCGCCAGCGATGAACCCCTGGATGCACCATCCTTCTCTGCGGTGCTCATGGCGGTGTAGGACGATGAACCACCCCTTCGCACCGGCGATGCCGACCGCGATGGCTACAAGTGAAACCGTCCACACCGGGCCCACCGCAAGATGGTCACCGGAAATCACCAGGAACTGGAGCGCCAGCGCGACAGCGATGCCAAGCGTCACCATCGCTCCCCAAATGCCGGGAAAGATCCCCGGCACTCGGGCGAAGGGAGTTGGGCATGTTCTCACATGTTCGGCCGACTCCGCGGACGGTGCCCACCTACGCCAAAACCGAGCAATTGGACCTAGCGGACCGGCCACAGGAGTGGTGTTCCCTTGCTCCCGCGGCCTATGTGCAGGGTAAGCGGACCCCAGCATGCGCGCCGTCACGAGCCACTCACCAGGATTGATGCCGCGGACACGGGTCGTGAGTGAGATCGGGCCGCTCCCGGGGACGACTTCCTCGATCGTCTCGTCCTGGACGAACCGATCGCCAGGCAAGAGCCGCCCCTTTACATCGATGCGGCGCCCGGAAAACCTGACCGTGATAGGATAGGGCCCCATATGCGGGGTAGGATCGAACCAGTATGTCACCGCCAGTATCTGCTGCACCGCACTCTCCAGCAAGGCCGTAAACCCACCGGACGTTCGGACCTCTTTGTCCGACTGGACGACATCAATTTGCGGAGCCGCATCTACCGCTGGACGTATATGTGCTGGAAACCTATGTGTCATGCTCATCATCTCCTCTTGCTTCTCTTCGCGTCTGTTTCGCCCCATCACCCCTTCGTTGCTACCTCTTACCTACATGTGCTTGCTTCTCCTCTGTTGCTTCCCCTGGCCTTGTGGAGATGGTGCGTTGCTCGCTATCACTCATTTGCTCGCCCATTTGACCGCGCAGGATGGCTCGATGAATATGAGCCGGGGTAAGATCGGGCTGTTCCCTTCTAGACCCATCAGGGTTCGATCTCTTCCAGGTCGCCGTTACATGCGAAGAGATCGAGAGCGGGAGAGCCCGGCGGGGCCCTCCCAATGAGTGGTAGCGCGGTGCGTCGTCACGAGCTGCTCGTCTTGCCTTATTTAGACGCCTAAGTCGGAGATCACGAATTGCGCAACGTTGTTCCCCAGCGTGTCGCCCGCATCGACTGCGATCCGCGTGTGGTTTCCCGCGTAGATCCGGCTCAGGCCGGCCTCGGTCGCCACGTCACTGTAGCTGGTATAGCTCGCAACGACGCCTGGCAGAACGTCAGAGGTTGCGCGGATTTGATCCTTGTTCCCGAAGACGGCGGCCAGCACGGTCGCTGCGTCCGCGCTAATCACGGCGTGAGCGGCTGGATAATCGGGATCAAGTGCGGTGACGACGAGCGGCGTCCAGGTCGGATCGCCGACGATTGCCGGATTCCCGGCCGTGTTGGCCTCACGAATGGCCGTGACGGGTCTCCACAGCTGGTAGTGGTATTTGGCGTCATAGAAAGTAATGACGCTGTCGGCGAAGGACAGGTTGAGCACCGAGAACAGGCGCGCCGTGGTCTCCAGGTTCGTGTGGTGCGCCAGCGCGGCGTTCTCAGCGATCTCATTCCACGTGTTCCAGATCGGCCCCGCCCAGAACTTGCCGATCACCGTCTGTTCGGGCGTGCGCGTCGTGCTGGTGTTTTGACCCAGGCTCTTCACCTCGTTCAGGGCTTGCGCATACGCCTGGCTGGTCACCGCGGGGGGCGGCCCGGGGCGGAACTGCGCCCCATTATTTAGCACAAAGGGGGTCACGTTACCCCAGTTGGTGAAAACGGGTGCCACGAACTTCGGCGGCGTGAGTTGGTAGTTGCCCGGCTGATTGCCCGGCACAAAAGGTGGCGGCGTGGCAGCGGAACCGTCATTGGCGCGGATGGTGATCAAGCGCGCGGCAACGGCCTGTCCGACCTGGATCCCCTGCTGTTTGCCCGCTCCGTCCGGGACCGCGGCGAGCTCACTGGCGAGCTGCTGATCGAGCGCCGCCTTCCACTTGGGGTAGAGCGCTACCAGGGTGTCATGGCCGGCCTGGGCTGCTGCTGCATCGGGCCGCGCGCCGCTCGGGGCGTTCACCGAGAAGACATATGCGGGGGCGTCCCGGGTGATGGAGACGACGGCATCGTAGATGGCCGCGTGCAGGATTGCGAAGCTGCGCGTCGGGTGAACTGTGGCCGGCTGAGCGCCGGGCGTTTGGACGATGTGGAGCAGCTCCTTATTCCAGGCGATGACAACAGCGCCAGAGGCACTGGAGCCGTTTGCTGCGTTGCTGCTTGCATTGGTCATCAGTACAGGTGTAAGGACCAACGTGGCGACCACTGAAACGATCACCAGGAAAAGGCCGATGGAGGTTGCTAAGATCAACGTCTTCTTCTTCAAATCTGCGTTCTCCTTCTGACTGACTCACTACTCAGGAATAGGTTTGTCACCGTATTCATCAAAAACCTCATACAATAGTTCCTCTTTCTGTTCTTGGTCAGATGTGACCGTCGGGTGATTTTGCGTTCGTGGCAAGAGACGTCCCGCCAAGGGACACTCGGAAAACCTTCTGCACTACTCATCGTCACAAGACATATAACAGTAGTGGAGGCAGGGAGCCATCGACAGAATAGTGTAATTTTCCCATCGTATTGCCTGGCATCGCCTAGACAAAATTACCTACTAAGAAGCAGTTCTAATTCCCGTACCCACCACTCGTCGATCCACCACCTTGCACGGCCAGATCAGGTGTGGCCACGAACCACACTCCGTAAAGGCCCTCACCATTTGTCTGACGGGGGGCAGAGTCCCCTGAGAAGGTATAGAGCGGATGACCGTTATACTCGATCTGGTTACCGTTTATATCCATTTGTACGCTCAGTTTCCCGGTGAGGGAAGTTGAGCTGGTGGGTCCACCTGACCCGCTGAAGAGCAGCGGAGGCCACACCTGAAGACAATTGCGAGATAAGGCTGAATGCGTCGCCGAATCAGCGGTGAAGTAGTACAGGGTCAACCCTTTTGCATTGGCAAGAACCGTCCCCGACTGACCTTTGACGGTGACGGTTGCCGTTTGAATCACGGCGGAGGAACTGCTGCCGCCGGTCGTCGGGGGAGTGGTTGCAGGTGGATTGCTCCCGCCACTGCCATAAGGGCCACCTCCGGAAGTTGTGGAGCTACCGCAGGCGGTGATAAACATTACTATGAAGACGCTAAGAGCGATTACGAAAGAGCGTTTAAGAAACATTGCATATTCTCCCTAATTGTGTCTACTATCGGAACAAGAGTCTTCTCTCTGACGAGCGATCTCATCAGAACTCCCTTCCCAAGCTTAAATTCGTAGCAAGTTACACCCTCTTAGTGGTGCATTCGATAAATGACGGAATCGCTGTCGTTTCGCTGCTTCTCCTGGAACCAGGCGACCAGGAAGCTCAGCCCTGATCCCCTGGCCGTAACGAGCCCTTCCCAGCAAGCGTTATCGACCTGGGCGCCGCTGCATGAGCTGGCTCACGATCAGTACCACGCTTGCGACAGCCAGGAAGAGCCCTGTGTCAATCGAACCGCCAAAGGCAACGCTGGGTACGAACCACGGCTTCGGTAGACCATCCAGGAAGAAGTAGCTTACACCGAGCAGTCCTGCGCCAATTGCAGCAATAGGTGCCAGTCTCTCGAGGAGCCGGTCACCGAACACGAACATCGTCGCGCTCGTGCCTCTGAGGTAGCGCCCTGCCAGAGGGCGAAACAGCGTCACCAGACCGGCGGCCATAAGCCCCAGGCCTGCGAGTGTCTCACCCAACTCAATGAGGTAGCCGAAGAGCACAGCATTAGGCGCTACGAGTCCCTGCAAGATGGCGGAGAAGAAGCCGACCAGGTGGCCACCACCGACTAAAGCGAGAAGCATCCCACTGAGCTGGGCGGGGAACGCTCCGAGGAGGAGCTTATCTCCACCGGCGAGCAGCCACTCGTAGCCGAGGAGGAGCTGGAGGCCAGCAAGCGCAATGTTCGGGATGTGGGTGTCAATGGCCCTGGTGCCCTGTGGCGCAGGGTGCAGGCGAGGTCGTCCTGGAAGATGTATAGGAAGTCTGTGCTGAACATCAGGTGTAGTGGGTCGAGCCTCGAGTTGAGGGTCAGGTTGAGTAATCATAGGTATCTCCTGTGGGGAGCCTGCCACAAACCTGAACTGTGCTGTGGCACGCTCTCTATTCCGTATTGTGCTGCGCCTGTATCGTTTGATATGTCAGGGAGATGGCGCATTGTGTCGCCCTGACGTGTGAGGTACACTTCTGCTTTCCTTATAAGGTAAAGATTGAAGCGAACGAGCGATATCCATCAATGAGAGCTAGAGAAGACTGCTCGCTACTTGCCTCAACATAAGATATATCTCAGTAGCAGCAGGAGCGTATCGACAGAATCGTGTAATTTCTTCCCCGCATTGCTCTGGGACCCCTAGACAGAATTATCTAGCTGTTGCAATTGTGTGTGGCCTTTCGCTTTTGAAAATCCTGAGGAGGCAGTGGAGCTGAACATTGAGTTGCACCAGTGTGCAATGCTGTAACCTTCGGCGAATCTACTCCTGAAAGAACGAGACGACACTGCGTTCTTCGGTAGAAGCCCGTGGTATCAGATGCAAAATCGCTCTAACCAGCCATTGTGTTACTGGTTACCACTTTGACAATACCGTCAGATAGGTGATTCTCTTCCTGACGCCAGGAGCTTCCTCACAAGCTTCCGTAGAAAAGAGATCAACACAACCAATCAACATAAAGGTAACAGGAGAAACAAACACCATGAAAAAGCTCATAGCAATCTTTGTAGCACTGAGCGTGGTCACCGTCCTGACCGCAGCGTCGTGCGGCGGTTCCGGCGGCGGGGGCGCGGGGGCGGGCACGGGAGTCCACATGGGCGAGACAACCTTCCTTCAACCGTCTGTCACCATCAGCAAGGGCAGCAGCCTCAACCTCATCGATGATGTTCCAGTCTTACACGTTATTGGCAATGGCTCCTGGGTGAATAGCGTCGTTAAACCAGCTAGAGAATCTGGTGCACCGGTCGTCAACAACCTGCAGTTCAACGCTGCCGGTCAAAGTATGGCCGTTGGACCATTCAACACTGCCGGCACCTTCCATCTCTACTGTAGCGTCCACCTGAATATGAACCTGACCGTCATCGTCCAGTAGGAGCGCGATTGATCGTGCCCAGGCCTGTTTATAGGTAATTCTATCTAGACGGTTCCCAAAGGAATGCGGGGTAGGAATTACATGATTCTGTTGATGCACACGTGATCCCTTTTGATGTATATCTCTTATTGGACGCGTAGCGGCTGGTCTCAGGTATCTCGGGCACGCGGCAGCTAGTGGTTGAGGGCATAAGCCCATACGCTAAGCATGATTACAACTATCCACTTTATCCACGAACAGGGAGGTAAGCATATGATAAACGGTAGGGAGAAGCAGGAAGGGGTTGGGCGAAATATGGATGCTGAACGCGAGGAACTCCAACAAGCCACGAAGCGCTTCATCCGAAGTGTGTTTCGAACGGGAGTAAGTGTAGCGTTTTTACCGGTCAGCAGATTGCCACGAAAACCAAAGCAGCATTTCTATGCCGCTGGTCGTGAATTTACCCACGGGTTAACTTCACTCATACACGGACTCGCTGATGGTATAGAAAAGATGGCGAAAGAGACCAACCCGGTGACTCCCCTCGGAGAAGGCCCACATCCTGACGGGGAATCGGACTGAATCGCAGATACATACAAAAAGTAGCGGCTAGCTTCAATGCTTCTATTCAGGAAGAAAGGGCATTCTATGCCAACAAAAACACCTCGGTTCAATCGGCTCTTTCAGATTGTACGCTTTCTCCGAGTCGCACGCCTTCTCTTGTGGACGATCTGGGTGATGTATCGCGAGCGTCGCCGTGTGGTACGTGCGCATGCGCATGGCGACTACACGGAAGGGCCCAATAGTGATGTGTTGATTGAGGTGCTTGTCGCATTCCGCGAAACGGCGGTGGAACTCGGCGTTCTGATGATTAAGCTGGGACAGTTCCTCAGTTCTCGCGCTGACCTGCTGCCGGAGAAGGCTCTTGGCATACTGAGTTCATTGCAGGACGAGATGCCACCTGCCCCCTTTGAACATGTCATGTATATGATAGAGTCTGAGTTAGGCAAGCCCGTTGAGGAAGTGTTCAGCATACTGGAGCGCAAATGTACTGCTGCCGCCTCGCTTGGCCAGGTCCATAAAGCTGTCCTCGCCTCGACCGGCGAGACGGTTGCCGTCAAAATCCAGCGCCCCAATAGTGATCAGCTCGTCCGTATGGACTTGAGCGCGCTCAAGTTCGTTATCTGGATCATCACGCGATTCGTGGACAAGAACCACTTTGTAGATCTCATGGGGGTCTACCATGAGTTTAAACGCACGGTCTATGAAGAGTTAGACTACGTTCGAGAGGCCGCTAACGCCAGACGTTTCAAAGAGATGTTCAAAGATGATCCTATGATCTACATTCCGCGTGTCTATGACCAGTATGTATCACGGCGCGTGCTGGTTCTCGAGTGGATCGATGGCATCAAGATCAACGATTATGCTGCTCTCGATGCAGCAGGAATCGACCGCTTAGAGGTGGCCAAACGCACCGTCTGTGCCTACTTCTACCAGTTTTTTGTGGCAGGCTTTTTCCACGCGGACCCGCATCCTGGCAATATTTTTGTCAAAAAAGGGTCAACAGGCCATGGACCCATTATAGCCTTTGTCGACTTCGGTATGGTGGGGTCTCTCACGAAACATATGAAGAGGTTCATGAAAGAGGTGTTTCTGGCTTACATAACACGCGACTCACGATCACTCGTTCATGCCCTCTCACAGCTTGGCTTCATTAACGAAGGGGCAAACTTTGCCCCTATTGAGCGGGCCATGTCGCTGATGATGGAGCGGTATCATGGGATGACGCTGGGTGAGGTGAGTGAACTAGAGATTCCCGAAATGGTACAGGATGTCGAGTATCTGCTTTATGGGCAACAATTGCACATCCCGGCGCAGTTTGCTTTCACCGGGCGCGCTGTTGGCACACTGGTCGGGGTTTCGACTGGATTGGCCCCTGAGTTCAACTTCGTTGAAGTCGCTACCCGCTATGCACGCAAGTTCCTGGGTTTTGACGTCAAGAATATGGAACAAACACTAAAACAACTCTTCAACCAGTTGCTCGACGTGGGCAGAGTGTTGCTGACGCTGCCGCGCTCTTTGGAGCAGGTCATCCGCAGGCTCGAAGCCGGGCAGATCGAGGTCAAGCTTGCCAGCAACGGGCCGAATGGATGGAAACGCTTGCACGAGAGCGGAAGAAGTAACGGCGATCCGTCCGGTATGCGTGGCTTCGCGTGGCTCTTCATGTTCGTCGCGTCGCTGGCCGGGGGCATTTTCCTCCTGACCGATTCGCACCAATTCATAGCTGCCTGGTTCTGCTTCGGTTTGGCCGGATTGATCACGTCGGCGATGCTGATGAAGAGCTGATGGCTTCATTAGGAAGGTTTGGCGAGGTGATCCACTGCCGGCATTTGACCGCCAGGCATCTCGTCCAACTCGGCATGGGGGTAGTTCGACCTCTGGATGCTGGGCCAGGC
>Ga0209027_1000347_pt1 | contig 15906 bp, 18 predicted proteins | sample GraSoi013_1_20cm_3_FD_185821 | JGI IMG/M metagenome (GOLD analysis project Ga0209027, IMG submission 185821) | Grasslands soil microbial communities from the Angelo Coastal Reserve, California, USA - Sample 09_27_2013_1_20cm (SPAdes) (version 2) | ecosystem: Environmental > Terrestrial > Soil >...
CCGGTCTGAGTCCTCGCTCGCTGGCGCACTCGTCATGATTGAGAAGCTCGCGAAGTCGCCGCCGACTTTCCAGACCTTTCATTCGCTAGAAAGCTTACTGGGATCCCACCGTTCTTTGTGTCGAACCGAGATCGAAGCGGAACTCCGGCGTGACGCGCCAGCCGCTGATCGGCGGTGAGCACTCCGAGCCGCCACCCTTTTGCGGTGATGCTTCCCAATCGAGCGTACATGTTCCTCAGGTCGCCGCTCTCCCCGACACGAATGCCATAGGGTGGATTGGTGAGCACCCAGCCATCTCCGATTTCAATGTCCTCGACGGCGTCCAGCGACGCAGTGAGTGGCTGACTGGCAAACTCGATGTCGGCAGCGACACCGGCACGTTGTGCATTGTGGATGGATGCCTCGATCGCTCCGCTATCACGGTCGGCGCCGCGAATCGTGCTGACGCTCGTCGTTATCTGGTCATGCGCAGCCGCGACGATCTCCCGCCACAAACCGGCGTCGAAACTCGGCCACTGCGTAAACTGGAATTCGCGTCGCAGCCCCGGAGCTATACCGCGCGCAATCATCGCCGCTTCGATCGGAATCGTCCCGGATCCACACATCGGATCGATCAGCGGCTCGCCTGGTCGCCAGCCACTGGCGAGTATCATCGCCGCCGCGAGCGTCTCACGCAGCGGCGCCTTGGCAACTTCCTGCCGGTAGCCACGTCGATGCAATAGTGCGCCGGAGCTATCCGCGCTGATCTCGCATTCGTCATCCACGATGCGCACGACGAAGCGTTGTACGTGAGCCGCTGACTCGCTGGCGCTCTCTTCTCCATCCTCAGTCTCTTCGGCACCTGCTTGCCTGAGCTCGATGTCAGAGCCTGCGCCCGAGATCACCGACAGAACACGCTCGGCGACGGCATCCGAGTGGTAGAGGCGTGATTTGCGGCACGTCACTCGAATGTCCACCAGGCCTTCCGCGGGCAGGAAATTCTGCCAGGGAATTTTCCGCGCCCGGCGCTCGAGCTCATAGAACGTGCTGGCGTGGAACCGCCCCAGCCGAACGATTATGCGGCTAGGGGTACGAAGATGCAGATTGGCCCTATAAAGAAGTCGATTGTCGCCGTCGAACGCGACCCCGCCTGGGTGCTGGCTTCCCTTGATGCCGAGGGCCTTCATCTCGCCCGCGGCTATTGATTCTAGGCCCGGCGCAATCGCGGCGAAGATTTCCATTTAAGGAATGCTTTGTGCCTGTATCCGGCAGAGTGTCAAAACGAATTACCAAAGAGTCAGCCCGACAGCTGCTCCGGGAACGCTTTGGCCACGCCGATTTCCGCCCTGGACAGTGGGAACCGCTGGATGCGGTGCTTTCCGGCAAAGATGCACTGGTAGTCATGCCGACCGGCAGCGGCAAGTCGATGATATACCAGCTGCCCGCGCTCTTACTTCCAGGTCTGACCATCGTCGTAAGCCCGCTGATCGCCCTGATGAAGGACCAGCACGACAAGCTCTCGGCGCAGGGCGTCAGCTCGGTGGCGATGCACTCCCATTTGTCGACATCAGAGACGCGCGAGGCACATCGACTTATCGCCGAAGGAGTCGGAGAGATCCTTTATCTGACTCCGGAAAGATTCAAAGACCGCGCCTTTTTCGAGCATTTGCTGTCCCACCCTATCAGTCTTTTCGTCGTCGACGAAGCCCACTGCGTCAGTCAGTGGGGCCATGATTTCCGCCCTGATTATCTCTCACTCGGCGCCATCGCCAAACGGCTCGGCCGCCCACCCATCCTCGCGTTGACCGCGACGGCGACGGAGCACGTACAGCAGGACATCATTCGCCAGCTGGGGATGCTCGATCCGCACGTCACGATTACCGGATTCGCCAGACCGAATCTGCGCTTCGAGGTCGTCCGCACCGTCAACGATCAGATCAAAGACACCATCCTCCGTCACGCGCTGCGCGAGGTCGAAGGTTCCGGAGTCGTGTACGTCGCCACGGTCAAGGAATCCGAGCGACTGTATGACATGCTGAAGGAGGATTTCAGCATTGGACTCTATCACGGCAAGCGACCCGCTGCGGATCGCAAGGAAGTTCAGGATCGTTTCATGGCCGGGGAGCTCAAGGCAATCATCGCCACGAACGCGTTCGGACTCGGCATCGACAAGCAGGACCTGCGTTGGGTAATGCACTACCACTTTCCCGGCTCGATCGAAGCCTACTACCAGGAAGCAGGGAGGGCAGGCCGAGACGGTGAGCCGGCAGTCTGTCGCGTTTTATATCGGGTCGAGGACAAGAGAATCCAGTCGTACTTCCTCGGCGGCAAGTATCCCGAGGTCCAGGAAGCCGCGCAGGTCGCGCTCGCTCTGGAGAAATACCCTCTCAAAACTCCCGTTTTGCTGGAAGACATCGTCCAGATCACCGGCATTCCGGCCCGCAAGGCGAAGATCGTCTTTGCACTGCTCAAGCGTCACGGGTTGGTACGCGAGCACCGCGGTGGCAAATGGGAACGCCTCGGAGAAAACCTCTGCGCAGTGGACCTGAGTGCCGATCTACAGGATTACGAGGAGCGCCGGGCTATGGATCAGGAGAAGCTCCGCACAATGATCCAGTTCTGTCAGACAACGCAGTGTCGCACTCGTTACATCCTCGAGCACTTTGGCGAGAAGGTCCACGCCGATTGGCGTTGCAACAATTGCGACGCGTGCGACACGATGGAGGAGCTGGAAGCGCTGACAAGGTCGCGCAAGACTGAGCGAGTCGAGGTGGCCGCCAGCTAGTTGCAGTTGGGTGCCTGTGTCCGTCTGTACATAGCAATGACGGACATGAAAAACACACTCGCTGTCAAAATCCTCCGGGGCTCGCTGTTTCTTTTTATCGCTCTGGTTGCGTCGTTCGTACCGCGTCTGCTCGGGCTACCGGCCGCCACTCAGGACAAGGCCAACGTTGCGACGACCCTCGCTCTGTTCATGCAGGGCATTATCTGGACGAACATCATCATCAGCCACTACCTGGGGCGGTACGTGCAAATGCACGCGACCGATGGTGGCAGCATCACGACCTTCAAGGCGCTGGGCGCCGCGGCACGCGTCACGATCTGGATTATTCTGGCGATCGTTGCGCTGTCAGTTCACAAAGTCCAGATCCGGCCGCTGCTCACCGGTCTTGGCATCGGCGGTTTGGCTGTCGCACTCGCCGTCCAGAACATTCTTGGTGATCTGTTTGCCGCCATCGCCATCGTGATGGACAAACCGTTCGTGGTCGGCGACTCGATTTCAGTGGAGAACTATCGTGGGAAGGTCGAAAGTATAGGCCTCAAGACCACTCGCGTGCGCAGCGACTCAGGTGAGCAGATCATTTTCTCCAACGGCGAGATTCTCAAGAGCAAGATTCGGAATTATTCGCGGTAAGGCAGCTTCCCGCTTCCCGCTTCCCGCCTCCCGCTACACGAGCCGCGCGTCGAGCTGTAGATCGACGTTTCCCTTCAGCGCCTTCGAGACAGGACATCCTTCCTTCGTCTCCTGCGCAATCTGATCGAACTTCACCTTATCGATCTTCGGCACTGTTGCCTGGACGTTGAGCTTCATCGTGGTGATGCCGAATCCGCCGGGTACTGCCTGAATCGTGCAGGCAGCCGTCGTTTCAACTTTCGTTGGCGGAGTGCCGTTCTTCTCCAGCCCCGCGCTCAGCGCCATGCTGAAACACGCCGCTTCGGCTGCCGCCAGCAGTTCTTCCGGATTCGAGCCGACGCCACTCTCAAAACGCGAGCTGAAGTTGAATTGACCGCCGATTCCGCCGCTTTCTCCTTTGAAGCTGCCTTTTCCGGTCTTCAGTCCACCTTCCCAGGTGGCACTCGCTTTTCTCGTTGGCATTTCGTCTCCATGCAGTGATGATCGATGCGCGAAAGGTAATTAGATTGCCACACATGGAGAGCGCACCTGCGTCCAACGGTATTCCTCCTTCCATCGATCGAGTGCTGAGATTTTTTCGGTCGATGAACCGTGAAGAGAAAATGCAGGCGCTCGTGCAGTACTCGAAGAAACTGGAACCGTTGCCCGAGCGGTTCAAAGATCTCGATCGTGGCGCTTTCAACGTGCCTGAGTGTCAAACACGCGTCGACATTTTTCCGGAGCTCCGCAACGGGAAGATGTATTTCTACGCAGATCTGAATACGCGCGAGTCTCCGACGATTGCCGCTGTGCTGGCGATCGTATTCGGCGCGGTAAACGGTCAGCCTCCGTCGACGACTATCGGCATCCCCGGAGATTTCGTCGGGACGTTGATGGAGAGCATTGGCCTCGCCACGCGAGAGCCTGGTCTGAACGCGATGATCAGTCGCCTCAAGCGGTACGCGCGCGAGGCAGAAAAACAAACCGCCTGACGACCCCGCCGTGAGCGCAATCCATCGCTGTGCGCTGACTTACGAGCGCCTGCTCGAGTTCACATCCATAGAGCAGCACCGCTGGCAAGAGTGGTTCGTAGCGAGCCCGACGACGTGGTCCATACCGTTTGCCTCTCCGCCAATGGCGACAATTGGCGGGGTCGTAAATCATATTTTCGGCGTTGAGCTGCGCTACACACAGCGACTGCGCGACGAGCCTGTCAGCGAATGGGACGAGCTCATCGTTCACACCTCCATTGAAGATGTCTTTGCGCTCGGCGATAACGCTCGAGCCTCACTCGTTGACTTCCTCTCTAACGCTTCGGAGAAGGAGCTCGATCGGGAGCTGACGTTCAAAACGCTTACAGCAGGAATGGTGACGGCGAGCAAATACAAGATCGCGTCGAACATTTTCCTGCACGGGATTCGGCACTGGGGTCAGATCGCCACCGTGTTGCGCCAGAACGGGTATTCGACGCAGTGGCCGCACGACTTCTTGCTGAGCGAGCTCAGGATGTGACCGTGTTGCGCATGCGCGTCCCCGGCGTCGATTAGCCAATGCTCTCCTTCATCTCAATCCTGCTGCTGGTCGGCTGCGTCGTTTATCTCCTCCGTCAACGCGAGACCCAGGAGACGACTCCGCATCCGTCAATGACGGAAGACCAGATCAAGCAGGGTTGGCGCAAGCTGGGATTCTTTTGCGAGGTCGATGCCGAAAAGCGGCTTTGGACTCTCACCGGCTCGCGTGCGGGACTTCTCTACTTTCCAGATCTTTTGCTTGGTTATGTCAACGATCCGCAGAACGCGGCCGATCGGGAGCGAAAACACTTTGGGCCTTACGGTTCGCTCGAGATAATGACGTACCCCGACGCAGGTTTCGACGGTCACGCCATTCGCGGCTCGTTGGCCGCGCTCACGCATCTGGCGGAACTGGTCGAGCAGAAACTGACACTCGCCGAGCCGGGCGACCAGATCAAGATCCGCGAGGATTTCGCGCCCGACAGCCCGTTTGCATTGTTACTCGACGTGCGAGCGGATGGGTTCGATCCCGCGGCGGCGGACCGCGAGCGACTCGGCGCGACTGCCGAGCGTAGGGCCAATCCGCAGGGCGGATGAAGACAACAACGGAGGAAAGACGATGACGGCTCCCGAGCCGCAGCGATCCATCGGACGCAGCATTGGAGCACTAGTCGCGGGTCTTGTCGTCGGCATTGTTCTCTCGCTCGGCACCGATGCTATTCTGCGCGTCACCGGCATCTTTCCGCCATTTGGCCAGTTGATGTCCAGCGGTATGTTCGTGCTGGCAATTACTTACCGGGTGATCTATAGCGTGCTTGCGAGTTACATCGCCGCGCGGCTGGCACCTGATCGCCCGATGTGGCACGCAATGGTGCTTGGCGTCATCAACCTCGTGGTCAGCCTCATCGGAGCGCTCGCCACGTGGAACAAGGGCCCGGAATACGGCGCGCACTGGTACCCGCTCTCTTTGGTTGTGCTAGCATTGCCCGCGGCCTGGCTGGGCGGGAGATTCTATACCGCCCGCCGAAGCCCGTGGTCCGCAACTCGCGAGTATTTTGCGCGTTGAATAGCAGCGTCGTAACGGGCGCTGATCCCGTTACCAACCGTTTGCCAAAATGAAAGTTTTCGTAACCGGCGGCACCGGGGCCATCGGCCAATTTCTGCTGCCGCTGCTGGTTGAGAACAAACACGAAGTAGTCGCACAGACCCGGTCTGCGAGCAAGGCAGCACGGCTGGAGGACATCGGCGTTACTCCCTTCATTGCCGATCCGCTCGACAAGCAGCAGCTGACCGCGGCTGTCCGTCGTGCCGAGCCCGAAGTCATCATTCATCAGCTTACAGCTCTGAGGGGCGCCGGCAATTTCCGGAAGCTCGATGAAGAGTTCACGCTCACCAATCGCTTCCGCACGGAAGTCACCGACACATTGCTCGCAGCGGCGCGCACAATCGGCACACGCCGATTCATCGCGCAAAGCTTTTGTGGTTGGCCGTACGCGAAGAAGGGAGGACCGGTTAAAACCGAGGAAGATCCCCTCGATCCGAAGCCACCACCGAGCTTCACCAAGACTCTCGCCGCGATTCGCTCACTCGAAGACAAGATTCGTAGCATCAACTACCTGGAGGCGTTTGCGCTTCGTTACGGGTTCTTCTACGGACCCGGCACTTCGATCGGAAAAGGCGGCGTGGTCATCAAGATGGTGAAAGGCCGTCGCCTCCCGGTTATCGGAGGCGGTGGCGGTATTTGGTCGTTCATTCACGTCATGGACGCTGCGCGCGCGACCATGGCGGCGATGACACACGGCACGCCCGGCATCTACAACGTCGTCGATGACGAGCCCGCGAAAGTCGCGATGTGGCTACCTGCTCTTGCCAAGGCTGTCGGCGCCAAGCCACCGTATAAAATCCCTCACTGGCTCGGAGAGCTGCTCGTTGGCAAAGCCGGCGTCTCGATGATGACTCAGATTCGTGGCTGCTCGAACGCGAAAGCAAAACGCGATCTGAATTGGGCACCCATCTATCAGAGCTGGCGCGTTGGATTCATCGACGGCCTGGAGTAAGGACTGGTGATAAAGCAACTCTTCGACAACAATCGCGCCTGGGCCACGCAGATCACCCGTGAGGATCCGAGTTTCTTTTCGCGGCTATCCAGCCAGCAGGCGCCGAAGTACATGTGGATCGGTTGCGCCGATAGTCGCGTGCCTGCCAACGAAATTGTCGGACTCGCGCCGGGTGAAATGTTCGTGCACAGAAACGTCGCCAACGTCGTGGTGCACGCGGACCTCAATTGTCTCTCCGTCCTGCAGTTTGCGGTCGAGGTGCTGAAGGTCGAGCACGTGATCGTTTGCGGTCACTATGGCTGCGGTGGCGTGCGTGCAGCGCTGCGCGATGACCGCCTCGGCCTCGTCGATAACTGGCTCCGACACGTTCAGGACGTCAGGTGGAAGCACTTGCCCGAGCTGAAGGGCCTGGCCACGGAGGACGACCGCCACCATCGGCTTTGCGAGCTGAACGTCATTGAGCAGGTGATCAACGTCAGTCAGACCACTGTCGTCCGCGACGCCTGGGCCCGAGGTCAGTCTGTCGAAGTCCACGGCTGGATTTACGACTTGCGGGACGGACTTTTGCGCGATCTCGAAGTGTCGACCCTTCACCCTCACGATTAACACAATGTCAGACGTCACCGTGCTCTGCAGAAACAACGGACCTTACTGGATCATCGGCGATTTCAAGCTTGTCGACGCAGACGGCAATCCGATCGAGATACCGGAAGCAAAAAGAAAAACGACGCCGGAGGGATTCCCGCGCGTCGCATTGTGCCGTTGTGGTGGATCGGTGATCAAGCCGTTCTGCGACGGAACTCACAGTCGTATTGGTTTCATCGGAGCGTCTGAGGCGGTGCAGCAGGCCGACGCGAATGATCCTGCTGCTACTCCCCCATCGCCTTGATCAGCACGCGCTTCGAGCGTTGACCGTCCCACTCGCCATAGAACACGCGCTGCCAGGGGCCGAAATCGAGCTTGCCCTTTGTGACGGGCACAATCACTTCATGCCCCACTGTCAACGATCTGAGATGCGCGGCCGCGTTGTCCTCGCCGGTGCCGGTGTTGTGGCGATAGCCTTCGGGTGACCAGGGCGCGATTCGGTTCTCGAGCCAGTCGAGAATGTCCTTCCACAGCCCCGACTCGTGATCGTTGACGAAAACCGAGGCCGAGATGTGCATCGCTGATACGAGAATCATTCCTTCGCTGATTCCCGCAGTGACGCGACACTTCTCGACTTCATCGGTGATGTCGATGATCTCCTGACGCTTTTTTGTATTGAAGGTCAGGTAAGTGGTGTGCGTTTTCACGCCGGCTGATTCTGTCCGATCAGCTTGGCGTGCCACGAATCGCGCAGCGGCAGCTCGAAGCGGGCGCGCCATTCGCGCAGTGTCGTCACCGTTGGATCGAAGACTTTCGTGTCGCTTCCGATTTTTCCATCCGCGCCGAGCTGGGTGAACGCCTCTCGCTCGACGGCTTGAATAGAGCCCTGGTTGTCACGGAAGAAGATGAGTCCGCTCGTGACCAGGCTGGCGCCGAGTTTCGGTTCCAGAGATTTGAGCGTGCGAAAGAGACCGTCGATCGAGCATCCGGACGCGCCGGCGGTTGATTGATCCACAGCGACTGTCAAAAATCGACCGTACTTCAGATCGCGGCCCACCGTGAGCGGCGCGCCATGCGCGTTCCAGCTCACAAGGAACCGATCGACTTCCGAAATCAACTCCTGCGACTGCTTTTCACTCAGCGTGTGGTCTGCGCCGAAAACCCAGGTGCGGGAGTCGTCGGGAAGTTTCTGTATCGGTACGAGTGGCATTTCTATCTCACAGGCAGTATTGGCCGTTGGCAAACCAGCAGCGTGTGTACAGCGAGCTCTTGAAGAAATTAAGCAGATTGAATCCGACTTTGTTCTCGCCGTCCCGCGACGGCGTGATCCCATCCCGCTCGAAGTCGGTGCGTCGCCATAGCAGTCCGTCCGATCGCGCTGCTTCGCCGGCCGCCCACAGGTATGGGCCCCACAGTATCAACGGCGCTGTTTTCTTGACGTAGTTCAGGGTCCCAGCCCACGGATTTGGTGGAGAGCCTCGCATCTCCTTGATCTGCGACTCGATCAGCCATTTCACGCCAAATCCCTGCTCGTATGCGTAGGGTTCCGGGGATAGATCCGTCGTTGCGTATCCCGCATAAAGCCTGCTGGAAAGGAATACCAGTCGGAGGTACGGATAGCGTGTGCGCAACGCGCGCATCACCTGGCCGAGGTTCGACATCAGGACGTACGCTTCGGCGCTGTCGGAGGGCAGTGTGTTGACCGGATACAAATCGTCCAGCTGCGCCCAGATGATTTGCACCTGGTTCTCACTCAGACCGAGCGGAGTAAGGCGCGCTGTTTTTATGCGATCGTAGTTGGGCGACGTAGTCGAAGCCCACGCTTTTGCATCCTGTTGCGCACTATCGGCTCCATTCACAATCACCATCGTGTAGTGATTCACGCTCGGGTCTGCCGCGGCTCGGCCCATCAAGGACCACGCAGTACATGGTGGCCGAGTCGCCGCGCTGCACCACTCCTGGGTGACGTGGGCGCCACCAATCGACAACAGCACGTACTTCCCGAACGGGCTTTCGTCGCCGTTTACATCGAGCGGCTTAACGAGGTTTCGTCTCGCCCTCGCTGCGGAATCGTGATCCGGTGGTGGCTGATTGACCCCGCCTGGGTACAGTCCGCCTTGATTGCCTAAGTAGGTGCCCGTCAGCAAATCGGTGAGGGCCACCTTGGCGCTGTCCGTCGGCGGACCTTTGACCACCGGACGTGGCGGCGGCGGTGGTGGCGGACTTGCGCACGAAATGGCAGCGGCAACCGCGCCGCAAAGGATTGTCGCTCGCTTCAAGCGACTCTCGACGCCCTCACACCTGTCCCGAGGCCGTCGTAGATGTCCTCGCGCGTTAGTGGAAGGTTCGAGCGACCTGCATCAGGTTTGGCGAGCAGGGTCTGAATGACGTTGATTGCGGCCGTGGCAAACGCGTACGCTGACGTGGACATATACAGTCGCCATACACGATAGGTATGGTCGCCTACCAGAGCCTTTGCATCTAGTGATTTCTCCTCGAGAGATCGCACCCAGTGACGAAGCGTCATCGCATAGTGCTCGCGCAGGCTTTCAAGATCGCGCACCTCGAACCCGGACTTCTCCGCCGCAGTAATGACATCAGCAGCGGCGGTCAGCCGGCCATCGGGGAAGACGTAAGTATCGATGAAGGCGCCGCTCTTCCAGATCCTGTCCCAGACCATTCCACGCAGGGTCTTCGGACGCGCCGCCTCGAGGCTGACGATTCCGTGATTCAGAAAAAGTCCGCCTGCTTTGAGCGCGCGATAGGCCGAGTCGAAGTACACCGGCAGGTGACTGAGACCAACGTGCTCGATCATGCCAACACTGGCGATCTTGTCGTAGGTATCGGCAGTGAGAGTGCGATAATCCCTAATTTCGACCCGGCAGCGATCGCTCAAACCGGCCTGCTGGATTCGCTCGCGCGCCAGCGATGCCTGGTTTTCGCTCAACGTTATACCCGTTGCATCGACTCCATAACGCTGAGCCGCGTGCATGATCAGCCCACCCCAGCCGCTGCCGATGTCAAGAAAACGCTCACTCGGTTTGAGCCGAAGCTTCCGGCAGATCAAATCGAGCTTGGCTTCCTGCGCGGTGTCGAGTGAATCGTTCGGTGATCTGAAATACGCGCACGAATAAACCATGCGCTTATCGAGCCACAGTTTGTAAAAGTCATTTCCGACATCGTAATGGAAGCGCACCGCCGCCGCATCGCGAACCGGTGTGTGACGCGGTCCCAGCTTCCTGGCGCGCTCGGGGAATCGTGCGTCCTCCAGATCGTCGTCAGCCTCGCCGGGCAGCTTGAGCACCAGTTTGATCAGCCGCGCGATTGCCGCGGCCGACTGCACTCGAGTGCGAAGGTAATCCCGAAGAACGGCTGCGGCTTCCATGCTGCCATCGATGTCGATGTCACCACTGATGTACGACTCGACCAGTGACAATTCGGATGGTGGCAGCAGCATCCGTCGCAGGGAAGCAGGCCGATTGAGGACGAGCGTGAACCGCGGGTTTTGTGAATTGCCGCGGTCGGTCACTCCGTCCCAGAAGCGAACGTCGAACGACCGCTCGCGCGGCGGCCCGAGAAAGGCCGCCAGAACATCACGACACCGCGCAACGGCGCTGTCACGAAAGTCGATTCCAGAGTGCTCGAGCTCGTGCGTTGTCGACATCAATCGCTCGACCGGGGAACCTTCACCGCGGTATCCAGCAGTCTCCACATGTACCACGAGCCGATGCTGCGATACGGCGCCCACTTGGCGCCAATTTTCTTGACGCGCTCGGGTGTCGGCAACTTTCTGAGCCGATACGCTTTCTGCATTCCCTTCTGAATTCCCAGATCGATATCCGGCAGCACGTCCAACCTTCCGAGTCTGAACATCAGGAACATTTGCGCTGTCCAGCGGCCGATGCCTTTGACTTGAGTCAGCGCCGTAATGATTTCGTCGTCGGTGAGCTCGTGCAGCGTCTCGATCGACAACTGTCCCGAAGCAACGCGCGCGCCAAGATCCTTGAGGTACGCGGACTTTTGCCGCGACAATCCAATCGCGCGCAGCTGCTCATCGGATGTCGTCGCCAACTCGTCGGGTCGCGGGGTCCTGCCGCCGTACAATCCCTGAAACCGGCCGTGAATGGTGCCGGCCGCTTTGCCAGAGAGCTGCTGGAACACTATCGATCGCGCGACAGCGTCGAAATGTGTCCCATTGCCTGACGGCCAGCCTTTGTATGGACCGACCTTGTCGATTACTTCGCCAAGGACCGGATCGACCTTTCGCAAATGTGCGATTGCCTTGCGACCAACTGCGCTCGAGCCAGCGGATTTCATTCTTTCGCGATAAGGAGCGTTTGAGCATGGTCCGCGAACCATCAACCGGACCATGAGAATTCTACCCTCGGTTAGCCCACTCAGCGAGGATATCGGGGCAACCTTCTATATTTGAGCGACTTATGTCCTCCCCCACTTCTACCGAATCCCAGACGGTTTCCGACATGTCGCCCGAGGAATTCCGGCGACACGGACACGCCGTAATCGACTGGATTGCCGACTATCTGGCAGATCCCGAACAATGGCCGGTGATCCCTGGTGTTAAGCCGGGAGAGTTGCGTGCTATGCTGCCGAGCTCCCCTCCCGAGCAAGGCGAATCCATGGACGCCATCCTCGCCGACTTCCAGAAACTGATCGTGCCCGCGAACACGCATTGGAATCACCCGGATTTCATGGCGTACTTCCCGAATAGTGCTACGGGAGCGGGTGTACTCGGCGAAGCGCTGTCAGCCGCGCTCAACGTCAACGCAATGCTATGGCGAACGACACCCGCCGGTACCGAGCTGGAGCTACACACCCTCGGCTGGCTCCGTCAGATGATCGGTCTGCCGGATGGCTTCTTCGGGTTCATTTCCGATACCGCATCGGCTAACACGCTCTACGCGCTGGCTGCGTCACGTGAGCTACATCCGGAATTGCGTCTGCGCGAAGAAGGAATGTCGGGACGCGCGGATCTACCGAAGCTCACCTTCTACTGCTCCGAGGAAGCGCACTCCAGCGTGGACAAGGCGGTAATGACTCTTGGTTACGGGCTCGAGTCGTTGCGAAAGATTCCGACAGATTCCGGATTGCGGATGGACGTGAAAACATTACGCGGCACCATCGAAACGGATCTGCGTGCGGGACGGATTCCGCTGGCGGTAGTTGCAACAGTGGGCACCACATCGACAACGTCCGTCGATCCTGTGCGTCCGATCGCCGAGCTCTGTCAGAAGCACGGAATCTGGCTGCACGTCGACGCATCGTACGCCGGCAGCGCCGCGATTCTCCCCGAGCGACGCGACATTCTCGACGGCTCGGATCGCGCGGACTCGCTCGTCGTCAACCCCCACAAGTGGCTGTTCACTCCTGTCGACTGCTCGGTGCTGTACGTCCGCCGCCCCGAAGTGATGAAGCGCGCGTTTCAGCACATCCCCGAGTATCTCATCGTCCCGGACGAACCTGGCATCGTGAACATGATGAACTACAGCATCACACTCGGGAGGCGCTTCCGTGCGCTCAAGCTGTGGTTCGTGATCCGAAACTTCGGCGTGCACGGTTTGCGCTCGATGATCAGAGAGCACATCCGGATCGCCGCCTGTCTGGCCGGTTGGATCGACGAAGATCCGGAGTTCGAGCGGCTGGGCGATGCGAATTTTTCCACCGTCGTGTTCCGCCATCGGCCCCGTGGGATGAAGGAACCGGAGCTGGACGCGCACAACGCGCGCATTTTGGATCGAGTGCTGGCGAAACGCCAAGTCTTCTTCTCGCATACCAGGGTGCGCGGCCAGTACGCCCTGCGTATCGCGATCGGGAACATTCACACGACGGAAGCACATGTTCGCCGCGCGTTTGAGCTCGTGAAAGAGGCCGCGGTTTAGCTCATAAGACAAAGGCGCTGGCGGCTGGCGGCTTTCAGCCTGCTGCCACCGGCTTAACCCCGCAGTTCGAACACGCTGCAGGCCGCCAGCTGAAGGCCGCCAGCCGCTAGCGCAGTTTTCTCGCCAGAGTGAATCCGCTCTTGGTTGCGGCGGAACGAACCATGCGGCTCGGTATATTATCTGAACCTGTTTAACGATCCCAACCCACCCGAATCAAAATTGACAAGTCAGGGAGCCTTGATGAGAGCTACTGTGACCAGAGCCGCGGCCGCGCTGTCGATCGGTCTCGTGATGGCGTCGCAGGCGGCGGCGCAGAACAACTCGCAAAACACCACGCAGTGCGACCCCACCGCAAACACCAAGGGCGATATCGCTCGCGCGCAGTTCTCGATGACGCGGGCGATTTCCGCCATCGACAAGGGAAATCCGACCCGCGATCTACAGGAGGCACTGCGTCTAGTTGACAACGGCACCGACAACCCGACCGCTCGAGCGTATCTTCGCGGCGAGGCTTACATCATTTACTTGATGCAGCCGAATGCGCCGGCTGTCGTCCAGCGCAGCGCGCTCGGCCTCACATCGAACCCGACAGGCACAGTCGACCTTTACGCTGCGGCAGACTCGGCGTTCACCATCGTCGAGGCTTCTTCGCCCGAGTGCGCGACGGTCGTCGGACAATGGCGCCAACAGAAGCCGTGGCTCAACACCTTGAACGCGGCAATCAATGCGCTCAATGCCAATCAGCTGGATTCCGCCGAGATACTCGCCAAGCGTTCACTGCTGTTGGATCGGAAAGCACCCTACGCCTACTCGGTGCTGGGGTCAATTGCCAAAAACCGGAAGAACTGGACCGCGGCAAATGACTACTGGCAGCAGACGCTGAAAGCGGCTGGGACCGACACGACGTACGCTGACGTCCGCATGAAGACGATGTACGAGATTGCGGCGGCAACATCCGACAGAGCGGAGGCGGCGACCGGAGCGGCGAAGCGCACCGCGGCCCGCGAGGCGATTAAGTCATGGCAGGACTACATCAACGCTGCCAACAATGATCTTCTACTTGCAGATGCGTTGGATCAGGCTTCCCACGCCTACTATACCGCCGGCGACAGCACGTCACTGCCTACGCTTTATGCCCCAATCCTCAACAACCCTACGAAGTACGGCGAGCTATCGCTCGTGCATGCGGGCGTAATCGCGACGCGTAGCGGCCACGCCAAGGATGCCGAGAAACTGTTCGAGGCGGCGCTGACGCAGAATCCGTATTCACGCGACGCGATCAACAACCTCGCTGCGACGTACATTCAGAACAACGCATACGCCAAGGCGTTTCCACTGATCGATAAGCTCATTTCACTCGACCCGAGCAATCCCGATAATCCACTGCTATACGCGTTCGCCTATCAGGGATTGTACAAGGGAACGAAAGACAAGAAGTTGCAGAAGATCTATACTGACTCGCTCGTGTACTTCAACAACAAGAGCGAGAACGCGCCGGTGAAAGTGGTGGTCAGCGAATTCACCCGCCGTCCCGATGGTACGGTGGTCGCTGGTACGATCGAGAACAGAAGCACCACCGCCAAGACCTACAATCTCAGCGTCGACCTTCTCGACAAGAATGGTGCTGTCATTTCGACGGAAGCCGCGACGGTTGGACCAGTCGCGCCGAAGTCGAGCGGCACCTTCCGCATCAACTCGACGAAGGGCGGAGCGTACGGGTACAGGTACAAGCCGGTCAGTTAGCTACTAACGGAAGACTACCAGCTCGCGGACGTCAGCCTGCCGGCCGCGAGCTTTTTTTACTGCACTGTGGCTCGAAGCCGCGAGTTGAACGCCGCCAGCCGCTAGCTGGTAGTCTTCCGGTGCAGTCACGAGCTGCGAGGCAGCATCATAGGATCTGATTCAACAAACGCGCCCAGTATCCAGAACCGTTCACCGTCGAACCAGAAAATCGCGACCTGCTCCAACTGCGCCGCCAGCGCGATCGCATCGCCCTGCGGCATGACTACCGCGACACTCCGCTCGCAATGAGTACGATCGGGGGAGCAGGCATCGACCTCGACGAATTTGTGGCCGCTGTGTTTGAGTCGATCGTTCAGCTCGCGTCTGCGCTTCTCGTTTTCTTCGCGCGGAAGATCGGCGCCTCGTGGATCGTCGGCTGTGAGAACTGCAAACGGATCGGCGAGTCCGATTCGTTTCAATCCTGTCAGAGCGCTTTCAGAGAGTGATTGCCGTAGATCTATCTCCAGCTCCGGATCTGTCGCGAACGTGAGCACTGTCTCCGGGTAACGGGGCCAATCCGGATCGTGCTGGTCAGGCATTGATCTCATGAATGGCTGAATTACAATCTTCGCACCAACAGACGCGTTGGCTTTGCATCCGGAACTGGTACGCTCTTTGACTTTCGAGCAGCCGTGAAATCGACACAGATCTGGCCGGATCTGCTCTATCTGGTTCGGCACGGTGAATCGGCAGGCAATGTC
>Ga0209027_1000349_pt1 | contig 15825 bp, 16 predicted proteins | sample GraSoi013_1_20cm_3_FD_185821 | JGI IMG/M metagenome (GOLD analysis project Ga0209027, IMG submission 185821) | Grasslands soil microbial communities from the Angelo Coastal Reserve, California, USA - Sample 09_27_2013_1_20cm (SPAdes) (version 2) | ecosystem: Environmental > Terrestrial > Soil >...
GCGCTCTCGCCCCATGACTGATGTGACTGGCAGCGCGAAGCTGCAGATCTTTCCAACCGCCGAGGAAATCGGAGAACACCTTGCTGATCGACTGCTGAGAGAGATCGAGCAGGCGCGGACGGTTGGACGTCGGTTCGTGCTTGGCTGTCCCACCGGTCGGACGCCCAGGCCCACCTATTCGGCGATCGCTCGCCGACTGGCTACCGAACCGCGGGATCTGAGGCACCTTACGCTCGTGATGATGGATGAGTACGCGATCGAGAACGGAGATCGATTTCAGCGCGCCTCACCGGACAAGCCGTGGTCGTGCCACCATTTCGCGCGGCGCGAGATACTCGACTCCTGGAACGAACATCTTCCGGAAGAATTTCAGATTTCTCCGAGCAACTTGTGGTTCCCCGAAGCAGAGAAACCGGAAACCTACGACGCCCGCATCGAGAGCATGGGCGGGATCGACTTTTTCATACTCGCTTCGGGCGCATCTGACGGTCACGTCGCATTCAATCCACCGGGCGCGGCCCGTGACAGTCACACCCGAATTGTCACACTGTCGGACGAGACCCGACGTGACAATCTTCAGACCTTCCCGGCGTTCGGGACGATTGAAGCTGTCCCGCGCTACGGAATAAGTGCGGGGATCGCAACGATCGCTGCCGCGCGCAACGCAGTAATGATTCTGACAGGGCCAGCTAAACGTGACTCATTTGCGCGTGTCGTTGAAGCTGATCAGTATGACTTAGCCTGGCCGGCAACTATCATTCACGAATTTTCCACGGGTGCAATCCTGGCCGATCGTGAGGCGGCGAGCACGCTGGAGTAGACACCGACGTCAATCAGGTGCTTGAGGGGCGCCTGTATTAGAGGACATATTCGGGCGCGATCGATGACGACATTGGCATCCACATTTCACGTGCATTCCGCGGTGCAGCGAGGCGCTGATGCAGAACACTGAGTACGATGCGATCGTGGTGGGGTCCGGAATCTCCGGCGGCTGGGCGTGTAAGGAGCTCACCGAAAAAGGCCTCAAGGTTCTTTGCCTGGAACGAGGCAAGAACATCGAGCACATAAAAGACTATGTGAACGCGACGAAGGCGCCCTGGCAGTATCCGCATCGCGGCGGACGCACCCGCGCGATGGAAGAAGAATATCCCGTGCTCAAGCGCGATTACCCGCTCAACGAAAAGAATCTCGATTACTGGGCATCGGACAAGGATTCACCATACACCGAGGTCAAGCGCTTCGATTGGTTTCGCGGCTATCACGTCGGCGGTCGGTCGCTGATGTGGGGACGACAGAGCTATCGGCACAGCGATCTCGATTTTGAGGCAAATGCGAAGGAAGGCGTGGCGGTCGATTGGCCGATTCGGTATGCCGAGATCTCACCGTGGTATGACTACGTCGAAAGACACGCCGGCATCAACGGCTCGCACGAAGGTATGCCGCAGCTGCCCGACGGTCAGTTCCTGCCACCAATGCCGCTCAACTGCGGCGAGCAAATGGTTGCTGACAAGGCCAACAAGATTTTCGGCCCGCACCGTCGGATCATTCCCGGGCGCTCGGCAAACCTCACGCAGGCTCACGATGGCAGAACACAGTGCCAGTATCGCAACGCCTGCTGGCTCGGTTGCCCTTACGGAGCCTACTTCAGCAGCCAGTCATCGACGCTTCCGCACGCCGCGAAGACGGGGAATCTGACGCTCAAGCCGTGGTCGATCGTCAGCGAAGTCATTTACGACAAGGACAAGAAGCGCGCGACGGGCGTCCGCGTGATGGATGCGCTCAACAACCACGTAATCGATTACAAAGCGAAAATCATTTTCCTTTGTGCGTCGACGCTCAACTCCACGTGGCTGTTGCTTCGCTCGGCGAACGACGTGTGGCCCGGTGGACTTGGCAGCAGCTCCGGCGAGCTCGGCCACAACCTGATGGATCACCACTTCCGCGTCGGCGCGCAGGGCAAGCTCGAGGGTCTCGACGACAAGTACTACTTTGGCCGGCGGCCGAACGGTTTCTACATCCCGCGCTACCGCAATCTTTTCGGAGACAAGAGGCAGTACCTGCGCGGCTTCGGCTATCAGGGTGGCGCGGGTCGCGAAGACTGGGGACGCGCGGTCGCCGAGCTGGGTGTCGGCGGCGCGTTCAAGGATGCGATGGCGATGCCGGGCCAATGGACCATCGGCGCGACGGCGTTCGGAGAGATGCTGCCCGATCACAGGAACACGGTCACGATCGACAAGAACAAGAAAGACAAGTGGGGCATGCCCGTCATCGCAATCGATTGCATGATCCGCGAAAACGAGAACGCGATGCGTCGCGACATGCAGGTCGACATGGCCGAGCTGCTCAATGCGTGCGGCGTGAAGGACGTCATGGTTTACGATGGCGGCTACTTTCCCGGCATGGGCATCCACGAGATGGGAACCGCGCGGATGGGACGCGATCCGAAGACTTCAGTGCTCAACGCGCACAATCAGGTGTGGGATGCGCCGAACGTCTTCGTCACCGATGGATCGTGCATGACGTCAGCGGCCTGCGTTAATCCCTCACTCACTTACATGGCGCTCACTGCTCGTTCGGCGGATTTCGCCGTCAACGAGCTGAAGCGTCAGAACCTCTAGTCGGAGCGATCAATGACTGGGAAAGACATTGCAATCATCGATACGCCCGAGCTGATCTCGCGGCGCGAGGCGGTCTTTCGTATCACGACGTTGATTGGCGGCGTTGCGGTACTTGGTAGCGGCGCGTTGGTGACTGCGTGCCGGCAGCAGTACAAGGTCGGGGCGCCATTCACGAACGGTGAAGTAGCCTACCTCGACGAAATCGCTGACACGATTTTGCCGACGACGAGCACACCGGGCGCCAAGGCAGCGCAGACCGGTGCGTTCATGGCGCTGATGGTGAGAGACAGCTACAACGCCGACGACGACAAAGTCTTTCGCGAGGGAATGGGTAAGCTGAACGACGCGATGAAAGACAAGTACGGCAAGACTTTCATGGAGGCGACGCCGCAGCAACGGCTCGAGATGCTGCAGTCGCTCGATAAGCAGCAGTACGACTACTCGGAGAAGATGAAGGCGGAAGCAAGGCGGAAATCGGACGAATTCCTCGCCGAGCGCGAACAAAACCCGCCGACGTCGCAGGGTGTTAAGTCGACCCAGATCACCGAGTCACCGCCGAGCAAGTACTTCGGGATGATGAAAGAGCTGGCGTTGCTTGGCTACTTCACATCCGAGATCGGCATGACCCAGGCGCAGCGCTACACCGAATCTCCCGGTCGCTACGATCCATGCATCCCGTACGATGGCAAGCCCGCCTGGGCGGGCCACGCCTGATTTCCGGAGACCTATCGATGACTCGGTTTCTCCCTTTGCTGCTCGCGGCGCTGACCTCCGGCGCGGCGTCTTCTCCCGGCGTGCGTTCACCCACGCCGCCGCGCGACGCGAGGCTGGTTGGACGCTGGGACGTTACGATCACGACTCCAACGGGAACGGCACCATCGTGGATCGAGATTGACACGTCGGGACGGGATGCGCTCGTCGGCCACATTGTCGGCATCGTGGGCAGCGTGCGACCCATTTCCGAGATCATCGCGGAAGGCGATTCGCTTCGCTTCGCAGTTCCGCACCAGTGGGAAGCCGGCGACGGAGACCTACGCGTAGTGTTCCGTCTGCAGGGGGACAGACTCGTCGGACGCATGACGTTCCCTGATAACACCACACTCTCCTGGACGGCCGTACGCGCGCCGCGACTCACGCGAACGCACGCTCCTGTCTGGAGTGCGCCGATCAGACTACTGGATCAGAACGATCTCAACGGCTGGCAGCCGATGGGAGCGGCGAATCAATGGATTGTGCGCAATGGCATTTTGAGCAGCCCACGTTCCGGCGTGAATCTGCGCACGGTAAGATCCTTCGGCGACTTCAAATTGCACGTCGAATTCCGCTACCCATCAGGCAGCAACAGCGGCGTCTACCTCCGCGGGCGGCACGAAGTCCAGATAGAAGATGATTATGGTCGCGAGCCTTATTCGCATCGCTTCAGCGGCATTTATGGATTCATCACACCCAGCGAGATCGCGGCGCGACCGGCCGGACAATGGCAGACGTACGACATCACGCTCGTTGGCCGCATGGTGACCGTCGTCGCGAATGGCAGACAGGTGATTTGCAATCAGGAGATTCCGGGGATTACCGGCGGCGCAATCGACAGCAACGAAGGCGCGCCCGGGCCGATTTACCTTCAAGGCGACCACGGGCCGATCGAGTATCGAAACATCGTGATTACTCCTGCCCGGTAGAAGGAAACTACAAAAGAAAAACTGCAAGCTTGCAAGCTGGTAGTTTTTCTTTTCAGTTATCTTATTCGCGACCCAACCACGACTAAATGCGATCTGGAATTTCAGCCGGACTGATGGGCGTTGGCGGAATTTTTCTCGCCTTCGGGTTTACCGTTATGGTCATCGGCATTTTCACGCGCAGCAGCCCGTGGCGTGGCGAGATGCACGCTCTCACGACCGTCGGCACCGGCTCCCTGATAATCGGCGGAGTGATGTTCGTGCTCGGTTGGCTGCTACATCGTGGGGCGAGACAGTCCGACGAGAGAGCGACCGTTTAGGGTTGCGGACTGCCTAAGTAAAGGTGGGCGTCTTTATTCTTTAGGGCTGTACGAGGAGCCGGACGGTTTAACGCGTTACTGTAGACCCCGCGCATTTGTTCGAAATCTCCATCGAGATAGGCTCCCCGCCCCAGCGCGTGGCGGGTGATGACCGACGTTGAGCTCTGGCCCGAATGGACGCAGAGCGTTCAGAAAGTGAAGCGACTCGACAGCGCACAATTTCGCGTCGGCATCTCCGGCCTCTACTTGATGTTCGAAGCGGCCGGTTTGAAGCAGCGCAGCGAAATCTCCGTGCGCTAGCTGTTGCGGATCGTTCGCGATCCGTCGTCCCATACCACCGACGTCTTTCTGAAGTACGATTCGTTCGCCATGTGACAGGCAAGCGCGGCGTTGTGTCCGAACACGACATCTTCCACCACCGGGCGTCGGGTCCGCACCGCGTCGAAGAAATTCGCGAGGTGTGGACGAAAATCGTCATAATTATCCGCCATTCGATAAGTCACTGATTCTCGCGCCGGCATCTTCGCAAACTTCTCGTCATTCTCCGCGTGCCATTGTTTCTCGTAGGCTTCGCGCATCGCGCGCGGGAAACTCCCGTCGTAGTAGCACGGGTAGGTGTCGACACCAAGTTGCGGGCTGAAGCTGACGCTCTGGCCATCCACCTCGAGCAACCCGCGCGAGCCCTGAATGCGGTATGTCTCGCCCATTTCACAGGCGAGATTCAGCCGCATGTACACAGGCAGATCTCCGAAGTAATAGACCACTGAGTGAACATCGGGCATGTTGCGGCCGTCTTTCCAGTGACGGATACCGCCGACGGCTGCCGCAAAACGTGCCGGCTGATTGATGCCGAGCATGAACATCATGCCGCTTATGAGGTGCACCAGCAGGTCGCCGGCAACGCCGGTACCGTATTCCTTCCAGCAACGCCACCGGGCGAAGATCAGCGGATTGAATGGAACTTTCGGCGTCACGTCGCCTTGCCAGGTATTCCAATCGAGATTGGCTGGCGACAGATCAGGCGGCGGTGGGTACTGCCAAGCTCCGCACGGATCGTTGCGCCCCATCCAGCCTTCGACGAGCATCAAATCGCCAAGCACGCCCGAGGCAATGATTTCCTTTGCTTTGGCGCAGACCTGTGAACTCACTCGCTGGGATCCGATCTGAACGATACGATTCGTTTTCCTGGCGGCATCCACCATCGCAACGCCGTCGGCAGCGGTGTGTGACATCGGCTTCTCACAATAGATGTCCTTACCGGCGTTGACCGAATCGATTACGACCTGCCGATGCCAATGATCGGGGACAGCCGCGACAATGGCGTCGATGTTCTTGTTGTCGAGCAAATCGCGGTAGCGACGTGTCACCGGCAGGTCGGGGCGCACGATTTCGCGGGCGAGAGTATGTCGACCATCGTAAAGATCCGCGGCGCCGGCGCATTCTACTCCGGGAAGCTGAATCGACGTTCCGAGCAGTCCCGAACCCTCCATCCCTACTCCGATGATGCCGAACCGCACCGTATCGCTCGGCGCTACCTTCTTTCGCGCGGGCTCAGACTCCGGTTTGAGAAAAATCGTTCGCGCGCCAACTGACCCGCCCGCTGCTGCCGCGCTCACCTCGAGGAACTCACGTCGCGAGAAGTTGCTTTTCGACATTCCGATCTCCTAGCCATCGGCTGCAAGTAGTGGTGTCTTGCGAGTGCCCGCCGGCGGAGAATATCGTAAGCTCTGCTCATTACCGAAAGGAAGACCCAGTGCTTTGTCATGGAACCGCAGTCGTCGCCACAGAACCTAGGAGAAAGCAATGAAGCGTCGTGAATTCGTGAAAGCAGTCGGCCTCGCCGCAGTCGGCGCGCAAGTCGGCTGCGCGTCATCGGGTGCCGGTAGTGCGGTTGGCGAACGGAAACTGAAAAAAGTTGGAATACAGCTTTACACTTTGCGCGACGACGCAAGGCGTGATCTCGAGGGCACACTCGTCAACATCGCCCGTACTGGTTATAAGGAAGTCGAGCTACTGAGCTCGATGAACAATTTCGGGATGCCGCCGGTCCAGCTGCGTGCGATTCTCGATCGAAACGGCTTGACCGCCCCTTCGACGCACGTCGAGGCCGGGATCTTCGGCAACCTCGATCCCCAGATAGAGGCCGCAAAGATTCTCGGTCACCAGTATCTGATCGTGGCGAGTCTGCCCGACGCCGACAAGCTCGGTCTCGATGGTTATCGACAGTGGGCGGATCGCTTCAACGAAGCGGGATCGCGGGCGCTGCGCAGCGGTATTCGCATCGGATTCCACGACGAGGCGTGGGATTTCCGCAACATGAATGGGACGACGCCGTACGACGTCTTCGTTCAGCGAATAGATCCAGCCGTAGTCGCGCTGCAGCTCGACACAGGCAATGCCGCGGTGGGTGGCAAGGACCCGCTCGAGTACATGCAGAAATATGGTCCGCGGTATTCCCTCTTCCACATTAAGGACGCCCCCAGCATCCCGGCTGACCATGACGTCGAGCTCGGCAAGGGCGTGGTGAACTTCAAGCGCCTGCTCGGAATGATCGACAACGTCGATCAGAAGCATCTCTATGTCGAACAGGAGAGTTACCCCGGCACGCCGCTCGACAGCGTGAGACGGGACTACGACTACATCAGCAAGCTGGAGTTCTAGGACTTCCGCAGTCGATTTAGCCGGAACGGAGTGAGATCGAAACGCGAGCTGCCGGTCGAAACGAGATCGGCCTGCAGCTCGCCAATCGCGCTCGCGAACTTGAACCCATGGCCTGAACAGGGCGACGAGATCAACACGTTAGCATGTTGGGGATGGAAGTCTATCACGAAATCGTGATCTGGCGTGTTGGTAAAAATGCACGTCGTCGAGTCACGCACGGGCGAGCGTGAGAGATCGGGCAGCACGTCCTGCAACGCTGTTCGCAGCGGTCGGACATCCGCATCGCTCACGGAGCGATCGGCCTCCTCCGCATTTCGAATGATGCGGCCGTCGTGCATCACCGATGCTTTCACACCTTTCGCCATTTCCGGAAACCCATAACAAATCACGCCTGGCTTGAACTCGTACGCGTAGATCGGGAAGCGCTGCGACTGATAACTCGCCGCTGGCTCTGGTGGCTCGAACCACGAAACCGTCTGACGTTCTATCTCGAGCGGAAGCTGAAGCTCGCCGAGCAAGGTGTTCAGCCACGAGCCAGCGCTGAGCACCAGCTTTTCAGCCACATACTCACTCGTCGTAGTAACCACTCGCACACCGTCACGACCTGCATCCCATGACTGCACTCGTTCGTTGAAATGAGTCGCAGCGCCCGCCCTCGCAGCGAGATCGATGTGCGCCTTCGTGCAACTTTCCGGATCGAGATATCCAGCGCGCGGATCCAGCACCGCGACAAGATCGCCGATGATCTCAAACGCCGGAAAGCGTTTGGCCACTTCGTCGCTCGATAGAATCTCGTGCGGAAGATTGTGCTCACGCGCGCTACGCAGCGTACCGGTGACTACACTGCCGTCAGCCGGACCGATCATCAAACCGCCGCCAACCGTCATTAGCGCCTTCCCGCTCGCATCCTCGAGGGCCAGCCAAAGCTCGTGAGCACGTTGCACCAGCGGCACGTACAAAGGATGCTCGAAGTATGTTTCGCGAATGATCCGGCTGTCACCGTGCGACGAGCCCCGATTATGAAGCGGCGCGAATTGCTCCAGGCCCAGCACTCGGATGCGGCGCTTCGCGAGATGATATAGCGTCGCACTGCCCATCGCTCCCAGGCCGACGACGATTACGTCGTACTCACGCGCGTTAGTCATATTCCAGTAACTTGAAGCGTGGCGCGGAAACCATCGAGTATCGGCTCCGTAAGTATGGAAACAACGCCGAGCCCCACGAGGACCAAATGGATCCAGATGTAGCAAATTTCGCCGTAGTCGCAGTTATCATCGTGGCGATGGTCGGTTCCCTGTCTGCAATCACCGTCGGGTTGGTGCGCGGCGTTCAGAAGAAGCCGGTTTCGCGAGGGCTGCCCAACATGCTCGGCGTTCAGGAGCGTTTCGATCAGTTGCAGCAGTCAGTCGATGCCATCGCGGTCGAGGTAGAACGAATCGCCGAGGCGCAGAGGTTCTCGGCCAAGCTGCTGGCGGAGCGAAGTGAAACGTCGACGGTTCCGCGTTAGAAATCTCCTCCTCGCCTGGTCAGTGGCCGGTGTTTCTTTTCTCGTCGCGCACGAATGATGCGGGCGGGAGAGACCTCGTGAACCAGTCGGATGTAGCGGCCCTGAACGCGGGAGACGCTGAGATCTTCAGATCGTCCAGTTCAACTTCGAAGCGCAGATCGCGCGAGGGATCCTGACCAAATGCCATGTATCATGACCTTGCTGGCTCTGGCGGCGCCGAGGTTGGTGGTCGCCCTGTTGTGGTTCTTCACCCATTGGTTCCGCGGTGTCTTCGACAACATTCTTTGGCCGATAATCGGCATCATTTTCCTGCCAACGACACTTTTGTGGTATTCCGCGGTGCACAACTGGTTTGGCGGGCATTGGACTTTTTGGCCGATCGCAGGACTGGTGCTTGCTTTGGTGATCGATCTCGGCCCCGTCAGCGGTCGCAGAGTCCACTATCGGCGTTAACCCTCATCGTGAGCAAGATGATGCAATGGTACGGCTGGATCAGCGGCATCGCACTGCTTGGATTCGTCGCGTGCACTGCCGAGAACAACAAAGCATCGGACACGTCAAAGGCGGTCGCTGCGGCGAGCACCAGCGCAGCGTGCGCGAGTGACAACGGCGGCATTACGCTGCCGGCCGGATTCTGCGCCGTTGTCTTCGCGGACACACTCGGCCATGTGCGCCATATCGCCGTAAACTCGAATGGCGACGTTTATGTCAACACCTGGAGCGGGCCGTACTACCAGGGACCGACACATTCAGGCGGCTTTCTCGTCGCCCTCCGTGACACCAACAACGATGGTAGAGCAGACATAATCCGGCGCTTCGGTCCGGACGCATCAAAGAAAAACGGCGGCGGAACTGGCATCGGATTCTACAAAGGCGCTCTCTACGCCGAGGAAGGCGACACTCTCAGTAAGCGGATCGTGCGCTACGCCATCTCGACGGACAGCATGGCCCCGACTTCCGTCGCGGAGGTAATCGTCGATGGCCTGCCGGCGAATGGAGATCACCCGATGCATCCATTCGTCGTCGATGCCAGCGGTAACATTTTCATGGACGTCGGATCGGCAAGCAATTCCTGTCAGATCAAAAACCGCACGCTCAATTCCGCCGGAATAAAGGACTGTCCCGAGCTCCGGACGCGTGCCGGAATCTGGAAGTACGACGCAAACAAGACCAGCCAGCGGTTCTCACCGGCGGAGCGTTATGCGACCGGCATTCGCAACGCGGTGGGCATCGCGCTCGATCCCGCTGGCCAGTTGTATTCGACACAGCACGGCCGCGATCAGCTCTTCGACAACTGGCGCAAGCTGTACACCTCCGAGCAAGGTCAGAATCTGCCGGCCGAGGAGCTACTGCGGATCGAGCAGGCCGGCGATTATGGCTGGCCGTATTGCTATTTCGATAACCAGCAGCAAAAGCTGGTGCTCGCGCCCGAGTACGGCGGCGATGGTGGCAAAGCCATCGGGCAGTGCGCCTCAAAAAATCCACCCGTTGCCTTCTTCCCAGCGCACTGGGCACCGGACGGACTGGCGTTCTACTCCGGGTCAATGTTCCCGGCGCACTACAAGGACGGAGCATTCATCGCGTTCCATGGCTCCTGGAATCGCGCCCCTGGTCCTCAGGGCGGCTACAACGTGTCGTTTGTGCCGTTTACCGGCGGCAATCCAGCGGACGCATCCAAGTATGAGGTCTTCGCTGACGGGTTCGCGGGGGCGAACAAGCAACCAGATGCAGCAGCTCACAGACCGACCGGTCTGGCGCAGGGTGCCGACGGCAGCCTCTATATCACCGACGACAAGGGTGGACGCATCTGGAAGGTTGTCTACCGTGGAAACGCCAAATAGAGACGCGTAACCGGCTCGCGGCCCTGTCGTCTAGATAACAGAGCTCGAGCGACAGGTTTTCGTCGCCGGACGACGCCGATCCGCGTGGATCGGCGTTGGCACATCCATCGGTAAAGGACAATCAAATGAGTATCTCGAACTCGGCGGCCATGCGTGTGGTGGCGGCTGCGTCAATCTGCGCATCGCTTGCTGCTTGCGGCGGCGGACATCATCTCGCCGAGTATCCATTCGCCAGCAGAACGTTGGCCGTAGTCTACGTGGCGCCTCCGGCTCCGGAGCTTCTCACCAGCTATTACGACCTCAGCAATTCCCAGAATCCGCTGGAGGCGGTCGTGCGGGGCGCCGCCAATATCGCTCGTGAGCGTGAAGGTCGCCGCGCGCAGGCACGTCTGGACAGTGCAGCGGCGCGCATCGACTTCCCGACTGTTCTCGCGCAGCGCACGGTTCAACGCGCGAGCAGATATCTCGGCACGCGTTCCGTCACCGACGAGAATCAGGCCGATTACCTGATGGAAGTCAGAATGGAACGTTTTGGTATCAACGCCAAAGCTGACGAAGCGACCTACCTGTTTACGTATGCGGAAGCAGTGTTGATCGATCGTCGCACCGGTCGTGAGATCTGGAACGTAAACGTTCACGGCCGCGACCGGTTGACTCCTTACGTCGAGGCATCGAGCCCGATTCCCGGCTCAGTGATCGCGGCAGGGACGCTTGGCACAGTCAAGGTCGCTGATTTCCAGAATGCGCTCAATGCGCTGATGGATTATTCATCGACGCTGATCACCAACGAGCTCCGCGCAGCGTTGAGGGACGTGCGCAAGTAAGAAAAAACTTCATATGAGAACATCGCAGCCGGGGCGTTGATGCTTGCAGCGCTCGGGGGATGGTCGTACGTTCGGCTGGCTGTAGAGCGACTGATCTGAGTCGCGCCAATCCCTCTCGGAGGCTACATGTTCGCGTCCCCCCGCATCACGCGTTCCCTGCTCGCTTGCTGCGCATTTGTCATTGCAGCCTGCGCCAAGAAAGAGAACGCGGCAGTCGATAGCTCGAGCGTCGTTGCATCGACAACTTCATCAACCACGAACACGGCGCCGGCCGCTGCGAACATCAACCTGGCGGACCTAGCGGGAAAGTGGAACATGCGCTCCGTTCCGTCGAGCGGTACCGATACTACCCCAACCAATTACGTGCTGACGGCGACGAACAGCACGTCGGGATGGACGATTACTTTGCCGGGTCGCAAGCCGATGGCGATCCAGGTCGTCGCCGAAGGTGACAGCGTTGTAACAACCTCGCCTCAGTACGCGAGTGTGCGGCGGAAAGGACTTCAGGTCTCGACAAACGGCGTACTGCGTTTGCAGAACGGTGACCTCGTCGGGCAGACGACGGCGCACTATCGCGTGAAGACGGCTGACTCAGTGATGCTGATGTATACGAGCGGGACGCGCACCAAATAGGAATCAGGAGCGCGATCCGGTTGTAACTGGTGGCTTGATCGGAGGAAGCGCGGCCTCGATCTCGCTGCGATGCGGCTCCAGCCACGGTGGCAGCACGAGATGTTCGCCCAGCGTGGCCGGATCCTCGTCGATGGCGAAGCCAGGACCGTCTGTCGCGATCTCGAACAGCACGCCACCTGGCTCAAGGAAATAAACCGACTTGAACCAGAACCGGTCGATCACTTCGGTCGGCCGTCGGTGCGCGCGCGCGATTCGCTCGCGCACCGCGAGCTCAGTCGTATCGTCAGGCACTCGCCATGCGACGTGATGCACGCCACCGGTTCCCCACCGCCCGCGCGCCTTATCTGGCACTTCTCTAATCTCGACGTACCGACCGGACCCGCCGCCTCCTATGTCGAAGCCTGTCCATTCTCCTTCGGCGCCGATATCAACGAAACCGAGAACGCCTGTGAGAAATGCGCTGGTGAGCGCGAGATCGCTCTCCCACAAACGAACACTGTGCAATCCGCGAATCTGCCTCTCGACTGGCACCGGACTCTCGCGCCACGGCGTGAACTCGCGCTCGTCGCTGGTTTCATGAACGGCGAGCCGCAAACCGTGTGGATCCTCGAACGATATCGCAGAAGTGCCGCGTCTGGTTTCGACTTCTCCAACGGCGACGCCGTTTTCGCCAAGACGGTCGATCCAATATTCGACGCCACCGAGTGGGACAGCGAGAGAGACCTCCATCGCCAGTCCTGCTCCGACTTTCGCCGGCGGCATCTCGGGCCATGGGAAAAATGTCAAGTCGGTCCCAGGATGGCCCTCACTGTCTGCATAGAACAGGTGATAGGTGCCGGGCGAATCCTGGTTCACGCTACGCTTCACCAATCGCATTCCGAGTACTGCTGAATAGAAATCGACGTTGTCCTGTGGCGCCGCAGCGATGCAGGTTATGTGATGGATGCCAGTAATCCCCGTCATTTGGCACTCGGCTGGAGTAGAAGTTCGATTGCTACGTACGTTGACGTACTGCAGTTCATTGCAAGCTAGCGCATCGTTAGTGGTGGGAGGCTACGATGACTGAATTCAGGTGGCTCGCGAATTACGACGAAGATGTTCCGCACTCGCTAGAGCCTTATCCGGACGCCACACTGCTCGACTATCTGAGTGAGGCGGCCACCAAATGGCCGGACCGCCCGGCGCTGCTTTTCAAGGGCACGCGCATCAGCTATCGGCAATTCGAAACAGAGAGTAGCGCCTTTGCGGCGGCACTTCACGCGCTTGGCGTGAGGAGCGGAGACCGCGTCGCGATCTGCCTACCGAACTGTCCCCAATTCCTGATCGCGGAATTTGGCGCGTGGAAAGTCGGGGCCGTGACATCGCCGTTCAATCCAACTTATACGGAGCGCGAGGCGCAGGACGCGCTTCAGGCAAGCGGCGCCGAGACCGTGGTCGTGTTGAATCGATTTTACGAGAAGATCAAATCGATCCAGCCGCAGACGGCTGTCAAACGCGTAGTCGCGACAGGGATCAAGGATTATCTGCCCTGGCATCTGCGGCTCGGATACACCTTGCTCAAGGAAGAGAAAGAGGGTGAGCGCATTCACCTCGGTAAGGGCGACATGCACTTCAAGACGCTGCTGCGTCTTTATCGCTTGGCGCGCCGGCCGTCAGTGACGGTCAAACCTGACGACGACGCGGCAATTCTCATGAGCGGGGGCACGACAGGAACTCCCAAGGGCGTGGTTGGCAATCATCGCGGGTTGGTGACGGCCGGGCTACAGCTCCGTGCGTGGCTCAGATCGGCAATGCACGAGTGGACCGACACGATCATGATGCCGCTGCCCCTCTTTCACACTTATGGGAACACCGGCCTTCAAAGTCTATCGTTGATCAATCACAACCCCATTCTGCTCGTTCCCAATCCGCGTGACATCAAGGATCTGATCGAGGAAATCAAAGAGGTGCGGCCGTCTTTCATTTGTACCGTGCCGACGTTGTTGAACGGCATCATGAACCACCCAACGGCACGCGCCGGCAAAATCGATTTCAGTTCCATCAAACTCTGCTTCTCCGGCGCCGCGGCGTTGATGGCTGAAACAAAGAAGCGGTTCGAGGAGCTGACCGGTGGCGTGATCGTCGAAGGCTACTCGCTCACCGAAGCTCAAATGGCTGTGATCGCCAATCCGGTGCGCGGCGCCAAAAAGCTCGGGTCGATCGGAATGCCACTACCCGATGTAAGAGTCCGGATCCTCGACGCTGACGATGGCCGTAGCGAGAAAGCAGTCGGCGAAGTCGGAGAAATCGTCATCAGCGCGCCGCAGTTGATGCGTGGTTACTGGAAAAAGCCTGCCGAGACGAGCGAGATGTTGCGGCTTGACGATCGCGGTGAGCGCGCGCTCTACACTGGCGATCTGGGCTACATGGACGAGGACGGCTACATCTTCATCGTCGATCGAAAAAAAGACCTCATCAAAACGAGCGGCTATCAGGTATGGCCGCGCGAGATCGAAGAAGTTCTGTCAGCGCATCCCGCGGTTCACGAAGTTGGCGTGGTCGGATTCCCGGACAAGATGCGCGGAGAGGTCGTCAAAGCGTTCATCGTTTTACGCCCCGGCGCGAGTGTCGGCGCTGCCGAGCTCAAGTCATTCTCTCGCGAGAAACTGGCGCCGTACAAGGTGCCGTCGAAGTACGAGTTCGTGACGGAGCTACCGAAGACGCAGATCGGAAAAGTTCTCTACCGCGTGCTGCGGCAGACGGAAGACAGGAGCGAAGATCCGGACATCGTCGTGACGACTACGGCTTGAGCGCCCTCGCTGCCAGCTCGTCTTCGAGGCGGGCGACGAAGTCGGCGACGGTCATGATCTCCTGCTTCTTGCCCGCACCTCTGACGCGCACTGCTACTGAGTCGGCGTCGGCTTCGCGTCGGCCGACGACTGCCATGTAGGGGATCTTTTGCATCTCTCCATCGCGCACCCGGTAGTTCAGCGTTTCCGACCGCTCATCGAGATGCACTCGTACGCCACGGGCTTTCAGTCTGTCGACGACTTTGCGCGCAAACTCCTTCACGTCGTCGGCAATGGGGATCACGCGCACTTGTTCGGGCGCTAACCACAGCGGGAACGCACCGGCGTAGTGCTCGATCAATCCGCCGACGAAGCGCTCCATGGATCCAACGAGCACTCGATGCAGCATTGTTGGGCGATGCGGAGTGTTGTCGGCACCGGTGTACTCGATTCCAAATCTGTCGGGCAAATTGAAATCGAGCTGGACCGTCGGACCCTGCCATTTGCGGCCAATGGCGTCGATCAACTTGAAGTCGAGTTTTGGGCCGTAGAACACACCGCCGCCAACATCGTAGGTGAACGCCTGTCCGCGACTGGTCAGTCGCTCCGCCAGAGTGCTCTCCGCCTTGTTCCACAGCTCGAGACTGCCGAGGAATTTGTCCGGTCGGGTTGCCAGCTCGATGGTGTAAGGGTAGCCGAAGGTTTTCAGCATCTCGTCGCACAGGTCCAACAGGCGGTCGATCTCGTCCGGGACCTGCTCCGGCGTGCAGAAAATATGCGCGTCGTCCTGAGTGAAACCTCGAACACGCATCATGCCGTGCAGTACACCGCTCCGCTCATAACGATAGACTGTGCCGAACTCAGCGTAGCGCAGCGGCAGATCACGATATGACCGCTGGTGCGACTGGTAGATGCAGATATGTCCCGGGCAGTTCATCGGCTTCGGTCGATAACCCGCGCCCTCGACATCGATCGAG
>Ga0209027_1000353_pt1 | contig 15748 bp, 10 predicted proteins | sample GraSoi013_1_20cm_3_FD_185821 | JGI IMG/M metagenome (GOLD analysis project Ga0209027, IMG submission 185821) | Grasslands soil microbial communities from the Angelo Coastal Reserve, California, USA - Sample 09_27_2013_1_20cm (SPAdes) (version 2) | ecosystem: Environmental > Terrestrial > Soil >...
GAGGCCACCTACCAGGCCGCCGAGCAGCAGCTGATCCTGCGGGTCGCGCAGACCTACTTCAACGTGCTCGCCTCCGAGGACGGGCTGGAAGCGAACCAGGCCTCCCTCGAAGCCATCTCCCGCCAGCTCGATCAGGCGAACAAGCGCTTCGAGGTCGGGCTCATCGCCATCACCGATGTGCAGGAAGCCAAGGCGGCACGCGACACCGCCGCCGCGGCGGTGATCGCCGCCAAGCGCACCCTCGCGACCTCCGAGGACCAGCTGCAGGAGATCACCGGGCAGAAGTACGACCAGCTCGCCAAGCCCGGCGCCGACATGCCGCTCAAGAGCCCGGAGCCCGCCGACGAGAGCCGCTGGGTCAACATCTCGCTCGAACAGAACCTGTCGCTCATCTCGAGCCGCCTGGGGGCGGAGATCGCGCGCGACAACGTGCGCGTCGCCATCGGCGGCCATTTCCCGACGCTCGACCTGGTCGCGGGACGCTCGTACACGCAAACCAGCGCCAGCGAGATCATTAACCTGCCACCGCCAGTGCCGCAGACCTCCACGTCCACCCCCATCGACAGCAAGCTCAACGACCGCCAGATCGCATTGCAGCTCACCGTGCCTTTGTTCGCGGGCGGCCTGACTCAGTCGAAGGTGCGTCAGACCCAGTACCTGTGGATCGCCGCCAAGGAAGCGGTCGTGCAGAGCTCACGCGCCACCGAGCGTCAGGCGCGCGACGCCTACCTCGGCGTGATCAGCGGCATCGCACGGGTGCAGGCGCTGCGCCAGGCGCTCGAGTCGAGTCAGACGGCCCTCAAAGCCACCGAGGCGGGCTACGAGGTCGGCACCCGCACGGCGGTCGACGTTCTCAACTCGCGCAAGACCCTGGTGCAGGCGAAGACCGATTACTCCGGCAGCCGCTACGATTACATCGTGAGCGTGCTGCAGCTGCGCCTGGCGGCCGGTAATCTCGACCGCGCGCAACTCACCGACATCAACAACTGGCTGACGGTGCCGGCGCCGACCTCGCCTGCGCAAGCGACGCCCGAAAGCCTCGCGCCCACCGTCCCGCCGGCGGCACCGCCACCGGGCGCAAAGCCCTGAAGGCTCACGGCTCGTTCAGCAGCGGCTCGATCAGCCCCAGGAGCTTGCCGAGCGCACCGCGGTTGCTGTCCAGCGAGGCGCGTCCCTGCGCACCGATACGGACGCGGGCCTCGGGGTTCGCCAGCAGCGCGCTGACGCGCGCCCCGAGCGTGGCGGCGTCGGGCACGACCTCGGCGGCGCCGCGCTCGATCAGCAGGCGCGCGATTTCCTCGCTGTTGGAGTTGTACGGGCCGGTCAGGATCGGCACCCCGAGCGCGGCCGGCTCGAGCAGGTTGTGGCCGCCGATCGGCACCAGGCTCCCGCCCACGAAGGCGACATCGGCGGCCGCGTAGAAATCCAGCAGCTCCCCGAGGGAGTCGAGCAGCAGCACCTCGCAGGTCTGCGCCGCAGCCGCGGCGCCCTGCGAGCGGCGCACGAAGCTCGCGCTGGCCTGGTGCAGTAACGCCGCGACCTCGGCGAAGCGCTGCGGATGACGCGGCGCCAGCACCAGCAGCGCTTCCGGGTGCAGCGCGCGCACCCGCCGCTGCGCCTCGAGCAGCGCCTGCTCCTCGCCACCGTGGGTGCTGCCTGCCACCCACAGCGCCCGGGCGCGCGCGTACTGCTCGCGCAGCCGCGCGCCGCGCTCCACGGTCCGCGGTGGCAGCTGGAAATCGAACTTCAGATTGCCGGTCACGTGGGTGCTGGCAGGGTCCGCGCCCAGCGCGTGAAAGCGCTCGGCATCGACCGCGCCCTGGGCCGCCACCACGGCCGCCTGCGACAGGGTGTCGCGAAACAGCGCCCCCAGGCGCCGATAGCGCCCGGCCGAGCGCGCCGAGAGCCGCGCGCTCGCCAGCACCAGCGGCACGCGCCGCCGAGCGCATTCGCGGTACAGGTTCGGCCACAGCTCGGTCTCGACGATCACCGCGAGCCGCGGCTGCACGCGCGCGAAAAAGCGCCGCACCGCCCCCGGCAGATCGAAGGGCACGTAGCGCACCTGCGCGGCGTTGCCGAACAGGGCCCGCGCCCGCGCGGCACCGGTGGGCGTGACGGCCGTGACGGTCAGCGGCAGCTGCGGATAGCGCTGCCGCAGCACGCCCACCAGCGGCGCGCAGGCCTGCACCTCCCCGACCGAGACCGCGTGGATCCACACCCCGTGCGGTACGGTCCGCGCGCCGAAGCCGAAGCGCTCGCGGAAGTTGCGCCAGTAGCCGCGATCTCTCAGACCGCGCCACAGAAACACGGCGCAGATGACCGGAGCGGCGAGATAGACGGCGAGGAGATAGACGAATCGCAAGCGGCGCCCGGTGCGTTCAGGTCGCCGGCGGCGCGCGCGCGGCAGAGCTCTCGCGGTAACCGTCGAGCAGGGCGTGCCAGTCGGCCTCGCCGAAACGCTCCGGCGGCAGCGCCCAGGTGACCTTCTCCAGCGAGCGGCGCAGCCTGACCAGGTTCGCGTCGCACCACAACCCCGGCCGGCGCAGCTCGCAGCGATCGAAGTCGATGAGGTACACGGCCTCCTCGCTCAGCAGCACGTTGTGCGCATTGAGGTCCGCATGGCACACCCCGAGGTCGTGGAATCTGCGGATGCAGCGGCCGATGGCAATCCAGGTGAGCACCGACAGCGCCCCGGTGCGCAGGCACTCGCTCAGGGACCCGACCACGGCCACCCGCTCGGTGATGATGTCGCCGGTGTAGGTGAAGCCGTGGTGGCGGTAGCGCGCCGCGAGCGGCGCCGGCACCGGCAGCCCCGCGCGATGCAGGCGGTAGGTCAGCTGCCACTCCTCGAACGGCCGCGTGCTCTGCTCGCCCTGCCAGACGTAGCGATCGCCCGAGACGCGCGCGATCAGCCCGCCGCGCCGGTAGTGGCGCAGCACGTACTCCTTGCCCGCGGACCTGACGAAATGGGTGGTGCCACGGCCGCGCGCCCCGCCATCGAGCTCGCCGCGCGCCTCCCAGTACTTCGGGTCGAACCAGTTGGGACTCAAATTGCCCACGCGCGAGGCGTCATATAGCATGGCGCCGCCCGCGAGGGCGCCGTGTTTCACTTCCGGGCCGAGCGCCCAGCGCCCGTTCACGAGCCTGACTCCATGATGTTGCCTTTCGCCGAACCGCCGCGCAGTGTGTGCATCCTCAGGCTGTCGGCGATCGGTGATACCTGCCACGTGGTGCCGATCGTGCGCACCTTACAGCACGCGTGGCCCGCGACACAGCTGAGCTGGATCATCGGCAAGAGCGAAGCACGCCTCATGAGTCTCATCGAGGGCGTCGAGTTTATCACCGTGGACAAGCGCGCCAGCCTCACCGCCCTGCGCGCGCTGCGCGCCCGGCTGCGCGGCCGGCGGTTCGACGCGCTGCTGCACATGCAACTCGCGCTGCGCTCGAGCCTGGTGGCGCATTGCGTGCCGGCGGCCGTGAAGCTCGGCTTCGACCGTGCGCGGGCCCGCGAGCTGCAGTGGCTGTTCACCAACGCGCGCATCCCCGCCCGGCGCCGCGAGCACGTACTCGACAGTTTTTTCGGCTTTCTCGCCGCACTGGGCATCCCCGAACGGCTGCTGCGCTGGGACCTGCCGCTGCCGGCGGCCGCGCGTGCCTACGCCGAGCGGCTGATTCCGGACGCGCAGCCCACGCTCATCATCAACCCGTGCTCGAGGCATGCGCTGCGCAACTGGCGGGCCGCGCGCTACGCCGCGCTCGCGCAGCATGCCGCCCGCCGCTTGCGGATGCGCGTGATCCTCGCCGGCGGACCGGGCGAGCTCGAGCGGCGCACCGGCGCCGAGATCGAGCAGGCCTGCGGCGGCGGGCTCGTCAACCAGATCGGCAAGGACACGCTGCCCGAGTTGCTCGCGCTGCTCGCGCGGGCGCGGGTGCTGGTGAGCCCCGACTCAGGTCCGGTGCACATGGCGACCATGGTGGGCACCCCGGTGGTGGGGCTGTACGCCGCCACCAACCCGGCGCGCAGCGGCCCGTATCTGTCAGGCCGTTGGTGCGTCGACGCGTATCCTGCGGCCGCGCGCGCCTTTCGCGGCTGTGAGTCCGGCGAGCTGCCCTGGAACCACAAGATCGAAGAGCCGGGTGTCATGGACCTGATCAGCGTCGAGCAGGTCACCGCGAGACTCGACGAGCTGCTGGGCCAAAGCTGACCCACGCGCATCGTGCGCGTATCCTGATTCGCCAGGACCCCAGGGGATCACGTCCATGAAAGACATCCTGGTTCCCATCTCGCCGGGCGAGCTGCTGGACAAGATCACCATCCTCAGGATCAAGCAGGTGCGCATCCCGGACGCCGCGAAGCTCGCCAACGTGAAGCTGGAACTTGCGCTGCTGGAGCAGACCTGGCGGGACTGCGGCCGCGATGCGCAGGAGCTGGCCGCCGATGTGCGCGCGCTGCAGGAGGTCAACGAGCGGCTGTGGGACATCGAGGATCGCATCCGCGACAAGGAGGCCAAACAGAGCTTCGATCGCGATTTCATCGAGCTGGCGCGCGCGGTGTACGTGTGCAACGACGAGCGCGCGGCGATCAAGAAGCGCATCAATGTGCTGCTCGGGTCGCGGCTGATCGAAGAGAAGTCGTACCGGCAGTATCGGTAGGGACGGGGGTTGCCGCAGTGCGGATACACAAGTCATTGCTCGTGACGATGCTCGGCTTCGTTCCCCTGGCGCTGCTCGTCAGTGCCGGCGTCGCCGAGCAACCGCCGGGCCTGTACGGCGATCTCGCCTGGCGCATGATCGGGCCCTTCCGCGGCGGGCGCACCCGCGCGGTGGCCGGGGTGCCCTCGCAGCCTCACGTTTTCTATGTCGGCGCCGCCGACGGCGGGGTGTGGAAAACGAACGACGCTGGCCGCACCTGGCATCCGATCTTCGATGCGCAGCCAACGCAGTCGATCGGGGCGATCGCCGTCGCCGCATCGGACCCCAACATCCTCTACGTAGCCAGCGGCGAGGGACTGCACCGGCCGGACCTCTCGGTGGGCAACGGCGTCTACCGCTCCGCCGACGGCGGGCAGAGCTGGTCGCATCGCGGTCTGGCCGACGGGCAGCAGATCGCGGATCTCGCGGTCGACCCGCGCGACCCGAACCGCGTGTTCGCGGCGGTCCTCGGGCACCCATACGGACCCAATCCGCAGCGCGGCATCTATCGCTCGACGGACGGTGGAGCCAGCTGGCAGCAGGTCTTGTACCGCGATGCGGACACCGGCGGCTCGGCGGTAGCCATCGATCCGTCCCAGCCGCAGACCGTGTACGCGGCGCTATGGCAGTCGCGTCTTGGCCCGTGGGAGGACAAGAACGAGTTTCAGGGCACCGGCGGCGGCCTGTTCAAGTCGAGCGACGGCGGGGCGAGCTGGCGGCGGCTGAGCGCGGGCCTGCCGCCGGATCTGTCGCAGATCAACATCGCGATTGCCCCGAGCAGCCCGCGACGCCTGTATGCGACCGTGGGCACGAGCGAACCGGGTGACTATTCCTCCGCGCAAGGCCTGGGCGTGTTTCGCTCCGACGATGCCGGCGAGAACTGGATGCGGATCACCACCGATCCGCGGCCGGCACTGCGCATCGGCGGCGGTGACCTGGCGGTGCTGCGCGTCGATCCGTCGAACCCGGACGTGCTCTACAGCGCGAGCCTCGTCACCATGAAATCCAGTGACGGCGGCCGGACCTGGCTGTCGCTGCGCGGTGCGCCGGGCGGGGATGACTACCAGAACCTGTGGATCAACCCGAACGACTCGCGCATCATCGCGCTGGTCGGCGACCAGGGCGCGCTCGTGACCGTGAACGGCGGCGAGAGCTGGAGCTCCTGGTTCAACCAGCCCACCGCGCAGCTCTTCCACGTGAGCGTCGCGCCTGGTTTTCCCTATCGCGTGTGCGCCGGGCAACAGGAGAGCGGCTCGGTGTGCATTGCCAGCCGCGGCAACGACGGCGAGATCACCGAGCGCGACTGGCATCCGGTTGGGGTCATCGAATACGGTTACGTGGCGCCCGATCCGCTCGACCAGGACGTGATCTATGGCGCGGGACGCAACGAGGTCTCGAAATTCCACTGGTCCACCGGGCAGCTGCAGAACGTCACACCGATACCGGTGCGCGGCCCCGACGCGCGGGTGGACCGCACCGAGCCACTCGTGTTCTCCCCGCTCGATCCGCACACGCTCTACTACGCCAGCAACCGCCTCTACAAAACGCGCGACGGCGGCGCGGCTTGGCAGGCGATCAGTCCGGATCTGGCACGCGAGCCCGGCGCGCTTCCCACGAGCGTGGGCGCGCTGCATCCGCCGGGAGCGGAGCGTCAGCGCGGCGTGATCTATGCGCTCGGACTCTCGCCGCGCAACATCGACACCCTGTGGGCCGGGACCGATGACGGCCTGGTGTGGCTCACCAGCGACGGCGGAGCGCATTGGTCCAACGTGACCCCGCCAGAGCTGACCCCCTGGAGCAAGGTGACCCAGATCGAGGCGTCGCACTTCGATGCGAACAGCGCCTATGTTGCCGTGAGCCGCCTGCGCATCGACGACCTGCACCCCTACGCCTACCGCACGAGGGATGCCGGCAAGACCTGGCAGTCGATCGCCGCGGGCTTGCCCGCGGATGCCCCCGTGAACGCCGTGCGCGAGGATCCGCAGCGCAGGGGCCTGCTGTTCGCGGCGACCGAGACTGCCGTGTGGACCTCCGCGGACGACGGGCAGCACTGGGACTCATTGCAATTGAATCTTCCGCACACCTCGATGCGGGACCTGTGGATCCACGACGACGACCTGATCGTGGCGACCCACGGCCGCTCGATCTGGATCCTCGACGATATCTCGCGGCTGCGGCAGCTGCCGGGCTCCCCGATGCGCGAGGTGGTACTGTTCCAGCCCGGCGTCGCCTACCGCCTGCAACGCAGCACCTGGACTGACACGCCCATTCCGCCCGATGAGCCGCTGGCCTCCAACCCACCCGCAGGCGCGGTGATCGAGTTCTTTCTGCCGCGCGAGGCGCGCCACCCGGTGACGCTGGAGGTGCTCGACGCCGGCGGCGCGCTGGTGCGCCGCTTTCGCAGCGACGACCCGCCCGAGCCGAGCGCGCCAGAGCTGGCCCGCGAACTCATCCCGCAGTACTGGCTCAAGCCGCCGCGTGTCCTGCCGGCGCAGGCCGGCGTGCACCGCTGGGTATGGGACCTGCGCTACGCCGCACCGGTGTCGAGCACGCGGGGCTACCCGATCTCCGCGGTACCGCATGCGACGCCACAGGTGCCCGAGGGTCCGCTTGCGCTGCCCGGGCGTTACCTGGTACGCCTGACGGCCGAGGGCCGGCGCTTCGAGGTGCCGCTCACCGTGAAGGTCGATCCGCGCGTAGCGCTTCCCGCGGGGGCTCTGGAGGATCAATTGCGCCTCGCCACCGAGTTGGCCCAGCTGCTGAGCGAGAGCTCGCGCACGCTGCTCGCGGCCAGATCCGAGCAGGCACAGCTGAAGGCCCTGGCGCCCTCGGGCGCAACCGCCGATGCGCTGCACACCTGGGGCACGCGCCTCGCCGAGCTGTTAGGCCCGTCCGACAAGAAGGAAGGCGAAATCCTCCTGCCGGCGCTGCAGGGGCGCATCGCCACCCTGTATACGGAAGTCACCCGCGGCGATGCCGCCCCCACCGCCGCGCAGGCGAGCGCCGCCGCCACGGCGCAGCGCGAGTTCACCGCAATTGCGGGCAGCTGGCAGCGGCTGCAGGCCGATCTGGCCGCCCTCAATGCAACACTGCGCGCAGCGAAGCTCGCCCCGATCCGCGCCGAGCTCCCGCCTCCCCGAGATCTCAACGCGGCGGATGAGGAGTGAGCGCGGGCGGCGCGCCTGCTCGCCCGCCGCCGTCCCTCAGCGCCGCAGCGTGAACTCCGCGCCGCAGTAAGGACACTTCGCCCAGCCGCTCGCCTCGATCGGCAGATACACGCGCGGATGCGAGTTCCACAGGTACATCTGCGGCATCGGGCAGCACAGCGGCAGATCCTCGGCGCCGACCTGGTACTGGTTCTGCGCGTTGGGTTCGATGAGCGGTTTGGCCGCGGCGACCATGGGCAGGGCGGATTATACCTGCGCGCCCTGTGCCTCAGGGGCCAGCGCCGCGTTCCACAGCCGTATCACGGCGGCACGCGTGTCGCGGAAGTCCGCCGCCGGCACGATGGGCGCGGCGTCCTCGAGGGACAGCAGATGGGTGGCGGCGCGGTACTCGCGATACGCCCCGGTGAGCAGGTCCACGCTCGCCTGCGGCACCAGATTCGCGGACGCCACCGACTCGAGCTGGCGGATGGTGTCGGAGAACATCGCCACCGGCGGGTACTCGCCCGCCCACAGCAGCGCCCAGTACTGGGCGAGGAACTCGATGTCGGCGATCCCGCCCGGGTCCTGCTTGATGTCGAAGCGCAGCGCATCGCCCGCGGAGAGCTCGCGGCGCATGCGCTCGCGCATGCTGCGCACCTCCTCGCGCAGGCTGTCACGGCGCACGTGCTGGCACAGTACCTCGAGCCGCACCCGCTCGAAGCGCGCGCACAGCTCGGGCGCGCCCGCCACGGCGCGGGCGTGCAGCAGCGCCTGGTGCTCCCAGGTCCACGCTTCGCGGCGCTGGTAGTCCGCAAACGCCTCGATGTTGGTGACCAGGAGCCCCCCCTTGCCGCTCGGGCGCAGGCGCACGTCGACCTGATAGAGCCGACCGGCGGCGGAGTGCATGGTCAGCAGGTGCACGATGCGTTGCGCGAGCCGCACGAAGAACAGCTGGTTGTCGATGGGGCGCGCGCCGCTGGTCTGCTGATGCTCGCCGTGCGAGTCGTGCAGGAACACGAGGTCCAGATCCGAGCCGTAGCCGAGCTCCATGCCGCCGAGCTTGCCGTAGCCCACCGCGCAGATGAGCACCGGGCGCGGGGCCTCCCGGTCGCCGCACCTCGGCACTCCGAACTGCGCGCTGATCTGCCGCCAGCCCAGCTGCATGGCGCGCTCGACGATGAGTTCGGCGATGTCGGTGAGCCGGTCGCTCACCTGCATCAGGGGCAGCACGCCGGTGAGATCCGCGACCGCGACGCGAAACAGGGCCGCGCGCTGGAACTGCCGCAGGGCCTCCACCTGCTGCTCGGGATCCTCGCTGCGCAGCTGCTCCATCCGCGATTCGAGCTCGCGCGCGAAGCCCGCACGGGTCGGCGGCTGCGACAGCAGCCGCGCATCGATCAGCTCATCCAGCAGCAGCGGATGCGCGGCGATCTGCGCGGGGAGGAAATCCCCGTGACGACACAGCTGCACCAGGCGCGCGCGCGCCGCGCCGTTCTCGCGCAGCAGCGCGAAGTACGCCGAGCGCTTGCCCGTCGCCTCGATGATGGCGAGGATCCGTCGCAGCACGGGCAGCTGGGCGCTGCTCTGCGCGACGTCCGCGAGCAGCGCCGGCAGCAGGGCCTGCAGGCGCTTGCGCCCGGGCTCATCGAGCTTGCGCACCAGGGCCGAGGCGCGCAACTCCAGCAGCAGGCGCGCGACTTCCGCGCTGTCCGTGAAACCGGCGCGCGCCAGCGCCTCCGCCAGCGCGGCGGTTTCCGCCTGGCTGTCCCAGAATCTTCCCAGATCGATGCGCACGGCGCCCGGATCGGGCGGCGTCCCGCCCTGCACCAGCAGGCGAAAGTGGCGGCTGACCCGGGCGCGGTGCGCGTCGAGCTCGTGGGTGAGCGCGGGCCAGTCGCGCGCCCCCATGGCGAGCGCCAGGCGCTCGCGCGCCAGCGGCTCCGCCGGCAGCGAATGGACCTGCGCGTCGGCGAGCATCTGCAGGCGGTTCTCGAGCCGGCGCAGATGGATGTAGGCCGCCCGCAGTTCGCTCGTGGCCTCGGGCGGCAGCAGCTGCGACTCCCCGAGGCAGGCCAGCGCGGCCAGGAGCGAGGGTGTCTGCAGGCGCTGATCGCGGCCGCCGCGGGTGAGCTGCAGCGCCTGCACGATGAATTCGATTTCGCGGATCCCGCCCGGACCGAGCTTGACGTGATCGGCGAGCTCGCGCCGCTGCATTTCGCGCTCGATGAGGGTCTTCATCTCCCGCAGGCTCTCGAACACGCCGTAGTCGAGATAGCGGCGATAGACGAACGGCCGTATGGCTGCCGCGTCAATTTCCGCGTAACGCTCGGCACACGTGACCGGGCGGGCCTTGACGTACGCGTACCGCTCCCAGTCGCGCCCGTGGCGCGGCAGGTAATCCTCGAAGGAGGCGAAGCTCGCCACCAGGGGACCCGAGTCCCCGAACGGTCGCAGGCGCAGATCGACGCGCAGCACGAAGCCCTCGGACGTCGGCGTCTCCAGCAGCCGCACCAGCGCCTGTCCCAGGCGCGTGAAGAACTCCTCGTTGGCGACGCCGCGCGGGCCGTCGGTCTCACCGTGCTCGGGAAACAGCAGCACCAGATCGACGTCGGAGGAGAAATTCAGCTCCCCGCCGCCGAGCTTCCCCATGCCGATGACGATGAGGGGCTGCGCCTCGCCGGCCGCCGAGCGCGGTTCGCCGTAGCGGGCCACGAGTGCGCGGCGGGCGTGAGCCAGCGCCGCGGCGATCGCCGCATCGGCAAAAGCCGTGAGATCGGCGAGCGTCTCGGTCAGCTCCGCCCAGCCGGCGAGATCCCGCCAGGCGATGCGGGTGAGCTCGCGCCGCCGCCAGCGGCGCAGCTCGGCCTGGAAAAGCGCCTCGGGTGTCCCCGGGTCCGCAGGCGGCGGGGCGCGCGCGGCAAAGTCCGCCGCGGCGAGCCGCCGCTGCAGGTCCCCGCCGATGAGGCTGGCGAAGCCCCGGGCATCGCGCACGCAGGATTGCGCCACGAAGTCGCTGGCGGCGAATACCGCCTGGATCGAGTCGCGAATGGCGGGCGGGGCGGCGCCGAGCGCCGCTCGCGCGGCCTCGTCGGCGTTGAGCGCCTCGAGCGAGCCTGCGACGAGACTGGCCAGCGCCGCGCTGAGCGGGGTCCCCGAATCGCGTCTCTGGCTGAAGGCTGGAAGCTCTCCCGTCACGGCGAGCGCGATTTCGGTGGTTGATCCCGAGCGCCCGCGGTCAGTTCCAGACGTTGCCCCCGAGATCGTGGAACGCCGCGGTGTCGAGCCGGCGACTCAGGCCCCTGAAGCGCGAGGATGCGGCATACACCTGCGCGCCATCCGAGGCATCGATCGAGCCCGCGTCGCCCTCGATCAGGCTGTTGTCGATGTGGACGTTGGCGTGGCGGGCCGTGACCCCGACCCCGGTGGCGCTGATGTGACTGTTGGTAATGTGAATCTCGCAGCCGTCCTGCGCGCTCACCGCGTCGCCGTCGAACTCGAGGTTGCGGTTGTCGATGTGCAGCAGACGTGAGCCCTGGCACACGATCGGCTCGTGGCGCCGCTCCACCGCGGCGCTGGTGACGGCGCTATCACGCACGCGCCCGCCGCCCGCCGCCCGCGCGGCGGGCGAGGCAGCCTTGATCGAGTAACCAGGACCTGCTTCCAACACGCGTCCGCCCGTCGTGTCGGCGGGCGTGCCGGCGGGCGCGGCGGGCGGCGCGCTGACGTTCTGGGGTACGGCCGCTTCGCCGGCGCTGGCGACCGGGCCGTCCTCAGCGCTGACCGGCGCCGTTGCGGCTGGCGCAGCCGTGTCGGCCGCCGCCGCGGCTGCCGGCGCTTTCGCCGGGAGCGCCGGGCCGGCGATGAGCTCATCCGCGCGCATCATGCGCAACTCACCCGTGTCCTTCACCCGCACCGTGAAGGTACGGCTCCGCGGGTCGGCGGCCACGACTTCGATCCGGTCGTTGCGCGCGAGCGCCGCCCGCGCCCAGCTCATCTCGTCCTGGCCCTGCTGCGCGCACGCGGCGAGCGCCAGGACGGTAAGGCACGCGGCGCCCCGCAGGTCTCGGTAGCGAACAGTAGCCATGGTTGGTCTCCTGGGTAAGGACGATAAACCTTAAGCGTAGGTGCGGGGAAGTGCTTGCACCTCGACAGGCGCACTTACCGCCAACGGGTTGCGGCGCAGGTGCGCGCAAGGCGCGCCAAAAAACAGGCCCCACTGGGTGGGGCCTGAGAGGAATGCGCGGAATAGGGGGTCTTGTTCCGCGGCTTTGGGGGCGCCGTCCGGCTGAGAACCGGACGCGAGCCCTTGGCTGTTATGTTAATCGGCTGTTGATTACGGAATCGATACCTCTTTAGAGAGGGTCTTACATGTCCATTCCGCCCATGCCGCCCGGCGGGCCCGCATGGCTGTGCTCCTCGTCCTTCGGAGCCTCGGCGACCATGACCTCGGTCGTGAGCAGCAGGCCCGCCACCGAGGCGGCGTTCTGCAGCGCCAGCCGCGTCACCTTGGTCGGATCCAGGATGCCCTCCTCGAGCATGTCGCCGAACTTGCCGGTGGCGGCGTTGTAACCGAAGGCGCCCCTGCCTTCCTTGACGCGGTTGAGAATGACCGCGGCGTCCTCGCCGGCGTTGTCGACGATCTGGCGCAGCGGCTCCTCGATCGAGCGCGAGAGAATGCGGATGCCGACCGCCTGGTCCTCATTCGCCGCCTCGAGCTTGTCGAGCACCTTCTGCACACGGATCAGCGCGACGCCACCGCCGGGCACCACACCCTCTTCCACCGCCGCGCGCGTCGCGTGCAGCGCGTCCTCGACGCGGGCCTTCTTCTCCTTCATCTCGATCTCGGTGGCCGCGCCGACCTTGACCAGGGCGACGCCGCCGGAGAGCTTCGCCACGCGCTCCTGCAGCTTCTCCTTGTCGTAGTCGGAGGTCGCCTCCTCGATCTGCTGGCGGATCGACTCGATGCGCGCCTTGATATCCGTGGGCTTGCCGGCGCCGTCGATGATCGTGGTGTTTTCCTTCTCCACGACGATCTTCTTCGCCTCGCCCAGATCGTTGACGGTCGCCTTCTCGAGCGACAGGCCGACCTCATCGGAGATGACCGTGCCGCCGGTGAGGGTGGCGATGTCCTGCAGCATGGCCTTGCGGCGGTCGCCGAAGCCCGGAGCCTTGACGCCAGCCACCTTGAGAATGCCGCGGATGTTGTTGACGACCAGGGTCGCCAGCGCCTCGCCCTCGATGTCCTCGGCGACCACCAGCAGCGGACGCCCGGCCTTGGCCACGCCCTCGAGCAGCGGCAGCAGCTCACGGATGTTGGAAATCTTCTTGTCGACCAGCAGGATCACCGGTTTTTCCAGCTCGGCGGTCTGGTTCTGCTGGTTGTTGATGAAGTACGGCGAGAGGTAGCCGCGGTCGAACTGCATGCCCTCGACCACTTCCAGCTCGTTCTCCAGTCCCGAGCCCTCCTCGACCGTGATCACGCCTTCCTTGCCGACCTTCTCCATCGCCTCGGCGATGGTCTTGCCGATCGACTCATCGAGGTTCGCCGAGATCGTGCCGACCTGGGCAATCGCCTTGGAGTCCTTGCAGGGCTTGGAGAGCTTCTTGAGCTCCTCCACCGCGGCGATCACCGCCTTGTCGATGCCGCGCTTGAGATCCATCGGGTTGCGGCCCGAGGAGACGGCCTTCAGGCCCTCGCGCATGATCGCCTGCGCGAGCACGGTGGCGGTCGTGGTACCGTCGCCGGCCTCGTCGGAGGTGTTGGACGCGACTTCCTTCACCATCTGCGCGCCCATGTTCTCGAACTTGTCCTTGAGCTCGATTTCCTTCGCGACCGACACGCCGTCCTTGGTGACGGTGGGGGCGCCGAAGCTCTTATCGAGCACGGCATTGCGGCCCTTCGGGCCTAAGGTCGCCTTGACGGCGTTGGCGAGGACGTTCACGCCCTTGAACATGCGCTGGCGTGCGTCGTCGCTGAATCGGACTTCTTTAGCAGGCATTGTCGTGATCCTCGCTTATTTGCCTTCAATCACGGCCATGACGTCTTCTTCGCGCATGACCACCAGTTCATCCCCGTCGACCTTGACCTCGGTTCCGCTGTACTTGCCGAACAGGATCTTGTCGCCGACCTTGACGTCGAGAGGCCGAACCTGGCCGTCTTCGAGAATCTTGCCCTTGCCGACCGCTACGATCTTTCCCTGCACCGGCTTCTCGGCCGCGGTATCGGGAATCACGATGCCACCCGGGGAGGTACGCTCCTCTTCCAGGCGCTTCACGATGACGCGGTCATGAAGAGGACGGATCTTCATGGTTTACGCTCCTTGAATAAGACTTGGTGAATGGGCTGAATTTACGCGCCAGCGGCTATTAGCACTCCCCTGTCGCGGCTGCTAATAATAGGGGGGCGGCGGGCGAATTCAAGTCGCCTGAGGGTCTTTTTTGCGATCATGAGGGCCTTCAGGGCGCCAGCAGACCGGGCGGGCGGCCGGGGGGAAACGTCGGCTGGGCGGGAACGGCAGGGCGCCTGGCCGGGATGAACCGCAGTTCCTGCCACCCATCAGAAGGCTGAGCTATAAGACAGGCGGAGCGTTGAGTTTTCCGCAAGGCATCACGTGACCAGGATTAGACATATTTCCACCGCCCTGCTGCTCACGGGCCTTGGGCTCGCGCAGCCCGCCGCCTCGCAGCCCGCCGCCTCGCAGCCCGCCGCCTCGCAGCCTGCCCCAAAGGGGGGCATCAATGCGCTCCTGGACTCGGTCAAGACCAGCGGGGATGAGTTTCTGCCCCCGGACCGTGCCTTCCGTTTCGATGCACTGCCCGACGGTACCGACCGCGTGCGGCTCAACTGGGAGATCGCCGATGGCTATTACCTCTACCGCGCCCGGATCAAGATCCTGACGCCGAGCCCGCGGGCGCAGCTCGGCGCGCCGCAGATGCCTCAAGGCCAGATCAAGACCGACGAGTACTTCGGCAGGCAGGAGGTCTACCACCACGAGCTCGTCGCCACCGTGCCGGTGCTGCGCGCGAGCGGCGGCGCCTTCGAGCTGCCCCTGCAGGTGACGTACCAGGGCTGTGCCGACGCGGGCCTGTGTTACCCGCCCATTACCAAGAGCGTGACCGTGAATCTGTCCGCGGGCGCGACCTCCTCCGGCACGGGCGCTGCGGGCTCCTTCGCCCGGGGAGCCGGTGGCGGCGCCGAGCAGGACTGGTTCGCCGCGCTCATCCGCACGGGCAATCCCCTCGCTATGCTCGGCTGGTTCTATCTCGCAGGACTGGCACTCGCATTCACGCCCTGCGTGTTGCCGATGGTGCCGATCCTCTCCGGGATCATCGCCGGGGGCGGCAGGACCCTCAACACCGCGCGCGCCTTCGCGCTCTCGGTGACCTACGTGCTCGGCATGGCGCTCACCTACACCCTCGCCGGCATTGCCTGTGCGGCGGCGGGCCGGCAGGTGCAGGCCGTGTTCCAGCAGTGGTGGGTGCTGACGCTGTTTGCGGCCTTGTTCGTGCTGCTCGCACTCTCGATGCTCGGCCTGTTCACGCTGCAGATGCCGGCCGCGATCCAGAGCCGCATCGCCGACATCAGCAACCGCCAGTCCGCCGGCAGCTTCGGCGGCGTCGCCGTCATGGGCGCGCTCTCGGCTCTCATCGTCACCACCTGCGTCGGACCGGCGCTCGTCGGAGCGCTGCTCGTCATCAGCCAGAGCGGGCAGGTGGCGCGCGGTGGCGCGGCACTGTTCGCCATGAGCATCGGCATGGGGACGCCGTTGCTGGTGGTCGGGGCCTCGGCGGGCCGGCTCCTGCCCAGGGCGGGACCCTGGATGGACCTGGTGAAGAAGCTCTTCGGCGTGATGATGCTCGCGGTCGCGGCGTGGATGCTCGCGCGCATCGTGCCGGAGCGCGTGGCGCTC
>Ga0209027_1000354_pt1 | contig 15746 bp, 14 predicted proteins | sample GraSoi013_1_20cm_3_FD_185821 | JGI IMG/M metagenome (GOLD analysis project Ga0209027, IMG submission 185821) | Grasslands soil microbial communities from the Angelo Coastal Reserve, California, USA - Sample 09_27_2013_1_20cm (SPAdes) (version 2) | ecosystem: Environmental > Terrestrial > Soil >...
AACTGGTGGAATGCTTGTTTTCATATCCGGCGAGTTTCGGGAAAATCTCTGCAGCTTGTCGAGGCAATTCGCCGCAAGCGAGTGCTGCCAGAAATTTGCACGCGACACGCCTGCCGCTACAATCAAACCAGTGCGGGCGGTTAGCTCAGTGGTAGAGCATCTCGTTTACACCGAGAGGGTCGGGGGTTCGAAACCCTCACCGCCCATTTTTTCAGTGAGAAGTGAATTGTGATTGGTGATCATTTCAATCACGAATCCGCATTCGCTGAGGCTACGGGGCGACAGATGAACACCAATGAACATGAATTTTGCGAACTGGCTGCTTCTTGATGTCGCAACCGCTTTATTTGTGCTAATTCGTGTCGATTCGTGATTAATGCCTTAAAGAAAATTCCGCCGATTCCAGTAACACGTTTCAAGTGTGCTGCTCCTTATTTCAAGGGGGCGGCGGCGTTGGCCTGGGCGCCGGCGTTGGACTCCTTGACGGGACTGGACTCACCTTGAAAATGGTTCCTTGGTTGTGAGCGCCGCCTTCTGTCGTCATGCCATAGAGCCATCCGTTGACGAGAATCACGTTGTCGATCGGTTTAGCGCCATCCCCATTATTTGTTTTCCCGCCAAAGCTGTAAAGGCGTTGGTAATTGTGACCATCGGTATTGATCAGGAATACAGTACCCAGATCCTTGTCGCCGCCGTTGGCAGTCGTCCCATAGAGTTGGTCGCCCACCAGGAGAAGAGAGCCATAAGGATTTTTGCCATCGTGATGGGTTTCACCAAACTTATGAAGCAACTGGAATGATGAACCGTCAGTCTTGATTCTGAAGAGCACTCCGTCGTCATGATGTCCGCCGTTAGTTGTCAGACCATAGAGATGGTCACCTGACTGCACAACGTAACCATGATCGCTGGTCGCGCCGTCTGAATCTCCGCCGGCAAAGTCGTGCAGTTCAGTGTAATTGTTGCCGCTCGTGTCGATGCTGAACACGACGCCGAAGTCGTGCTCGCCGCCCTTGCGCGTCATCCCATACAGGGTGGTCCCATTGGGATCCAACGTCAGCCGCCCATGCGGCTCCTTGCCCGTTGACGATGCACACGCGAAAGAGAATAGCGTTTGGAAATTCGCCGGGGTGGGTGTAGGCGTCGCTGTAGGGGTTGGCGTTGGCGCGGACGGATCAAAGGAAAAGACGACACCCTCGCCGTTATCGCCTCCGGACGCCGTCATGCCATAGAGAATGTTGTTCGCGACTACGAAACAGCTATGCGACTCGTCGCCGATTGAGTTGTGAAGGCTCAGGAGCACCTGGTAGCCAGTGCCATCCTGACCGATCGAAAAGATGATCCCGTTATTGTGTGTTCCGCCTTCCAACGTGGTCCCGTACAATAGACCGTTTAACGGGGTCATCGCGTCGTGGCGGGGATTATCGCCGTCATCAGCGTCGTGACCGGCGAACATGTGATCGATTGAATAACTCGACGCGACATTGTTAGGATCGAAGTGGAAGATGACACCGTAGCTGCCGATGGGCGTGCCGCTGGGTGTGGGCGTGTTCAAAGTCGTGGTAGTCGTGCGCCCGAAAAGCAAACCGTTCACATAACTCAGCGACCCCTTTGGCACGCCACCATCGATTGGCTGTGTCGTGCCGAACGAGTAGATCGTACTAACGGGAGAGGCCACGATGTCGCGAGGAATTGCCGCTATGGCCAGCCCAATAACCAAAACAGACGCAACGACGAACTTCCTCTTTCTGCTATTCATGGGCGGCAGCGTGTCCGAAGTTCTGGCGCCTTGGCAAGATTAAATTGGCGTGAAATCCGCGCGTCGCAGTTTGTGTCGATTAGTGATTACGGCGGCGCCCAGCGTCTTTAGAAAATCTCCTCGATATAAATCATCGCGAAAAATCTTCTCACGGCGATCACCCCGGCTCATCAAGTGATAGATTGCGCCTTGTATTGAATTCTCAGCTGGCCAGTTCCGGCACTGACGCCAAAGCGATGTTGCCGCTACGGCAGGCGCCGCAGGATCTCAATTCCTTTCACGGCAGGGTTAGCTCCGACTTCGTTCATGCCGATGAAGATGGCCGCGTCCTTCGTTGGATTAATCGCGATCACAGTGCCGAATCCTGACGTTCCTCCGTTCTTCACAATCACTGGATGCAGGTTCGGATTGCCTTCGCCCATATTGTTCACCCATGCCATCGCCTGCTTGTTGGATCCGTTCGGCATCGTGTAGATCGGCTTCTGCGCCAGCTGCATCGCCGCGATCAATTCAGCGGGAACGGGTTTACCATTCACTTCCTCATGGCCAAGGTTGGCCTCGCCAAAGCCGATCATGTCATGTGCCGTCGAGCGCAGGCCGCCTGCAGCGTACCAGGCGTAGACCGGCCAGTGCGGCGCATCGTGGCCTGCGCGGTTATGTCCCTGTGCCAGGCGCTTCTGCTGTTCGGGCGTGGGCCGCAGCGTCGTGTCGGCCATTCCCAGCGGCTGGAGAATCTCGGAATTCATCTGATCTTCCCAGGTTTTGCCGGTCGCGGTCGCGACCAAATAGCTAAGCAGCCCGATCCCGGCGTTTGAGTACCGATAGGGCGCAGGCAATTGGGTCGTCGGTTCGTACTGCGAAGCCCAGGTGAGAAAGTCTTTCATCGTGTAGTACTCGATGCTTCGCTGTTCGAGCCCGCGCGGCAGGTTGGTCGGATCGTCCGGCATTCCCGAGGTAAAGTCCGCCAGCTCCAGAGGTGTCAACTGCTGCGCCCGGAGCGTGTACCCTTCGGGCATGTATTTCTGAGCGGAAGTGTCAGGGACGATTTGGTTGCGATTGATGGACAGCGCGAACAGCGTGGTGGTGAACGTCTTGGTGCAGGAGCCGATCTCCAACAAGGTGTCGGGTGTGAACGGAGCGCCCGCGTCGGTAGCCTTTCCATACGGGAAGAAGTAGCGATGGCCATGCAGCGAAACCGCGACGATCGCTCCCAGATAAGGAGATCGGTTCCATGTGTGACCACGGGCCGCATGTTGTTCCTGGGCCAAGTACGGCTGCATGATGCCGTCGACCACTCGCTTGACCGCTGCTGCCTCGCCGCCCGCATTGGGCTCTAAATGCGGACCGGCGGCGGCGGGCGCTTGCTGCGCGGCAACCCTCGCCGCCGCCAAAACCGCGACTGTGACAATCAGGCTAAAACGAGTGGCGTTGCGATGCATAATCTCTTCTCCAGGCAATTATCTGTTTCCGAAAAACGACGATTTGTAATTTCGCCTGGACATCTTGGCAAGACTTTCCACGTCCATAAGCCGGAGAACGGGGGATGTGAGGGGCCCCGGTTTGTTTGAGAACGATGATCGGCCGCGTTTGGGACATATTGCCGACTCAAGTTCCAAAAACGCGGTCAGCTTTTTCTCTCTTACGTTTCTTCGGTGAACATTCCCATTGTATCTCTAATCTCGTCCCAATGACCGAGCATGTTGTTCAGAGTTGAATAGACAAGTCTTTGTTTGGTCCCGTCTTCTTCTGTAGAGAGTTCTTTTAGCCCTATAACAACAATAGGAAATTGATCGTCCTGGGTTAGTTTTAAACCATACGTTTTGTTCTTTTCGTAACCGTATTCGGTGGTGTCGCCGATATAGACGGCAGTGATAATGTTAACTGTCCTTGTCATTGGCTTTTGCCTTAGGGATTATTGACCACTTGTGGTGTCGGTTTATTCGCCGCGAGCTGCGCGCTCACTTTCTCCAAGCCAGCGGTCAAAGCTTCAATTTGTTTTTGCTGCTCAGCCATTTTTGACTCAAAGTCCTGCTTTAGCTGTTCCACTTTGTGATGTTCCTTGAGGAACTCGTTGAGCAACATCGCGTTCACCGCATCATAGCGGACGGTGTATGGTTTTCCTTCCGTGTCACGTACCACCAAAGCCGGATTTACGTTTTGTACTTCCTCGGCCACTAACCCGAATTGCCAAGTGCCTTCGGGGTCAATCTCTTTCTTGTAACGGAAGCTAACTGGTTTCAGGGCGAACAGCGCTTCGCTGGTTTTGTCCATCGGCTTGATCTCGTACTTAAAACGCGCCGAGGACGTCGCCACGCCAAGTTGACCGCTAGCGCTTACCACTACTCCCGTGCCTGTCACTGCGGTTCCATTGATTCCAGCGATAAATGTACTTGTCTGATTCCCACTGCCGATGCGGATCGTAGCCGACTCGCCAGCGACCCCGGGGTTGGCAATATCGATGTTGCTATCGCCTATGGTGAGATTTTCGCCGGCCCCGGCTCCGATAGCCGTATTGTTCGACCCAGTGGTATTATTGAGGAGTGCGCTGTCGCCCACGGCGATGTTTGAATTAGCAGTCGTGTTAGCGAGGAGCGCGCCGCTGCCGATCGCCGTATTGAATGCGCCTGTCGTGTTATCAGTGAGTGCTCCGAAGCCCATGCCGGTGTTGCTGTCACCCGTCGTGTTGCTACCAAGTGCAAAAACCCCGGTGGCCGTGTTACTGATACCAACGTTTTCTTGGAGCGCGAGCGCACCTACTGCAGTGTTGCTCATCCCTATCGTATTATTAAGAAGAGCATTGAATCCAATAGCTGTGTTCCCGGCGCCCGTGGTCTTGAAAGCGAGTGCGGCAACCCCTTCTGCCGTGTTGCCGCTACCACTGGTATTACTAGAGAGAGCACTACGCCCGACAGCTGTGTTGTCATCGGCGGTATTAGCAAGCAGAGCGCCATCACCGATTGCAGTGTTGTCGGTGCCTTCGGTGTTGCTGAAGAGGGCGAACGCCCCGTTCGCAGTATTGTGGCCCCCAGTCGAATTATTTAAAAGTGCTCCTGCACCGACGGCTGTATTGTTGTCCCCGATGTTGGCAAACAGCGTGCCAGCACCGAGGCCTGTATTGAATTGGCTGTTAGCATTGCTCTTAAGAGAAAACCAGCCAATTGCAGTATTGTATGTACCGCTGGTGAGGTTCAAAAGCGCATTCTGGCCCTCTGCGGTATTTGCGCCGGGGTAGCCGCCGTCGGGTGGTGGGCTAACTGCCTGCGCTCGCTGCAAGAATGCGACATAAGCAAACAGGAACGAAACAAGGAATAGACCGCAACGATTGATCGAATTTTGGACTGGAGTCATCGTTTTCATGAAATGAGTCGTAAGAAATCCTGTGGGATTTCGCGAGCCAAAAACTCATAGCGGCGCAGGTTGGGCCATTTCCGTTGCCTGGCCAATATCAATTATTTGAATCTGAACCCTTTGACGTCTCTTGCGAGTAATCGTCACGGCGACTTGACAAAATGCCTGTTGAGCACCTTAAGTCATACTGGATGAAGCTTACTCAGATTCGAAGATTTGGGCACGTCTTTGTGGCCCTTATCTGCTGCTGCATTCCGGTCGCATTTGCGTCGAGTGCAGCGGCCGCTCATTTCAGTCTTCCGGATTGGAGTGAGCTTTCGCCAAACAATCCTCCTCCGGCGCGTTCGTACCTTGCAATGACCTACGATCCGGTCAGCGGGAAGATCATTGCGTTTGGCGGATTCGACAGCACAGGCTATTTAAATGACACATGGAGTTTCGACGGCACGGGCTGGGCGCAGATCGCCACACAATCTGCGCCCCCAGCCCGCGCTGCGGCCCAAATGACCTACGACTCTGTCACTCAAAAGGTAGTGCTCTTCGGCGGATACGACGGAAGCAATTACCTGGGCGACACATGGCTTTGGGATGGGTCGACGTTACAGTGGACGCAGGCGACGCCCCAGCATCACCCCCCGGCTGTTACCGGTCCGATGTTGTTTCCCGACCCGAATGGCAGGGCCGATGTTTTTGGCGGGTTCGACGGACAATTTTATCAGCTTACCATGTGGCAGTGGAACGGCTCCGATTGGACGCAGTTATCGCCACCGACTGTTCCGTTTGCTCGGGCTTCAGCGGCCGTCGCAACGAATACCTCCACGGGACAGGTTGTTATGTTTGGCGGTCTCGCTGATGTTAACCCGAATAACACCTGGACCTATGATGGCACGACATGGACTCTGCAATCTCCGGCTGTGCAACCTCTCTTAGTGTATGCCGCTTCTGCCGCTTTCGACCCGGGCCTGCAAGGAGTGGTTCTCTTTGGAGGTGGAAGCGGCGGTGTAGACCAGAACACTACGTGGTTATGGGATCAGGTTGGCGCCACGTGGACACAGCTATCCATAGCACACTCGCCGCCCGCGCGCGAAGGCGCTGGCATGAGCTACGACGCAGCCTTACACCGTGTGATTCTCTTCGGCGGTCAGGATAACAACGGATATTTCAACGATACCTGGGAACTCGTTCCAGCACCTACTCCTACTCCGACACCCACACCTACTCCAAGCCCCACAGCTACACTTACACCAACACCCACTCCATCCGTTACTCCCGCGCCCAGAGCGACTCCCAGGCCTCGTCCCACGCCACATCCTCGCCCGACACCACAATGATTCCGCATTTGCCGGACTCCTCCCCAACAAGCGGGCGGAGATTAGACGGAATAATTCCGGTAAATTCGATCCATAGTCTGTCACGATTTGTTGACTGACCCCTATTTTACCTCCTACGGCCTTAAGCACACGTGTCGGGGCTTACGGGTTCCGCAGGAAGCCGTGAATGACATCATTCGCGTCAGTATAGTATCCCGTGATCGCCCCTGCTGGGTTATTGCTGTTGGCAACGGTACCCTGGAAAGCGCCAGTGCCCGCGCCTGGAGCGTCGAACGTCGTAAAAGTGCCGTTGTGAGCGCGCACGAAGCCGTGGTTCACATTGCTTTCGTCGAGGTAGTATCCCGTGATCGCGCCCGCTGGGTTGTTCGCGAAGGCGACGGTACCCTGGAAAGCACCAGTGCCCGCGCCCGGTGCGTCGAACGTGGTGAGCGTGCCGTCGGGAGCGCGCACGAAGCTATGAAACACGTTGCTGTCGTCAATGTAGGCTCCGCAGATCGCTCCCGCCTGGTTGATGCTTGAGGGGTACGTCCCTTGGAAGGAGTCGGTGGTACTGCCCGCGCCCGGAGCATCGAACGTGGTGAGCGTGCCGTCAGGAGCGCGCACGAAGCCATGACTCACATTGCTCGCGTCAATGTAGTTTCCCGTGATCGTCCCCTGCGGGTTGATGTTGAAGCCGAAGATAGGGGCAAAGGTACCCTGGCCGTCGCCTGTGCCCGCGCCAGGAGCGTCGAACGTGGTGAACGCGCCATCAGGAGCCCGCAGGAAGCCATGACTCACATTGCTGTCGTCAGTGTAGTATCCCGCGATGGCGCCTGCCGGGTTAATGCCACCGTAGCTGAAGGTGCCCTGAGGAAACGGTCCTGTGCCTGCACCCGGAGCATCAAACACAGTGAAACTGCCGTTAGCAGCGCGCACGTAGGCGTGAACCACATCGGTTGCCTCACTGTACCATCCGGTGATCGCCCCAGCCGGGTTCTGGCTGTAGGCGCGGGTGCCCTGGCCAGCGCCAGTGCCCGCGCCCGGAGCGTCGAAAACAGCGATGGCGCCGTTCCGGGCCCGTACGAAACCGTGTCGCGCGAAGGCCGCGTCACGGGTAAATCCCGTGATTTCCCCCGCTGGCGTGATATCGAAGGGGATGGTGCCCTGGTCGGCGCCTGTGCCCGCGCCCGGAGCATCGAATGTGGTGAAGGTGGGCTGGCGAGCAGTTGCGGAAAGGCCCAGCCCGAGCGTGGCCAGGCAAACCACGAGAGCTAAGAGGCCGATTGATTTTCTTAAGTATAGAGTTGTCATTTTTTTGTATTCATTTTTTTGGTTGAGGTTGGATTATTTAACTGCAATCCAGTTCCACGAGGAACCAGGAACAAACCTTTACAAGGCGCTTTGAACAGCGGCCTCACTTTCGGCTGACTCAGGGCTCCACGTGGATCATGGGATTGCGCTACTCCACGGTGATGTTAAATGTGGTGTCGATGGTGAAGTTGAACTCGTCGAATGTGCCGCCAACATGGATCGTATGGCTTCCGGGCCTGAGCGGTGCCAGCATCAGATAGACCCCGGCATCGACGGCGAGTGACGTCGTGCCGGCGGGCGCGCCGAGTACATTGTCCGCCGGCAGGGGGCCGAACTCAAACAGTGGCGACTCGACGCGATAGGCGGCCAAGTCTTGCACGGGCACGCCGTCAATCACGGCAATCAGCCCTGACGTGTGATCGATGTGACCATTCGCACACGCTCGCAATTCGGCTTCATTATCCCCGTGGAACGGGTCCGGTTCGAGGACCGAGCACTCCAAGTTGAGAACCGGGAAGAAGAGTGACGTCCCGGGGCGAATCGTCACATCGATGGTAACTCCGCCTCCCGTGGCCGCGAGGAAGACTACTCTTCTTTCTTCTCCAAAGGCTCCTCCGCTAAATAACGGGTGATAGCCATTCACGACTGGAATGGAGAAGATGGTTTTCCACCACTGTGCTCCCCACTCGCCATAACTTTGGCCGCGATACATGCTGCCGGGTGGAATGATGCCCGGGTTAGGATTACGCCCTTGAGCGGGCGACGCTGCCACGAGCAGGGCCAGGACGGTTGCTGTCAGTGCCGACTTCAATGCGAGCGCGCTGAGGGTTGTATTTAAACTCTTCATGTTTCTTCCATTGGTTTGAAGGCCGTGGTGGCCCTGTGGTTTCATTGTCATTTTTTTTGTATTCATTTTTTGGTTGAGGTTGGATTGTTTAACTGCAATCCAGTTCTGCGCGGAACCAAGAACAAACCTTTACAAGGCGCTTTGAACAGCGGCCTCACTTTCGGCTGACTCAAGGCTCCACTCGGATCCTGGAGATTGCGCTAAGCGGCGGTCCCAGCGAAGGTCCAGCCCCACGAGCTTCTTCAGCCCGGCCGAAGATACGTTGAAATGTCGGATGACGTAACCGAGGAGATTTTTAGGCAGTCCGCGACAGTTTGTCGAACTTTATTTCACGCCCTCCGCAATCCTCTGCGCGTTCTGCCGCACGAATCGCTGATTCGAGTTCCACAAACGCCGTTAGCTTTTCATCCGCTCGCGCAACGAAACGCTTCCCATCGCCGCGATGCGCGTCAGCAATCCAGATGAATAAAAAAATAGGGGTCAGTCAACAAATTTTGACAGACTCGCAGACTCAAGATACTCCCCGAACGTGGCTGCCACTCTCGGTCTCTGTGTGCGGTATCGGCGAACCTGTTGACTCACATTCGCAGCGTTGCGCATCGCCAGTTTGTCGGCAATCCAGCTCTGCCCTCGCTACCGTTCGTTCTAAGAGCAAATTTGCCAAAGCCACCTTTCACACGTCAGAGCCTCAGCACTGCCATCCACAGGGCTATACCCAGGCCGAAGATGATGTGATTGAACAGGCTTACGCGAGCCAGATGAGCATCACCCGGCGCATCCAGTCCCAGCCAGCCCATCCCCTGTGATGGGAACATCAGAAACCAGGGGAAGACCGTGGTGGCCGTTCCGTAGAGGATGGCGCTGAGGGCGGTCGGCGTCGCTTGCACTACAACCAATAGGCCAAGGCACACAAGGGTCAGCACGATGCCGATCAAATAGTGCGCCACTAATCCCAAGACTACTTCTCCTCGCAAGGGCGGCGTCTGCAGGATGTCCATGTGCCTGAACTTGCCCTGCAAGAGGTAGCCGATCCAGCGTCCGATTAAATCAGGACCGGTCCGGCGCGGCCCCCGGCCGGCGATGCCGAGCCGGAGAGCGATCACGGCCACGACGTCCATGGTTACGGTGGCAAGGATACCCACAATCAGGCCAACAATGAACGCACGAGGCAGAAGCATAGGGGTCAGTCAACAAATCTTGACAGACTCGCAGACTCAAGATACTTCCTGAACGCCGCCGACAGCCTCGGTCTCTGTTGACTCACATTCGCAGCGCTGCACATCGCCAGTTTGTCGGCGATCGAGCTCTGCCTCGCTACCGTTCGTTCTAACAGTAAATTTGCCAAAGCCACCTTTCGCACGTCGGAGCCGGGCAAGGAATCGAGTTCTCTCGCCGACAAGCCGGCGGCTGCCAGCCTACCCTCTAAGAGCCGCCGTGCTTCCTTCTCGTTGTGAACTTGGAAAAGCGGCGCGCTGCGATTGGTGCGATTTTTCCTCGTCGCAATTCCTTTCCCTGCCAGCTGTAACAAAGCCGCTACTTAGATAGTGAACGTATTATGTCTTCCAGAGGATATCTCGCTAAAACGATGGTAAGGAACACCAGGACGACGGTCAAAAACGCAGTTACTATCGCAAACCACTTGATCCGTCGTGAATCAGTTTCCAGACTTTTAAGCGCTGTCTCGTGTCGCTTGAGGGTTTCTTCCAGTCGGTGAAGCGTGCGGACTGTTAGATACGGGATCGTCTGCTGGAGATATGTCTCTGGAAAAGATTTGATCTGCAGATCTGTGGCGTTCTCACTTTTACGGTAGTATTCATCAGCGGCCTTAGTCGCGATGTCGCTCATTAACTTATCGCGTTCGCCGATACTCATGGTTTTTTTTGTAGGAATCGTCGATGCCATGCTGCCGGATCATTTGCCGTTCGGCAATCAAAAACGATTTTGGCGCGATTTTGAGCGCGGGCCACAAGGCGTGATCTTTCGCAGTCAAATCGGCGGCGTAATCGTGCGACTGTAGAATTTCCGACAACGCAATCCAAACGGCAATCGGCATACGAAATTATTTGTATGGGCGCATACAAAAGACATTTCCGCATCATCTGCGCAGTATGCGAGCGTCTCATCCAACCGGGAAAAGAAGGCTCTGGGACAATTGCAGGTGTGTGCGACGATTGCAGGACACTCTCTCACATTGAAGCGAAACGTCATCAGGCTCGCCAGCGTCAATATATCGACGCGATACAGACGGCCACAGAAGCGGGCCGGTAGGCTGAGGCAACGCCATGATGGTTTAATCGTTAAGGACAAGCGCATATCGTGTCCACCGCATCACGATTACGAACATGGTTTCCCATTGATCCGCAGCCTGCGAGCATCAGCCCAACGATCAACATCAGTATTGTTTTCATTTGTGCTTTCCCTGTTGATCATGGCCGGATTATTTGCCATCCGGCAATCAAAAACGATTCTAACGCGATCCTGAGAAGCGGAAAGCGTTTCGTTATGCGAGCGGATGAAAAGTTAACTGCGTTTGTGGAACTTGAATCGGCGATTTAATAAGTCAAAGATTCTGGCGAAAGACCAAAATAGCTGCTCTTAAGGTACGAGACGCGACAATTCCGCTGCAGGCAATATCGCAAACTCGCGAAAGGTCCGAGTTCCGTGCGATCAGCGAACCCGGCTCGGGTATAGTTACGTTAGAGCTGTTCGCCTCAGCGGCTGCTATTCAACCTAGTGCGGCTGCCCTGGAGGCAGGGCTGATGGAACAAGAACAACACTATCTGTGTTCTGCCGTGTTGCCGTGAATACGTACGTTTGTCCGCGCCGCACGTCCAGCACCGTCGACGTCGGCTGATAGTTTGGCACGACCGACACGGTCAGCATATGACGCCCCTCCGGCACGAAGTCATCGTAGCGGCGTGACTGCACAATGTTGGCGGCCGTTCTCCCATCGATCTTAAGATTGAGAGCCAAATTCCATCCAAAGTTCGGGGCCCTCAAAACAATAAGACGTCCACCCGGCTGAGCGACGGCAGTTTCGGCGGAAGGGCCCGGCTCTGCTGGACTCGCGGGAGTTGCAGGAGAAGATACTTCCGATGCAGTGGAAGTGGGCAGTGGCGGGACTTGGTCGATCTCATGTTCGCGCTGCTTTATGGCGTACTTTGCAAAATCAGCAGCGGTTGCATACGGCGAAGTGCTTACCTCACGCGATGAAGAATCCGGAGCCGTCGGCATCGGCGCTGCGGCTGGAGTCGGCACCCCGAGCTTCAGCCGTCGATCGGCTAGCTCATATGCCGCACCAGCCGAGGGGCCCATTTCCTGAAGTTTGCGCCACATTTCATTCGCGCGGTCGTAAAGCTGCATGAGATCGTAAGTCTTCGCTAGTTCGGCGAGTACGGCGGCGTTATTCGGTTCGCTGCCCAACGCTTCCTGCAAGCGCTCGATCGCATTTGTCGTGTCACCCCGATCGCGCAGCTCGATGCCTTCTCGCAGCAACTGATCTGCCAGCGACGGCCAGGATGCAGGAGTCTGGGCCATTGCTTCCACCGAGGACTCCGTTAGCGTCAAAGGACTAGGTGATGGTGACGGAGAGGGGATAGTCCGCGTCAACTCGCTATGCCAGCGCGACAGGCGAGCGGATATTGCATCCTTGTGCCACCCCGTCCACAAGCCCACTGCAAACACGAGAAATACAATGGTCGCGGCTGCCAACCGCTTTTTGAGCAAGTTGTTTTTGCTTAGCAAAAGCAACCTTGGGCGCCATCTTCTCCACAGCGGAACGATTAGAAAGACCCACGTGGCAATGGCAAGTGCTGCGACTGCCACATGGCTTGCGAGCGGGTCCAATTCTGGAATGAGAGCAATGGGGTCAAATCTAAACATTTAACATTGTTCCTATTAGCTTGCGTGCAGCAGCCGTATCGTGAGTGGATCGTGTTCGACGAATCCGCTGCGCCACCGCAGCATAATCCAGCCCGCCGAAAAGTTCGCCAATCTCCCGCAGCGATTTAGTTCCCGTCTCCCAAATCATCCACATCGCTACATTCTTTGCGTACAGCCCCCCTTTCGCCACGCGCAATCAGTCGCTTCCGATCGACCTGATATTTTCTGGCCACTCTTTCCAATACCCTCTCCGGATCAATTGAAGGCATCGCCCTCCGTAGCGAGGTAATTTCGCGTCGCTGCTGATGCAAACCTTTGACGCGATCTCGCAGCTTTTGCACAAAGGATTCATCTCCCAAAACCGCTTGCCACTGAACCGCTTCGAACGGGTTCTCAATCTCCTTCAACAGGCTTTCCTCGACAAAGCGCCTGTAGTGCAATCGCTCCGCGCGCTTGGGCCCGCGTAGCTCGTCCAAGACCATCGCCTCTTCTAGGAACGGAAATGGCGCGCTCAGCCCGGCATAACCGCGATAACTGCTCCACTTAAAGCCGCGCAAACGTTTTCGCCGTTCGGTGGGACTTCCCCGTCCCAAGCGCGGCCCTCGCACCGGATTGAGATGCACGTAGCGACTCAAGCCAAGCAGATAATCGCCTTTTGTACCAAAAAACTCTGATATCGCCCCTGAAACAGATGGCCGCTCGACCAATGCCGCCGATTGAAGTACATCGTGTAAGAAACCAGCAGCCAATGCATCCAGCGCCGCAGATTTGGCCGACGCGTCTGGGCGACCAGGTGAAAATGGTTGCCCATTAAAACGAAACAAAGAATCGCCGCCTCAAAACGTTGTGCGGACTCAGTGAGCAGCTCGAGGAAGCGTGCGCAATCGCGCTCATCGCGGAAAACCGGCTGCCGTGCGTTGCCTCGCGCGCACAGATGATAGACGGCGCCTTCAAATTCTACGCGTAAAGGCCGCGCCATGCTCTTGGCGTAGCACGTTGCAATGCCAATATCAAATGTTTAGATGTGACCCCTTCTTCCCCTTCATTCGATAATCGCTCCGCTGCTGTCAGTGAGATGGGTAACGCAGATCGCCGGGGGTTTGGGTACTATTTCTTAAAGAAATCGCGATTTGGGCAACATCCTTTAGATTTGACCCCTCTTGGCCCGTTTTTCCTTTTGGCCCTTTTGGCCTCCTCTCTCTCTGGACGGCGCTAATCACTCGATCACTGTTGTCTTGCCGCTGAACTTTAAACCCCATCCGGCTGGATCCACATTTTCAAATCGGAGCGAACCGACTAGTTTTTGAATGGAGTCCAAAGGAGGCCGAAAGGTTGTTTCCCTCTTTTCATCAAGAAATTTCTCCATTTGCCTCAAATACTTTAGATAATCCACCTCTCCTAAGTCCTCTCCGTGTTCATCAGTTACGAGGCCGTTCTCTTCGGTGTGAGGCAGATCGGAATGGCTAACGTCGAAATATGCAGAAACTCCAATTTTGTTAACAGTACTGATTCCTTCGATCTCGTAACGAAGCCGGGCGCCGACGGCATAATTGCTTGCATCTTGCGAGTACTGTACGAGGAAAGCAATCCCAGGACCCCACGAAAAGTCCAGGTATCTCACATGACTTAAGAAATATTGCGCGGACATTTGATTCTGAATGGTCGGAATCTCCTTTGGATTGCCGGACGGATAGCGCTGTGGAAGTGCTGGTCGATCATGGAGCATTTGCGTTAATGCAGCTGCCCTTTCAGGAAGTTCTGGATAAGCAGTTTTGAGATCGTCCACGCTGCGGTCTTCCAGCGGATATAATGTAATCAAGCCAGTGCAGTGCGAACCTCCATGAAAAAGAAACACCAGAGTTGCCGGATGTACGTTAAACTGATCGCGAGGATGAGGCAACGCTTCCTTCCTCGACTCTTCAATCTGCAGCTTAGAGAAAATCGCTGTGTCGTATGTTAACGATACACCGTTTTGACTGATTGTTTTCTCCTGTCCCAAGACCGCATTAGCGCCAAACAAGACAATTCCGATGCAAACTAGGTTAATACTTAAAAGTCTTACCATGGCTATGCCTTTGCGCAGGCCTGTCTCGTCATTGAAAACCAGTCTTGCGTCGCGGTCACGCAGTCTATTCATTAACAATTCTCATCTACGGTAATACTTCTTTTGGTTTGCTGTGAATTACGCTGCTGCTGTCGCCCAGCGCGTCTTGTGTGCCTTTCTTAATCTGCACGTTGAAATCGGATTCGGAAGGCTTGGGATCATGGGGCTTGGTCGCATTCACCACCGACCAATCCCCTTGGCTAGGGTCAACCAACCGTTTTTGAAGGGAGCCGTTCTCGCCTTGCCATTGATCGAGGATGATAGCCTTGCCTGAGTTATCATCCCAGCCCATTTTGATCCCGGTGTGATTGAGGATCTTGCTGCCGTTCTTTTTAGCTTGTTCGGGGCTTTCATTAGGGTACGTACCATTTTTCCATCCGCGTGCAACCATGGTCCCGTTAGGTGTTTCCTTAGTCAGTGCAGGACCTTGTGTCCACCCATCATGTCTAGCCGTAGGTGCATCGTGCAACGTGCCATCCGCCATCCTCGTGCCTGTTAAGAACTGTGCTGCTCCGGCGCATTGCCGAGCGATCCCATCCGATTTGTTGACTACGTAGCTCCCAATGATGTTGGGCACGACGACGTCGCTTCGTAAGACAAAGTGATAAGTTCCGTCTCCGTTCGGTATTCCGTCTAGCCCCATGGGATCGGTGAAATCGATGGGATCATTGTGGCAATAGCGGAAGAGGTTGTAATCGCCGGCGTCGAAGAGCTTGGGGTCTTCGCTCATGAATCGGCCCAGATAGGCGTGGTAAACTCGCGCTCGGTAATCATACACCCATGCTCCTAAATATTCTCTGCCGGTAAAAAGGAAGCGGTTGTTGTAGGAACTGGCTGTTCGCACAGTCCAGTTCGGTGCGTAGATGCTCGGTGTTCCGAACGCGTCGTAACGGTAACGCTCGATAATAGCGCCGTTAGCGTCTGTAAGATGAGTCACGCTCCCTTCGTGGTCCTGCTGCAAAAAATACCAGTGCCATATATTACCCACGCCATATGCGCCGCGCTCGACAATTTCGTCGACTCCTTTTCCGTACACATTAAAGCCGACCAGCGCATTACTTGCGTCATATTCCAGAATCGGCTTGTCGCCGTCGTAGAAGTAATAAGTGGTCAATGTATCGTTGACCGTGCGTTTCACACAGCGGCCAAACGCATCGTAGGCAAAATCGTAGGTAAAATTTGTGGCGG
>Ga0209027_1000356_pt1 | contig 15733 bp, 9 predicted proteins | sample GraSoi013_1_20cm_3_FD_185821 | JGI IMG/M metagenome (GOLD analysis project Ga0209027, IMG submission 185821) | Grasslands soil microbial communities from the Angelo Coastal Reserve, California, USA - Sample 09_27_2013_1_20cm (SPAdes) (version 2) | ecosystem: Environmental > Terrestrial > Soil >...
GGCGGGTCGTAGCCGCACCGATACCCGCCCGCTACCGCAGGCGGTACTGACCTGCATGCCTTGATCAGAGTGGTCGCACCCAAGTGAGAACCGCTATACTGAAAACTGAAAACTAAAAACTGAAAACTGTTTTTACGCGAGATGGTGCAGGCGCGGCACTATATCGTGCGCGGCGGGCGAGAAATCATGTTGGGAATTTTTCGTAACTTATCTTGAATCACTGATGAGAACAGCGTCTCGTATGACGGTGCCGCGCGTGCAGGCTAACGTGTGTCCGTCGCGCGAATAGTTGAATGTGTTCATCAGGTATTCGGTAAAATTGGTCAACTGTTTTGGCGCGCTTCCGTCTAGCGGCTGGCTCCAGATGTTCGTCACGTTATTTTTAGTAGCGGTGTAGAGCAGCGAGCGCCCGTCCTGCGACCAGCGCAGAGTGACCCCTATGGCAGCGCTCGGCGGTATCTCGAAAGTTTTGATGGGTGCGCCGCCATCGAATGATATGACTGCGATCTTATTCGGCGGCGCGTTGATCGTCGCCTGAATGTTGGCGCGTTCTGGATACAGGTAGGCTATGAATTTGCCGTCGGGCGAGACTACGGGCGCTGCGGCATGGCTGTCCGAGACTTGGACAGGGTCGCCGCCTTCGACAGCCACTTTCCAGAGCGTGAGCTTGCCGGAGGAGTGGAGCGAGGAGTAAAGCACCCACTGGCTATCTGGGGAAAAGCTGGGCAGCAAGTCCACGAAGCCGCTCGTCAAATGTTTCGGGTTGCTCCCGTCCGAGTTGATGCGCCAGAGATTGCGCTTACTCTCTCTTACGGAAGAGAAGACTATGTAGCGCCCGTCGGGTGAAACCACAGGGGCGCGCGCGTCAGCGCCCCTAGTCAACTGCTTACGGTTGTTCCCGTCGGCATCTATTATCCAGAGGTCGGCCACGCCATTCGTGTTCGCGTCAAAGACTATGCGCCCGTCGGGCGTCCAGGATGTGCTGTCGTCTCCGCTGCCCACGTAGGCCACACCCGTCGGAAGCTTGACGGCGCGTGCGGCGTCGCCTTCGGGTGCGACCCAAACATCCGATAGCAGGCTTAGCTGTATAGTGACGAACTTGCTGTAGTCAGCCGTGAAGCTGAGCGAACGGTAGATGTTCAGGTCATTGGTTATCTGGCGCTCGCGCCCTTCCGGGTAGGAGAGAAACCAGACCTGTGCGTCCGGCATTTCAGGGCTGCGCGCTATCAAGACAAGCCCGCTCATGTCAGGCATCCATTCGACGCGGCCAATGTGAGGCCAGGTGTGTGGCGAAAGTTCCTGCTCCGTTCTATCCGCAACGCGCACCGCTATTATGCTGTCGCTTGCTATAGACTTAACCAAGGCGCACGCGACAATCTGGCCGTCAGGCGACCAGGACGGGCCTGTGAATGAATTAGGAAAGAAGAATTCGGGCGGCTTGCGCGCGGCTAGCTCCTGCTCGTTTGTGCCGTCAACGTTAGCTATAAAAAGTCCGCTCTCTCCCGGATTAGGAAAGTCTCCACGTATGAAAGCAAGGCGTTTTCCGTCGGGCGAAAAACTGACGGGGCTGTCTATCTTTTCGAGCACCTTAAGAGGTGTGCCGCCGAGCACAGGTATGCGATAGAGCACGCCTATGTCTGCGCCGCTATTACCCCTGGTTATGTAGTAAAGGTCGTTGCCGTCGCGCGAGAACGTCACTCCGTAGTAAGCGACCTGCGCCGGAGGAATTATCTGCGTGTCGTTTGTGGCGCTCACCTGTCTTATCCATAGGCTCTGCTTTCCGGCATCGCTCAGGATGTAGACCAAATATTTTCCGTCCGGCGAGATGGCCGCATGAATCGCTTTGCCCGTATTGGTGAGCCTTGTTATCTTCATCGTCTGAAAATAGGCGACCCGCCCTGTTCGATTCATAAACTTGTAGAGGCCGAACGAGGCTGCGGCCACCGCGACGCCGAGCGCAACTAGGACAAGAACGACTCCCGTCTTATGGCGACGAAACTCAAGGCTTAGGGCAGCACTGAGCGCGTTTGTAGTCCCCTTAATCTCGTCGGTTGTCGCTGCTGCTTCGTCCGCAGTAACGCTTTGAGGAAGATTCGTACGGTTTGCGGTCTCGCTGCGTACGTTCGGCGTGACTGAATGCTCCAGCTTAGCTTCAAAGTCCCGCTCTTCTTTCAAGCTCTTCAAATCTAGCAGCAAGTCTTTAACGACTTGATAGCGCTTCTCACGATCTTTCCGAAGAGCTTTAGTTACTATGCGCGCCAACTCTGCCGGGACTTCGGGCGACACTTGCGAAAGAGGCTGTGGCTCTATCTTTAATATAGAAGCGATTAGATCGCTAGGCGTCTCGCCCTCGAAAGGCTGATGACCCGCCAGCATCTCATAAATCACAACGCCAAGACTGAAGATGTCTGTGCGAGCATCAATCGCCTGGCCTCTGGCCTGCTCAGGCGACATGTACGCGGCAGTTCCCATGACAAGCCCCGAAGCCGTGTTGACCTTCATGCGCGTGAGCGCTTCTCCGTCCAACGTGGCGCGCGGCGTTTCCATCAGCTTTGCCAGACCGAAATCTAAAATCTTAACGATGTGGTCGCGCCGACGGAGCATTATGTTCTCAGGTTTGATGTCGCGATGAATTATTCCAGCCTCGTGCGCAGCCGCCAGAGCATCAGCGACCTGAATAGATATGTTCAGGACATCGTCAATGCTGAGCGGCGAGCGCGCGGCGCGCTGTCGAAGTGTCTCGCCTTCTACGTACTCGGTCGCAATGAATCTGGTCGAGTCAACTTCGCCGATCTCGTAGATTGTAAGAATGTTCGGATGGTTAAGAGCAGAGGCCGAGCGCGCTTCTTGCTCGAATCTTCTCAGGCGATTCATATCTTTTGAGAAGGACGACGGCAGAAGTTTCAGCGCAACCTTGCGCCCCAATTTTTTATCCTGTGCCAGATAGACTTCGCCCATTCCGCCACGCCCAAGCGTGGACAAGACTTCATAAGAACCGATCTCTTGACCGGCTTTCAAATCCGCTTGCTGCTCCACTATCAACTCTGCCGCAACTTCGTAAGCAGGAGAGTCAATGAAACTCCCCATCTGCTCATGAGAGCGTATGAGCGATTCCACCTCGCTGCGCAGTGCAACGTTTCCGCGACAAGCTTCGTCAAGAAAAGCTGCGCGCTTCAGCGGCTCGCGCTCAATCGCCGAGTGAAAAATCTCTTTGACCTTTTGCCAACGCTCAGGGGTCATAAAACAGTTTTTAGTTTTCAGTTTTTAGTTTTCAGTTGGTATGTAATCAGCAAAGCTCTTCGCTTTTTCTGAAAACTGAAAACCAAAAACTGAAAACTGTTCTCATCCTTATCTCAAATCCAACATCCAGATATTGCCCGTGGCCTCCGAGTACTCGTAGGCTATCTGATTTCCCAGAGGCGACCAATCAGGATAGCGAACGAATTCGTTGAGCTTAGTGTAATTGGTCAACTGCTTCTGTTGTTTGGTTGTGCGCGACACCCAATAGACGTTCCAAACGCCGTCACGCTCGCCTGCAAAGAGGACTCTATCTCCATCCGGCGAAAAACTGTACGGCCAGCTTCGGCCATGCTCGAAAGTCAGTTGAGTGGATTCGCCTCCATCGCTAGGCATAATCATCAAGTATGCATCATCGCCGCGCTTCATCTGATAGGCCAACCATTTTCCGTCGGGCGACCACGCAGGGAATCCAGCCAATTCCTGATCGAATGTCAACTGTCGGGGCTGTCCGCCGGAAACCGGAACTGTCCAGAGGTTAATGACTCCCCTTTCATCAACCATATTGAAAGCTATCTGTTGCCCATCGGGTGACACCCGCGCGTACTGTATGTCTCGCCCAGCGTCGTAGAGGATATGCTCTCTGCCCGTTTGCAGGGAGGTAACCCACACGCTCCAATGATTATCGCGGGCAGAAGTAAATGCGATTCTGTCTCCGTCTGGAAACCAGCTCGGAATATTTCCGTAGGAAGGAGTCGGCGTAGGATTGTTGCCATCAGCATCCGCAACCCAGAGGCTCACGCGCCCGCCTTGCAGAAACTGTATGAACGCAAGCTTTCGCCCGTCTGCGGAAAAAGCTGGCTGAGAGTTTCGCGCGCCCGTTTGATTCGTAAGCTGCTTCGGAGTCCCCACTGCCAGACTGTTTGGCGATACGGAAAGAGACCAGATGTTACTCGCAAGCGTCTGCGCGCTATAGGCTATTCTCTTTCCGTCTGCTGAGAGCGTCAGACCGGTGATCACTGAAACGCCGCTGTCCGTAACTCTCACTGGCTCATCCGTAGGTTCGTCATCAGTAGGCGAAATGGGCAGCATCCACACTGCCGTGCCGACCACGAAGTAGATACTGCGGCCATCAGGAGAGTACAGAGGATAGCTTGCGCGCCCCTCAAGCGGATCTCTCCAACTAACAGACTGTCCGGCTCGCGCACTTGGCCTATGCGACAACTGTTTCAAACCATCGCCGGTAATGGAAACAGACCAAATCTGCTGAGTTGTGTAATTAAGATCGACAAAGGCTATACGCTGATTATTGGGAGACCATGATGGTAAGAGATGCCCGCCCGGCGGGTTGCCTACCTTTGTAATCTGCTTCGGTGTGCCGCCTTCTGACGGAACAACCCAGATAGTTGACGAGCCTACTGAGCCTGCGCCTATAGTGGAAGTAGCGTCCGATTGAAATGCGATCATAGCGCCGTCATGCGACCAGGCGGGAGAAGCGCCGAACTCTGTCAACTGTCGCGGCGAGCCGCCAAAAGTTGGCACAACCCAAATGCCGCCACGCTTCTTTGAGAAGTAAGCTATGCGCTGGCCGTCGGGCGACCAGGCGGGTTGGAAATTCTCCTGCCCGTCGGAAGTCACCTGTATTTCACGCCCCCCCGGCGTGAGTTGCTTAATATAGACCTCGAAACTTCCCTGATGGTTGGAGCTGTAAGCAACTGAGTGTCCGTCAGGCGAAAGCGTTGGTTGAGCGTCTAGTCCAGACCAAGCCGTTATGCGTGTGATGCTTGCAACGGCGGGCGCTTCCGCCGTGCTGTTATGGTTGGAAGAAGCTGTGGATTGATGTCTGCCAAGAAATTTGTAAAGCCCGAATGCGGCAGCGATGATTGCGACACCGAACGCCGCTAGAATTATCGCCGTCCCGGTCTTGTGGCGCTTAATCTCTTCCGTCAAAAAGCCACTAAAATGTGTTGCGCGTGCTTCTTTAATCTCATCGGTTGGAGCTTTCGTCTCATCGCGCGCAAAAGTCTGAGCAGTTGTCACGCTTGCGGCTTCGACACTCCTTTTCGGCGCGACCGCATATTCTAGCCTGGCCTGAAACTCCAACTCTTCTTTCAAGCTCTTCAGATCAAGCAGCATGTCCTTGACGACTTGATAACGCTCCTCTCTATTTTTGCGAAGAGCTTTCGTTACGATGCGTACAATCTCATTCGGAGTATCGGGCGCGAGGCTGGCGAGAGGCAGCGGCTCGGTTTTTAAGATAGAAGCGATCAGATCGCTAGGTGTGTCGCCCTCGAACGGAGCTTGACCCGTTATCATCTCGTAGATGACAACGCCCAGACTCCATATGTCCGTGCGCTCGTCAACCGTGAGACCGCGCGCCTGCTCCGGCGACATGTAGGCCGCAGTGCCTATGACCAGACCCGGAGCCGTTCTCACCATAGCTCTTGTCGGCGCTTCGTCGTCAGAGGCCACTGCCTGCTTCTCAGCCAATTTTGCAAGCCCGAAGTCCAGAACTTTCACATAGCCGTCAGGACGAAGCATTATGTTTTCGGGCTTTATGTCGCGGTGGACTATCCCTGCCTTGTGCGCGGCGGTGAGCGCGTCCGCAGCTTGAATGGCTATTGAGAGCGCTTCGTCAAGAATTAAAGGCGCTTGCCTCATACGACGACGCAACGTTTCGCCTTCAACGTATTCGGTCGTGATGAAGTTTGAGCCTTTGTCCGCGCCGATTTCGTGAATAGTGATAATGTTCGGATGGTTGAGCGCGGAGGCAGCGCGAGCTTCCTGCTCGAATCTGCGCAGACGATCTTTATCTTTCGTAAACGATTTGGGCAGAAGTTTCAGCGCGACCTTTCGCCCCAATCGCCTGTCTTCGGCTAGATAAACTTCGCCCATACCGCCCGTGCCCAGAGGCGAAACGATTTCGTAATTGGCAATCTTTTGCCCGGCTTTTAACTCTATCTGATCTTCCAAGATCATCCCTGCGGCGACCTCATAAGCTGGCGAATCAATGAAGCTGCCTTCCCTTTCATGCGAAGCGATTAAGGATTCGACCTCGCGGCGCAACGCAACGTTTCCGCGACAAGCTTCGTCAAGAAACGCTGCGCGCTTATGCGGCTCGCGCTCAATCGCCGAGTTGAATATAGCCTTCACCTGTTGCCATTGTTCGGGCGTCATAAAATCAGTGATGAGTGATAAGTGATGAGTGATGAGATAAGAGAAGCGGTGAAAGGTAAATGGTCAATGATAAATAGAAGATAGCTCTTATCCATTTACCATTTACTATTCTCCATTCACCTTCTTATCACTTATCACTCATCACTTATCACTGCCTTGTCCTTATCTCAATTCCATAAGCCAGATGTTGCCCGTCGTCTCAGCATATTCGTAAACAATCTGATTTCCCATAGGTGCCCACGCGGGGTAGCGTACGTATGCGTTGAGCTTTGAGTAATTCGTCAACTGCTTCTGTTGTTTAGTTGTGCGCGAGACCCAGTAGATATTCCAGAGGCCGTTTCGGTAACCTGCGAAAGCTATACGGTCTCCGTCCGGTGCCCAATCGTGCGGCCAACTGTGACCGTGATCAAAAGTCAACTGTGTGATTGCGCCGCCGCCCGATGGCATCACAGCAAGATACGAGTCGTCCCCGCGCTTCATTTCGAAGGCGAGGAACTGCCCGTCGGGCGACCAGCAGGGGAAGCCCGCCAACTCGTTGTCAAAGGTTAGCTGCACAGGACTCCCGCCCTCCAGAGCTACAGTCCATACGTTGATAGTTCCGCTCTTTTTGGAGTTGAACGCGACCTGCCTTCCATCGGGCGAGAGATTAGCAAACTCAACCCCGTCTCCCAGGTCTAGAAGAGGTTTGTTGTCACCGCCCGCGAGCGTGGTTGACCACAGCACCTGACGATCGTTATTGCGATCGGAGAGAAATGCGATCCTGTTGCCGTCAGGAAACCAACTCGGCATGTTTTCGATGGCTGGGTCGGCTGTCAGTTGAGTCAGATTATTGCCGTCCGCATCCGCCACCCAAATATCGGCGCTAGTTCCTGAGCGCCACTTATTAAATGCGATCTTTCGCCCGTCGGGTGAAAAGCGCGCAAGATTATTTCGTGCGCTTGTATCGTGCGTAAACGGCGCTGGCGGCCCCGTAGCCTCGCGCGAATTCGGCGATAGGGGAACTGACCAAAGATTGCTCGAAAGCGCTAACGCGCCATAAGCCATCCTCTTCCCGTTGGCGGAGATTGTCAGATGCCTGATGTTCGTAGGCCCCCCACCCATGACTTGCACGGGTTCGCCCACTTGCTCACCGGTCTTCTGTGAAACGCCAACCCTCCACAGACCACCCCGCGCCGTGTAGAAAACAGTTCCCCCATCGGGCGAGTAGATAGCGTCGTCAACGTTCTCCGAAGTGATTTTCTTCAATTCGCTTCCTTCGACAGAGATAGACCATATAAACCCGGACGTAAAATCGCTGGCGGTGAACACTATACGTTTTCCATCTGGAGACCAGGATGGTGCGCCGTGTCCGCCCGCCGGATTTCCCTTCTGTGTGATCTGTTTCGCCGTCCCGCCCTGGGATGAGATTACCCAGATGGTCGAAGGCGGCATGGCGTTTCGTTCGTGCGCGCCGATGGAAAGCGGCGCGTTAGATTGAAACGCTATCATAGAGCCGTCGTGCGACCACGCGGGGTGTGAGCCGAACTCTGTCAGTTGTTTCGAGACGCCGCCCAGCGCTGGCACTATAGAGATGTCTCCGCGCTTCATAGAGTAATAAGCTATGTGCTGTCCATCAGGCGACCACGCTGGCTCCAGGTTCTGCTGTCCGTCCGAAGTTAATTGAATCTCTCGCCCGCCTGCCGTGAGTTGTTTGACGTAGATTTCAAAGCTCCCGCTGTGATCAGAACTATAGGCGATGGAATTCCCGTCTGGAGAAAGCGACGGAAAATCGTCTAGACCCGGCGAGTAAGTGATCTGTGTATTTCGCAGCACGCTCACAGATTCAGACGGTGCGGTTTCTGTTTGCGAGACGGTTGCAGACCGTTTTATAAAGAACTTGTAAAGCCCGAAGCTCAAACCAACAAAGACGAGCGCCGCTAGAGCAAGGACTATCGAGCGCCTGCCACCTTTCATCAAACTTAGCGCAGGCTTAATGCTTGCGGTAACGTTTGCGTCGCTTATTTCGCCCGTGCGCTTTGACGACTCAGCCGTTATCATCTGGCTCGTCTGTTGACTGGCTGTTGCGGCTTCTCCCGCATCACTCGCTTCGGGCGCGACCGCTTGTCCGAGTTTAATCTGAAACTCCAACTCTTCTTTCAAACTCTTCAAATCGAGCAGCATATCCCTGACATCTTGATACCGCTCGTCCATGTCTTTGCGAAGAGCCTTCGTAATGATGCGCGCAAGCTCCGACGGAACTCCGGGCGAGAGATGGGAAAGAGGCGTCTGCTCTGTCTTCAAAATGGAAGCGATAACATCGCTGGGCGTTTCACCCTCGAACGGCACACGCCCGGCGATCATCTCGTAGAGAACTGCGCCGAGCGAGAAAATATCCGTTCGCTCGTCAACCTCAAGCCCACGCGCCTGCTCAGGCGACATGTAATTGGCCGTACCCATAATCATGCCGGGCGCTGTGTTGATCTGCATGCGCGTGGGCGTTTCCGGCCCGGAGGTGATTGCTAGCCGCTCTGCCAGCTTCGCCAGTCCGAAATCCAAGACCTTCACCAACCCGTCCTCGCGCAGCATCACGTTCTCTGGCTTTATATCGCGGTGAATTATTCCTGCCTTGTGCGCAGCCGCGAGAGCAGATGCGATCTGAACCGCCACATCAATCGCCTCAATAATTTCTACACCCTCTCGCTGCACACGCTGGCGCAAGGTCTCGCCATCAATGAATTCCGTTGCGATGAAATGGCTTGCGCCCGCTCGCCCGATTTCGTAGATGGTGAGAATGTTCGGGTGGTTAAGGGCGGATGCTGCGCGCGCCTCCTGCTCGAATCTTCTGAGGCGATTCACATCTTTCGTAAACTCTCTCGGCAATAGCTTCATTGCAACACGGCGTCCGAGCCGCATGTCTTCCGCAAGATAGACTTCGCCCATTCCGCCCTTGCCGAGCAGACCGACTATTTTGTAGGGACCTACGAGTTCACCTATTAACGAGTGCGCAGTGTCATCCATTAAAAACTCAGCCGCAACCTCATACGCGGGCGAATCAATGAAACTTCCAGCCTCTTCATGAGAGCGTATGAGCGATTCTACCTCTACGCGCAGCGAGTCCCGCCCGGCGCAGGCTTCGTCCAAAAACACGGCGCGGCGTTCCGGCGCTATATCAAGCGCGGAATGAAATATCTCTTTCACCTGCTGCCACTGCTCCGGGGTCATGGCGGTTTTCTGCTCCGAAATTAACACTTAGAACTCATTTCAAACCCGCTTTGCGATCTTATCTCTTATCTTTGCGCCTTTGCGAGAACATGCAATTCACATGATTCTTAAGAGTTAAGATAATTGCTGTTTCACGCAAAGGCGCAAAGGGAAATGCTTAAGCCCGCAAAGGGGTTGAGCTATTTCTATTAAGGTTTGAAACGCGCTCTTAGTTTCTCTCCTATTTATTAATGCGAAGGTTAACCTGCGAATCCCTCAAAAGAAGCGGGAAATTTATGAGAGTTCGCGGCGAAGCCACGCGCGCGCTAGTTTCCAGTCGCGCTCTATGGTGGCGTGCGAGATGTTCATCACTTCAGCCGTCTCTTCAATCGTCAGCCCGCCGAAGAATTTCAGTTCAACTATGCGCGCCTGTTGCGAATCCATCTGGGCCAACTCCTCCAGAGCCTCGTTGAGCGCCAGAAGATCAATTTCGGGCTGCTCGATTATCCGCTCAGCGTGTGTTAAGGAGAGCTTGTGCTGGTCTGCGCCGCCGCGCTTTTCGGCATTATGCTGGCGCGCATGGTCAACAAGAATCTGGCGCATAAGGTTGGCTGCGATGCCGAAGAACTGCGCGCGGTTCTGCCAGCGCACGTTTGCCTGATCAATAAGTCGCAGGTAGGCTTCATTGACTAATGCTGTGGGTTGCAGCGTGTGGTCGGCGCGCTCGCGTCGCAGGTACGAGCTTGCCAGCCTGCGCAGTTCGTCATAAACGAGCGGCATCAGTTGATTGAGCGCTGCCTTATCGCCCGCGTTCCAGTCGAGCAGCAGTTTTGTGACCGACTCTGGCTGCCCCATCTCGAAAATTTCTCCCGTTCTATTTCAGAAAGCTAAATCGTTGGCCGAAGGCAGGTTTCGGTTTACCAGGGCCGTGCTTGAAGGGTAATTCTACATCAAAAATTTTCGCGTGCGTGAGGGAATTTCTGCGCGCGTTGCGCATGTGAGAGTAGGAGGGATTGAAAAAGGCGACAATCCCCGGAAAAAATCCGAAATTTTTGAAAAAGAAGGCAGCCCCCAAGAGGCCGCACATGAAAGAAGGAGACACAATGAAAAGCGCAATGAGAATCATCACCACGTTGAGCCTGTTCGTTCTGATAGCAGTGAGCGCGCACGCTCAGACCAGCAACTACCAGATGCGTGCAAGCATCCCTTTCAAGTTCACCGTTGGACAGAAGACGCTCCCCGCAGGCGATTACACAATAAGCTTTGTCAACCGAGCTTCCGACGCCACTATGATGTTGATAAAGAGCACGGACGGCCACGTGAGCAAGATAATGCAGATGCTCCCCGTCCAGGCGCGCGAGATTCAAGAGAGCGGCAAGCTGGTGTTCAACCGCTACGGCCAGCAGTATTTTCTATCGCAAATCTGGTCGCCAGCAGATCAGACTGGCCTACAGCTTCCAGCATCCAGCACCGAGCGAGCACTGGAGCGCGAGCTAGCACAGAATGAAAGAGAGCGCGTGACCGTAGCCCTCGCACGACGCTAGAGAAATTCCGAAGTTTCTGGAAAAGCCCTTCCGTCGCAAGTGACCCAAATGAAAGTTGAGACGGAAAAAGGCAGAGGCCGCAAGCACCCAAGCTTGCGGCCTCTGTCTTTTTGAAAATTTTATAGCCCAAGCTAAATCCAGCCCGCTCTTTTTGCTGTGCGTAGCCGATGACAGTTGGCACATACGACCTCGCACTTAGCAATCTCGTCTAAAAGAGCTTGCATCGAACCGCTCGCCATAATACGAGATACTTTTTTAATCTTGTTCCCGCGCACATGGTCAAACTCCATCACGAACCAAGGATACTGATGATTACAATCCGTGCATGGAGCGCTCTTTACTTCCTGCACTACCTTCCACTTTTGTTGGTAGCGCCACTTCGAGCTAGAACGTCCAATTCCCTTGTCGGCCTCGTATCGCTCCCGGTCATATTCGCGCCGACAATCAGGACAGAAGCCGTCTCTACGAGCTTCGACAGACTTACAGCGGGAACAAGTTCTCATGCTTTGAAATTAGTAAGAAATTCTTAGGAGGGTGAATAGGGCATAGGAGACTTGAACTCCTACTCTCCGCCTTGAGAGGGCGGCGTGTTAACCAGTTACACCAATGCCCCTTAAGCGATAAAAATTATAAAGGCTCGCATGTATCTTGGCAAGTTGGCATCTCTCTGCCGATAGTGGGTAAATTGTATGTATAGCTAGCGGCGAGTCCGTTTCGGCAATTTCTCTGGCAAGTCCATCTCATCATCAATCAAAACATCCGTACTGACACCAGCCACGCGCGCATATTTCAAGACAATGATTAGCGGTGGCTCGCGCCTGCCTAATTCGTAACTTGAAATCTGCGTGTACCAAATATCATCCTCAAACCCTAAACGCCTGAGCATCTCAGTTTGAGAAAGCCCAAGCGCATCACGAATCTGCCTTAGCTTTTCGCCAAGACGCTTTGACCTGAGACGTGCGCCGCCCATCAGGAGTTACCTCCCGACAGGACAGAAGTTGCGCGCAACGGCTTGCAACTATAATCAATTGAATATAGTATGCTCTCGCTCAAGCGAGTCGCCGTGAGAATGAACCTTTCATTCAGAACGGCGATGCTCATTACTCACTTTGAGGCTTTGAGGCGTCGCATTAGCCGTCACTTGTTTTCAAAGACTAGAACGTGCGCGCTAGTTTACCAAAGAGCACGTTTACTTCATATCACTTTATGGCAGGAATTTATCTTTAAGAGAATCGGTTCGGGAGCGTGTCCGTTGAGGGTAGGCCGCGCTCCCGAAGCTTGCACGCCCGTTAAGTGTGGGTTCGGGTTTGTGCAGGAGAGGCCGCCGTGACGTATGACCTCCCACGTCAGACACGGTGGCCTTGCTTTTAGGCCGTGAGCAAATCTTTCAACTCCCAAACGCTCTTTGTAATCCCGGCCTCTATAGCGGGCGTGCATTTGATTATAGAATGAATCCTGCAAAAGTTGTAATAGGCGAAGTAAAAAGCTCCTGTCACGCAGTTGAAATGTTTAAAAGAAAGCGACAACGAGTCTGCGCTAGCAGACGATTAGAGTAAAGCCCCTGACGAAGCCGCAGGCGGAGTCTGGGGTTACAGGTTGAGAAGATAGATGGAGTCTGCGTTAGCAGACGGTAGAGGCAAAGATGAAAGCATAAACATCTGCCGTCTGCTGTCGCAGACTCTAACCGCTTTTCAATCCTTTACCCCAGACTACGCCTTCGGCTTCGTCAGGGGCTACATTCTGGTCGCCTGCTGTCGCAGGCTCGTTGAGCGACTTCGACAAAGTTACTGATGCGTAACATCAGTAAAAAGCTAAAGCCGCTTATGAAGTCCGCTCATCGGCAACACAGATTTACCCCACTACCTCTCCGCCAACTTTGCGTGCTTTGCTCTTGCCGGAAGCGAAATAATACGCAGGCGTTGGGCTAAATTTTTCTGTGGACTTTATGCGAAGCGCTAGAGGTGCGCACATTTCGCGTGGGCACAAAGCTTGCAGCGCAATGGGACTCGGCGGCCATCTTTGAGCGCCGTTCGTGGCTGGTGTTATACTTCGTGATGCGTCGGCTCGGTGACATCTTCGATTCAAGAAGCGCGAAGAGATGAGATCAGGTCTCCCTCAAATTCAAGACAGGTTGAGAACTCGCCGTTAATTATGCCTCGAACTTTTTTGAACCAATGCGCAAGAGAGATGGGTAAGCGCGGTCACTCCTTTTCTAAAATCCAATTCAAGCATCTGTATCGAAGGAGACGTGGATGAAGATTGTTGTGCTCAGAGAAACGCTGCCGAATGAAGCGCGTGTGGCGCTCGTGCCTGAATCCGTGCGAAAGCTCGCAGGGTTGAAGGCAGAGGTCTTTGTGGAAAGCGGCGCAGGACTTCAGGCTGGCGCGACAGATGCGGATTATCAAAATGCTGGCGCTGAAATTTCAGACGACCGCGCCGCGCTGCTCTCTTCCGCAGATGTGCTGGTAGTAGTCAATCGTCCTGAGCCGGAAGATTTCAGGCGCATGAAGCAGGGCGCAGTCGTGCTGGGGTTTCTTAAACCTCTGGACGAGCCTGCGGCGCTAGAACCCGCAGCCGAAAATCGTCTGACGACCTTTTCGATGGAGCTTGTTCCGCGCATCACCAGAGCGCAGGCTATGGACGCGCTCTCTTCAATGGCTACGGTCGCCGGATACAAAGCTGTAATCATCGCCGCAGCGCAGATACCGCGCATGTTTCCTCTGTTGATGACCGCAGCCGGGACAGTGCCGCCCGCGCGCGTTCTAATCCTAGGTGCTGGCGTCGCCGGGCTTCAGGCGATTGCTACGGCGCGTCGTTTGGGCGCTGTGGTCGAAGCCTATGATGTGCGCAAGGCTGCGGGCGAGCAGGTGCGTTCGCTTGGCGCAAATTTTTTGGAAGTTGATCTGGGCGGAATTAAGACCGAGGACGCTGGCGGTTACGCAGTTGAGTTAACGGAAGAGGCTATGCAGCGTGGCCGCGATCTAATCGCAGAGCGAGCCAAAACAGCGGACGTAATCATCACTACGGCGCAAGTCCCCGGAAGACGCGCGCCGCTTCTTCTGACGGAAGATGCTGTGAATGGCATGAAGCGCGGCGCTGTCGTCGTTGACCTTGCGGCTTCTACGGGCGGCAACGTCGCAGTGACGCGCGCAGGCGAAACCATAGAGCGCGGCGGCGTCATCATTATGGCTCCTCTGAATCTGCCCGGAAGCGTTCCCGTACACGCCAGCCAACTCTACTCGCGCAACGTCACAGCTTTCCTTACGCTTTTAATCAAAGACGGCGCGCTTCATCTTGATATGAACGACGACGTTGTTGGCCCATCATGCGTGACGCACGACGGGAAGTTTGTGAACCAGCGCGTGGCCGCGATGGTGGAACAATTAGCAAGTCGTTAATGTGGAGAATTGCTGTATGGGTGGCGCGATATACATTATCCAAAACGGAAATAGGCTTATCAGGATGGAGGAGACAGACTACACGCGCGAGGAAGATTTTCAGCAGCTATTAGAAAATTTCCCCGACCTTCTCGCTGGTGAACAGATAAACAGCTATGAGCCACGTCGCTGGTTATTTGTCGCGCGTGAAGTTGGAATCCCTGGTGAAGAGAACGGTTCAAATCGCTGGGCGTTAGATCACTTATTTCTTGACCAAGATGCAATCCCGACTTTCGTTGAAGTCAAACGTAAGAGCGATACACGGCTGAGGCGTGAAGTTGTCGGACAAATGCTTGACTATGCAGCCAACGCAACGGTCTATCTACCGGAAAATGAAATTGAAAGACTGTTCATCACTAACTGTGAAGAACTCGGTCAAGACCCAGACGAAAAACTCTCTATGTTTCTCCGCGACAACGCCGATCATAGTTCATTTTGGGATAGAGCAAAATCCAACTTAAAGGAAGGCAAGGTGCGGCTAGTCTTTGTCGCTGATCGCATTCCGACGGAGTTACAACGAATCATCGAATTTCTCAACGAACGGATGCAGCCGACAGAAGTTTTAGGAGTTGAGATTCGCCAGTTCACAGGAGAAGGGTTCAGCACTCATATCCCACGAGTAATTGGACAAACGGGTGAAGCAAAACTTAATAAGGGAGCACGCTCGCAAACTACAGAGCGGGCGTATGGAAAATGGAATAAGGCAACTTTCCTCGATGACGCGCGAACCAGAGGACTAAAAGAGGAGCACCTAAATGCAATAAGCCAAATTTACGATTTTGCTGAGCAGGAGCAGCATCAGAGCAATCCTTGGGGCAGTGGAACTGGTAAAGGTTCATTCAATCCTAAATTCTCTGAAGTCAGTCGTAGATCGCCTTTTACAATTTGGTCTGATGGAATTCTGGAATTTAAATTCTCCTGGCTAACTGATAGCTCAAACGCTGAAAGGTTCTGCGAGATTTTCCAATCCGAATTGATAAAAGCGGGAGTGCCTATTCCAGCAGTAGCAAAAGGAAATCGTGATCCTAGAGTGCCAGTCACAGAATGGGTTCTATGGATGGATCAGCTTATCTCTGCGACGCGCGCAGCTCTCAATAAGTACAGGGTTGAAACTAATCTGAACAACTGAAATATTATGAACTCAGAAACACTAACTAT
>Ga0209027_1000357_pt1 | contig 15730 bp, 7 predicted proteins | sample GraSoi013_1_20cm_3_FD_185821 | JGI IMG/M metagenome (GOLD analysis project Ga0209027, IMG submission 185821) | Grasslands soil microbial communities from the Angelo Coastal Reserve, California, USA - Sample 09_27_2013_1_20cm (SPAdes) (version 2) | ecosystem: Environmental > Terrestrial > Soil >...
AATCTCCCTTGACTTCATCTTCTTTACCCATCAGAGCCGTGCCGACCACCATGCCGAGTATGTCGAAAGCAACTTGCGAGCGGTTGCCGTTCAGGTCTGTGATGAGTTGAGGTTGTAGCAAGCGATAGTCGTGTTTGGCCGAGACCGTGTTTTGTAAAGGATCAACTATCTGCTCAATCAGCAGGTCGTATCTGTAGCTGAAAGTGGTCACGTTTCCGAAGGGGTCTGCAAATCCTACGGGCAAGTAGAAATGGTCTGGCGCATCGGACGAGTAAACAGAGCGTCCAGAGGGAATCCACCAATTCGAATCACCCTCGCTGTGTACGTATCCTAGATCGTTTGCGAGCATCGAATCGTCAACACGATTCCCGTAGACCTCTGCTATTAGACCCGGCGTGAAAGCCTGCTTGTAACTCTCGTAAGGCAAAGCGCGAGTTCCCGCCTGCCCTAAAGGCAAAGAGCCTGAAAGGTCATCCTTCAAGTAGAACAAACGCGTTCGCTCTATGAGCCGCTTGCTCAAATTATTGCCGGGTTTCACTTCGTAATCTAAGTGAGCGGCGTTTGTTCCAGCTTCTAGAAGAGCGTCGGCGCCGAAGCGTATGAGTCCTGAAGTTGAGAGGCCGGTCAATTCGTAGGTTCGTATCTCGCAAGGGAGCGGTTTGCGATAAGCATCAGAAACATCAATCGAATCTGTAAAATCGCTTTCATTATAGGTAATCAGAGTCTGTGCCTGCTTCAATTGATCCGACGCTGAGAGGTTCACGTCCGGCGTGCGGCGACCGTAAGCCACAGTAGCTGATCTTTTGGCATTGCCGAATTCGTCAACTTCCAGCGTCATACGGTGCGTAGTGCGCGCATTTTGCGGGCGGCGCTCGTATTGATAGTCAATCGTCTCACTCGCATGAACATAAAAAACCGCGTGACGATTCGCGCCCATAGGTTGCAGCGGCTTAATCTCATAGTTGCGCTCCGACGCACTGTAGGGAATCGTTGAGCCGTCCTGCGCGAAAATCTCCTGGCGTAAAATAGAGCCTTTCAGCGAGCGCAGGGCTTCTATCTTTTCCTGAGCAGTTAAATCGTTGATGAGAATCGTGTCGGGCACTAAGTTGACAAGGGCGCTATCGGGTAGTAACAGGTTTTCAAATTGCTCATCTGTTAAATTCGGCTCTCTATAATATTCCGTGATGTACTGCTGCGAGATTTTCTCTTCGTTCAGATAAGCGCCCGTATGAAACCATGTCTTGGTGTGAACGGGCGGGAGATTATGCTCTTCCGTAATGTTACTGGCAGGAGTTGGGAAGAGCACTCCTACGGCTTCGAGCGAGCTAAATTCTTCAGTGTCGAACTGCTCGACCATGCCGAACCCACGAAACTCCCGCTCGACTCCGTCGTAATAGCCGTGATGATAGACATAGCGCGTCATGAACCTGTTGCGACTTATCCAGTCATAGGTCTCTATGCGCTCGACCGTCTGAACCGGAAACGGCAGCTTTGTAATCCAGGGCGTCCCCGCCTCTTCATCCCGAAGATAAAATTTGGTTGAGGGCGCATACTGCACACGCGTCTCGCGTCCCATGTTGTTCTTGATGGAATTGAGCAGGTAAGGTTTTTGTCCGCTCATCAAATCTATGTAACGCATCTGGCGCGGACGTGCGCCGGGTAAAGGCGAAGACCAGACCAGGCAAGCCGTGCCGTTGCCAAGCAGGTCAACGACCATCACAGCGGATAGGTCGTCAACCTCCGGGAAATTCTCGAACTCGCGCGGCTCGCTCCAACTATTTCCAGACTGATTAATCCAACATCTGACGCGCTCGCGTCCCAAGTAAATAAGGTCTGTTGTCCCAGAGCCGTCAATGTCCGCCAGGCGAATGCGCGTCTCGCTGAACTGCTCTGGATGATCGAAGATGGGAGCATGATTCATAGTGACTTTCGTCCCAAAGCGCCCGTAGCCCAGATTGGGCCAATAGCAGACCTCTCCGTTTCTAATCCGCACTAAATCAACAAGTCCGTCGCCGCTCATGTCCGCCAGATGAATAGATTGAGTAGCGTCTGCGAAGATAAGCGCAGGCCCCTTCTCTTCGTCGTAAGACTTGCGAACTCTTTCGCCCGGTCCAAAACCTTTTGCGGCGCGCGACTGATACCAGACAAAAACTTCGTCTTCGGAAACAAGCAGGTCTGTGTGGCCGTCGCCGTCCAAGTCTATGAATTTAAGATTGGGGTCGTCCCAGCGAAGATTGGGATTGAAAAGGAAAGGCTTGAAAGGCTCCCAGTCGCCTGCATCCGTGCGTTGGAAGTAACCGGAGAACGAGCCATCAAACTGCACAAGATACTTATGCCCGTCTCCGACCATATCCATCAATTGCTGCCGACCGCTTCCCATGTCGGCCAGAGAAGGTTTCGTTGCGACCAATCGAGCGGGCGCGAATCTAGCTTGCCCCAGGTTGCGCTTGTAAACCCACGCATGATCCTGTTCGGCCAAAATGCCTGAAAGCCCCTCGCTCTCAAGGTCAATCCATTGATAGCGCGCATCACTCAGACCGACAGGCAGGTTCTCTAAACTTTCATCTTCGATAAAATGTATAGCCTCGTCCGCCACGGCTTCCGTGTAGCTCAATTCGAGCGGCGGAAAAGATTTCCGGCGATACTCGCCGCTCGCTTCGTCTCTCACGTATCCGGTTTGAGTGATTGACTTGAGCAGAGTTGCCACAGAATTCTCAGCGTGATTGAGATCAGTCGAGCGAACCAGACAGGGAGTTGACCCAAGCTCTTCGAAGTTGTGAAACATGAGGATGCGACGGCATAGACGATAAGTTCTGACTTCAAAGCCCGGGCGATAGGTGGAAAAAGCATCCGCGCGCGAAGGCCATGCAACTGCCTCTTCGACGTTCGGATTCAACTCATCGTGCTCGCCGTAATCAAAGACAACCTGAAAATGCCAGCCGCTTCGCTGGTGAGGCAGATTGTTCCCGTACGAGATTCGTTTCAGGTAGCGATTAGGAGAGTTCTGCGAGGGCGCGAGCCTGTTCTTCTCTTCAGGCGCTAGAGAATCTACGTTCTCATCATTCTCCTGTTTGTATTCGTATTGAATGACGTTGCCGCGATCATCAAAGCTCTCTTCGAGCAACCAAGTGAAGACACGTGAGTTATCTTCAGGGTCGGAAATCCTGCTTTCAGGCGAGCGGCCAAAGATGCTGGTAACGTTGTCTGTATTGACAGTCCGCCAGAAAGTTTCGCCCGTTTCTGCGTTCGTCCATCTCTCTATGCGGGCGAAAAGCCCTTCGATTCTAGGACGGTAGCGGCGTACGATGAAGCCTTCAGATTGCGGAATCTCTTCAATCCAGTCCTGCCCATTTTTAATCAAGTACGGAACAAGGTCTTCTGCGCCGGAGAGAATAAAAGTATCCGAGTCTTCATCGTCCGCATAGCGCGGCAGCCCCTTTTCCGTTTTTCTGCTGATGGATGGCACATGGAGATGCCATCCAAGACCGAAGGGGCTGTTGCCAGAACCGGAATCGTACGAGAGCAAGAGTTGCGGGTGAAAGTTGGTGCGCGAGGTCGAGGTGAAAACCGGAATACTTAAGGAGCTGGTCCCCGTTACAGGGTTGGCCGCAAACTTTTCATCCATTCCTTTGATTGCGCCGCCACCTTTAGGAAGCGAAATGGATGGCGCAGAAGTGACGAACTTTTCAGGCGTAGCCCCCTTCTTATCTTCCGTATCTCTTTTTGTTTCAGGCGGCATTATGGCTCTCCAGAAGTGTAAAAAAATCCTGCCGAAACACTTTCCTTCATTGGCAATGACGCTGTGATAACAATCACGTGTTATAGGCTGGAAGAGTGGCAAAAATTCTGAGTACAATTGGGAGCGGCTGAAGTTTACGCACGCCTTTTTCCCGCACTGCAAAATACAGGACTGAGGTTAAAAGATAAGTTTGCCTAAACAATGAAAGATGTCTCATTGAGATTCAGAGAAGAACAAGCAAAGCAGGCGCTTTCAGCAGCTACTCTTATCGTATTAATAGTGTTACTGCGAGGCTTGTCACCATATAAAAGAATATTTCTGAGGAATTATTAATAAGCGATTGCTAGGACGGCGCGAATGATATTTCAGGCGCAACCTTTTGTCAACGACTTGGATTTTAATGTCAACGCCAAGTAGTAAACTCTACTTGGGGCTAACAGGGTAGCAATAAATCGATAAGCTCGAAGACTAATGCATAGGAGCAGTCATTAAAATCAGGAAACGGTATAGCCTTATTGGAGGATGCAGAGCAGCGTGAACAGGCTTTGCACAAAAATAGCCCTAAAAATCGAATAAATGTGCAGGAGCGATTTCTGCACAAAAATTGAGTTTTGGCTTGATTATTGCTTACGCTGGAAAAGTAGTCGTTTTAATTGAAAAGACAGTAAGTTGTTCAATCTCTCTTTAGCCACAGGTGTCTGATTGTTATTGCTTCCGCAGGGCGCTTAGTCTCAATATAGATAAATGTCCTTGAATGTCGAGTGATATGGACAACTTCACTGCTAGGCCCGGCTTTAGACTTGCGACATTGGTATGGAAAGTCTAGCGTGTGCATGTCAGTTGAACTAGCTTGGAGTGCGTTCGTCAACTTTGGAATAACCGTATAGCCAGTACGAGTATAAGCGACCATGAGCGCACTGGTCATTGCCCAAGCATACTCCCCCTTAATAAATCGAATGATACCCTTGCCACAGTAATAGAATCCTACGGAGTGGCTTGAATCTACGGGCTTACACTCCACAAAAATCCAATCTTGCGAAAATCTAAATACATTTGGGCGATCAACAAGCCCAAAAATTAAATCCGGCATTTTGTCTAGGTTAGTGCCATCATAGTTTCGCACCTTGGATTCACGAGTAATATCGGTAAGTAATTGGCGGTCGAAGCCTTCAACAACGTTCTTATTAAATACCTCATCGTAAAGACGCTGATAAAGTTCATGCGTCACTTCATCCTCAACCGCAGTGAGTAAATCAAAACCAGGGCGCGGGTCTGTCCGCATTAACTCCCATGCAGCGCGGATTCCATTTTCTACTACTAAGAAAACTGAGAGTGAAACTGGGGGATGGGGCAACTTTCGAGCCCCTCCGTAAAACCCAAGAGCCATGTGTCATTCCTCGAAAGAGCCCATGTGCTGGCGCACAATTTCTGCTCCTAGTAAGCGCGCTCGGCTAGGAGTCCAGTAGCGGTACTGGTTTAGAATGCCAACAAGTAATCCGCCCTCAACATGCTGAATGATTCGTGTTGCGCCGGTGTCGTCCGCTAATCGGAGAATTAAGTCGTGAAATAAGGCATCTGGCTTTGCTATCGCCCTGCCTCTCTCTCCGATTAGCACTATACCAAAAGGAGCTTTCTGGCTAAGAAAGTGGTCGTTTGGCTTCCAAACAACAACTTGAGGTTCCTTGCCGATGACTTTGAAAAATGGACGAATCAAGCATTCGAGTCTACGTCGGAAGACTTCACGCTCCGCTGGTGTTGGATCGCTACAAGCTCTTGTTCGAGCGTCGCGGAATGGCAATTCAACTCTAAGCGTATCCTCAATGACTTCCAAATCAAGTGCGTCTAAGCCGTAGAGATCGCCGAAGAAAGCATCAATATCTTTGAAGACAGACGGATCGCTTCGCACTAGTCGCTCGGAAAGACTTATCACAGCTTTGCGTTGGTCATTACTAAGATACTCGATTGGAATGATCGGGCAATCATCAAGGTCGCCTTTCTGAAACTTACGTCGTTCAGCACCAAATTCCGCGCTGACCATCAGTGTATAGTGAGTCCAAATATTAGTATGCACGAAGAGATGCAGGTAGCGAACAGCAAGTTTTCCATATTCTGGCTCTAATCTGGCTGCCGAATAGCCGTTAAAACTCTCATTGTAGGCTACGTCAGTTAATGCTAGTAACGCGCGCCCCTTTTCCCGATGTTCACCTGGTGTTACATTCACAAGAACAAGGGGAGCGCGATAAATATCGCGCTTGCGGGGACGAACTAGTGTCAAACGGTTGAAAGGTTCAAGTTCGTCTGGACGAACCTCAAAGTCAAACAAGTCGGTAGAGTTAAGATCGGGTAAGCCCAGCAAAAAGGAAGCGTCTCGTTGTTCTTGTTCTTCGGCAATTTGGTAACCATTTCCAGCTACGAGGCCAAGGTCTGACCTCCAATACTCTCCTAAAGGTCGTGCCATTTCAGGGCTATATTTACGAATCACCTCAATATCAAGTTGAGTACCGACAGTTAATGCTTTCCACAACCATGTCTTTTCAAAAGTAGATTCGAGTTCTATTGCCTGTGCTGACTTAGAGTCAATCCGCACCTCGCCTCGCCTATTCAACACAGTGTCATACCGCGGAGTTATAAGGCGTATCACATGATTGGATTTGGGACGGCGATTCCTTGCAAATAAGAGCAAGAATGGTTGGTTCATATTAGGCCAAACGCGTGTGTCAGCAAGGTTTGAACCATTGATAATTCCTGTTACTTCAATTAGCCGGAACATTGTTTCACAAGCATAGCGCGGGATGTCTTCTTTCTTGAGCAGAATGCGAGCAGGCAGAGCCATTGCAATACGACCACTAGGTTTGCACCATTCAGTAGATTTCAGAAGAAAAGGCAAATCAGGTGCGTTGTCAGGATTCTGATAAAACTGCGCTAGTGTCGTTTCACCTTTACGCTCAATAATGGTTCTGCTGACTGTCGTAAACTCATCAGCTAAAGCCTTATACTTCTTTTTCAGACTTTTCCACGGTGGGTTACCAATTACAAGGTCAAACTGATCGTCAAAGTGTTGTCCAACATGAGTGCCCAAGCTACCAATGGCCGGGCCTCCTTCGTTATCTAGACTCTCGCGACGATGATTGAAGAGTACGCGATTCTTGAGTTCATTAAATATCAATGCTTCAGGCGGAACAGGCTTTGGATCGAGTTCTATAGCAGTGAGGTAAAGGCTGAGTGCGGATAACCTGAGCGCATAATCGCTAATGTCAAAGCCGACTAGCTGCTCATCCAGAATCTTGCGGATAGCTTTTGTATCTGGACGCGTACCCGTCTTCCTCCACCGTTCGCAATAGAGGCGACGGAACGCTAGGACTAAGAACACGCCTGCTCCGCATGCCGGATCAAGTACGCGAGCTTGGTATGCGTTAGATAGACTATCGAAGGCTTCATTTACGACTGTTGCCGCGATATTGCGTGGTGTGTAGTGAACGCTGGTTTCCTTCAATGTATCATGCTCCCACTTTCTACAGAAAGCCTCGTACACTTGGCTTAACAACCCTACCGGGACGTGGGCGAAGTCAAACTCTGCCCAAGGGAAAGAGAGTTGGTAACCCTGAGCGCCAACGTACCTTGCGCCTCGAACAATCGCGCCGAGATACGTAAACACTGCGCCGTTTGTACTTCTGTCGGCGTTCTTGAAAAACGAGCGATCACCATTATTAGTAAGAGGCAAGAAATCGCCATTAAAAGTATGGTCTAGCCATTGACAGGTTGCTGCGGCATTTTCAGGTGTATCAAAACAGGCAAAAAGGTCACTTGCACTAGGAGCAATTGCAACCACATTTTCCTCTTTGACGATTTGCCGGTCACACAAGAAACGAAAGAACAACGCACGTCCAACGAGGGAAAGAACATCTGCCTTGTTAAGCGACTGCGCAAGGGCATCGGCGCTTTCCTGAAGAAGATTGAACATCCTATCAAAAACGAAATCAACAGTCTGAGGCTGACCCTTTCCATCATATTCGCCGAGGGCCAGTCGCGAAAAGAATGTCAATGCTTCGCTTGTTCCAGCATGATAAACTTTCCACTCTGGAGTCTTGTCGTCGAGGCTGACAGGGACTACCTTGAGTTCGCCAGGCAGGATGCGAGCTAGATATGTCCGCTCACCGCGGCAAGCGAGCGAACGGCGCAGATTGCTGAGATGTGTTTCCTGCTCTTGCGGTAGTAGTGATAGCCGACTCTCATTTACGAAGAAGAGCAGGGGGCGTCCAAGATTTTCTGCAACGCCATCAGGCAATAAAGAGTGTTCACGCCGCGGTTCAACTAAATCTAGATATTCTAATAGTTTTGGGGTGGCGGAATTACCAAGCGTAAGAATATTGCTTGGACTGATGCCATATTCCAGAAGTTCAGTTTCGGTATTCAACGTTCTAAGTTTTTAGGCGAGAGGTGTCAATCACTTTTAGCACCTCTTTTGGTTCTTAGACTAAACAGACTCATAGAGTAGAGAAGCTCTTTCTGCTTTTAACTATCTGAGCCTTTCTTTGACTTCTTAGCAGTCTTTTTTCTTCTAAATGCGTAAGGCTGATCCCATCTAGCGGACTTACAATTAGGGCACACGCTGGGCCTTCCCTCTTTGCGTGGAGTCCATTCGTGCCCACATCTGCATACGCATCTGTGGGTCGTTACAGTAAACATTCCAATATGGCTTTCGGGAGTAGGGGCCACTAATCGCTCCAAGAACTTACGCAGCGATTAGTATATATCAGCAATATATACTGCCTGTAAATACTTTTCATATATACCGTTAGTATATACTAGTAGTATATACTAACGGTATATATCAATAATAGATACTAATAGTATATACTCGAAATATATATTACTAGTATCTACTAATAGTAGATAATCAGTGCCACCTTTTCCAACAGTCTATCTCAACTCCTAGTTCATACATAGACTGAACAAGACAGCAAAGGTTGTGGCAGAGCACCTTGCATAAGATTTCGTTCTTCTGCGCCGTCGCTGTCTTGCTTCTAAGTCGCTCTCCGAACTTGGCCTTTATCATGCTGAAAGTGGTTTCGACATTACTGCGCTTGTGATAGTGCATCATGAACTCGTTGTTGTTGTAACTGTAGTAATGCCAGAGCCGATACCACACGCCCGACTTATCATTGTAATGGTGCGCGTTTGAGTTGATCTTGAACGGTATGTATGACTCTGCGCCTTTAGCCGCAACTTGCCGAAGATTCTCGGCTGACAAATAAGCCTTATCAGCCGACACCTCGCGCAGCTTGAAGTTCTGCGACGTAGCTTCAACAAGAGGCTTGAAATAAAGAATGTCGTTTGAGTAGCCATCCGAGATTTCAACGCTCGTCACGATATTAGTTTTCACTCCGCACATGATATGCGCTTTGAGCCAGCCCATCATGCTGATCTCTTCCGGCTCATCACTGTACTTCGTTTTGAACCATCTTGTTGCTATCCCTGTAGAGAAGCCTGATGAGTCAACGGCAAAGTCCTGCTCAATAGCTTTCAGTGGCAAGCTAGACTGAGATATGAGGCTTGTCAGGCAATCGGTCATCTCTTCAAGTTCTAGGTAATTGAAAATCGAATTGAAGTGAGGGCATCTTGAGATGTAACCGCGCCTTTGCGTTTCTTTCAAATCACTAATGAAGCGACGGCCAGAAATGAGAGAATAGACTTTGAAAACCACTGCGAAGATCATCTCGCCTAGAGGTAGCCTAGTACGTCCAGCGCCGGGTTTCTTCGGTAAACTCTCTATCCCTCGACAGAGTTCGTAAAGCAGTTCTTGAAACTTAGCCTTCTCATTCGTCTGCGCCTTATTGTATTCATGCCATGCCTGCTTATAAGTGGGCTTGCGAGGCAATTCGGGAATCTGTGTAATCTGCGTAGGGTGAAGGTGAGCATAAACCGCGTGAATGTGCTTGCACGGTCGGCGTCTGCTTTCAAAGTCTGGACAGGTACAGGTCTGCTCCTTGCGTCCGTACCTAACGGTATATTTTCTGTTGCTTGTTTGAGACGGAACAATCCATAATTTTCCATCTTGTTGTATATGTGATGAAGCTGCGATATGCAGCCCTTTGATTTGGCGAGTTTCCATTGTGCTTGACCTCTTTCGGCGCTTGCGGCACAATGAAGATATGTCGGCTACAGTGTGTGCAAGCACGCTGTGGTTGAATAAGTCCAGTTGAGTGTTACAGCACTTGGCTGGACTTTCTCTTTGTCTAAGAGCTTTCAAAGATGCACGCATGGTACTACTTTTCACTCATGAAATCAATGGTTATTCACTTGGAAATAAAAGATTTAGCGCACTATTTGGGGCATTAAAAACTAGGGTTACAGGTCGGTTTATGAGGCTCAGGGAGCATAGATCAAGCATGAAAGAAAATGAGGTTTCTTTCAATAGAAAAATCTGCGCGCTTCTTGGGAAAGCAAAAAATGAAGTGAATTAATTTTTGTGCAGGACGACTAATTCTTGTGCAGAATGTGCCAAAGTTGTATTTTTGTGTAAAGCCGCGTGAACACTACTTCAATCAGGAGAACTTAAGGCTAATTGCAAATTTAGTTATGCTTTCTTCATATACTACTTCAAGTCCTTTGTTTGTATAGTTTTGTGCAAAAAGATTTGCGCTTGTCACAAAAATGTTGAGAAAAGTGCATTTTGTGCTTGACACCTCACAAAACTTCGGTATAATTTCACACACTGCTGAGCAAGACTAAAAATTGAAATCATGCTTGGTACTTTTACAGTTACTTGATAAATGTGGCTGATGTCGCTTTGAACTGAATGCCTACTCAATGTGCGTGAGGTTTTTGGGGTGAAGGCGACCGTTTCTTTGAGCCGCATGGAATCTTACTCGCCCGCTAACACGCACCACCTTGAATTACAGGATCGGACGTAGGTGACGATTCTCAGTTCTTTGCTATAGCCACCCTGTTTCCCCGAGCCTGCCCAAATGTTCTACGGCCCCGCTGATCCGAAAGGATTGACGGGGCTTCTTCCTTTTCAGGACTGCAAAATTTTTGCATACGGCAATTTCAATGCGCATATTACATAGCTAATCCGCCGTCCACCTGAATGACCTGGCCTGTGATGTATCGCGCGTCATCAGAGAGCAGGAAGCAGGCGATGCGTGCCACTTCGTCTGCCTGTGCAAAGCGCCCCAGGGGAATTTGTTCGAGAATCTTTGCGCGGTAGCCCTCATCCAAAGCTCCGGCCATATCCGTTTCGACCATGCCGAGCGCCAAGGCGTTGACTGTAACTTTGCGGCTGGCGACCTCTTTCGCCAGAGCTTTCGTTAATCCAACCATACCTGCCTTTGACGCAGAGTAGTTTGACTGGCCTGGCATCCCAACGCTTCCGCTGATTGAAGAGATATTCAGGATGGACGCGCCGCCTTCCTGCCTGAGCATGAATCGCAGCGCAGCCTTTGAGAAATTCCATGCGCCTTTGAGATTAGTGTCAATGACAGCGTCCCAATCATCTTCTTTCATGCGAAGGATAAGTTGGTCGCGCGTGATGCCAGCGTTGTTGACCAAAAAATCTATGCGACCGAAAACATCTTTGGTCTGTTTGACCATCTCAGCCGCAGCATCCGTCCGAGCAACATCACACTGAGTCGAGAGAGAGCGCACACCCATCGCTTCAATCTCTTCTTTCAAAGCGTCAGCGGCTTCAGCGCTCCTTGCGTAGTTGAAAGCAATGTCCGCGCCGCGTCGCGCAAGCTCAATGGCGATTGCGCGACCAATGCCGCGTGTTGCTCCTGTGACAATAGCAACGCGACCTGAAAATTGTTTGACAGTTTCGCTCAAAGTTTCTTCCCTCCAAAATTTTTTGAAGAGACCGTATTGAAGATGAAATGCGGCCTTTGAAAGTCTGGAAAATTTGAAATCCGAACTGTTAGATGGTTATCAAGTGAACGACTCACGCAGCAAGCGTGCGGAGTATCTAAACTAGATTGAGATCCAAAACTTATTCATTCAAATCCAATGACCGCAGATATTTTTTGAACTCTGAACTGAGGTCTGCTCGTTTAAGCGCGAACTCGACCGTGGCAATTAGAAAGCCTAGTTTGTCGCCAGCATCGTGGCGCGTGCCACGAAAGCGCACTGCGTAGAACGGTCTCTTCTTAAGCAGCGAGCGCATAGCGTCTGTGATCTGTATTTCGCCGCCAGCGCCGGGGCGTGTCGTCTCGATTTCGTTGAAGATGTCGGGCGTTAAAATGTAACGACCAATGATCGCTAGGTCTGAAGGCGCTTCTTCGAAACGTGGCTTTTCGACCATATCTTTTATCTTGAAAACTCCCGGCTCGACCTCTTCCGCATCAATAGCGCCGAAGCGCGAGATGGCTTCACCTTCGACCTGCATAGTGCCTATGACGGGAGCGTTGTACTTTTCATAAACGTCAATCATCTGCCGTAGCGCGGGAGTTTCAGAATCAACTATGTCGTCGCCTAGCATGACGGCGAAAGGCTCGTCGCCCACCAGATCGCGCGCTTGCAGGATTGCATGTCCCAGACCAAGCGCCTCCTTCTGACGCACGTAGCCGAAGCGCGCCATATCGGAGATCGCGCGCATGGCTTTCAAATCGCTCTCTTTTCCGCGCTCTTTCAGAAGTTGCTCAAGCTCGAACGAAATGTCGAAGTGATCTTCGATGGCCGTTTTGCCGCGCCCCGTTACGATGATGACGGACTCTATGCCGGATGCGACCGCTTCTTCAACAACATATTGTATGAGCGGCTTGTCAACGAGCGGCAGCATCTCTTTCGGAGATGCTTTCGTAGCAGGCAGGAATCGCGTGCCCAAACCTGCTGCTGGAAAAACTGCTTTGCGAATCGGTGCTGGCATAAACGGGTAGCGCCTCGTTGAGTAATAAGAAGAGCGAACGTGTGCGACTCGCCTCAAGCGTCCGGTTTACTTCGCACTGCTCTTGCTTGACACGCGCGCGAAGCGTCCGGTAGTTTCAAATTTTTCGCGCAGGATGGCTTTCATAACATAAGGAGAAGGGCTACGGCAAATGCTTGATCTTAATTTCGTTCGTGAGAATCTTGAAAGGGTGCGCGCGGCGCTTGAAAAGCGCGGCATGCCGACAGAAGTTCTGGACGACTTCACTCAGGCCGACGGCATACGACGCCAAGCAATCGCTGAGTCTGATCAGCTCAACTCTGAGCGCAACAAGGCGAGTCGTGAGATTGGCGCGTTAATGAAGGAAGGAAAACGTGAAGATGCGAAAGATCGTCGCGAACAGGTGACTCTTCTCAAGGAGAGCATTGCTACACGCGACCGCGAGCGCGACGCTGCCGAAGCGCGAATGCGTCAACTGCTTTCGACGCTTCCAAACATTCCGCATGAAAGCGTTCCCGTCGGCAAAGATGAAGCCGCCAATGTCGAGATTCGACGCTGGGGCGCGAAACCCGAATTCGATTTCGAGCCGAAGGATCACGTTGATCTTGGCACGAAGCTTGGAATTTTAGACCTTGAGCGTGCGAGTAAAATCGCTAGTGCGCGTTTCGCTATCTTGAACGGCGCGGGCGCTAGACTGGAACGCGCGCTCATAAATTTCATGCTTGAGCTTCACACGAGCGAGCACGGATACAGGGAGACTCTGCCGCCGTTCATAGTCAACGCTGCCTCGCTCTTCGGCACAGGGCAACTTCCTAAATTCGAGGAAGACCTTTTCAAGCTGGAAGACGAGCGCAACCTTTATCTGATTCCGACCGCCGAAGTTCCCGTGACGAACTATCACCGCGATGAGATTCTTGACGCAGCAGAGCTTCCAATGAAGTGGACGGCGTACACGCCTTGCTTTCGCTCGGAAGCTGGGAGCTACGGGCGCGATACGCGCGGCGTGATTCGTCAACATCAGTTCGAGAAAGTGGAGCTTGTCAAATACGCTCTGCCTGAAAATTCCTACGAAGAACTTGAAGCACTGACGCGCGATGCGGAAAGAGTTTTACAACTTCTGGGGATTCATTATCGCGTTGTCGCGCTCTCAACGGGCGACTTAGGTTTCGGCGCGGCCAAGACTTATGACATAGAGGTCTGGCTGCCTTCGCAGAAGACTTTCAGGGAAATCTCTTCGTGCTCGAACTACGAAGAGTTTCAAGCGCGTCGCGCGCAGATTCGATTCCGTCGCGCGGGGCGAGCTAAACCTGAATATGTTCACACGCTGAACGGTTCGGGCTTAGCCATAGGGCGAACGTGGATTGCGGTTCTTGAGAATTACCAGCAACGGGATGGATCAATCGTGATTCCAGAAGCGTTGCTTCCGTACATGAACGGGCTGGAGAAAATTGAAGCGAGCGTTCTATAAATATTACGGTTTGTAATTGAGTGCGACCGTTGCGACACAGCCGCTTGGTCAGTACCGCCTGCGGTAGCGGGCGGGCTATTGAAGGGATGAGGGCGGAGGGATGAGGGATGAATAAGAAGGAGTGGAAGCGTCAACATGCAATTAGCTCAATTCTTACTCATCCCTCATCCCTCATCCTTCATCCCTCTGTCCCCCGCCCGCTACCGCAGGCGGTACTGACTTGAGTCGCGCTCAATTGCAAATCGCTATAATCGAAAAGATGAAAGATGGTCGCGCAAATCAACGCGCGGCCATCTTCTTTTACCGGCAAAGGCTTCATTTCAACCTCGATCTCTTCCTAAAACTCAAAGAGAACGAAAAGTTTTCGCACAGGTATCGTCAAAACTTTCTGCGACGCTTTTTTGGGTAAACACTAGCGTGAGTGTAATTTTCAAGGGAGATAGGAGAATGGCTAATACTATGCAAGAAGCACTACAGGACGCAGGGTTGGTTAACGAGCAGGGAGAAATCAATTTAGAACGGGGCGGCGCGGGCGGCGTAAACGTTGGAGAGATTGAGCGATGGGCTTCGGCTGTGGGCGGCGGGGCGCTTGCGCTCTACGGCCTTGCGCGCGGGTTTCAGCGCGGCGCGTGGGACGGATTCGTGATGGCGCTAGTGGGCGGCGCTCTTGTCTATCGCGGTGTAACAGGCCACTGCGATTTTTATGAAGTTGCGGGCATTAATACGGCTGGGACGGAAGGCGAAACGAAGCGAAGCCCTGTTGTGAGCGTTCCGGCTAATAGAGGAATCAAGGTAGAAAAAAGCGTGACAATCAATCGTTCGCCTGCGGAGCTTTACCAGTTCTGGCGCAATCTTGAAAACCTGCCGCGCTTCATGAATCATCTTGAGTCCGTGCGTGTCACGGATGAGAAGCGCTCGCACTGGATTGCGAAAGCGCCTGCGGGAAGCACTGTTGAATGGGACGCGGAAATTTACAACGAGAAGGAAGGCGAGTTGATAGCGTGGCGCTCGCTCGAAGGTTCTGAGGTTGACAATGCCGGCAGCGTACATTTTGAAGCTGCGCCCGGTGGACGAGGCTCTATAGTGCGCGTCATCCTCAAATATGATCCGCCTGCCGGAATCATAGGCGCTAACGTGGCAAAGCTTTTCGGCGAAGAGCCTTCGCAGCAGATAGAAGAAGACCTGCGCCGCTTCAAGCAATTGATGGAAGCGGGCGAGACCGCCACCACCGAAGGCCAGACTTCTGGGCGCAGCGCAACGGCATAAAGAGAAGGCAAAAGTAAAAAGGTAAAAGTAAAAAGTGCGGACAAAAGCATTTTGATTAAATTTGGTTTCCCCTAACTTTTGCCTTTTAACTTTTTACTTTTGCCTTAATTAAGGGGTGAATACTCAATGAAAGCGCTTTGCTGGTATGGAAAGGCGGACGTTCGTGTGGAGGATGTGCCGGAGCCAAAGATACTGAACCCGCGCGACGCTATCATTCAGATCACGCGCACAGCCATCTGCGGATCAGACCTGCACCTGTACGACGGTTACATTCCTACTATGGAGAAGGGCGACATACTCGGTCATGAGTTCATGGGCGAGGTGGTCGAAGTGGGAGATGCTGTTAAGAATTTGAAAGTGGGTGACCGCGTTGTTGTGCCGTTCACTATCTCATGCGGCA
>Ga0209027_1000358_pt1 | contig 15724 bp, 22 predicted proteins | sample GraSoi013_1_20cm_3_FD_185821 | JGI IMG/M metagenome (GOLD analysis project Ga0209027, IMG submission 185821) | Grasslands soil microbial communities from the Angelo Coastal Reserve, California, USA - Sample 09_27_2013_1_20cm (SPAdes) (version 2) | ecosystem: Environmental > Terrestrial > Soil >...
CTCCCAGCCGACGATCGTCCGCATCGGCCCGGCGAAGAAGAAGCCCGCGCACAAGAAGCCGCCGGCGACGACGACCACTACGACGCAGCCGACGGAGACGACGCCGATAGCAACGATGCACTGAGCCACTCGGGCGTCCGAGTGGGCCGCAGGGTCTTCGCGTCGACGGTGCCGTGCAGCGTCCAGCCGTCTGCCAGCAGCGTCCCGTCGCGCTCCACGACGTAGTCGAAGCGGAAGCGCGCGCCTCGCACGGCGTGGCACCGTGCGTGCACGAGCAGCCGGTCGTCGAAGAACGCCGGTGACTTGAAGTGTGCGTGCGACTCGAGAACGAGCGACTCGATCCCTTCGTCGCGCAGGCGTTGATAGCCGCCCGCGAAGCGCTCGAGGAACTCGACGCGCGCGACCTCGAACCAGATGAAGTAGTTCGAGTTGTGGGCGACGCCTTGCGCGTCGGTGTCGGCGAAGCGCACACGGATGTGCGCGGCGAACGGGTAGTCGTCCGGATTGTTCACCGAGCCAGACTAGAGTCTGGCACGGCGCCAGTGGCCCCGTCCGCAAGTTCCGTTGTGTGCCTGGACGGCTGCAAACCGTCGCATGACCGCGTCCTCGGTCGGCCACGTACCTACTGGTACGCAGCCTCCCTGCGTCCTTGTCCTGCTCGGTTTTCGCCGCCCATTCACGAACGAACTTACGGACGGAACCACTAGGCCGCCCGGAGCTTCTCGCGCCACTCCGGGTCGAGTGCGCGCAGCCGTCGCACCCGCTCGCCGAGCGGCGGGTGCGTGATGAAGAGGGCACTGAGGTTGTGGTGTACATCGATGGGCTTCTTCGTGCGGCGCGTGAGTTGCAGGGCGAGTTTCGGATGGTGATCGCGGATTTGGTGAAGGCGATGCCTGTGAAGAAGGAGCAGCCGAAGGGTGGTGGGGTCCTTGCTGACCTTGCCGCGAAGCGTGCTGCTCGGAGCGCTCACACCGCGGGTTGAGTCGAGGCCGGCGAACGTTGTCGGCACGTTCGGTGATTTGGCTGCTGATTTGATGGAGGCGGCTGGGAAGCCGTTGGAGCAGTGGCAGCGTGATGCGGTCGAGTTGATGATGTCGACGCGCCCGGATGGTAAGTGGTGTTGCTACGAGTATTGCGAGTGGGTGGCCCGCCAGAACGGTAAGGGCGGTTTGGGTGAGGCCCGCGCGTTGACGGGGTTCCTGGTTCTCGGTGAGGAACTGATCATCTGGTCGGCTCACGAGTACAAGACGGCGATGGAAGCGTTCCGGCGGATGCGTTCGCTGATCCGCGCGTTGGGTGAGGTTGTCTCCGAGACGCTGGTCGATGTTGACGGCGTGATGGTGAAGATCTCCAACACTAACGGTGAGGAAGGGTTCGAGCGTCTCGACAACGGGCAGCGCATCAAGTTCGTCGCTAGGTCGAAGTCGTCGGGTCGTGGCTTTTCGGGTGACGTGAATGTGATTGATGAGGCGTTCGCTTTCACCTCGGATCAGCAGGACGCGTTGATGCCGACTCTGATCGCCCGCCCGAACGCCCAGATCATCTATCTGTCGTCGCCTCCACTCACGGGCGACGCGGGTGAGGTGATGTACGAGCTGAAAGACCGCGGGGAGCGCGGCGGGGATGATTCGTTGGGGTATCGGGACTGGGGTATCGAGGGTGACCTCGAGGACCGGGACAAGATGAACCTCGACGACCACCAACTGTGGGCGCAGGCGAACCCTGCTCTCGGGTTGGGGCGCGTCACCCTCGAAACCATCCAGCGGTTGCGGAAAGCCATGTCGGCGAAGAACGCCCTGGGGTTCGCCCGTGAAGTCTTGGGGTTGTGGCCGCGTCGTCTCCAGGGAGGCGGGGCGATCAACATGGCCGACTGGGCGAAACTGTTGGACGCCGACTCAGTGCGGGATGGGGACATCGCGGTCGGAGTGGACATCGCCCCGGAGCGGGATTACGCCGCGATCGGCATGTACGGGGTCCGATCCGATGGGATCGGGCACCTGCAGATCGTGGATTACCGACCTGGAACGGATTGGATCCTTTCTAGGCTGGGTGAGATCCGTTCTGCGCTGAATCCAGTCGTTTTCGTCATGGGGAGGGCTGTTTTCGCTTCTTTGGAGGCTGATTTGGAGAAGGCTGGGTTCGCGAAATCAGTTGATGTGGACCAGCCGAAGTACGGGGATCTCGCTGTCACATCCTCGTTGGAGATGTCCGCGGCGACGGGCAACATGCTGGATGCGGTGAGACAGGGTTCGTTCCGGCACAAGGGGCAACAGGAGTTGGATTCCTCGGCTGCCGGGGCGAAGACGAAACTCACTGGCGACACGCTGGTGTGGGCGCGGAAAGACTCGGCGGCAGACACGTGCCCGTTGGTGGCGGTGTCGCTGGCGCGGTGGGGGTATGAATCTCGGGCGCATCTCGTTCGTGCAGCTGTCTATGACGTGTTGGAATCGGTCTGGTGAAGGAGTTGACGCGTGCGTAACCCCTTCCGCCGGCACAAGCCTGTCCAGGATGAGCAGCGCACACTTGACGTTGGCTCCGTCCACTACCCGTTGGGGTATGGGCCGTCGGTAGTTAATGAGGCGGTGGAGTGGCAGGCGTTCCGTCTCGCGCCGGTGTTCGCGGCTGGCCGTCTGTTGGCGTCGTCGGTTGCGTCGCTTCCGTTGCAGCAGTACTCCAAGTCTGGTGATACGCGCAGGAAGTTGCCGCTTTCGTCGCTGTTTGCTGCCCCGTCGGCGACGGGGACGCTGCATGATTGGGTGTGGCGGGCGGTGACGGCTCTCGCGTATTCGGGGAACGCGGTCGGGGTGGTGACGCAACGCAACTCGCTGGAGTATGCGACCGCGATTGAGTGGCTGCAACCTGACCGGGTCTTTGTGGAGGACGCGAACCCAGCGTTTGGTGAGCGTGGGTCGTTCACGAACCCGGTGTGGACCTATATGGGGTCGGAGATCCCGCGGGAAGACATTGTGCATATCCCGTGGTTTGTGATGCCGGGACGTGTGTGGGGGCTTTCCCCGTTGGGTGCCTATCAGTCGACGGTGCAGATCGGGCTTGATGCCCAAAAGTACAAGGCTGATTGGTTCACGAACGGTGGTGTCCCGCCGGGGCAGTTCCGTAACCAGAACCAGACGGTGGACCAGGAGAAGGCGCGCATCATCAGCGACCGCATGATGCAGTCCATCCGTTCCCGGAAGCCGTTGGTGTATGGCAGCGACTGGGAGTACACGCCGTTCGCGGTGCCGCAGTCGGATGCCCAGTTTGTTGAGACGATGCGTTTGACGGCGACGCAGATCGCGTCGATCTACGGGATCCCACCGGAGATGATCGGTGGTGAGACTGGGGCGTCGATGACGTATCAGAACGTGGAGCAGCAGGCGATCAACTTTGTTCAGTTCACGCTTCTGCCGTGGCTGACGAAGCTTGAGGACGCCATGTCGAACCTGCTGCCCCGGAACCAGTATGTGAAGTTCAATGCTGATGCGCTGGTGCGGGTTGATTCGCAAACCAGGTACTTGAATTACCGGGCGATGCGCGATATCGGCATGGCGAATGTTGATGAGCTTCGCGCTTTGGAAGATCTCGCGCCGTTGCCGTTTGACAAGGGCCAGGATTACACGCCGCTGTCGGTGATGATCGGCTGGGCGCGGCACCAGCAGGCGTTCGACCCGGCTGTTCACCAACCTGCGACGCCGCTTCCGGATGAGACACCGAACCCTGGTCTGAAGGTTGTTCAGGGGAAGCGTGATGTGTCGGAGCTCGAGTTCGGTAAGGGCTCGAAGCTGTGGAAGTACTGGACCGAGGGTGAGGGTTTGGCCAAGTGGGCTGCTGCGGTCCACAAGTGGACGGAACTTCATCGTGCGCTGATTGAGGCCGGGGTTCCCGCGCACATGGTGGATGGTTTGACGACGAACATCATCGAGCACGTTTTCCCCGGATACATGAAGACTCACGGAAAGGGGGCCTGAATGGTCTCCCGCAAGGAGCTTATCGATGCTCCTGAACGTCGGATGGTAGCCGCGGCCGAGTTCGAGTTGCGCGCGAAGGGGAACGATTCGTTGACGCTCACCGGGTATGCGTCCGTGTTCAACGCCCCCTACACCGTGTCTGGTGGTCCACCGCATGGCTGGGTGGAACGTGTCGACCCCGGTGCGTTCAAGGAGACGTTGAGTAAGAACCCGGATCTGCATCTCCTTGTCAACCATGAGGGTCTTCCTTTGGCGCGCACGAAGTCGGGCACGCTGAAGGTGGGTACGGACTCGAAGGGCCTGTTGGTGGAGGCGGACCTCGCCCAGCGGGACCCGGATGTTCAGCGTCTGCAAACGAAGATGGAACGCGGCGACCTTGATGAGATGTCGTTCGCGTTCCGCACCAAGCAGGACGAGTGGCGTGATCTCCCGGATGGGGGGGAGGAGCGGAGCCTTCTGGAGGTTTCCCTGCACAAGGGTGACGTGTCGGTGGTGAACTGGGGCGCTAACCCGGCCACGTCTGTGCAGTTGCGCAGCATCGACCAGGCGTTGGAGATGTTGGCGGCCAGCGACAGGGACATGCTCAAGGAGTTGCGCGCGATGCGCGACGGCGATTTGGTGGTGCGCGCCTATGAAACGCTGCGCGACATCATGGAGTTGCGGCGACGTAAGACTGGTCGTCTTTCGCTCGCGGAGGCCCGCGCTGTCGAGTCTGGTGTCATGGATCTGCGGGCCACGAAACCTGACGGCGGCGGTGTCGACTACGCCGACCCTGGCTACCAGAAGGACGGCAAGAAGCGGTATCCGATCGACACCGCTGACCATGTGAGGGCTGCCTGGTCGTACATCAACCAGAGCGACAACGCCGGCATGTATTCGGCTGAGCAGCTCGCGAACATCAAGGGCCGTATCAAGTCTGCGGCGAAGAAGTTCGGTATCCAAATCTCCGACTCGTAAAGCTAGCGAGTCGCCCACCTTGCGGTCCGGCACGGACTGTGGGGTCGCTTTGCGGTCCGGCACGGACCGGGGGCGCTGCCGAGGAGGCAACGAATCCACATCCGTGCTCGTCACTGAAAGGAAGTGACATGGACGAGCGTTTGAAGCGGCTCATCGCGCGGCGCGCGGCGGCAGCTGAAGAGCGTGAGCGCATGTTTGCGCAGCGCAAGGCCATCACTGATCTCGCTGAGGAAGAGGCCCGCGAGGAGTTCTCCGCCGAGGAGGACACCGAGTTCCGCGACCTCACCGGCAAGATCAAGCTGAAGGACACTGAGATCGTCGGCTACGACGAGCGGATCCAGGAATTGTCGGAGGAAGCGGAGCGGGAGAACACCCTCACCGCTGGTGCTGCCGCGGTCCGCAAGGCGCAGGCCCGCGCCCAGGTCACGTCGGAAGCCCGCACCTACGAGAAGGGCAACGGCCGGTCATACCTGCTGGACCTTGCCCGCGTGTCGCTGAACCAGGATGGTGGCGGTGACTCCCGTTCCCGCCTGGAGCGGCACGCCCAGGAGGTCGCGACCGACAAGGAATACCGTGTCGACCTCAACCGCACGGACGGCACAGGCGGGTATTTCGTGCCGCCGCTGTGGATGATGAGCGACTGGATCGCGCTGGCCCGCCCGGGTCGCGCGACGGCGAACGTGTGCCAGAACCAGGCGTTGCCGCAGGGCACCGACTCGATCAACATCCCGAAGATCGCGACCGGTGCGGCGACCGCTGTGCAGACCGCAGACAACGCGGCCGTGCAGCAGACCGACCTCACCGACACGTCGGTGACCGCCCCGGTGCGTACCATCGCCGGTCAGCAGTCGCTGGCGCTGCAGCTGCTCGAGCAGTCCCCGGTCAACTTCGACCAGGTGATCTTCGGTGACCTGGTTGCGGACTACGCGGCTCAGGTCGACAAGCAGGTCATCAACGGTACGGGTGCGTCCGGGCAGATGCTGGGCATCACCGCCACGGGCAGCATCGGGTCGGTGACCTACTCGGACACCACGCAGTCCCCGGTCACGCTGTACTCGGCGATCGCGAACGCTATCCAGACGATCCACACCACGCGGTTCCTGCCGCCGACGGTGATCGTCATGCACCCGCGCCGCTGGGCGAAGCTCCTGGCCGCGGTGGACAGCCAGAACCGGCCGCTGTTCCTGCCGTCCACAAACGGCCTGAACAACGCGATGGGTGTTCTGCAGGCTGTCGACAGCCAGTCAGTTGTCGGTCAGATGCAGGGTGTCCCAGTGGTGACGGACCCGAACATCCCCACCACCGTGTCCACCAACCAGGACGTCATCCTCGTGATGCGCGCCTCGGACCTGCTGCTGTTCGAGTCGGGTCTCCGCACCCGGGTGCTGCAGGAGGTCAAGGGCCAAAACCTGGAAGTTGTGCTGCAGGTGTACAACTACCTGGCGTTCACTGCGGCCCGCTACCCGCAGTCGGTTGTGCAGATCACCGGCGCCGGCCTGTCGACCCCGTCGTTCTGATGCACGCCGAAGCGCTCAGCTGGTTCACCGAGCGGGCCGGGCGCTTCGGCGGGCTCGGTGTGGTCGTGGATGTCGGGGGCCGCAACATCAACGGTGGTCTCCGGCATCTCTTCCCCGCCGAGCGGTACACGGGTATCGACCTTCACCCGGGCCCGGATGTCGATGTGGTGTGCGACATTCGGGCCTGGGTTCCAGGTGAACTCGCGGATGTTGTGTTGTGTGCTGAGGTGTTGGAGCACGCCGACGACGGTGAGGGTGTCGTCGCCGCGTGCCGCAAGCTCCTCAAACCTGGTGGTGTGCTGCTGCTGTCGGCTGCGGCACCGCCGCGAGCCCCGCACTCCGGGATCGATGGTGGTGCGATACGTGACGGCGAGTATTACGGCAACGTCGAACCTGACGTGTTGCGTGGCTGGTTGTCGGTGTTCTCGAGTTGCGACATCACCTATCGGGCTGATGTCGGCGATGTCTATGCGGAGGCGTGTGCGTGAAGGTTGTGCGTTCCTGGCCGAAGGAAGTCCCGGCTGGCCGGGGTCATGTGGTGGATCCGCTTCCCCGGTTCGTCATGGAAACCTACGACTACCGCGGTCTCGTGGATATCGGTGACGACCTGGTGTTGTTGGAGTGGGACATCGCGGTCAGCAAGGAAGACCTGGAACTGTTCGTCGGTCAGGCCAAGGCCGAACCAGAGCGTGTTCGGGTCGCACCGTACAAGCTGTATGCGGGGACAGGTTCGAATGAACTGCTCCCGCAGGAGGTGTGGGCGCACCGCCGCTACTTCGACGTGAACATCAAGGCGACCGCATCGTTCGTGTCCGCCGGCGACCTGACCTGCCACCTGTTCGGGCTGGGCATGGTCTATCTGCCGCACACGATTCTGCGGCGTTACGCCGAAGACTGCCCCGGTCACTTCTCCGACGGGTCGTTCTCGGCGTGGCACAACGTTCACGTCGAGGCTGAAACCCCCATCTCGTGGGACGTTCGGCCCGTGCATCTGCATTACCCGATCGAACGGATTGGACAGTCATGAGCGACAAGCCTGACACGCTCGCCCTGGCGTACGCCGAGGAATACCGGTCGTGCAAGGCCACCGGTCAGGACGACAGGATCATCGCGGTTGTTGAGGCGTTGACCCGTCTCGGCTGGAACGTGGACGACAACACTGGTGAGCTGGTGCGGGTCGGTAAAAAGGAACGCGCCGACGAAGCAGCACCGGAGAACACCGCCCAGGAAGCCCCTCAGCGACGCAGGTCTTCAGGTCGATGACTCTGCTCGCGGCCTACTCGTTCGACGAGACCGGGGGAACCGCGGTCGACTGCTCTGGCAACGGGAACAGTTTCCTGTTGTCGTCGAACGGGGTGCGGGTCACCGGCAAGAACGGTGGTGGGCTGCGGCCTGCCACGACCACGGCGATGACGCTGCCGATGGTGGGTGTGTCGAGCGCGAACCGCACGGTGATGATGTGGCTGAAGGGAACCATCGATTTTCAGGTGCCGCTGCATTGGTACAACGCGGCCGGGAACACGGCGTTGTGGGGGATCATCGGCCAGTCGGGTGCGGTGAAGATCCAGGCCCGTAACGCCACGAATGTCGCGCAAGCGTCGGCGACGTGGGACACCACGGCGTGGCATCACGTTGCCGGCACCTATGACGGCGCGGTCGTCAGGTTGTATGTGGATGGGGCGCTGGCGGATTCGGCGAGGCTTCGTGGTCCTCTGCGCACGGATGTCGACGCGGTGCAGATGGGTGGCTGGAACGGCCCTGATGTCGGGTTCGACGATGTGCGGATCTATGACGTCTGTCTGGATCCTCCCGCGATTGAGGCGGCAGCTGCTGCCCCGGTGGTGGAGAACTCGCTGGCTGCGCACGCCGCTCTCGCGGTGCATACGGGGTTCGTGGCGCGCATCAAGGCGGCGATGCTGGAGCAGGCCGTGATCATCGGCCAGGCGGTGTTGGCCATGGAGTCACCGAGCGCCATCGACAAGTCGCGGCTGATCCTCGCCCAGTCTTCCTTGGCTGATCCGGTGTCGTATGGGTCCCGGTTTTCGTGGGCGGTGGCGTGTGACCCGGATGTTGATGTGACGGTGGATGACGCGGCGGTCGTGCAGAAGGTCGTCGCGGCGTGGAATTTGATCGCTGGGGTTTCGGTCTAGAAGGGGGGAGCCATGCCTTGGCCTTACTGCCCGAACTGTCAGGCGTCGCACAGGCAGTTCATGACGATGGTGCGCGACGTTGCGGGAAACCCGCTGGCGTGGGCGTGCTCGAATTGTCAGCACTGGATTCGCACCGTGGAACGTATCGGGGATGCCACTGTGGCCGCCCAGATGGCGACCTACGGGTCGGAGTTCATCCCCGCCAACACTGTGGTTCAGGATCCGACGCTCGGAACCCGATACTCGTGCGGCAACACCTGTGACCTCGTGTTGAGTAATGGGGCTGCGTATTGTACTTGCGGATTGAACGGGCTCCCTAGTCCGTGACCGCGACAGTAGCGGCCGCCTCAGCGGGAACCGGTGCTAGCGGAACCTACACGGTCACCATTCCGACGGGGACCGCGAACGGTGACCTGCTGATCGCGGTCAACACCTCGGACTCCAGTACCCTCGCCGCCAGCCCTATCCCGACCGGGTTTACGGCGTTGTCGACCGCAAGCTACGACGGTGGCGCGAACTCGATTCACGTCGCCATCGGCTACCGGATCGCCTCGTCGGAGCCAGCCAGCTACACGTTCACGGTGGGCACTGGCTCAGACAACGCGGGGTGCCTGTTGCGGGTCACGGGTCACGACACCACACCAACGATCGCGCAAGTCGCGCCGTCCGCGTTCGCTGCCGCTGGCGCTGTGGTGGCGCCAAGCATCGTCCCTAACACGGCGACGGATCTGCTGATCTGTTTCGCCTGTTCTGATGGGGCGAACGGCACGGGCACCGTGACGTGGACTCCCCCGTCGGGGATGACCGAACAGGTTGATACGCAGTCGGCCACGTTCACGTCGTTGACGGTGGCGTCGCTGCAGAACCCGTCGAACCCGTCGGGAACCAAGACATTCACGTCGTCACCGGGTAACGACCACGGCGGGGCGTGCACGATCTCGATCAAGTCGGCTGCCGCGGGCGGGACACCTGCGGTGCCGGTCTATCAGACATCCCAGTACGGGAGTTTCCACTGAAAGGGAATCGATGACCACCATCGCCAACGTCGTCTTGTACGACGTGGAAGCCGTTTCGCACCAGTCTTCCGTCAGCGCATCGGCGGGCGATGAGGTGTCGCTTTCGGTCTCGTGCCCAACAGGCAAGGTCGCTATCGGCGGCGGCGGCGATACGGACCACAAGGAGGCCGTCGTCACGGCATCGGTCCCCACAAGCTTCAACGCCGCCGGTCTTCCGACCGCATGGCAGCTGCGGGTGCTGAACACATCCGGCAGCACCCTGACCATCACGGTCACCACTTGGGCGATTACCGCCCGCGTCGCAGGGGTCTAAGGAGTAGAACATGGCTCGCTATTCAGCCCAGGTGAAGTCTGCGTCGGCACTCGCTGTTGACACCGCATTCGCCGCACTCGTTCCGGCCGCAGCGGTGGCGTGCAAACTCCGCCGGGTGACGCTGGGCGTAGTGGCAGGCGCGACCACGCCCACGTCGCAGCAGTTGACCATCGGGATCAACCGCGGTACCGCCCGAGGAACTGCGACCACAACCGTGGCAGGGCAGAAACTCGATCCTCGGTCGGCAGCTTCCGGCATCACCGGCCTGGACACCGTGTGGTCGACGCCGCCCACATTCTCGGTTAGCGCGGACCAGTACAGGGTCAGCTTCAACTCGCAGTCCGGTGTGGACCTGCCGTGGGAACTGCTGGAGGAGTTCGTGTCCGATGTCGGCACGGCGAACCCGCTGGTGTTCGTCAACCGCGACAATGCGCTTCCCGCTTCGCACTCGTACGTCCTCAGTGTCGAATGGGAAGAATGATGGAGTATCGGATGGAGTAAGGTGGTAATCGGAGGTAAGCCGATGCCACTTGCTCAAGGCGACCACAAGATTTGCTCATCTTGTCGCCAGGAATTTCCGCTCTCTGGATTCGACCAAAACCGGGCGCAGCGAGACGGTTTGCACAACCAGTGCAGGACGTGCGCGGCTGCGGCACGTAAGAAGAGCCAACTGAAGGATCTTCCGAGGTGGCGCGAGTATCAGAAGTCTTGGAACCGCAAGGCGCGATACGGACTCACTGATGAAGAGTTCGCCCGGATGACAGTCAAGGCTGGCGGCCGATGCGAAGTTTGCGGCGACGAACCGCGCGAGCCCTTCATGAGACTCGATATCGATCATTGCCATGCTTCTGGCAAGGTCCGCGGGCTCTTGTGCCGCCCCTGCAATACCGCCTTAGGCGCAGTGAGGGACGAGCCAAAGAGGCTGCTGGCTCTCATTAAGTACCTGGAGAAGCACACGGGAGAGTAGATGCGATGAACCGTCGCTGGCGGAATCTGACCACTCGGAGCCGTCAGCGTCGGTTTGACCCGCCTTTCGTTGGTCTTGCGCCCGCGGCGCCGACGACACCGGTTGTCTTCAAGTCGTCGCGACGCCGTACATCGGTAGTGGCGCGGCGGGGCGAGTTCTTCCCGCTGGTATCTGTTCAGCAGCTTCCGCCGGGCCGGGTGGAGCCGACCCCGAAGCGGATCGGGAAGGCGCGGCGAGGTTCGTTCTTCGCGATCGTCCCGCAAGCTCTCGCGGCCGGTCCAGCGCCGTTGGTGCCCATCATGGCGGCAACTCGACGGCCTCGGCCGACGATGGAGCCGCGTCGGGGCGCCCACTTTGCCGCGCCGCTACAGGGCGCAGTCGCGGGTACTGCGCCTCTCGTTCCGTCGCTACAGCGGCAGACTCGCCGCCCGCAGCTTTCGGTTCGGCGTGGCGAGTTCCTGCCGCAGCCGTGGCCCCAGGTCACGCCAACTCCAGCGGGTTTCGTTCCCCGGCAGACGCGTCGGCAGACGCGAGCACTGCGGATTCGGCGCGGCGAGTTCGTACTCGTCCCGCCGACTTCGACCCCTGCAGCCGCGCCAACGCTGACACCGAAACTGCTGCGGGCGGCATCGCGGCGGCTGGTGATCACACGTTCCGGGTCGTTCGTGGCCGTGCCACTGGCTGGTGCGACCCCAGCAACTCCTGGCTTCGTGTGTCAGGACTTCAGCGCCACCGTCACGGTCGACGCCTACGCCAGTTCCGTCACGGTCGACACCTACGCGGGGACGGTCACGGTCGACGCCTACAGCGCCACGGTGTCCATCGACGCCTACGGCGGCACAGCAACCAACTGCGGGAGGTGACATGGCAGTAGAGCAGGACATCTCCCTGAACGAAAACAACGACGAGAACATCAAGGTCACGATCACCACCAATGTACCGACCGTGGGGACCGTGCTGGACCTGACCGGGAAGTCGCTTGAGGCGTTTCTCAAGCCCAGCAAGGCGACAGCCGATATCGACGGCTCGGTCTGGAAGGGAACCACAACGGGCGGCCAGATCACCGTCACCGACGCGGTGAACGGCAAGGCCACCATATCTGTCCCCGCAGCCTCGGTCACAACCTCCATGGGTTGGTGGCGCTGCGATGTTGTGTCCGGTGGCCTCCGCAAGACAGCGGTCTACGGCGTCGTCACGGTGGTGGATCTCTGATGGCGATCGACCTCGGCGACGTTTACCGGTGCAGCTTCACCCTGACCTCGCCAGCCGGGGGCTTGGTGAACGGCGGCACGGTCACCATCACGATCGTCCTACCAGACGGCACCAGCACCATCCCAGTGACCGTTTCCCCAACCTCGACCGGCGTCTACACCTACGACTACCAAACCACCCAGGCTGGGCGGCACGTCGCGCAATGGGTGAGCACGGGGGCGAATCCGGGAGCCTACGTCGACGCGTTCGATGTTCTCCCCGCTAACGCGCCGTATCTGATTTCCTTGGCGGACGCGAAAGCCCAACTGAACATCACCTCCACAACACAGGACGAGGAGATCCGCGACTACCTCGGCGGCATCACCACAGTCATCGAGGAACACCTCGGCCAAGCCGTGGTGCGCAAGTCCTACACCGAGCAGCAGGACGCATGCGGTGGAGCCTTCGTGTTGAACTGGTCGCCTGTGGTGTCCCTGACCTCTGTGGCGTTGTTGGATGGCACGTACACGTTCGACGTGTCCACCCTGGCCGTGTCTGCGGCAGGCGTGGTCACGTCTCCGAATGGAATCGCACCGTACGGCCGGGTGACGGTCACCTACACTGCCGGCCGGTCAATCATCCCCGGGAACTATCTGCTGGCGGCACGCATCATCCTGCAACACCTGTGGGAAACCCAGCGCGGAACCAAAGGCGCTGGCAGGTTCGGCGGTCTTGAGGATTCGATGCAACTCGGCACCGGGCACATGGGTTACGCAATCCCAAACCGCGCTGTCGAACTCCTCGGCGGCGGAATACCAGGAATCGCCTGATGGAATCACGGATCCCAGCCACGGTCGACGCGATCGTGACCGCCCTTCAAACCGCCGGGCTCAACGTCCTCGACGGCCCCGTCCTCACCGGCGACCCATCGGATGTGGTGTTGATCGGATTCGACGGGGACAACGAAGGCGAACAACAGGCCGCAACCAACACCCAAACCTGGGCGGGGATCGGCGCGAAGAAACGCGACGAAGAGTTCGAGATCATCGGCGCCATCTGTGTCCTCGTCGGGGGCTCCGACCCGTCGTGGAAGTCCACCCGGGATAGAACGTTCAGCTACCTCGAGACCATGGGGCAAACGCTACGTGCGAACCCATCGTTGGGGCAGTCACCGCCGTTCGTTGCCGAACTCATCCCTGGTGACTACTTCCAAGAGAACACCACCGTCGGATACCAGGCCCGCATCGTTTTCCGCATCCATGTCAAGACCCGCGTCTAAGGAGCGTCAATGAAACTCCGTGTCCGTCCGGACCACCCGGATGTCGACCTGTTCAACCCGGCGGGTCACCCGGACTCGATCCCCGTCAAGAGCGGAGACGAGATCGAGGTTCCCGGGGAGATCTCGAAGGATAGCCCCGAAGATGCGTACCTCATCGGTGACCGCCTCTGGCCCAAGGCCGTGTGGGAGCTGGTGGAGAACACACCCGCCAAAGTTAAGGAGAGCTGACGATGCCCACTGGGACCGGGCTTGATGCCCAAATCGGGTTCGGCGCAGAGTCCACGTGGGGCACTGCGGTCACTCCGACGAGGTTCATCGAGTTCAACAGCGAATCGCTGCAGAAAGACGTCACCTGGCTTGAGCCGAGCGCGTTGCACACCGGCATCAAGTACAAGAGGGCCTCACGGATCCGCCAGTCCAGGTTCTCGGTGTCGGGGGATGTGGAGTTCGACATCAACACCCTCGGTATGGGCCTGTTCGTCAGGAACATGCTGGGTTCGGCGGTCACCACCACGACCCTGATCTCGGGCACCGCCTACAAGCAGGTCCATACACCTGGCGGTTTGCAAGGGTTGGGGTTGACCTGCCAGGTGGGTCGTCCTGAGCCGGCGTCTGGCACGGTGTACCCGTTCACGTTCGCCGGCTGCAAGGTCGACAAGTGGGCGTTCACGCTGAAGGACAACGACACCCCGTCGTTGAAGCTCACCTTGGATGGCCGGTCGGAGAGCACCGCCACCGCGTTGACGACGGCCTCGTTCCTGTCGGGTGCGACGACGTTCGATTTCAGCCAGGCCACCCTCAAGCTTGGTGGCACCGCGACCACAGCATCTGGTGAGACCACGATCGCGTCAGGTGTTGCTGCCGCAACCATCATCAACTCGATCACCATCACCGGTGACACGAAATTGGCGGCTGACAGGTTCGGTATCGGCAACGCTGGTTTGAAGGCGCAGCAGCTGGAGAACGGTATCCCCACCCTCACAGGGAAGCTCGACGCGGAGTTCGGCAAAACCGAACTGTACGATGTGTTCTCGGCGAACACGACGGTCGCGATGCAGCTCGACCTCACGGGCGCGGTGATCTCTGGCGGTAACAACTACCTGTTCAGCATCATCCTCCCAGCGGTGAAGCTGAAGTCCGCGCAGCCGAACGTGAAGAGCGCCGACATTGTGGGGATGGCGACCGACTTCGAGGTGTACTCCGACGAGGTGAACCCCGTCATCCAAATCAAGATTGTGTCGACCGAGTCGACCACGATCTGATGCCCCCGATCCGGGTCAGTGTTTCGGCGCAGAACGTCCACCAGTATCGACAGTTGGCGCGCACGCTCCGCGAAACTGGCCAGACGGATCTACGGAAGAAGTTGCGGCAAGCCATCAACGACGCCGGGAGACCCGTGTTGGATGAGGTGAAAGAGCGTGTCAGCACGCTGCATGTCACGTCATCCCGCGGTGGTGGCGGGATGCAGCGTGCCAGGTTCAAAGCGTCACGGGCACGTACCGTGAAAGCGCGGGACAGGTTGCTGCGCAAGGGTAGGGGTCTTCGGTCGGAGATCTCTTCTGCAACGAAACTGCAGATCACCACCAAGGGGGTGCGGTTCTACGTCAACTCCCAGCTGCTCCCTGCAGATCAGCAGAGTCTCCCTCGGCATTTGGATTCGCCGACGGGATGGCGACACCCCGTGTTCGGCAACAAATCGAACTGGGTGTCGCAGAAGGGTGGCCCGTGGTTCGCGGACACCATCAAGAAAAGGGCGCCGAGTTTCCGCCAAGCCATCGTGAAGGCGATGGACGACGTGGCGAAGGAACTCGAAAGTTAGGGGAAACATGCCGAAGTTCACGCTCGATGGGGAAACCTACGAGTACGACGGGAAGCTGACCGTCAAAGACGCGCGGTTCCTGTGGGAGAAAGCTGGGATCGGGATCGGCCGGCTCAACGTTGCCCTAATCGTTGAGGGCCAACCGGATGTGATCGCGGCGTTCATGTACCTGCTGAAGCGCCGCAACGGTGAGGCCATCAAGTGGGGGGACGTCGACGACTGGGATCTCTCCACGTTTATGCCAGTCACGGACGATCCGAAGCAGCTGCGTATCGACCGCCAACGGTTGATGGATCGAGTCGACTACATCGACGAGCAGCTCGCTGCGACCGACGATGACACGGAAGCGCCCAATGTCGTGGAGGAGCCCGAGGCGGCGCCGGACCCTACCCGCAATGGCAAAACCCGGAGGCGCGCTACCACAAATACCTAGTCGCCCTCACTGATCGCTTCTCGTTGCGCCCCAAAGACATCAACGGACTCACGATTTTCGAGTTCGACCTGTACGCGAGAGCCATCGACCGACTTGTCGCTGAGCACGAAAGGGGTG